>ERZ1066122.2118-NODE-2118-length-13797-cov-8.235119_pt1 | contig 13797 bp, 2 predicted proteins | sample MGYA00382769_ERZ1066122 | MGnify/ENA primary metagenome ERZ1066122 (study PRJEB33369, sample SAMEA5778352) | biofilm metagenome | biome: Industrial cooling water; feature: Water cooling tower basin; material: Biofilm | place: United Arab Emirates | collected...
TGGAAGCCGCCCTGGCTGCCCGGCCCGCCATTGCCATCTTCTCGGCGGGGGCGGGGCCTTCGCGCGAGTGGGCGCCGCGCTTCGCCGAGGTGGGCACGTTCGTGATCGATAACTCGTCGGCGTGGCGGATGGAGCCGACGATTCCGCTGGTGGTGCCCGAAATCAACGCCGACACCCTCACGGCCGACACGCGCCTCATCGCCAACCCCAACTGCTCGACCATCCAGCTCGTGCTGGCGCTGAGTCGGCTGCACACGCGCTACCGCCTGCGGCGGCTCGTGGTGAGCACCTACCAATCCGTGACGGGCACCGGCAAGCACGCCGTGGCGCAACTGATGCAGGAGCGCGCCGGGCACGTGGCGGCGGCGCCCGCCTATCCGCACCCCATCGACCTCAATGCGCTGCCGCACATCGACGTGTTCGAGGCCAACGACTACACCAAAGAGGAAATGAAGGTGGTGCGCGAGACGCGGAAAATCCTCGCCGACCAGACCATCGGCATCACCTGCACGGCCGTGCGGCTGCCGGTGCTCGGCGGCCACTCCGAATCGGTCAACGCCGAGTTCGTGGAGGAGTTTGAGCTGACCGACGTGCGCCGCCTCCTCGCCGAAACCCCCGGCGTGGAGGTCGTGGACGACCCCGCCGCCAACCGCTACCCGATGCCGCGCGACGCGCACGGCCGCGATGCGGTGCTGGTAGGCCGCCTGCGGCGCGACGAAAGCCAGCCTCGCACCCTCAACCTCTGGATTGTGGCCGACAACCTCCGCAAAGGCGCCGCCACCAACGCCGTGCAGATTGCCACGGAGCTGGTGCGGCGCGGGGTGGTGCGGGCCTCAGAAGCCGTGTAGGTTAGCCACTGGACCGCGAACCTCCGGTTCGCTCGCGGTTGGGCGCGGCGGCTGTGAACCGCCAGGTAGTCGTTGCCGATGCCGTGGGGCGAACCGGAGGTTCGCGGTCCATCAGGCTAACGCAAACAGCTTTTAAGCGGGTAGCCACAAGTTACAAGCGGCAGGCGCCAAGCTAATTACCTGAATTGCAGACGTTTTTGGAGCATCAAAAACCGTAAAACTTCTGGGCGACCGCTTAAGCGGTCAGCCACAAGTTTTGCGGGTTTCGATTGATTGCCAGTGTCTCAAAATCAACTTGTTAGCTTGCGGCTTGCAGCTTGAAACTTGTGGCTAGCTGCTTAAGCCGCGTAACGCGGAGCTACATCAGCTACTGCCTAACAGGTAATCAAGCGGAACCGTGGCCCCGCTCGCCCGGAGCAAAGCTCCGGGCGAGCGGGGCCACGTCCTGTTTGCATCGATTGATAACCACCACTAGTTGACCCCTGGGGTAGGGGGCTATACAAAACGGCGCAAGAAGTAAAGTACGATTGTGTTGTATGTGATGCGGCGACGCTTAGCTCCGCAGTATAGTGTATAGTACAGCCATCGCCGCAGGTGAATAGCATTCTTTGCACACCCCGTAGGTTACGACACACGCCGCACAGAATCAAGCAGCGTTTGCGTACTTTTTTCCGTCAAGTGTTTTGCAGTTGACCGCCTTTTTTGGGGTATTCGCCCACAATCTGCCGCGCTGACGTCGGAAAATGTAACTCCATTCTTCATTCGGTACTAAATCTGAGTACCTTACGGTCGCGTTCTCTCGCCCTCGCGCCGAATCGTGGCGCGCGTTAGCCTGTTCGGCTGTATTGTTGGTCTTTCCTACCTCAAACATCTTATCGGAGTATGGTGCAACTTCTACCCCTCTCATCCGTTCGCGCGTTTCTGTTTTCCCTGACCCCGCGAGTGGGGCGGGCGAACACGGCTTCAGGCCGTAAGCGCCGGACTTTCCTGACCCGCAGCCTCGGCGCCGTGTGTGCCTCGGCGCTTGCCGTGGCGCTGCCACTGGCCGGGCAGGCCCAAACCATCTCGGGCCGCGTGTTCGAGGACGTGAACTACGGCGGCGGCGCCGGGCGCAACTACGCCACGGCCAACACGAGTGCCACAGCCTCCGGCTACGCGAGCGGCGCCATCGGGCGCGGCGGGGTGCGCGTGGAGCTGTACAACGTGACCTCCGGCGGCGGCGGTACGTATCTGGCCACTACCAATACGGCGGCCAACGGCACGTACTCGTTCACCATCGGCAACGCGACGGCCAACACCTTCCGGGTGCGGGTGGTCAACAGCGGCGTCACGAGCGTTCGGACGGGCGCCGTGGCTGCGCTGCGCGCCGTGAGCACCTACGCCGGCAACGACGCCGATGCCGTCAATCGGGTGGGCGGGCAGTTTCCGGCCTTCGCCGACGAGCCGAACGGCGGGGGAACCAACACACTCGATGGGTTCAACAACACGTTGACCGACGGCGAGGCCACGCTGACGCTGAGCAACCAGGTGAGCGCCTCGACCACCACGGCGGCGGTCAACGTTGACTTCGGGTTTTCCTTCGATGTAGTCGTCAACACCCGCACGAGCGGGGTGGGGTCGCTGCAGCAATTCATCACCAACGCCAACGCACTCTCGAACACGGCGCCGTTTACGCTCCAGCAGGCCGGGCAGACGGCCGGGGAAGAGGTATCGATTTTTATGATACCGGACGGTGTGGCGCACCCGGGCCTGCTGGCCTCGGGGTCGGGTGGCCCGGCCAACGCCCTGAGTGGGATAGCGGGCGATGTGCTGGCGAGCATCTCCATTCCCAATACGGGCAGTGAAGTGCTGCCCGTTATCACGGGCGCCAACACTGTGGTGGACGGCACCACCCAAACTGCCAACGTCGGCAACACCAACACCGGCACTCTCGGCAACGCGGGCACGGCCGTAGGCACCGGCCCGGACGGCCGCGCCGCCTCCGGCGACGAGCTGACGCTGACCGGCACCGACGCGCCCGAAGTCGAGTTGATCGGCCCGGGCGGGGCCTCCCTCGCCGGCGCCTCGCCCAACTGCTTCCGTGTCGATGCGGCCAACGTCGAGATTCGCGGTTTCGTGATTCGTAGCTTCAACACGGCGGCCATAACGTCGTTGCTCGGCGCCAACTCGGCGGGCCTGATCGTCGAAAACAACCTGTTTGGGCTGCCCACGGCGCTTACGCCGCTGCCCACTAATAACCAGCGCTTGGCGCGCGGCGTGTCGCTGTTTGGCGTCCAGACGGGCGGCACGGGCGCCAGCATTCGGCGCAACCTGTTCGGCCTGACGCGCAACGGAGCCGTGTTCATCAACGGCAACGACCAGAACAGCGTGATCAGCGCCACCATCGAAAACAACGAAATTCAGCGGGCCGGGTCGGGCAACAACGCCGACCCCGCGCCTACCGGCGCGGCTATCAGCGCCACAGGAGAGTTCAGCAACCTCACGGTGCAGCAAAACCTGATCGGCGTGGCCAATACGACCGGTGACTACAATGGCGTGGGCATCACCTACACCAGCGCCAACGCGGGCAACAACCCGGCGACCTCCAACATCCTCAACAACACGTTTTCGGCCATTGCCGGGTACAGTGTGCTGGTGGCGGGCGGCGCTACCGAGTCGCAGAACAAGCGCGGCACCATCGGGCGCAACATCATTACGGGCGGCGACCTCGACGGCATTCGGGTTTCGGCCACCAATGCCTCGTTCGTCATCACGCGCAACTCCATCAGCGGCAACGCGGGGCTGGGCATCAACCTGGTCGGGCCGCTCGATGTGTCGCCCAACGTGACGCTCAACGACAACGGCGACAGTGACGCCGGTCCCAACGGCCTGCTCAACTACCCGGTGTTCACGAGTGCCACCATCGTGGGCGGCACCCAGCTCGAAATCGCGGGCTTTGCTCCGTCCAATGCCATCATCGAGCTGTTCCGTAATGCTGCCGCCGACGCTTCCGGCTTTGGGGAAGGATTGACGTACCTGGGGCAGGTGCAGGAGGCCGTTTCGGACCTTGATGGCACGATGAGCGGATACGGACCAACCACCAACGGCCTGGCGCAGGGCACGGAGCTGAATGCCAACCGCTTCCGCTTCCGCATCGCGCTACCCGCGGGGGTCGCCATTGGCGATTTCCTGAGTGCTACGGCCACGCTCACCGGCACCAACGTCACGTCGGAGTTCGGCGGGCGCATTCAGGTGGCGGGCTCGATTCAGGGGCGCGTGTTCGAGGACGTGAACTACGGCGGCGGCCTGGGCCGCGACTACACCACGGCCAACACGAGCGCCGTGGCGTCCGGCTTTACGTCGGGCGCCATCGGGCGGCCCAATGCCGTGGTGGAACGCTACGACGCGGGCGTGTTCGTGGACACGGCGCGCACCAACGCCAACGGCATCTACACGTTCGCGGCGGTGACGTCGGGCACCACCTACACGCTGCGGGTCGTCAACAGCACCGTCTCGAGCACCCGCACGGGCTACGTGAGCGGCCTGCTGCCGGTGCAGACCTTCAACGGTGCCACCGACTACGTGGGCGGCGAGGCGCCCGATCTGGTCGATGCGGCGGCCAACACCTACGCCCTGCCGGTGCTGCTGGCGGCGCTGGGGACACCGCTCGTGAGCACCCCGCAATCGCTACGGACGGTGACGGCCTCGGCGGCCATCACCGACGCCGATTTCGGCTTCAACTTCGACCTCATCGTGAGCACCCGCGACGCCGGGCAAGGCTCGCTGCGGCAGTTCATCCTGAACGCCAACGCTCTCGGCAACGAGGCGCTGCTAGCGCAGAGCGGGGCGGTGCGGTCAGCCATCAACGGCGCCACTACGCCGCTGCCCGCCGCCCGCGAAACCTCCATCTGGATGATTCCGAACGGCACGGCCGTGCCGGGCATCCGCACGGGTCTCGTCAACCAGCTCAACGGCAGCGGCGTGGCCGTGATTACGCCCGCCACAGTGCTGCCGGCCATCACTAGCCCGAGCACCGGGCTGGACGGCCGCTCGCAGTCGTTTAACCTCTCAAACCCCAACGCCACCGCCTTGCGCGCGGCCACCACGGCCGGCACCAACGCCGTGAGCGTGGCGGCCATCAACGGGCCGGAAGTGCAGATCGTGGGCGGGGCGCTGCTGGCGTCGGGCATCGATGCCACGGCGGCGGCCACGAGCTTCCGCGTGGCGGGGCTGGCGATCTACGGCTTCGGCGGCAGCGCCACCGATTTCGACATCCGCTCGGCCGCTACGGGTACCATCATCACCGAAAACGTGGTGGGCACCACGGCGGCTTCGTTCGCCGACCCCGGCGTGGGGCGCTCGCTCGGCACCCACATCGTGCTGACGGCGACGGCCGCCGCGTCGTCGCAAATCACCAACAACCTAGTGGGCTTCGGCAACGGGGCGGGCATTCGGGCGTTGCCGGTGGGTGTCACCATCAGCGGCAACTCGGTAGTGAGCAACGGCGTGTACGCGGCCACCAACCAGGACGGCATCGACGCGCAGGGGTCGGCCTTCACCATCACGGGCAACCTCGTGACGGGCAACGGCGCGGCCGGCGTGGAGCTGGGCAGCAGCCCCGGCGCGGGCACCCTGACGAGCAACACCATCAGCGGCAACGGCCGCCGGGGCACCCGGACGCCGGGGGTGCGGGTGGGCGGCGCGTCGTCGATCATCTCGCTCAATTCCATCACGGGCAACTACGGCGCAGGGGTGCTGGTGATCAATACAGCTACCGGCAACCGCATCTCGCAGAACGCCATTTCGGCCAACGGCACCATCACGGGCCTGCCCGCCACGGCCGCCACGGGCCAGCTCGGCATCGACCTGCTGAGCGCCGCCGACGACCAGCAAACCGGCACGGCGCCCTACGTGACCGTCAATGACTCGGGCGACGGCGACACCGGCGCCAACGGCCTGCTCAACTACCCGGTGCTGGCCACGGCGAGCCTCGGCGGCGGCCTGATCACCGTAACGGGCTTTGCGCGGCCGGGCACGGCGGTCGAGTTCTTCATTGCCGCGCCCGACGGTTCATCTTTTGGTGAAGGCGGCGAGTACCTCGTGACGCGCACCGAAGGCTCCGGCGACGACACCGACGCCGGCACCGGCACCTACGGCCCCGTGGCCGTCAACGGGCTGCTGCAAGGCACCGACAACACTAACCGCTTCACGTTCACGCTGCCGTACAGCACCCTCACGGTGGCGCAGCAAACGGCTATCCTCACGGGCGGCCTTACGGCGACGGGCACCGTCTCGAACGCCACGTCGGAGTTCAGCGGCCTGATTGCGTTCGTGACCATTTCGGGGACGGTGTTCGAAGACCCCAACTACGGCGGCGGCGCCGGGCGCGACTACGCCACCGCCAACACGGCCGCCGTGACGTCGGGCTTCGCCACGGGTACCATCCGCCGCCCCAACGCGCGGGTGGAACTCTACGACGGCACCGGCACCCAGCAGCAAAGCACCGTCACCGATGCCTCGGGGGCGTACATCTTCGCGGGGGTAGGCAGTGGCTCCTACACGGTGCGCGTGGTGAACAACACTGTCACGAGCGCGCGGCCGGGCTACGTGGCGAGCCTCACGCCGGTGCAAACCTTCGTGGTGAGCAACGGCGCGGCCGACGTGAACCGCGTGGGCGGCGAAGCGCCCGAGAAAGTCGATGCGCCGGCTTCTGGCGCGCCCGCCCCGACGCTCATCGAGATCGTGGGCCTCAACCCGAGTGGCGGCGACAACACGGCGTTCGTCGATCTGGTGAGTATTACGGGGGCGCCGTCGGTGCTGTTGAACCCTTCATTCGAGACGCCAAGCCTCGGCTCGGGCTTCCAGTACGCTCCGGGCGGGGCGAGCTGGGCGTTTAGCGGCGCGGGCATCGCGGGCAACGGGTCGGCCTTCGGAGCACCGGCGGCGCCGGGCGGTACGCAGGTGGCGTTCGTGCAGACCACGGGCTCGATGTCGCAGAGCGTGATTCTGCCGGCGGGGTCGTACACCATCACGTTCCAGGCGGCGCAGCGGGCGTGCTGCTCGGCCACCAACAATCAGCAGCTCGAGGTGCGCGTCAACGGGGTGCCGGTGGGCACCATCCAGCCGGTGGCGGGCGGCGGTTACGTGACGTTCACCAGCTCGACGTTCACCGTGACGGCGCCGGTGGCCACGACGCTCGCTTCGCTCAATACGGCCACCACCATCGCGCAGAGTCAGGCCGTCGTGACGGTGGGCACCAGCAGCGTGGCGGGCGTCGATTTCGGCTATTCGTTCGATGTAGTCTGCAACACGCTCAACACGGGGCAGGGGTCGTTGCGGCAGTTCCTGGCCAACGCCAACGCCCTCACCAACGCCAATCTGGCGCAGGCGGGCCAGACGGCCGGGCGCGAGACGACAATCTTTATGATTCCGAACGGCACGGCCGTGGCGGGGTTGCGCGCCGGACTGGTCAACCAGCTCACGGGCGGCACCGGCGACGCGCGCGCCGTCATCACGCTGCCGAGCGGCGGGGCGGCTCTTCAGAGCACCGACGCCAACACCACCATCGACGGCTCGACGCAGACCGCCAACGTTGGCGATACCAACACGGGCACCCTGGGTTCCACTGAGACCACCGGCACCGACGCTACGCCCATCGCGCCGCTGGCGCAGCCTGAGGTGGAAATCGCGGGCCACAACTCGATGTCGATTCTGCTCCAGCTCACCGGCGCCAACGGCGTGGTGCGGCGCGTGGCCGCGCGCGGCTCCAGCAACACGGTCTATATCACCGGCACGGGCTACCTGATCGAGGGCAACGCCATCGGCACGAGCGCCATCGCGTACCAGTGGGAGGGCAACGTGACCGTATCGGGCAACTTCGGCATCGAGATTCTCGGCTCAGCCGTGGGCACGGTGCAGAACAACCTTATCGGCTACACCGGCAACTCGGGCATCGACATCGACAACGGCCTCGCCACGGCGGGCGTCACCACCATTCAGGGCAACCAGTTCAACCAGAACGGCTACACCTCGGCCGGCGGCGACGGCGTATCGTTGGGCGACTCGGGCGGGTCGGGGCCGATGCTGATTCAGAACAACCTGTTCACGCGGTCGAACTCGTCGGCGGTGCAGTTCGAGATTCAGCAGACGGCCGTCTCCACCGTCACCAACAACACGATGGTGTCGTGCGGGAAGGGCGGCGCGGGGTCGGCGCTGTCTTCATTGGAAGGCTCGGCGATCTGCTACCTCCAGCGCAACGGCACCCGCGTGGGTACGCAGGCCGACGTCATCTCCAAAAACCTCATCGTCGATACGCAGGCATCGGCCATCGTGGTGGGGTACGGCCAGTCGAACGTCACCATCACGCAGAACTCGATCTTCAACTCCGGTTCCATCGCCATCGATCTGGTGTTCAACCCCAACGCCTACGTGGGCGGCCCCGGCCTGGGCGCCACCGAGTACGGCTCCGGCGACGGCGTGGACCTCAACAACGGCGCCGTAGCCACGCCGCCCACGCCGCTGCCCAACCGCGGGATGGATTACTCGGTGCTCACGTCGCTGGATGTGCTGGCGGGCAATATGATCGTGAGCGGATTTAGCCGCCCCGGCGCCACCGTGGAGCTGTACGTACCCGCCACCGACCCCACGCGCTTCGGCGAGGGCCGCACGTTCCTGTACTCGCGGGTGGAAGGCTCGGTGGATGATACCGACGCCGGCACCGGCGCCTACGGCCCGGCCGCCATCAACGGAGTGCCGCAGGGGCAGGACGCTTCGGCCGCGCGCTTCACGTTCACGGTGCCGTTCTCGTCGCTGCCGGCGGCCACGCAGGCGGCCATCCTCACCAACGGCCTCACGTCCACGGCCACGCTCAACGCCAACACGTCGGAGTTTTCGGCCGACGTGACGCTGCGCGCCGACGTCTATGCCACGCTCACGCCGGTGGCCTCGCCGGTGGGCGGGGGCGCCACGGCGCAGTTCAACGCCGTGTTCGGCAACTTCGGGCCGTCGTCGGCCAACGGCATCGTGGCGGTGGTGCAGCTCCCGGCCGGGCTGGGCACCGTGGTGGCCACCAACGGCGGCGTCTATAACAACACCACGGGCGTGGTGAGCTACACCGGCCTCACGGCCCTCACGGCGGGCCAGACGCTGGCATCCACCATCTCGTACACGCAGCCCATCGCGGTGGGGGCGGTGGCGGGGGCAGCCAGCATCAGCACCACCACCAACGAAAACGGCGCCTACGCCAACAACGTGCAGACGGCGACCATCCTCACCGACCTGCGCTTCGACCTCACTACCTCGCTCAACGGCCCGGCTACGGCCGCCGCCGGGGTGCTGGTGACGTACGGCGTCATCACGACCAACAACGGCCCCACCACCGCCGCCAACGTGGTGCAGACCGTGACGCTGCCGACCGGCCTGAGCGGCGTGTTCGCCTCCAACGGCGGCACGTACAACCCGGGCACCGGCGTGGTGACGTTCCCCGCCCTGTCGGGCCTGGCCAGCGGGCAGCGGCGCGACAATTCCGTCTCGTTCCTGGCGCCGGCTGCGTCGTTCAGCCTCACGGCCGACGTCACGCCGCTCACCGGCGACATCGTGCCCGCCAACAACACCACCGCCGTGCCGTTCGCCACGACCATCACCGGCCCGGCCGGGCCGCCCGCCAACGTGTGGGTGAGCGTGACCTCGAACGCCCCGGTGGCGGGCGTGGCGCCCGGCGCGCCCGTGACGTTCTCGGTGAACCAGGGCAACTACGGCCCCAACACCGCCACCGATGTGGCCACCTACCTCACGCTGGCGCCCGGCCTGTCGGGGGCGGTGGTGAACGCGGGCGGCTCCTACAACTCCACGACCGGGCTGGTGACGTGGCCGCCGCTGCCCACGCAGGCCACCAACACGGCCGCCGTCACGCGCACGGTGCAGGTCAACGCCCCGGCGTCGGGCCTGCTGACGGCCGTGGCGAGTGTGGTGCCCTCCTCGGCCGACCCCGTGCCCGCCGACAACGTGGCCTCCACGCAAGTGACCATCACCAACGCCAACATCACCGATGTGCGGGTGGTGCTCAGCGGCCCGGCCCGCGCCATCGCGGGGCAGTCGCTGAGCTACGTCGTGACCACCACCAACGCCGGCTTCAACCCCGCCAACGACGTGGTGCCGTCCGTGGACCTGCCCACCGGCCTGAGCGGTGTGGTGGTGAGTGGCGGCGGTACGTACAACCCGCTCACGGGCACGGTCACGTTCCCGGCCACGGCCGTGCTCTCGCCGGGGGCGGCGCTCGCCAACACCATCACGTTCACGGCGCCGCTCAACGATGCGGCGTCGTTGCCGCTGGCGGCGGGGGTGTTCACGACGTCCACCGAGCTTAGCCCGGCCAACAACGTCTCGCGCCTGAGCACCCTGCTGCAAGCCTACGCCGACGTGGAAGTCCTCATCACGGGTCCGGCGTTCAGTACGGTCGGCTCGCCGGTGACGTACGTCGTGACCACCACCAACAACGGCCCGGCCGTCTCCAACGGCCACGGCCTCACGGTGCAGCTCCCGAGCGGGCTGGCGGGTGTGGCGCTCTCGGCGGGCGGCTCGTACAACCCGATGTCGGGGGTGGTGACGTTTACCAACGTCACCAACCAGCTCCCCGGCGCGGTGGGCGCCCTCGTGCGGACCATCTCGTTCACGACGCCCGACCGGGCCTTCGTCACGCCGACGGCCTCCATCACCATCACCGGCGCCGACGACCCCATCACGACCAACAACCTCGCGCTGACCACTACCTCCATCGCTACGCCCACCGTGCCGCGCGCCAACATCGGCGTGACCGTGACGAGCAACGTGGCCACGCAGACGGCCGGCCTGCCGATCACGTTCACAGTCACGGCCAACAACACGGCCGGGCCGAACGCGGCGTCGGGCGTGGTGCAGCAACTGGCCCTGCGGCCCGGCCTGACGGGCGTGACCGTCAGCAACAGCGGCACCTACAACGCCACCACGGGTATCGTGACGTGGAGCCTGCCCGACATTGCCCCCGGTACGACGCTGCCGGCGCGTACCGTCACCATCAACGCGCCCGGCACCGGGCCGCTGGTGGCAACGGCCATCGTGGCGGCCAACGAAACCGACCTCACCACGGCCAACAACCGCGCGACCGCCAGCGTGACCATCACGCCGTCGGCCGACGTGGCCATCAACGTCAACGGCCGCAGCGTGACGGAGCCAGGTGTGACTGTGACCTACTCCGTGACCACCCTCAACAACGGCGCCTCGCCGGCCACCACCGTGGTGCAGACGGTGCAGCTCCCGACGGGCCTGACGGGCGTGGTGGTAACGGGCAGCGGGTCGTACAACCCGATGACCGGCGTCGTCACGTTCCCGACCATCACCACACAGCCCATCGGCTCGGCGGGGGTCGTGACGAATACCATCACGTTTACGTCGCCGGCCACGCCGTACGCAGTGGTGGGCACCGTGACCACGGCCACCACCGACCCCATCCCCGGTAATAACTCCGACACGCAGAACACTATACCCACCATCAACCGCAAGCCCATTGCGTTTGATGTGGTGAACACCCTGCAGGCGCCGCGCGGCGAAACCTCGACGCAGGCCCGGCCGCTCTCGGCGCTGCTCGCCACCGACCCGGACGGTACCGTGGCGTCGTTTACGGTGCTGAGCCTGCCCGACCCCGCTACGGGGGTGCTCTCGCTCGGTGGGGTGCCCGTGGTGGTCAATCAGGTGCTGACGCCCACGCAGGCCACGCAGCTCGCGTTCCGGCCCGTGGCGGGCTTCGTGGGCAACGCCTTCTTCGCCTACCGCGCCACCGACAACCTCGGCGCCACCGGCAACCAGGCGCTCGTGACCATTCCGGTGGGCCTCGACAATGCGTCGGTCTATACCAACGCGCCGGTGCAGGGCGGCAACGACCCGTATCAGAACAACGACGACATTGCCACCGTCTTCGACGCCAACGGCGGCGAGTACGCCACCGGCCCCGTCGTGAGCGACAACGGCACCCGCACCGTATTCCTGGCGATGGGCAGCAACCCGCTGGCGCCCGGCGTGGGCCTCGACCCCGTGACCGGCCGCCTGTTCGTGGCCGACCGCACCCTGCTGGTGGCCGGCTCGTATACGGCACTCATCACCACCATCGACGAGTTCGCGGGCGAAACCACCCAGCTCGTGCCCTACGTCATCGGCGCCAACCCGCTGCCCGTCACGTTCACGCGGTTCACGGCCACCGGCCGTAACGTGGATGCGGTGCTGGCCTGGGCCACGGCCTCGGAGCAGAACGCCGACTACTTCGCCGTGGAGCGCTCGCTCGACGGGCGCACGTTCCGCCAGATCGGCCGCCGCACGGCCGCCGGCACCACCACCACGCCGCAGGAGTACGGCTTCACCGACGCGGGCATCGGCCGCACGGCGGGCACGGTGTACTACCGCCTGCGGCAGGTTGACTTCGACGGCACCGCCACCTTCACCGAGGTGCAAACGGTGGTCTTCACGGGCAAGCAGCTCGCTCACGTGGTGCGTCTCTTCCCCAACCCGGCCACCAGCAGCACTACGCTCGACCTGACGGAAGTGGAAGCCGGCACCTACGCCGCAGCACTCTACGACGCCACCGGCCGCCTCGTGCTGACGGCCACCCAGCCCGGCGGCACCCGCCAGGAGCTGGATGTGGCCGCCCTGCCCACGGGCTCCTACGTGGTGCGCGTGACGAACGCCGCCACGGGGTTTGCCGCTACGGTGCGGCTGGTGAAGGAGTAGCCTGTAGCCCGTAGTGCGGGCCGGCGCCCCGCGCTACGGGCTATGTGCCGCGTAGTGCGTAAAACACCACCGCCCCGTCAGGCAAGCTGCTTGGCGGGGCGGTGGTGTTTTGGTATTTTTCCGGGAAAGCGGGTTGGAAAAGACCGCTACGGATGCCAATGAAGGTCCAGACTTCGCCCAGACTTTGTCTGGACTCGGCCCGGACTCGGGCGGAGTTGTACTTCGACGGGAGCCACGAGTCGCTACAAGGTAGCGGGCTGCGTGGTTTCGTTGCCGGCGCGGTCTTCGGCCGTGACGGTGATCTTGTCGCCGGCCAGGGAAGCATTGGCAACGGTGGCCGTGTAGAGGAAGGTGAAGCCGTCGGGCTGGGCCACGGCCGCGCCTTCTTCGACGAGCGAGCCGTCGGGGTTCTCGATGCGGACGCGCACGGCCGTGACGGCGAAATCGTCGGTGGCCTGGATGGTGATGCGGTCGCCGAGTTGGCCGCGATAGGCGCTGAAATCGACGTCGCGGATGTCGGGGGCGTTGAGGTAGTCGGCCACGGCCACGGTGTAGGCGCTGGTGGTAGCCGCGTCGGTGGCGGCTTCGTAGGCGGTGCGGGCGGCGGGATCTTGCTGCGCGGCGCGGCCGTAGAAGGCAGCCTGTTGGAAGCGCTGCCGCTGCGCTTTGACGGCCGGGGTAGCCTTGCCCGACGAGCGGGGGGCGTTGCCGGCGGAGATGGAGCCGTCGGGGTTACGACGGAACACGAGGCCGGACACTTTGCCCGACAGGCCCTGGGTGAGGGCATTGGTGGCTTTTGCCATTGCGTAAAAAAGAACTAAAAACAGATGACGACGCGCGGCTGCCGAAGGGCAGTTCGGTACCCAGCCGGGCGCCGAGCCGCTTAACGCAGGGCGTTGCGGGATTAGTATGTCGCTGTTTTAGTTTGTGGTAATGAAACAGACTGCTCAGTATTTCGCTACTCAATCATATAAGATTATTGCGCGCGTCGGGCTGTTCGGCGGCTTGCTGATCGCCGCCCTTGCCGTAGGGGCACAAGTACCGCGCCCACCGGCCAGCGCCCCCAGCCCGGCGGTGGAAGCCTTGCAGAACTCGCACAGCGCGGCGGTATCGCCGTTTACGGGGAGCGCCACGGCCAACGTGCCGCTGTACACGCTGCGCGAGGGCGACATCGAGATTCCGATCACGATGCGCTACGCGGCGCAGGGCTTCCGAC
>ERZ1066122.2119-NODE-2119-length-13796-cov-5.548504_pt1 | contig 13796 bp, 14 predicted proteins | sample MGYA00382769_ERZ1066122 | MGnify/ENA primary metagenome ERZ1066122 (study PRJEB33369, sample SAMEA5778352) | biofilm metagenome | biome: Industrial cooling water; feature: Water cooling tower basin; material: Biofilm | place: United Arab Emirates | collected...
GACCTAAGCAGTTAAAGCTTACCTCCGGGCGGTCCGGAGCGTGATCGGAAGCCGCGATTTCTGGGTAGTTTACCCAGATACGCTTCCGGAGCACGCCCTATGCCCCGTCAGAAGTCCGCAATCCCCTCGTACTCCTTTCACAAGCCCAGCGGTCAGGCCCGCGTCCGAATCGACGGGCGGACCATCTACCTCGGGAAGTTCAACTCTCCGGAATCCCGCGCGGAGTACAGTCGGATCGTCGCCGAGCTGGTCTTCGCCGCGATCACGACCGCCCAGGCGGGAAGCCCGACGAAGCCGCTTGCCTCGGACGTCACGGTCAACGAGGTCCTCGTCGCGTTCTGGGACCACGCCCAGCGGCACTACCGCCGGGCCGACGGCACCACGACGAACGAGCTCAACGAGTATTGCCAGTCCCTCCGCCCGGTGAAGGAACTGTACGGCCACACGCCGGCGAGGGAGTTCGGCCCGCTCGCGCTCGACCGCGGGGGAGGGAGTTCTGGCCGGCGGACCCGGACGACTTCTTCTCGCCGCGGCGGTCGAGCGAGGCGTTCCACGCCGGGCAGCAGGTTCGGCGGATGGCGATCGCCGCGGTGCTCCACTGCTTACAGGACCTCGATCTCCTGCGCCCGCACGATCACTTTCTCCTGCTCGAACCGGTTCTCGAGTTGCTTGCGGTACTCGGTCCACCACGCTTCGTCGAGGTCCTCCGCCATCACCTCGTAGATCACGATCTCGTCCGTCTTCGCTGCGGACGAGTCGTCCTTCCACAGCCCCTCCGCGGGGGCACGGGTGTGGGCGGTCAGCCCGCCGAACGTCTCGGTGAGTTCGTCCGCCACGACACGGAACAGCGTCTTGGGGAGCGCCTTCCCCGCGTTGTCGTTCAGCGGCAGCAGGATGTGGACGAGGTGCATGTCACGGCCCGAAGAACGGCACCCGCTCCTGGTAATCGCGGTACGGGTCGCCGTAGGACCGCAGCATGTGGGACTCGGCGTGGAGCGACCCGAGGAACAAGTACGCCGTCATCACGAGGTCGAACGCGAGCAGGCGGGTGGTCATCCGCGGGTGGGGCCAGAAGATCAGCAGCAAGGACCAGTTGAGCGGGTGCCGGGTGTACCCGAGCGGCCCGGCGGTCCGCATCGCCCCATCCGCCGCGGGCGACGGCTCCTGCCCGTCGGGCATCGGCGGCACTTCACCGCCTTGCACCCACGCGGTCAGGTTCTCGTACCCGGTCAGGTGAGCTACGCCGACGCCGAGCGCGGCCCAGGCGAGGAGGAGCACCCCGGCGACTTGCGCCGCCCGCAGCGCCCACCGCCACGCGCCCTTCGCGTCGTAGAGATCGCGGCCCGGTTGCCGGCGGATGTAGATCGCGAGCAGGCCGAGGAGCACCAGCCCCTGGACGAGGTACAAGGGGCGGTACCAGGCGTCGGCGGTTCGCTGGCCGAGCAACCACGCGGCCTGGGCCTTGGTCCAATCGTTCGCGAGCGCGCTGTGGACTGCGAAGTACACCGCCGACGCCACCGCAACTTTGAACGCACCCCGCCACATCGACTACTCCCCAGAGACCAATCCGTACCTGCCCTGCTGCAATCCGAGTGCCAGCCGGCACTCCGCTTGCATCCCCGTCGACGTGCGGCAAAACCGAGCAGGGCAATCGCTTGGAATCGCGTCGGCGAGCGTCGTCTTCCCCACGCCGGACGGCCCCAGCAGGAAGAGGACAGGCTGAGGTCCGGGTGTACGCCGAGCGGGATCTGGCCCCCGGCGCGGGTGGGGGCGAGGTCGGCTGACGCGGACGGGCAGGAAGCAAGGCCCATCCGCAAGCGCGTGCGAGCGGGTTTCCTCGGCAACGGCAGCTCCCCGCCCGAACGGCCGGTCGAATGGGTCGACGGGATTGCGATTCTTCCCTCGCGGTCCGCGACCGGCTCGGCGCACCACTTGCACGGGTCACCCGGGCTTCGCGTTCGGGAAGTCTGTCACTCCACTGAGAGGATGCAACCGATGAGCACTTTCCGCATCACGACGGTCGTCGCCACACTCGCCGTCGCGTTCGCCGCGTCGCCGGCATCGGCCCAGCGCCACGGCGGCCGAGGCGGGGTCGGCGGCGGCTTCTACGGGGGCAGCCCGTACTACGGCGGCAACGCCTTCGGGACCGGGGGCTACAACTCGTTCTACCCCGGCGGGTACGGGCCGGGCTACTCCGGCCGGGGTACCGGGATGTACCCGTACACGCCCGGCGGGTACGGGTACCGGTCGCCGCTGTACTACGGCAACTCCGGTTACAGCGTGTACCCGGGCTCGAATTATTACTCCGCGCCGAACTACTACACCGTCCCGAGCTACCAGTCCTACCCCTCAACCTCGCCTTCCCCCTCGACCTCGGCGTACACCCCGTCCGACGCCCCGCCCGCGTCGACCGAGACCGGCCTCAGGATCGTCGACGTCTATGACGGCGGCGGGAAGAAAGCGGGGCTGCGACCGGGCGATGCCATCGTCAAGGTGGGCGGGACGCGGACGAAGACGTTCGAGGAACTCCAGGCGGCGATGAAGGCAGGCGGCGGAAAGGTCGAGGTCACGTACCTGGAAGCCGCGACCGGGACGGTCGGCCGGGCGACGGTCGAAGGGAAGATCGGCGTGTCCGTCGTCGAGACCCCGGTCCCGCCGGTGCAGTGAAGCCACGAGTCGGGCCCCACCCGCGATCGCCGGTTTCGCCCGCACCGTGGCGACCGTTCCGGGCAAAGCGACGGTGCGAGAGCCGCCGGCACTCGACTCGCCGGAGGAGGCCGCGGGGGTGCGGGTGCCGACACCGACAACCACCACAGGTGAACGGGGAATGAAGGGCAGTCGAAATGCCGAGGTGCAAGCCGGCCCGCCGCTCGTACTTCTCGCCAGCCCCCTCGCCCGCGGCGCGACGTACGGGGCGACGGCCGCGGCACTTGCCCGACACTTCCGGGTCTTCACGGTCGAGTACCCCGACATCCGGCGGACCCGGGGTTGGACGGTGAACGAGTACGCGGCCCGGACGGCCGCGGAGCTCGTCGACCTCGGCCTCCCCCGCCCGATCCTCGTCGGCCACTCCTATACCGGCGGGGTCGCAGTTCTCGTCGCCGCACGCCACCCCGAGTCGGTCGGCCGTCTCGTCGTCGCGGACGCGATCGGGACCGGCCCGCACTCGGTCGGCCGGGCCGTGGCGGGCATGGCCCACGACTCCGTCCGGGAAGGGGACATCGTCGCCGAGCGGTGGCCGGACACCTTCGGCCAGTTCGTGCGGTCGCCGCGGCAGTTCCTGCGGCTGGCCCGGGAGTCGTTGACGCTGGACGTGCGGGAAGAAGCCTCCAGGGTGAAGGTGCCCACGCTGGTAGCGTGGGGAAGGATGGACAGGACGGTCCACCCGAGGAACGCGGCGGAGTTCGCTCGGGTAATGCCGCACGCGCGGGTGTACCTCTCCGAGCGAGGCGGTCACGCCTGGCCGGTGACGCAGCCGGGGGAGTTCGCGGCGTTGCTCTCGGCCGCCGGGTGATGCCTGCCTCCCGCGCCGTCGTTCGCCTCGAACGGCACGGCATTCATGCGGATCGGCACCGTCGCATCGACGCCCCGATGCCGTTCGCCGTACACCTCATCCACCCTGCAAACCGGCAATCGATCTCAGGCAACATCTAACTGCCAACGGGCGGTTCATTCGCTTCCACCGCCGCGAGTCGGCCCTCGTCGGCGGGCCTGGCGAGCCGGGACCGGGTCGGCGGCCCGATCTTCGTAGGGCATGTGGACCTCCGTGCGGGTGGGAGCGAGTGGCTCCGTTCGGCACGGTATCGCTCGTCGATCATCCCGTTGTCCGCCGCCGTCGCCTCGGCGTAGGGGCTCGCCTCGCCGGTCGGGTTCTTCAAGGAAGGGCCGGGCGTCACCACCGGGCGGGGCGGCGGGGCAGCGGGGCGTCGACCGGCTGGGCGAAGATCGGGCCGAACTGCAATCGCGAGCCGGCCGGGAGCCGCGAAACTCTTCATCGTGTCGGCCGGGTACTCGGCCGGCCGCGTCCCGTGCGGCCGCAACACCGCGTCTACGCCCGGCCGGTGTCGGGTCCGGATAGCCGGGCGTCGGGTCGGCTGATTCCCCTCACGGCGTCCGTCGGATACACTGTCTTTCTCGCCGTGCCCGCACTCCCGCCGGGGCTCCCGCCATGCCCGTTCGTCTCGCGATCGCGATTCTCGCCGCGACCGTCGCCCGCCTGCCCGCCAGCGACGACGAGTTCTTCGAGAAGCGCGTCCGCCCCGTGCTCGTCGAGCACTGCTACAAGTGCCACTCGGACAACGGCAAGGAACCGAAGGGGGGCCTGCGCGTCGACGGCCGGGCGCACCTGCTCGCCGGCGGGGACGGCGGCCCGGCGATCGTGCCCGGCAAGCCGGACGCCAGCAAGCTCATCGAGGCGGTGCGGTACGGCAACCCCGACATGACCATGCCGCCGAAGGGGAAGCTGCCCGCCGCCGCGATCGCGGACCTGGAAGCCTGGGTGAAAGCCGGTGCCCCCTGGCCCGGCGACACCGGCACGACGACCGCGAAGGCCGGGTTCGACATCGCGAAGCGGAAGGCCGAGCACTGGTCGTGGACCCCGGTGAAGCCGCAGACGCCCCCGGCGACGCGCGATTCCGCGTGGGTTCGCGACCCCGTCGATTCGTTCGTGCTGGCGAAGCTCGAAGCGAAGAATCTGAAGCCCGCCCCCGCCGCGGCGAAGAATGTGTGGCTGCGGCGCGTCACGTTCGCGCTGACCGGCCTGCCGCCGACGCCGAAGGAGCTCGACGAGTTCCTGACGGACGACACCCCGAAGGCGGCCGAGCAGGCGGTCGACCGCCTGCTCGCGTCCCCCGCCTTCGGCGAACGCTGGGGCCGGCACTGGCTCGACCTCGTCCGGTACGGCGAGACCCGCGGCCACGAGTTCGACCCGGACATCCCGAACGCCTGGCAGTACCGCGACTACGTCATCCGCGCGATGAACGCGGACGTGCCGTACGACCGCCTCGTTCGCGAGCACGTCGCCGGGGACGTGCTCCCCGACCCGCGAATCGACGCGAAAACCGGGGCGAACGAAAGCGTCCTCGGCAGCGGCTTCTGGCACCTCGGCGAGGAGGTTCACTCCCCCGTGGACGTCCGCCAGGACCAGGCCGACCGCTTCGACAACCGCATCGACGTGTTCTCGAAAACCTTCCTCGGCCTGACCGTGAGCTGCGCCCGCTGCCACGACCACAAGTTCGACGCGATCAGCACGAAGGATTACTACTCGCTGTTCAGCGTGCTCGAAGGGAGCAGCTACCGGCAGGTCCGCTTCGACGGCTGGGAGGCGAACCGCAAGGCCGCCGGCGAGCTGGCGAAGCTCCGCGAGAAGACGACGAAGGACGCGGGAATCGCGACGAAACCGCCGGCCGTGCCCGTGTCGACCGGCGTGGCCGCGTGGCTGGCGAAGGCGAAGGTCGTCGTCGACTACGCGACCCCCGGCCCGGACGACTTCCTGCCGGACGACGTGAGCTTCGCGCTGCGGAAGCCCGGTGACATCGCGGTGTCACTGGACAAGGGCAAGCCCGCGCTCCGCGTCGAGGACCGGGCGTCCGCCGCGTTCGACCGGTTCTGGGCGGGGTTGAAGGCCGCCCCCGGTTCCGCGAAGGACGGCGGCGCGATCGGCAAACTCCCCCGGGCCGGGTTCTCGCTCCGCACGCCGAACGCGGTGCTGGAACGGGACACCGTCTACTACCTCGTCCGCGGCAAGGGCATGGCCTACGCCGGCGTCTGCGGGCACACGATCATCCAGGGGCCGCTGCACGGGGCGCTCGTCACCGAGTTCCCGGACGCGGCCGAGTTCCGCTGGGTCGGCCACCGGTTGAAGGACTACAAGGGCCAGCGCGTCGCGTTCGAGTTCACCGCCGACCCGAAGACCGACTTCGCCGTCGCCATGGTGGTCCAGTCCGACGAACCCCCGCCGGGCGTGCCGACCGCCGCGATTGAGCGGGCCGAAGTCCCCGCCGCGAGTGCGGAGAAACTGCTCGAAAACGTGACGGCCGCCGAAAAGGAACTGGCGGCGAAGGTGAAGTGGGAGTCCCGCCTCGCCCCCGCCTTGTGGGACGCCAACGGCGTCGACGACGTGGTCTTCGTCCGCGGCAACCCGCGTGCCCCCGGCGAACTGGCCCCGCGGCGCGGGCTGGAAGGGCTCGACGGCCCGGACCGCATCAAGCACGACCGCGGCAGCGGTCGGCTCGAACTCGCAGCGAAACTCACCGATGCGTCGCGGAACCCGTACATCTCCCGCGTCGCGGTGAACCGCGTCTGGCACCAACTGTTCGGCCGCGGAATCGTTTCCTCCACGGACAACTTCGGCGTCCTCGGCGAGGCCCCGACGCACCCGGAATTGCTCGACTACCTCGCCACCGAGTTCGTGAAAGACGGCTGGTCCCAGAAGCGGCTCATCCGCCGACTGGTATTGTCTTCGACGTATGCGATGTCCTCCGAGGCCGCGAAAACGGACGCCGATCCCGCGAATTTATTGCTTCACAAGTTCCGCCTGAAGCGGCTCGAAGGCGAGGCGATCCGCGACGCGATCCTCTTCGCGAGCGGCCGGCTCGACCCGGCGCTCGGTGGGCCGTCGGTGCCGATCCACCTGACGCAGTTCCTCGACGGCCGCGGTCGCCCCGGCAGCGGCCCGCTCGACGGCAACGGCCGCCGCAGCGTCTACCTCGCGGTTCGGCGAAACTTCCTGTCCCCGTTCCTGGTCGCGTTCGACACGCCGATCCCGTTCAGCACCGTCGGCAAACGGCAGGTGTCGAACGTCCCGGCCCAGGCGTTGATTCTGCTGAACGACCCGTTCGTCCACGGCCAAGCGGAGGTGTGGGGCAAGAAACTCGCCGCCTCGCCGGCAACCGCCGACGAGCGAATCGCGGGGATGTACCGGACATGTTTCGCACGAGCCCCGAAACCCGAGGCACTCGCCGCGTGCCGAGCGACCGTTGAAGGCAAAGAGACGGACGCCGCCGCGTGGACGGAGCTGGCCCACACGCTGTTCAACGTGAAAGAGTTCGTCTTCGTACCGTGATGTTGTCGCAACGGGAGGCAGTATGAGCCGCCGTGTCGTCTGCTACTCAATCGGTGTCGCGTTGGTCTTGGCCAGCGTGTTTCAGGGAATTGCGCCGCACTTTCGTCAACCCGTCGAAGCCGAGTTAACCGAGAACTACGAGCTCGTGATGAATTCCGAGGAACACTCGCTCGCCCGAGCCACCGCGGCAGAGAAACTGAACCCGTTTGAGATCGCGGCTGCAAGAGCCAAGTTGCACCAGATATTGCGCGAATGCGATGACCCTCTGGTACTCCGCGAAGCAGTGTACACCCTTGGAATGGTGGGAGATGCTAGAGCCTATGTCATAACCGCACTTGACGCAAACCCGGCCGCCGTGGCACCCTGTGTCCTCCCCGACAGGAGGTCGTCATGGCGGCCAATCGCAAGGAAGAACGGCTCTTCGATGCCATGTGGCAACGCGTCCAACCCCTGCTCCCCCACCACCCGCCCCAACCCAGGGGCGGTCGCCCGTTCGTCGACGACCGCGAGTGCTTCCGCGGCATCGTCTACCAACTCCGCAACGCCATCCGCTGGAACGACATGCCGAAGCAATTCCCCTCCGGCTCCACCTGCTGGCGGCGATTCGACCTCTGGACTCGCCTGGGCCTCTGGCCGCGGGTTCACGCGGTCGTCCTCGACGAGTTGCGGGCCGCCGGACTGCTGGACCTGAGCGAACTGGCCCTGGATGCGACCTTCGCGGAGGCGCGAAAGGGGGGGGCTGCGTCGGAGCCACAAAGTGCGGGGTCGGCAGCAAAATCGAGGTGCTCATCGATGCGAATGGGGTTCCGCTGAGCGTCGCGGTGGACGCGGCCAACGTGTCCGAGACGGCTCTCGGGTTGGCGGTCGTGATGATGGCCTTGGTGACGCTGCCGGTGGGCGGAACCACGCCGATTCCGGTCCTGGGCGACCGCGGGTACGACTGCGACTGGTTGCGGGAGGAGTTCGCGGCGTTGGGCCTGAGGTTGATCGCCCGCCATCGCTCAAACCGGGTGAAGGAGCCGACCTCGGATGGTCGCCGCGAGCGGCGTCTGCGACGGCGTTGGAAGGTCGAGCGAACTCTGTCATGGTTGCACAGTTACCGCCGGGTGGTGACGCGGTTCGAGAGATCGGTGAACCGGTTCGAAGGATTCGTCTCCCTGGCGTGCGCGTTCATGGCGCTGGGGAAACTGGTGGATTAAGGGTTGTGACATAGGCTCTACGAGTATTCCGGAAATCGAGCGCATCCGCGACTCACGCTATTGGGACAAACATAACGTATTTAGCCATGCGATCGACAGCCTTGAATCTCGAACCGTTGCCGGCCGAATCGGCAAGCGAATCGAGCGTCTGACCACTGCGATCGACGAATGGTTTCGTTGACAATGAGATTCCCGCATCACGATTCGGAGGAACCATGTTCACTCGCCGCGAAATGCTCGTCCGTACGGCCAACGGGTTCGGGGCCGTCGCCCTCGCGTCGATGCTGGCCGAGGAGGGCCGGGCCGCGGACGGGAAGCCCGTCAACCACCACCCCGCCAGGGCGAAGGCGATCATCTTCCTCTACATGGACGGCGGCGTCTCGCAGGTGGACTCGTTCGACTACAAGCCGCTCCTCGAAAAGCACCACGGCGAGGACCCCCGCAAGGCCATCGGCAAGCTCGAACCGACGCAGTTCGCGAACGTCGGGAAGGTGCTCAAGTCCCCCTGGAAGTTCCAGAAACGCGGCGATTCCGGGATGTGGGTCAGCGACCTGTTCCCGCACATTGCCGAGCGGGCCGACGACCTCGCCGTGATCCGGTCGATGACCTCGAAGTTCCCGGAACACACGAGCGCGAACTACTTCCTGCACACCGGGTCCGGCATCCAGGGCCGACCGAGCTGGGGCGCGTGGTGCGGGTACGGCCTCGGGTCCGGGAACAAGGACTTGCCGGGGTTCATCGTCATCAACGGCGGCCTGATCCCGCCCGGCGGGCTCGACAACTTCAACAGCGGCTTCCTGCCGGCCGCGTACCAGGGGAGCGTCTTCAAGCCCGGCAACCCGCCCGTCGCGAACATCGCCCGCCTGGAGCCGACCGACGCGAAGCAGAAGGCGAAGCTCGACCTCATCCGCAAGCTCGACGGCCTGAACCCGGCCCGCGGCGAGGACGAGGTCGAGAGCGCCATCGCGAACTACGAGACGGCGTACCGCATGCAGACCGCGGTGCCGGAACTGATGGACGTGTCGAAGGAGACGAAGGAAACCAAGGCCCTGTACGGCCTCGATTCGCGGTACCCGCACACGGTCACGTTCGGCACGCAGTGCCTCGTCGCCCGGCGGCTGGTCGAACGGGGGGCGCGGTTCATCGAACTGACCTGCCCGCACGTCGGCACCGACCGCTGGGACCAGCACTCGGACCTGAAGAACGGCCACGAGAAGAACGCGCGGGCCGTCGACCAGCCGATCGCGGCGCTTTTGGAGGACCTGAAGCGGACGGGGTTGCTCGATTCGACGCTGGTCGTGTTTGCCGGGGAGTTCGGGCGGACGCCGTTCGCCCAGGGCGGCGACGGCCGGGACCACAACCAGTTCGGCTACACGATCTGGCTGGCCGGCGGCGGCGTGAAGCCCGGCACCGTCTACGGCGCGACCGACGAGTGGGGCTACAAGGCGGTTCAAGACAAGGTCGAGATGCACGACCTGCACGCGACGATGCTGCACCTGCTCGGCGTCGACCACACGAAGCTGACGTTCCGCTTCGGCGGCCGCGACATGCGGCTGACGGACGTCCACGGCGAGGTGGTCAAGGGGGTTCTGGCGTAAGGGTGGGTTCGAGGAAACGCTTCAACTCGACCGGGAAGGCGGCCCAGGTCGCCTCGTAGGTTCGTTCCAGTGGGCACGGGGTGTAGATTTCCGGCGTCAGGAACAGTGGCATGTCCGGCAACGAGTCGCCGACCGCGACGGGCTCGACGAAGCACCTTCGCGGCGTCCCTGCGGCATACGAGGCAAACGTCAACGGCTTGTCTCCCGGCAGCAGGAAGGGCTCGTCGCGGAAGTCGGACCAGATCAGGTTGTGAACGCCAGACGGGTCTCGCGGCCCCGGCGGGAAGGGATCGATAATCATCACGTGGATGCCCGACCGGATCAGGCTGCGGGCCTTGCGAACGAACGCTCGAATCGCGTGCTTACTGTCCTTGTTCCCCGGCGAAACCACTTCGATGATCGAGACAACGTCTCCCTCGTCAAATCGGATCGCCACACGGTCTGCCCGGCGAGAATAGAGTGCGGGGTCGTCGGAAAAGGAACTGAATCGGGTCTTCGGCGGGGATGTTTCGACTGACAAGCCAACAGTGCTCGATCCACCCGGACGCGGGATCGGCGGGGTGTGCAGCGTCAACACATCCGGAATAGGTCCTTGTGCGTTCTGCTCACTCATCGCGAAGTAGCCAGGCGGAAGGCCGCCTGTGTTGAAAGTGCTACAGAGTTGGGCGACCCACTGTTGATGGAAGAAGTGGTACGTCCCGGCCCGCACGCGAGTCCAGTCGTGTATTGGCATGGTGAGACTCCTCGATTCTACACCAAATTATACCCCCTGCACCCGCAACACCGCCGCCTCGAAGATGCGGCGGACCAGGTCCGCGTGGGAGACGCCGAGCAGGTTCGCCATGATGACGAGGTCGCTCGACTCGGGGTTGAGGCCGGGCAGCGGGTTCAGTTCCAGGAAGTACGGCACGCCGTCGCGGAGGCGGAAGTCCAGGCGGGCCACGTCGCGGCAGCCGAGGGCGGCGAACACCGTGAGGGCGGCTTCTTCCACCTCGCGCAGCACCTTCCCCGGCAACTTCGCGGGGCACTCGTAGTCGATGAGCCGGACGTAGTCGCGCTTCACCTCCAGGCTGTACACGAAGTGCTCGACCGGCTGCTTCATCGAAATCCGCATCACGCCGAACACTTCGGGCGGGTCGTTGCCGAGGACGCCGACGGTGACTTCCTCGCCGGCGATGAACTCCTCGACCAGGACGGGTTGCCGGTAGTCCTTCCACAGCGAGACAACGGTCGGGCCGAACTCGTCCGGGGTGCGGATCAGGCACCGCTTCCGGATGCCCTTGCTGGAGCCCTCGAACGTCGGCTTCGCGATCACCGGGAGGATCAGTCCCGCTTCCGCCAGCACGGCCGGGAACTCGGCGAAGTCGCCGTCGTAGTCGCCCGGCGGCGGGGCGAGGACGATGCCGTCGGGCACCTTCACCCCCGCTTCGACCGCGAGCCGGCGGGTCATGTCCTTGTCCAGGGCGACGCACTGCGCCAGCGGGTCGGACCCGGTGTAGGGGATGCCGAGCATCTCGCAGACGGCGGGCACCCGGGCCTCGCGGGACCGGCTCGACCCGGTGCCTTCCGCGAAGTTGAAGACGAAGTCCGGCGGCTCGCGGAGGACCGCTTCCAGGAACGGCTTGCCGTCGCCGAGTTCGCGGACGGCGTGGCCGGCTTCGCGCAGCGCGTCGGCGATGGCGCGGATCGTGACGGGGGCGTCGAACTCTTCGTGCAGGTCGTCCGGCGCGCCTTCGGGAAGGGGTTCGTCCGGCTTCAGGTCGAACGCGATGCCGATGTTCATGGTGGCTCCGGAAGGCGAACGGCGAGCGAGGGGAAGTGTATCGATTCCGGGCGGGGACTTCCCGCCGGGGCTCGGGGCGGCGTATACCAGCCCCATGCCCGCGCACCCCTCCGCCGACGTTCCGTTCGTGTCGACCGGCCGGCTGCCGCCGTCGGACGCGGTCCGCGACCTGCTCGCGGAGGCGCACGCCCGGTTCCGCGCCGACGACTCCGGGGAGAACTCGGCGGTCTACCCGGCCCTGGGCCGCGTGCCGAGCCACCTGTTCGGCATCTGCCTCGTCGGCGTCGACGGCCGGGTCTACGAGGTCGGCGACGCCTCCCGCGGGTTCACCGTGATGAGCGTGTCCAAGCCGTTCGTGTTCGCCCTGCTGTGCGAAGCCCTCGGCCCGGACGTGCTCCGCGACGCGGTCGGCGTGAACGCGACGGGCCGGCCGTTCAACTCCGTCGAGGCGGTCGAGCGCGGCCCGGACGGGCGGACGAACCCGATGGTCAACTCCGGGGCGATCGCGACGACGAGCCTGACGCCGGGGGCGACCGTCGACGAGCGGTGGGCGTTCCTTCACGCCGGGTTGTCCCGGTTCGCCGGGCGGGAGTTGCGGGTCGACGAGGAGGTGTACGGGTGCGCGTCCGCCACGAACGCGCGGAACCAGGGGCTGGCCCGGTTGCTGCAGAGCTACGGCCGGCTGACCGGCGACCCGGCCGAGGCGGTGGACCTGTACACCCGGCAGTGCTCCCTGACCGTCACCGCGAGGGACCTGGCCGTGATGGGGGCGACGCTGGCCGACGGCGGCGTGAACCCGGTCACGCGGGACCGGGTCGTCGACCCGCGGGTGTGCCACTACACGCTGGCCGTGATGGCGACCGCGGGGAACTACGAGACGTCCGGCGACTGGCTGTTCGACGTGGGGCTGCCGGGCAAGAGCGGCATCGGCGGCGGGATGGTGACCGTCTCCCCCGGCAAGGGCGGGCTCGGCACGTTCTCCCCGCGGCTCGACCCCGCCGGCAACAGCGTCCGCGGCCGCCGGGCGGCGGAGTTCCTGTCCCACCGGCTGGGGCTGGACCTGTTCGTGTCGAAGCCGGACGGCTGACGGGCGGCGGGGCGTCAGCCCGTCGGGGAGAGTTGCCGGTCCAGCAGCACCGCCAGCGCGGCCGCAGACGCCTGCGACCGGGAGGCGGTCGCGATCAGCCGGCGGACGAACGCCCGGGCCTCGTCGTCCATCCGGCCCCACGACGCGGCGAGTTCCGGGATGGACTCGGGGTCCGGGACGGCCTCCCCGCCGGCCGCGACCGTGTCGTCCCACTCGTGCCGGGTGCGGGCGATTTGCGGCGCGTAGCGTTCCGTCAGCCCCGGAACGTCGCCGCCCGCCGCGATGTCCTGCACCTGTTCGAGACCGATGCGGATCATCGGAATGTGAAACGCATCGCGGAAGTACGCCCGGACCGTGGCGTCGAGGTGCGGGTCGCCCGCGTGCCGCTCGGCGATCCGGGCGATCAGCGCGGCGGGCGTGGCACCGGTCCGGAACATCGCACGCAGTTCGAACACGAGTTGAGAGCTGAGCATCGACGTCCCGCCTATCTTCGGAACTGGACCAGAATCTCGGTGTACCGTCCGCGGGCTCCGACGGGGGATGCGGTCACCACCGCCACGTTCGTGAAGCCGTGTCGTGTTGCGTACCGGCCCGTCGGCACCAGGGTCGCCGCGACGGCTTCGGTCACGTTGCTCGAACCCGTCACCCGATTGAACGCATCCAGGTTGGCGGTCCAGTCGGGGTTCGTCGTTTCCCATTGCCCTTCGATCACGTCCACCCCAATGCCGGCGAAATGGTCCATCATCGCGGCGAAGAACTCGCTCCCTCGAACCCGACCGCGGGTGCCGTCGCGCAACTGCGCGACAACGATAAAGCTCAAGACGTTCTCGCCGCCGACGGTTCGGACGCAGGCTTCGATCTGGAACCGCGGGTCCGTCCGGTCTGCCGCAAAGTAGGTGCGCGGACCCGTGCGCGAGGGATCGACTTCGATGTTCGGGTTCACGGCGGCTGGTTGTACGGCAGAGGGGGTCGACGGATCAAGACTAACGGCCGGCGCGAGCCGGCCGTTCGCGAACCCGCTGCGGAGGTGCGATCCGTTTAGTGGTGCCCGTTCCCGTTGTGGCCG
>ERZ1066122.2120-NODE-2120-length-13794-cov-34.993668_pt1 | contig 13794 bp, 11 predicted proteins | sample MGYA00382769_ERZ1066122 | MGnify/ENA primary metagenome ERZ1066122 (study PRJEB33369, sample SAMEA5778352) | biofilm metagenome | biome: Industrial cooling water; feature: Water cooling tower basin; material: Biofilm | place: United Arab Emirates | collected...
GCGCGGGGCCGGCGCCTCGTCGCCCGCGGCGCGGCGCGCGCGGCCCCGGCCGCGTGCCCTGGGGACCAGCGCCAGCTCGAAGACCTCGTCCATGGTGCCGACGAAGTGGAAGCGCAGGTTCGCGCGCACGTCGGCGGGCACGTCGCGCAGGTCGTGCTCGTTCTCGCGCGGCAGGATGACCTCGCGCAGGCCGGCGCGGTAGGCGGCCAGCACCTTCTCCTTCACGCCCCCGATCCCCAGCACGCGGCCGCGCAGCGTGACCTCGCCGGTGAGCGCGACGTCGTGGCGCACCGGCCGCTCCGCCAGCGACGAGGCCACCGCGAGCGTGACCGCCGCGCCCGCCGACGGCCCCTCCTTCGGCGTCGCGCCGACGGGGAAGTGGATGTGCACGTCCCACTCCTTGAAGGCGTTGCGCGCGATGTGCAGCGCCTTGGCGCGTGACCGCACGTAGGAGTACGCCGCGCTCACCGATTCGCGCATCACCTCGCCCGGCCGGCCGGTGATGATCAGCCGCCCGCTGCCCGGCATCTTCAGCGCCTCGATGTACATCAGCTCGCCGCCCGCCGCCGTCCAGGCCAGGCCGGTGACGACGCCGACCTCGGGCGCACTCTCGGCCGGGGTCGTCGGGTAGGGCGCGATGCCGAGCACCCGCTCGACCATCTCCGGCGTGATCGTCCACTGTCGGGTGTGCGTGGTCGCCTTCTCCAGCGCCACGGCGCGCAGCACGGCGGCCAGCCGGCGCTGCAGCGCGCCGAGCCCGGCGTCGCGCGCATAGCCGCGGGTGAGGAAGACGAGCGTCTCGTCGGGCAGCTCGACCTCCTCCGCGCTCAGCCCATGCGCCGCGATCAGCTCGGCGATCAGGCGGCGCCGCGCGATCTCCACCTTCTCTTCCAGCGTGTAGCCGGCGATGCGGATCTCGATCAGGTGCTCGCGCAGCGCGCGCGGGATGCGCCAGAAGTCGGTGGCGGTGGCGAGCAGCACGGCATCGGAGAAGTCGACCGGCAGGTTGAGGTAGCGGTCGACGAACGCAGCGCGCGCGGCCGGGTCGAGCAGCTCTTCCAGCGCCTCGGCCGGGTCGCCGTCGACGTTGCCGAGCCCGACCTCGTCCAGCTCCTCCAGCAGGAAGACGGGGTCGCGCACGCCGGCGTCGCGCAGCGCGGCGACGAGTTTGCCGGGGCCCGCGCCGCTGCGCGTGCGCCGCCCGCCGATCAGCTCGGCCTCGTCGCGGCCGCCGAGGTCCAGTTGCGCGAGCGGGCGGCCGAGCCCCCGCGCCACCGCCTCGGCCAGCGTGTACTTGCCCACGCCCGGCGGCCCGACCAGCACCGGCACGGCGCCCAGCACGCGGCCGCGCAGCTTCGCCACCGAGAGCGCCTCCAGCAGCCGGCGCTTGACGTCGTCCAGGCCGATGAGCGTTTCGTCCATCGCCTGCCGCACGTGCTCCAGGTCGATTTCAGGGTGCTCGACCCCGCGCTCCCAGGGCAGCGCGAGCAGCGTATCGACGTAGCCGCGCAGCTCCGCCGCCTCGGCAGAGCCCGGCGGCAGCGAGCGCAGCCGCTCGGCTTCGCCGCGCGCGGCAGCCGCCACGCGCGCCGGGAGCTGCGCGCGCTCGATGCGGCGCAGCAGGTCGATCGCCTCGCGCTCGGCCGGGTCCAGCTCGCCCAGCTCCGCCTGCAGCGCCTTGATGCGGCTGCGCAGCTCCGAGGCGCGCTCCTGCGGACGCGCGCCCGTCGGCGCCGACGGCGGCGGCTCCGGCGCCGCGGCGCCCGGCGCCGCGCCGATCGCCTGCACGCGCGTCCAGGTCTCCGCCAGGTGCGCCAGCACGTAGCGCAGCCGCTCCACCACGTCGAGCCGCTGCAGCACGCCGTCGCGCACCCCCACGGGGAACTGCGCCAGCGTGGCCACCAGGTCTGCGAAGCGTCCGGGATCGGCCACGTTCATGCGCAGGATGCGCGGCGCTTCGTCGGGGATGCGCTGGACGCGGTCGCCCAGCGCGTCCAGCGTCGCCAGCACGTGCTCGACCAGGCGGTCGGCCTCGGCCGTGTCGTCCAGCGTCTCCTCCACCAGGTGCGGCGCGGCGCTGTAGCTGGTGCCCTCGAAGCGCACGTCGGTGAAGCGCACCCGGATCAGGCTCTGCAGCGTCGCCTGGATCATCCCGCCGGGCAGGTTCAGCCGGTTGACCACGCGCGCCGCGACGCCGACCTTCTCCAGATCGCGCGGGTCGACCTCCGGTTCGTCCACCGCCGTGGTTACCAGCCCCACGACCATCCCGCTCTCCGGGTGGCTCGTCAGCACCGCGATGTTCGGCTCGAACGAGACCTGGAGCGCGGTGGCGGCGGTGGGAAAGAGCACGGTGCTGCGTACGACCAGCAGCGGCAGCCGGTCGAGCGGCATTTCGTCGTCGTAGGGCGTGAACGGGTCGGTGGGCATGGCCGGGGCAGCAGGATCGTCGCACGGCCGGCGCGGCGCCGGCGGGGTCGCAGCGGAAGTCGCAAGATCCGCTCCGGCCGAAGGCTGGGCGGCGGCGGGCGCGACCGCGCTCAGGCGGCGTGGGCGAGTCGTTCGGCGAGCAGCTTCAGGTAGCGGCGAACGCGGCGGCCGTTGACCCCGAAGTCGCCGCGGCCGACGCGCGAGCGGCTCTCCACGTCCACGCGCGTGAGGCCGGCGTCGTCGAGCCAGAGGCGGACGTGCACGTCGTCGACGAAGCGCCAGACGCGGGTGCGGGCTTCCGCCCGGATCTCACCGGCGCGCGGGTCGGCCGCGGTCACGGCCCAGCCCGGCCGCGCCGCCGCCAGCGCGAGCGCCGCCTGCCAGACGGTGGCGAACGGCTGCGCGAAGACGGGCGTGCGCAGGCGCGCGTCGGGCGCGTCCGGCGCGGTGGCGGCGTGGTTGCGCGTCAGCGCGGTCCAGAGCGACACGGGCGTCTGTGGTTCGGGTGCCACACGCGGTGGCCGCGAATCTCGCGCCGCCGGCCGCGCGCGGCGGCACGGCGTTTGACGGCGCAGGCCGCGCCGCCGCCCGGCGGCATCGGCTTCTTCGTTGTGCGCCACTCCCCCGTTCCGAGGAGACCCCGTGAAAGTCGTGATCCCGCTCGCCGGCAAAGGCACGCGCCTGCGGCCGCACACCTTCGTCACGCCCAAGCCGCTGCTGCGCGTCGCCGACAAGCCCGTGATGAGCTACATCCTCGACGACCTGCGCGAGCTGGGCGTGCACGAGGCCGTCTTCATCACCGGCCACCTGAAGGAGAACGTCGAGGCGTACATGCGCCGTGAGTACGCGGACTTCCAGGCCGTCTACGTGGAGCAGCCGGTGCAGAACGGCACCGCCGGCGCGGTGGGGCTGGCCGAGCCGTTCGTGCAGGACGAGATGCTGATCATCTTCGTCGACACGCTCTTCGACGCCGACCTCGCGCTCGTCAAGCGGCTGCCCAGCGACGTGGCCGGCGTGCTCTGGGCCAAGGAGGTCGACGACTACCAGCGCTTCGGCGTCCTCGTCACCGACGAGGACGGCTACATGCGCCGCATCATCGAGAAGCCGAAGGAGCCGATCTCCCGCCTCGCCAACATCGGGCTCTACTACATCCGCGACTGGCGGCTGCTCTTCGAGGGCGTGCGCCACGTGATGAACAGCCAGCCCGGCGTCAGCGGCGAGTACTACCTGACCGACGCCTTCCAGTACATGGTGGACCAGGGCGCCAAGTTGCTGGTGGCGCCGGTGCAGGGCTGGTACGACGCCGGCAAGCCGGAGACGCTGCTGGAGACGAACCTGCACGTGCTGCAGACCACGCGCGCGAAGCGGCCGCCCGAGGCGCCGGGCGTGCGCGTCCACGACCCCGTGCACGTCGCCGCCGGCGTGGAGCTGGCCGACTGCGAGATCGGCCCCAACGTCACCATCTCGCGCGGCAGCGTGGTGCGCGGCTCCACCCTGCGCGACTGCATCGTGGGCGCCGAGAGCCGCATCGAGGCGTGTGCGCTGCACGACTCGCTGATCGGCGACCACGTGCAGGTGCGCGGCGTCCGCGGCCAGGTGGACCTGGGCGACTACTCGCGAGTGGAGAGTTGAGAGTTGAGAGTTGAGAGAACCCCACCCCTCCCCGCCGCCGTGGCAGTGGAGGAGTGGGGTTGCCGTTCACTCTCAACTCTCAACTCTCAACTCTCAACTCGCCGTCAGCAGCGTCAGCAGTACGCGCTCCAGGCCGCGCGCGCCGCCGTCGTTGCTGTACCACTCGCGGGGGGTGTGCACGCCGCCGGACTCGCCGCCGCAGCCGAGGGTGATGGCGGGGATGCCGAGCGCGATGGCGACGTTGGCGTCGGTGGAGGCGGCGACGAACGTGGGGCGGCCGCCGAGCGCGCGCGTAGCGCCCGCCGCGGCGGCGACCAGCGGCGCGTCCGCCGGGGTGCAGCCGGCGGGGCGGTCGCCGATGACGCGCACGTTCGGCTCCAGCGCGGCGGTGCTGGCGGCGCGGCGGCGGTTCTCGCGGCGCACGGCGTCCGCGAACTGTGCGCGCACCTCGCGCTCCAGGCTCTGCAGCTCGGCACTGCCCTCGCTGCGCAGGTCCAGCTCCATCCACGCCTCGGCGGGCACCGCGTTGACGCTGCTGCCGCCCTGCAGCCGCGCGACCGTCAGGACGGTGCGCGGCGCGGCGGGCAGCGGCAGCGCGGCCAGCGCCCCCACCGCCGCGCCCAGCGCGTGCAGCGGGTTGGCGACGCCCCAGTCCGCCCAGGAATGACCGCCGGGCCCGCGCAGCTCGAAGCGCAGCCGCCGCGAGCCGACGGCGCGATGCACGATGCGGCGCCAGCCGGAGCCGTCGAGCCCGACGAACGCCGCGGCCCCGCGCAGCGGCGAGCCCTCGCGCAGCAGGTGCTTCGCGCCGCGCAGGTCGCCGCAGCCCTCCTCCCCGACGGTGGCGGCGAAGACGAGCGGCGCGCGCGGCCGCAGCCCCGCCTCCACGACTGCCGCGCCGAGCGCGAGCAGCGCCGCCAGCCCGCGCGCGTTGTCGGCGATGCCCGGCACGTAGAGGCGCCGCCCGCTCTGCCGCGGCTGCAGCGGCGTGCCGGCCGCGAAGACGGTGTCGAGGTGCGCGGCCGCGACCACGGGCGAGGCCGCCGCGTCGCGGCCGGGCAGCCGCGCGACGACGTTGCCGACCTCGTCGGTGTGTACGTCGCTCAGGCCGATCGCGCGCAGCCGCGCCGCCACGTAGGCACCGCGCTCGTGCTCGGCGAACGGCGGCGCCGCGATCTGCGCGATGCGGACCTGCTCGGCGAGCGTCTCCGCGTCGTGCTCGTGCAGCCAGGCGCGGGCGCGCAGTACCTGCGGGTCATGGAGTAGCTCGCCGTCCATGCGCTCGTCGTAGGGGTGTGGGCCGCCGAGGATTTCGGGCGCAGAATGTGCCGGCCTCTCGCCACGCAGGCAAGCCCCTTCCGTTCGGCGGGCGCCGTGCCCTATCTTGCGGCGCTGCAACCCACCCGCCGGGTCCGCCCGCTCCGCCGCCCCTCGCTTCCCAGAGGCCCCGTCATGCTCGCAGCCGACCTCATCCACGACTGGAACACCCTCGCCGACGCCTTCGACTACTCCAGCGTGCGCGGCGTGGAGCTGAACGACGAAACGCTGCGCGACGGCCTGCAGTCGCCCTCCGTCACCGACCCCGGGCTGGCGGACAAGGCGCAACTACTGCACCTGATGGCGGCGCTCGGCATCGCCTCGGCGGACATCGGGCTGCCGGGCGCGGGGCCGCGCGCGCGCCGGCAGGTGGAGGCGCTGGCGCGCGAGATCGCGCAGGCCCGGCTGCCGCTGGCGCCCAACTGCGCGGCGCGCACCGTGCGCGCGGACATCGAGCCGATCGTCGATGCCGCCCAGGCCAGCGGCCTGCCGATCGAGGCCGCCTGCTTCATCGGCTCCTCGCCGATCCGCCAGTACGCCGAAGACTGGTCGCTGGAGCGCATGCTGCGCGCGACCGCGGACGCCGTCGGCTTCGCCGTCGCGGAGGGGCTGCCGGTGATGTACGTCACCGAGGACACCACGCGCGCAGCGCCGGAGACGCTGAAGGCGCTCTACGGCACCGCGATCCGCTGCGGCGCGCGCCGCCTCTGCCTGGCGGACACGGTCGGGCACGCGACGCCCAACGGCGTGCGCCAGCTCGTGCGCTTCGTGCGCCGCGAGATCATCGAGCCCAGCGGCGCGGCGGTGCAGCTCGACTGGCACGGCCACCGCGACCGTGGGCTGGCGATGCCCAACGCGCTGGCCGCCATCGAGGAGGGCGCGAACCGCATCCACGGCACCGCGCTCGGCATCGGCGAGCGCTGCGGCAACACCGAGATGGACCTGCTGCTGGTCAACCTCAAGCTGCTGGGGCTACACGCGTGGGACCTCGCGCGCCTGCCGGACTACGTGCAGCACGTGGCGCGGATCTGCGGCGTCGGCGTCGCTTACAACTGGCCCGTCTTCGGCGCCGACGCGTACCGCACCGGCACGGGCGTGCACGCCGCGGCGATCGTCAAGGCGAAGGCGAAAGGCGACGACGTGCTGGCGGACCACGTCTACTCCGGCGTGCCCGCCGCGCTCTTCGGGCTGGCGCAGCGCATCGAGATCTCACCGATGAGCGGCCTCTCCAACGTGCGCTGGTGGCTGGCGGAGCACGGCTACGACGCGAGCCTCGCCGAGCTCTGCGAGCAGGTGCTGGCCGCCGCGAAGCAGGCGGACCACACGCTCAGCGATGCCGAGGTGCACGCGCTCTGCGCGACGTACGCACAGCAGCGGCAGGCGGCGCCGCTGCTGGCGACGCCGCCGGGCGGCGAGCCGCGATAGGCGGGTGGAGAGGCGCGGCGGACGCGAGGCCGGTGCCTACTCGTCCTCGCGCTCGCCGGCGTGGAGGCGGCGGTAGCTGTCGTAGCGCTCGGGGCTGACGGCGCCGGCCTCGACGGCCGCGCGGACGGCGCAGCCGGGCTCGTGCACGTGCGTGCAGGAGTTGCCGTAGCGGCAGGCGCCGAGGTAGGGGCGGAACTCCCGGTAGTAGGTGTCCAGCTCCGCGGGCTCGACGCCCCACAGCCCCACCTCGCGCAGCCCCGGGGTGTCGGCGACGAAGCCGCCGCCCTCCAGCGGGATCAACTCCGCAGTCACGGTCGTGTGCCGGCCCTTCTGCACCGCCTCGCTGATGGAGGCGACGCGCAGGCCCAGCCCCGGCTGCACGGCGTTCAGCAGGCTGGACTTGCCCACCCCCGACGGCCCCGCCAGCGCCGAGATGCGGCCGTGCAGCAGCTCGCGCAGCTCTTCGACGCCACGCCCTTCGCGCGCCGCGGTGAGGAGCACGCGGTAGCCGATCCGCTCGTAGGTCGCGAAGCGCGCACGCGCCTCCTCCTCGCCGACGAGGTCCGTCTTGTTGGCGACGATGACCGCCTCCAGCGCGTTGGCCTCGCAGAGCACGAGGAAGCGGTCGAGCATGCGCAGGTGCGGCTCCGGTCGGGCGACGGCGAAGACGACGACCACCTGGTCGAGGTTCGCCACGATCGGCTTCGGGCGCGGCGCCTTGCCCGGCGCGCGGCGCACCAGCGCGCTACGGCGCGGCTGCAGCGCGCGGATCGTCCAGCGCTGCGCGTCGCCGGCCTGCTCGCGCTCCAGCGTCACGTGGTCGCCCACCACCACGCGCAGCTCCGCGCGCTCTTCGGCCGAGCGGTCGTCGCCGCGCTGCCGGGCGCCGCGCCGCCCCCGCACCCGCCGCTCCGCCGGGCGGCTTTCCTCGCGCTTGAGCTTGCCGCGCAGCGTCGCCTCCGCCACGCCCGCCGCGGTCTGCACCCAGTAGACGCCGCCCTGCGCACGCAGGACGACGCCGCGGTCGGCGCTCGGCGGTCGGCTCTCAGCCATGAGTGCCCCGGCCCCGGGCAGGGTGCGAAGACCTCGGCGGCGGAGCGCTCGCGCCCCACAAGCGAAAGTCCCCTCCCCGGACACCCAGGAAGGGGACTGGCAGCCGACGACCGACAGCCGACAGCCGATCGCTCATGCCGCGGCGAACGAGGCCAGCGCCTCCCCCATCTCGCCCTCGCGCAGCCGCTTGAGGGCGCGGTCCCGCAGCTGACGGATGCGCTCGCGGGTGACGCCGAGGATATCGCCGATCTCCTCCAGCGTGTGCTCGCGCCCGCCCTCGAGCCCGAAGTACAGCTTCAGGACCTTGGCGTCGCGCGGCTGCAGCGTGTTGAGCGCACGGTCGATGCGCTCGGTCAACAGCCGCTCCTCGACCTCGTCCTCGGTGACGATCGCCGAGTCGCTGACGAAGCGCTCCATCAACTGCGAGTCCTCGCTGTCGCCGATCGGCGCGTCGAGGCGGATCTCGGCGGCGTTGAGCGTCTGCAGGCTCTCCACGATCTCCGGCGAGAGGCCGGTCGCCTCCGAGAGCTCCACCGACGAGGGCTCGCGGCCCAGCGCCTGCTTCAGCCGCTCGCGCTCGCGGAAGATCTTCGCCAGGTCCGAGGCGCGGTTCAGCGGCACGCGCACCGCACGCCCCTGGTTCGCCAGCGCCGAGAGGATCGCCTGGCGGATCCACCAGACGGCGTAGGAGATGAACTTCACGCCCTGGTCCGGGTCGAACTTGCGCGCCGCCGTCACCAGCCCGACGTTCCCCTCCTGGATGAGGTCGGCCAGGCTGACGCCGCGGTTCTGGTACTTCTTCGCCACCGAGATCACGAAGCGGAGGTTCGCCCGCACCAGCTCCTGGACCGCGTCCTCGTCGCCCGCGCGCGCACGGCGACCCAGCTCCACCTCCTGCGCCGGCGTCAGCAGCGAATGCGTGCTGACCTCGCGCAAATACTGGTCGAGACTGGACTGATCGTCGGGCGCGGCTACGTCGAAGCCCCCCTCCCGCAGGGCGGGGGCGGAACGCTTGCGCCGCCGTGTCTTCCGTGCTGCCGTTGCCATATGTCGTCCGCTACGTCCGGGAACTCCAGGCCAGGGGCAATCGAGCGCGCGGAGGGCCGCGACTTCGACGCCCCACTGCAAGACTTCGGCCCACCATCCCGCTCCCGGTGGGGGAGCGCCAGGGGCCGCGGTGCGGGAAAAAGGGCGCAGAGAATAGCGCCGGCCGGGGCGAGCGTCAACCAGTGCACGTCACCTCCCACCGGCGCCGTCCGCGCCGTTCGCTCACGTCGCGCCGCCTGCACATGTACCGCCCATGCGCGACGGAGTTCCGCGGCCGGGCCGCGCTGCGCGCCGCCCCGCGTTGACCGCGCCGCGCGATGGGCCTACATTCCTGGACTCTCCGCGGACCGGCCGTGCGCAGCCTCCCCGGGTTCGCGTCGAGCGGGCGCGGAGTGCAGGCCTCGTAGCTCAGGTGGATAGAGCGATCGCCTCCTAAGCGATAGGTCGCGCGTTCGAGTCGCGCCGGGGCCACTGAGCACCGGGGCCACCTTCCCCACGCGGGAGGGTGGCCCCTGTCGCGTTCGCCCGCCTCGGCGCCGTGCCCGGGCGTCCGAGCGCCGGCGCCCCCGGCCGGCACGGTCCTGGCGACGGGCGCCGCGGGCAACCCAGTGGGACGGCTTCCGCCGGAGGTTACCCATGCGCGAGCACCACGAGCACCCCGCGCACGGCGCCGACGAGCCGCAGGAGGCGCCGGTCGAGGTCGGCTATCCGCATCATCCCGAGCTGGCGCACCCCGCCGGCGACCCGGCAAGCCAGGCGGGCCACGCCCACCACCCGGGCGCTGGCGCGGCGCACGCCGGGGCCGCCGCCGCCGCGGTGCACGACGCGCACGCCGGCCACGGCGCGGGCGGGCACGACAAGCACGCCGGGCACAGCGTGGAGAGGTTCCGCTGCAAGTTCTGGATCTCTCTGCTGCTGACGCTGCCCACGGTGATCTGGGGCCACATGCTGATGCGGCTCACCGGCTGGCAGCCGCCCGCGTTCCCCGGCTCCGGGTGGATCGCGCCCGTCTTCGGCACCGCGGTCTTCGTCTACGGCGGCTGGGTCTTCCTGCAGGGCGCAGCGCGCGAGCTGAAGGACCGGCTGCCGGGGATGATGACGCTCATCTCGCTGGCGATCACGGTGGCGTTCGTCTTCAGCCTGGCGGTCACCCTGGGCTTCCGTGGCATGCCGCTCTGGGAGGAGCTGGCCACGCTGGTGACGATCATGCTGCTCGGCTCATCGCCGGCACCACCAACGGCAGCGGGAGCCTGCGGGTGGAGGTCACGGGCACGGGCGAGAAGACGGCGCTCGCCGGGATCATGCGCCTGGTCTCGCAGGCGCAGTCCAGCCGCAGCCGCGCGCAGGCGCTGGCCGACCGCGCGGCGTTCTATCTCACCCTCGTCGCCATCGGCGCCGGCGCGCTCACGCTCGTCGCCTGGCTGCTGCTGCGGGCGGAGCCGGCGTACGCCATCGAGCGCGTCGTCACCGTGCTGGTCATCGCCTGCCCGCACGCGCTGGGGCTGGCCGTGCCGCTGGTGGTGGCGATCTCCACCACGCTGGGTGCGCGCAGTGGCCTGCTGGTGCGCGACCGCCGTGGGCTGGAGGAGGCGCGGAACCTGAACGCCGTGGTCTTCGACAAGACGGGCACGCTCACGCTCGGCGAGCACCGCGTGGTGGAGACGACCGCCGCCGAGGGGCTCGCGGCGGAGGAGGCGCTGCGGCTGGCGGCGGCGGTGGAGCGCGACTCCGAGCACCCGGTGGCGCGGGCGATCGTCAAGAGCGCCGAGGAGCGCGGGGTGCACGTACCCGCCGCCAGGGAGTTCCAGGCGATTCCCGGCCACGGCGTCACCGCGGTGGTGGAGGGCCGCACGCTGCAGGTGGGCGGGCCCAACCTGCTGGCGAAGCTCGGCATCCAGGCGGCGCCGGCGCTGGAGGCGGCGGCCGAGCGCGCGGCGGCGCGCGGGCAGGGCGTCGTCTACCTGGTGGAGCAGGGCCGCACGCTGGCCGCCTTCGCCGTGGCCGACGCGGTGCGCCCGGAGTCCGCGGAAGCCGTGCGGCGGCTGCACGCGCAGGGCATCGAGGTGGTGATGCTCACCGGCGACGCGCGCGCCGTGGCGGAGGCGGTGGCGAAGGAGCTGGGCATCGACACCATCTTCTCTCAGGTGCTGCCGGAGCAGAAGGCGGAGCGGATCCAGGCGCTGCAGCGGCAGGGCAAGCGCGTGGCGATGGTGGGCGACGGGGTCAACGACGCGCCGGCGCTGCTGACGGCCGACGTGGGCGTGGCCATCGGCGCGGGCACCGACGTGGCGGTGGAGGCCGGCGACGTGGTGCTGGTGCGGAGCGACCCGCGCGACGTACCGAGGATCGTGGCGCTCTCCAAGGCCACCTACCGCAAGATGGTGCAGAACCTGTGGTGGGCCGCCGGCTACAACATCGTGGCCATCCCGCTGGCCGCGGGCGTGCTGCAGCCGTGGGGGCTGGTGCTCAACCCGGCCATCGGCGCGGTGCTGATGTCGCTCTCCACCATCATCGTGGCCATCAACGCCCAGCTGCTGCGCCGCGAACAGGGGCGGCTGACGGCGGGCTGAGCGCCGGCGGCCGGCGCGGGCTCACGCGGGCGGGCGGACCGAACGCGACGACCAGTGGATCGCGCGGATGCGCCAGCCGGCGCCCGCGCGGGTGAGCACCATCAGCTCGGCCGTCGCCGCGTGGACCGGCCGACCCCGCCACTCCCCTCGTGCGGTGCCGGTGGAGGTGGCCCAGGCGACGTCGCCCTGGAGCTTTACGTGGACGGAGGCGCGCTCGCGCGGCACGGCACGGGCGAAGGCGATGTCGGCGGCGAGGTGGTGGGCGCGGTACTCCGCTCTCGTCTCGCGGCCGCCGCTCTCCAGGATCAGCGCGTCGTCGGCGAGCAGCGAGAGTGCCGCGGCGCTGTCGGCGTCGGCGAGCGCGAGGTGGAAGCGCTCGACGGCGCGCGCGACATCCAGCGAATCGGCTGCCGCCGTCGCGGACAGCGCCGCCGCCGGAGCGGGGCCGGCCGGCGGCGCGACCGGCTGTGCGTCCGCCGCGCCCGCTCGTAGGGCGAGCAGCGCGAGCGCCGCAACGACGGCGGCGCGGGGAAGGGAGGAACGGCGCATCGGGTGCCGATCAGGTGAAGGGCTCCGGGCTGCCCGCAGGCGGGCCGGTCGCGAAGCGCCCACGCGTGCGGTCACGACGGGTGCGGCGGCGGCTCGGGCGCGCGCGGCGCGCTCAGCGGCTCGCCGAGCGCGGCGCGGGCCGCGTAGTAGCCGCACATTCCGTGCACCGCGCCGCCCGGCGGCGTGGACGCGGAGCAGAGAAAGACGCCGGGCAGCGGCGTGCGGTACGGCACCCAGCGGGCGACGGGGCGGAAGAACGTCTGGCGCAGCGTCATCGCGCCGGCGCTGATGTCGCCGCCGACCAGGTTGGGGTTGTGCGCCTCCATCTCGGCCGGCCCCCAGGCGCTGCGCGCGAGCACCCGCTCGCGGAAGCCGGGCGCGAAGCGCTCGATCTGGTCCTCGATCGCGCGGGTCATGTCCACCGCGGAGCCGAAGGGCACGTGGCAGTAGGCCCAGGCGATGTGCCGGCCCACCGGCGCGCGCTCCGGGTCGAAGCTCGTGGGCTGCACCAGCAGCACGAAGGGCCGCTGCGGCACGCGCCCGGCCAGCGGCGCCGCCTCCGCGGCGGCGATCTCCTCCATCGTGCCGCCGAGGTGCACCGTCGCGGCGCGCGCGCACTCCGGCGAGCGCCAGGGGATGGGGTCGTCGAGCGCCCAATCCATCTTGAAGACACCGGCGCCGTAGCGGAAGCGCTCCAGCGCGCGGCGGTAGCGGGCCGGGAGCCGCTCGCCGGCGAGGCGCAGGAGCTGGCGCGGCGTGACGTTGAGGAGCACCGTCCGCGCGTCCTCGACCTCGGCGAGGCGTTCGATGCGCACCCCCGTCTGGACCTCGCCGCCCAGCTCGCGCAGGTGCGCGGCCAGCGCGGCGGCGATCGCGCGCGAGCCGCCGCGCGCCAGCGGCCAGCCGGCGGCGTGCGCGGCCACGACCAGCGTCAGCCCGAACGCCGCCGTCGGCGAGCGGTCCAGCGGTACCATCGCGTGCGCCGCGTTGCCGGCGAAGAGCGCGCGCGCCCGCTTCTCCCGGAACGCGCGGCGCGCGAGCCGCTCGGCCGAGTACAGCGCCTGCAGCCCGAAACGTGCCAGGCGCAGCGGGTGGCGCGGCCGCTCCAGCGGGCGCAGGATGTCGGCGGCGAGCGCGTACCAGTCGTGCGTCCAGGGGCGGACGAAGTCGGCCCAGGCGGCGGCGTCGGCGCCGAGGCTGGCGCCGGTGGCCTCGACGGAGCGCTCCAGCATCGCCACGCTGCCGTCGTCGAACGGGTGCGCCAGACAGGCGTCGGGATGGATCCACTCCAGCCCGTGGCGCGCCAGCGGCAGCGAGCGGAAGAACGGGGAGGAGACGGCGAGCGGGTGGACCGTAGCGCAGACGTCGTGCTGGAAGCCGGGCAGCGTCAGCTCCTCGGTGCGCATGCCGCCGCCGATCTCGTGCGCGGCCTCGTAGACGACGACGCGCCGCCCGGCCCGCGCCAGGACGATCGCCGCCGAGAGCCCGTTGGGCCCGGAGCCCACCACCACCGCGTCGTACGTTCCCATCTTCCCTCCCGGTGCACAGGCCCACCCACGCCTGCGCGGCCGTCACCCCGACGGGCGGGCTCGGCTCGGCGCGCCGGGGGCGCTCGCAAGTCCGGGTCCCGCGCGGGCGGCCCGCGCTCAGCGCCGCTCGTCGCGCGCGCCGGCCGCGGCGAACCCGGGCTCCGGGCGCGCGTCCGGGCGGCGGGGCAGGCGCACGCGGAAGAGCGCGCCGCCCTGCGGCCGGTTCTGCACGCAGATCTCGCCGT
>ERZ1066122.2122-NODE-2122-length-13770-cov-6.102005_pt1 | contig 13770 bp, 11 predicted proteins | sample MGYA00382769_ERZ1066122 | MGnify/ENA primary metagenome ERZ1066122 (study PRJEB33369, sample SAMEA5778352) | biofilm metagenome | biome: Industrial cooling water; feature: Water cooling tower basin; material: Biofilm | place: United Arab Emirates | collected...
TCTATTATTCTGATTGGAGCGAGCAGCAGGTCAACGAACCCATTCCAGGCTTCCCGACGTTTTTCAGGACCGTCAACGCGGGGCGATCGACGCTGTTCGGCTTCGAGACGGATCTCAGCTTTGATCTGACCGATAATGTCGAGATCTATGGTGCACTCGGCCATGCTTTCACCGAGTTCGATGATTTTCCCAATGCCAACTTCGACCCCGGGTTGCCGCAAGGTGAAGCCAATCAGCAGAATTTCGCGGGCAATCGGTTCCCCTTTGCACCGCGCTGGTCAGCAAATCTCGGGTTCGCTTACCGCGATGACGATGGTGTCTTCGGCGGCATCGATGCCAATTATCAGTCGGATGTCTTCGATTCGAGCGAGAACTTCGCGGTCAACCGGTGTTGTGGCCGTGTGGTGGTCAACGCCCGCGCTGGCTATGCATGGAATGGCTTCAGCCTGAGTGCCTATGTCCGTAACGCTTTCGACGAGCAGTTTTTCTCGTTCGTAAACGTCCGTACACCCGGCGATGAAATTGCCCGGCTCGGCAATCCCCGCACATTCGCTGTCCGTCTTGACGCTGATTTCTGAGGGGCTGCCGCGCAACGGAATTCCGCCTAGCGGGTGTGATCAGAAACGACGAAGGCATTGGCTGTGAACGCAGTCGGCGCCTGCGCCGCTTGGATACGCCAGCATCAGGGTCCTTGGCGGGTACAGCGCTTCCGCTCCCCTGCTTCAAAGGTCGTCAGTCACGAAAGTTGGTGCCCATTGCATGATTGGCTGCTGAACCGCAGCCAATGCTTTTCGGGTGTCGGCCGCTACCATCAGGTCCGCCCATGCGAGAGCCCGTTGACGATAGGCCAAGACGAAAGGCGCCGATAAAGATAAAACAAAGCATGCGTTACCAGGACGTCTACCCTTCGGAAGCCTTGCTTCGCAGCTATGACGTTGTGCGGCCGCGCGCTGGCGACCTGATGACACTGGAGTATTTCGAGGCAGAGCCCGCAGCCATGCCCCGACGCAGCTTTGCGCAGCATCATGTGCTCCTGAACCTCAATCCCATCCCGCACCGGGTCGAGAACTGGCGCTCGAGCGGCTACCGAGATTTCACGCTCGCCGAGAACGAGGTTGTGGTCACGCCCGCCGGGTCGGAGAATGGCTGGCACTGGCATGCAAGGAGCCGGGTGATCATCGTAACGCTCGAACCGGACCGGTTGGCACGGTTCGTCCAGTCAGAGCTCGGCGTGATCCTGACCGAAACACAGCTGCGCAATGTGCCGCAGGTGCTCGATGCCGATCTGGTGGCGGCAGGGCGCATGGCGCTCGACGCGCTGCGCGCGGCCGATACTGCCAGCGTCATGTTCGATGCTTTCGCGCGCATCTTCCTCGTCAAGCTGGTCAAGCGTTACGGAGAGGAGCGCGCCTCGGCGCTCGAGTTCGTGCGCGGCTTCACTGCCGAGCAGTACAAGCGCGTGCTCGATCATGTCGCCGCGCACTACGCCGAACCGATCGCGATCGACACGCTGGCGCGGATCGCGGGCATGAGTGCTTCGCGCTTCGCACGGGTGTTCAAGGCCGTGCTCAATGATACGCCTTACCAATTCGTCACCGACTACCGGATCGAGCGGGCCAAGGAGATGCTGTCGGGCGGACAGATCGCTCTGGCCGAGATCGCGATCCGCTGCGGGTTCTCCGATCAGCCGCATTTCACCCGGGTGTTCAAGCAGGCGACCGGCGAGACGCCGCGCGACTGGCAGCGCAGCCACGCCCGTTGAGCTCCGACTCTGCGTCTTCGTTAGCGCCGACAATGCGCACCGAAGCAGGATCGTTCAAGAGATCGGATGGCATCTACAAGAGCGGGCGCGCTCCTTCTGCCATTCGTTGGTCATCGCGATCTTGCGAACGATCAAGGAGACATACAATGCCGAAGACCTGGTTTATCACTGGCGCATCGTCGGGGCTGGGGCTTGCTCTTGCCCAGCATGCCATCAGCCGCGGCTACAATGTCGTGGCGGCAGCACGCTCGCTCGCGCCGCTTGAAAAGCTCGCTGCGTCCGCTCCCAATCAGGTCTTGCCGCTGGTCATGGATGTGACCGACCGCGCCAGCATCGAGAGCGGCATCGAAGCTGCGTTCGCACGCTTTGGCCGGATCGATGCGCTGTTCAACAATGCGGGCTACGGCATCGTCGGGGCGGTCGAAGAGACCCCTGAGGAAGAGCTGCGCGCGCAGATGGAAACCAACTTCTTCGGCGCGGTGGCCGTCACCAAGGCTGCGCTGCCGCGCATGCGTGCGCAAAGCGCTGGCGCGATCATCAACATCTCCAGTCTCGGCGGTCAGCTGTCGGTACCTGGGTTCGGGGCCTATTCTGCCTCGAAGTTCGCGCTCGAAGGGTTTTCCGAAGCGCTCCACGGCGAGCTTGCACCCTTCGGCATTAAGGTGCTGATTGTCGAGCCGGGCCAGCTCAAGACCCAGTTCGCCGGAGACGCGCTGCGCCACATGCCGATTATCGAGGCCTACACCGACACGGTCGGGGGCACGCGGGCTTTCGCGCATTCAATGCACGGCACGCAGTTCGGCGATCCGATGAAGGCAGCGCGCGCGATCGAAACTGCGATCGATGCCGATGATGCCCCGCTGCGGCTTCAGGTGGGCGCCGATGCAGTCGACGCGGTACGCGATCATGCGCTGGCGCTGCTAGAAGAACTGCGGCGCTGGGAGCCGGTCGGGCGCAGCATCGAGGTCAGCAGTATGGCAGCCTGATTGCGTTATCGGGTGCAGCCAAAAGGGCGGCTCCGCGATGGCGGGGTCGCCTTTTCCTTTTGCGACGCTGGGCAATGTAGCTCGCAGACCGACCAATCCTGATCGGCAGGATCGTTCAAGAGTTCGGCGCGAGCGTTCAAGATCGCCGGGCGTTCTTCGGGCATCTCATCGTTATCGCCACGAGCGACAATCGCAAAGGAGACCAGATCATGAACACCTTGCTTGCCACCACCGTCGCAGCACTTGCCGCTGTCACTACAACCGCCGCCGATGCGACCACTCCGCAGCGCGTCACGTTTGAGTCAGACGGCGAGGCGCTTATCGGCAATCTCTATGTTCCGGAAGACGATACGCCCGCTGCAACCTTCATTATCATAGGCCCAATGACCTATCAGATGGGCCAAGCGCCGACGCAATATGCCAAACGTCTCGCTCAAGCTGGCTATGCCGCGCTCGTGTTTGATGTGCGCGGTCGCGGCGAAAGTGGAGGCGCGGTTCGCGCGATCGAGAGCCCGAGCCAGAAAATCGAAGATCTCAACAGCGCGGTCGGCTTCGTTCGCGACCACGAAGCGCTGGGCAGTCGGCCGATCATCGCGCTCGGAATCTGTCAGGGCAGTTCCTATGTGGTCCACTCGGTAGCCTTTAATGCCGACATCGCAGCCGGTGTTACTGTCGCTGGCCATTACCGCGACCGTGCGGGTGACTTTGCTTGGCTGACGCCAGCAGGATTCGAGGCACGTCTCGCCCGAGGCGACGCCGCACGGGCACGGTTTCAGTCGACAGGCACCGTCGAATATGTTCGTGCTGTTGACCCGGTCGACACAAATGTCGGGATGCCCGGGAAGTTTGTTTACGACTGGTATGGCCCCTGGGCTGATCGTGGTGAGTGGGACAATCGTTATGCTGTGATGAGCGATGCTGAACTGCTGCGCTTTGAAACACTCGGAGCCGCTGGCCAAGTCGACAAGCCGTACCTTATGATCCATAGCGATCGAAGCTTCCTTCCCTATGCGGCGCGTCGCCATTTCGATGCGATGCCGTCAGCAACCAAGCAGATGCTCTGGGAAGGCGATACGCCGCATCTTGCCTATTATGACGATGCCGACGTGCTTGATCGCACAGTCGCCTCGATCGTCACTTGGGCACGCAATCTAAACTGACTTGGCTTAATCCACAGCAAGAAACGACCGCCATGTCTATGGCAGCAGTCGTTTAGGCGATTTGCAGCATCAATCACTTGCGTTAAGGCCTGCGCGATCCTCCAAGGCGCGTGGGCCTTAACTCAGATATTTTCAGCCTATTCCTCTTGCGCGCCTGCGCGACGATCAAGCCCTGAACGGCGTTCTGTTTTGCGCCGGTCAGGTGTCTGGCGTCGTTCAGCCAGACGGCGATCCTCTCCCTCGAAGGGCCATTGCGCTCGCCGCCGGTCACCATTCTGGCGCCTGTCTTGCAGCTTTGCGGTGTCAGCTTGCTCCGTCACGGATCGGTCCCCAGTTCACCTATAGAGAATGGGTCGAGGATGGTTAGAAAGCAGTTAACGACAGCGAGCAGACCGCTTTGACCAGTTGAGCCGCGCCATTCTCTTTCGATCACGCGTCTAGGGAGACGGCGAAATGGCTCCACGCCAAACCATGCGCCTCTTCTGCGGTCATGGGCCTGCCGAACAAATACCCCTGCACTCGGGTGCATCCGAGATCGCGGCAGGTTTCGAATTCTTCACGCGTCTCCGCGCCCTCAGCAGTCGTCGCCATGCGCAGTTGGCAAGCGAGCTTCACCACAGCATCCCGGATCGCGGCCGCGTCGCCACCCTTGCTGGCCTCCGAAACGAAACTCCGGTCGATCTTGATCCGGCTGAACATTGCCCGTTTGAGGTAGCCGATCGACGAATAGCCGGTGCCGAAATCATCGAGCACGAAGCTGATGCCAAGGGCATTGAGGGCCGCGAGCTGTCCGGCGGTTTCCGGACTTTCCTCCAGGAACAGCCGCTCTGTGATCTCGAGTTCCAGTCGCCCGGGGGCAAGACTGTTCCGGTCGAGGGCCGCGGAAACCGTCGCGGAGAGGCCGGGATCGCTCATCTGCGCAGGCGAGAGGTTAACGGCCACGGTGATATCGTTTGGCCAGGTCGCCGCCGCACAGCACGCCGCATCGACTACCCAGCTGCCGATCTCCCGGATCAGACCGGATTCTTCGGCAGCCGGGATGAAACGGTCCGGCAACAAGGGGCCAAGTTCAGGGTGAGTCCAGCGCAGCAACGCCTCGAACGTAACGATCTGTTCGCTCGCGGAATCGACGATGGGCTGGAACACCAGCGAGAACTCCCCGCGCTCCAGCGCGCCCGGGAGCGCCGTCTCGATGGCACGCTTGGTCTCGGCTCTTCCCTTCATGTCAGCGGCATATTGCCGCGCGCGGCCCTTGCCCGCCTCCTTCGCCTCATAAAGCGCAAGATCGGCCGTCTTGAGCAACTGCTCGGCAATTTCGCCGTCGTCAGGTGCAACCGACCAGCCAATGCTGCATCCGATCTGGACCTGCTGCCCGTCGATCTCGAATGGTTCGCCCAGGCCAGACACGATTCCCGCAGCCAACCCATCGACGTTGGGATTGAAAGCATCCGGGATGATGATCGCGAATTCGTCTCCGCCAAGACGCCCAAGTGTAGCGGCCGCCGGTATGTAGCGCTTCATGCGCTCGGCCACGGCGACAAGCAGTTTGTCTCCTGCAGCATGCCCCATGCTGTCGTTGACGTGCTTGAAGCGATCGAGGTCGACGAACATGAGGGCGCACCGGTGTTGCGCGTCGGCGACCTGCGCAAGTTCGCAGTCCAGTATTTCCCTGACGAGGGCGCGATTGGCAAGGCCTGTGAGCGGGTCATATCTTGCGAGCTGGGCAATCTGCGCTTCGCTGCGGCGCGCTTCGGTGATGTCGCGCCCGACGCCGCGGTAACCTTCAAAGCTGCCATCAGCGGCAAACTTGGGCGTTGCCGACAATGACCACCAGCGTTCGTCACCCGCAATCGTCGCCGGCACGACCAGATCCCGATAGGCGCGCCGGTCGTTGAACGCGTCGATCACCGACTTGATGTGGGGATCCTCACGGTCGGGGTCCCCCATGAGGGTGAGGAAATGCAAGCCGATAAGTTCGCGGTAGGACCGACCCAGTGCCTCGGCGAACCTTCCGGACGCGTGTGTAATGTGGCCCGCCGCATCGACTTCCAACAGCCAGTCGGTGCCGTTTGCCTCGAATTCCTTGATCAACAGCCGGACCACGGCACTGCGCTCACGCAGGTCGTCCTGTACCTTGAGACGGGCGATGAAGGTGCGCGATGACATGATCGAACCGCGCACCACATGAAACCATAAGGTGATGACCGCTACGATCAGCACGGCAGGTGTTTGGGGCAAGGCGTACAGAAGCACCGCGCTGATGACGGTTGTAGAGATTGTGGTGGCGGTTGGCATCACCGATGCAGCAAAGCCTATAGCAGCCATCGCTGCAAAGCTGAGCACGATCAGAAGCACTTGCTGGAATTGTGATGCTTGCGGCATCAGCAGCAACAGCATCGCAGCCCAGAGCAGGCTGAAGATGCACAGCTCGAGGGTCGCCAACCAGAATGCGCCCATAGAGGTGTTGTTGGTTGCCTTCTTCGAGGTTCGGTAGGTGGTCCGAACGAACCAGAACAGGCCAAGCAGCAGGATCGTGCCCAGCCACCCTTGCAACAGCCAGTGTTTGGGGTGGTCCTGGAACTCGACAATCAGCAACGTGGCGTTGACCACCATGGTCGCCAGATTGAATTTCGAGTGGCTGTAGAGGTTTGAGACCTGTTCGCCGCGCGCACGGGCAAAGAATGGATCATCGCCCTGGCAGAAACCAAAGGTCTGCCGCCAATCGAGAACCTCGGAAGGTGCCTTGGGCGGCAGGAACATGAATGACATCTTCCGCCTCCCGATCTGATGCCTTACGGTTTGATCACATTATTCGTGTCAAGCGATAAAGATCTTTGCATAACATATTCTGAATCAGGCCTTTGGTAACCGAACGGGGTTCAGACTGAGCTATAGAATTCGGCTGCGCCCGTGGCGAAAGTCGGCAACGGGCGTCTCTGGCGTTTGCTTCGAAATGTTTGGCAGAGCCCAATGTGCTACTCCGCGCGGATAAAGCGGGCGAAAGTCGATGGGGAGGCTACCAGCGTGGTGCGCGGATCGCCCGAACAAGGGGAACACGCAGCTTTGCCTTCATGGACTATATACCTACGAAACGGTCGGCAGGGTCGAGCGGCATATTGGCGGGCTCGGCATTGGCTACCGGTTTGGCCGCGACCGCAATCTTGAGGTGACGCTTGAAGGAAATCATGGCGTTGCGCCCGGGCTCAACGCAGACACGCGGGCTCTTTTGTCACTCAGGGTCGCATCGTAAGAACGGTGCCTTGCGCGAAGGATCACGTGATCTGGGCGATCCGTTTATCGTGCTTCACCGCATGCATTACGATCGTCGTGTCCCCTATCTGAAAATCAAGCGCCCTTTTGGGGCGCGCGGCGTCGAGACTTGCCACGAACTCGGGTGGCCATCGGTCCCTGAATCTCATCAGACCCGAATGTGGCCCAGTATCGTAAAGCCAGCGCAGGTGACCAAGAAGCTCTGCTCGGTTTCGCTGGAACAGAAGGCCGGGGAGAATATCGCCGGGATCAAGCAATGCCCCGATCGTTGCCGAAAGGCGCATCGCCACCGAAGGCGTCGTAACCATCAGAGGGTGACAGTTGGGTGCAAAATTGGAGACATGAACGTGCTCGAAAGGAAGCGCCACTGTCTCAAAGAAGTCGATGCCTCTGAGCTTCCTGTTTTCGCGATAGTCCAACCCGACCAGCATTTCAAAAAGATCGCAATAGGCCGCAAGGAACTCCCGGCGCGCGGCCTTGCCGCGCGCGACCGCGCGATCTGGCTTCCGGACAACTATGTCCTTCACGGATTTTTCGAATGTGACGATCGCTTTCCAGGCTGCAGAGCCTGTTGGCTCGGCCCGTAGTGCGTTGGACCTGGCGCGGGTGAGCGGATGCCCGCACTCGCCGCAATAAGGCCCAGTCCAAGGGAAGCTACGAAATCGGGGCCGATGGTATGCGCTTCGGCATTTCGAACAGTGGCCTTGGAGGGGCCAGGCGTGTTTGGGGCAGAAAGTCTGGATGGACAGGAGCCAGGCACGGCGGATGTAACCGGGCATACCCTCCTTCATGTCCTCCGCGAGGCAGCGCGAGCATCACCTGATGCTGACGTCAGTCCTATGGCCTTTGTGAAACACGTCAGCGGGATGGTTATAAGGATCGTTGATCCATGGAATATATCGCGCCTCAAGACCGGGATAGTGAGACCAAAGGGTAGCTTTCGAGATATCCTCCGGTTCTATGTCAAAGATCGCTGCGACCTGGTCGACCCACAGCTTACGCGGCCGGATGTCGGGGTGAACCATCGGTCCGTCGCGTGTGCCATAGTGCCGGGCCGTTGGGCGCTGCATTCGCGGATGAAGCCCCAGTTCCCGATCGAGCCATGACGACACGCATTCATCCGGATACGGGCCCCGTCGGGTCACGCAGCATCGCCGAACAGGTAGCCGGCGACAGCATGGTCCGAAGATTTTTTAGGCTCCATCGAGACGAGTGGCAGGAGCAGGTCTTCGTCGCCAAGACTTGCAAGATCGATCTTCTCACGCCCGGACTTGATTGCTTGGATCGCCAAGGCTTCGAACAGGCGGAAAATCCTGCCTGTCACGCCGCGGGTCATCCTTATAACCTCTTCCTGGAACTCGGTGCTCAGCAGTTCCGATGGCTTGCGCAGCGGGAAGGTCATCGCAAACGACTTCAGCAATTCTTGCAGGGCGATGCCTTTTTCCCAAGGCCGCAGCTCGAACGAGGCGAAGCGGTCGGCAAGGTTCGGGTCGGTTCGAATTGCGAGCTTGGCGTCCTTCGCGCCTGCGCAGACGATCGGAATGTGCAACTGGTTCGTGAGATAACGTATGCTGTTCAGAAACAGCTTCTGCTGCCGGGGCGTGCTGCAGAGCATCTTGTCGATTTCGTCCAGCATCAGCACCTTCACCCCCGCATCGGCGAGAAGCCAGATAACCTTGTTCCTAAGATCGCGCGCCGTTCCCCAGCACTTTTCATGAACGTTGAGCTGGCGAATGATAGCGTCGTAGAAGTCAACCTCGCTCGCTTCGGGCGGCATCTCGGCGAGAAGCACCGGGAGGGTTTCGCGGCCCGTGTCGATGTCGATCGACCAAGGGTGACGCTTCTGGAAGCGTTCAAGGATCTCGCTCTTCCCCATGCCCGTCGTGCCATGAATGAGGAGGCAGGGCATACGTCCGCGCGGAGGATAGGCGAGCAAGGCCTCGAGCTGCTCCAGTGCTGCCTCGGACCGCCGGAGCTTGATCCACCTGTCTACCTCGATCCAGGCGATCCGCTCTTCGTTCGATCGCTCAGCGATATCGCGAGCCTTGGGGTGCAGATGCTCCAAAGCGCCGCTCATTCATCGAACTCCACCTCGAGAGGAGAGATATCGTCTGGATCCGCTCGGGGCCCATGCAAACTAGAAGGTGATGTTTTTGGCGCTGTAGGACACTCCTGACGGGGCTGCGCCTTCTCTGCGACCGACCGACCCTCTGATAGAGCTTGCGTGATCCGTGTCGCCTGCCGCCTCGCCTTCTTGGTCTTTGCTACACACTCGCCGATGTGATCTCGGCGAAGGTTCACCATCTCGAACAGGCGGTCCTCGTTCACCGAAGCTCGGCCGCGTTCGAGAAGCGCGTCGCGGGCGATATCGAGCTCGTGCTTCGTAATTGGGGGCCGCGTCAGATCTTTGAAACCAACCGCGAGGTGCTCGCCGGCATCGTTCTGAAGGTAGATCGTCGACATGTCGCGCGGATTGTACTTGATCTTCTGCTTGCGATCGCTGCCGCCGACGAAAGCCTGCGCACCGCCGTGTTGGTAGAAGATGTTGTTGAACTTGATCCCTTCTCGCCGAACCTTCCTGCGCTCTGAGGGCAGAAAGTGGAGCGCGAATTGCTGTTCGTCGGGGAGTTCCATTCCCATGCGCCGACTAGACGCTGCGTCAGCCCATGCGGTCAGGGGCGTCACGCCGAGCGCGGAGTGCTTCCTGTTGTGATAGAGCGAAATCTGGATGGCGAGCCACTTCTCGAACTCGCCAATGGTCATGCATGCCGTATCCTCAGAATCGTATTCCTTCTTCTCGGCGATGTTCGAATAAGTGGAACCGGGAATGAGGTGGACCGCCCCCATGGTGGTTCCGATCAGCCGCTCGATATGCCCGCCGAACCATGGCTTCTTGATCGGCCGTAGATGGCGTTCGATCCCGAATTGCTGACATCCTCGCAGAAAGTCTGGTGAGAGATGTGCCTTCGCATTGTCGAGGCTGAGAACCTCCGGAAGGCCATATCCAGGAACGTCGACATCAACGCCCAGATTTCGCAGGTAGTTGTCCTTCGGAAACACTGCGTGCAGTAGCGCCATGCCCAAGGATGTGCGGGACGGCGCTTCGAAAGAAACGTACCAGCCAAGCACTATGCGCGTGAAGACATCGATGAAAAGCGTTACCAGCGGACGGCATATTGATCGCCTGAATACGCCGTCGACCAGCATGACATCCGCAACCGCATGGTCGGTCTGAACCCATTCAAGGGGTCTCGTCATGGTGAATGGAGCCCCAACTGGACGGTACTTGTCACCGGCGATCTTTACCCCCTCGCGCTGGGCCAGAATCCTTGCCTGATCGAGCTTAGCGATCCGCGCCTCGACCGCCCATCTCGAAGGCGGTTTCAATCCTCGAGCGTGGCAATCTGTCTCGATATCGAGACAAAGATCCGCGATCCTGGGCTTCTGCCGTCTGGAATACACGCGCTCGATTGAAGCGCCGACGAGTTCCTCAACATCCTTCGACAATCGCGCGGACCCCATCTTCGGGCCACTTCTTCTGTTCGCGATAGCGGAGGTACCTCCGCCATTTGCTCGATGTCTCGCCACCAAATCGTATATGCGGGAACGGCTTATGCCCAGCTTCTGGCAAGCGGTCTGGAGAACGTCTTTCGGGATCGGTTTATATGCGGCGAGGCTCTTGATTGTTGCATGCCGGTCGACAGCCAAATCCCAATCCTCATCGGGGATGTCTTCGAGTTTACGTCCCCGCCCACTCATCCGCCGACTCCTGCCAATGTCGCGAAAATAGCATGCGTCCGGCGATTAGCCGCAAGGATTCCACTGCAAAAACTGAGTCCGGCGATTAACCGAAATTGCGGCACTGTAGAATCAGATACTTAGCTGTCCACTAATTAACCGAAAACCACACGGAAGTCGCCGGATGAACCGCGTCGGCGTGCCAGCCGATGATCGCGGGCGTATCATAGGGGTGGAGCTCGCCGAGGCGTTCGACCACGTTATCGAACCGTTCGGGCGTGGTCTTGAACAGCACCGCGACCTCGCTCCCCGTGGCCCGCGCGCCCTCCCACACGAAGTGGGATTCGATGCTGCCAAGGATGTTGGCGCAGGCGATCAGCCCCTCGTCGAGCAGCACGCCCGCCGCCGCGCGGGCGCTTTCGGCATCCGGATAGGGGCACCAGACGAGCGCGGCCGTCATCAGGCGCTCCGCCGGGCCAGACCGTCGGAATGCATTGCCCACACGGTCGCCGCGACAGTCAGCGCGCCGACCAGCTGGTGCGCGGCGGCGATCCAGAGGGAGACGCCGCTCATCACCGTGGCGATGCCGAGCAGCACCATCGTGCCGAAGGCGGTGTGGACGGCGACGCTCGCGAAACGGTCGGTCTTGCGCACCCGCCGCGCCAGCCACACCAGCGCAATGACCGCGACCCAGGCCCACCAGCGGTGCATGAACTGGAGCAGGAACGGATCGTGCGTGAGGGTCCACAGCACGCCGCGCGACCAGTCGATCTCGGGCACCAGCCGGCCGTTCATCAGCGGCCAGTCATAGGCAGCGTGGCCCGCATCGAGCCCGGCCACCCATGCGCCGAGCAGCAATTGGACGAACAGCACGCCCGCCACCAGCCCGGCCCCTGCGGTCAGCGGCGCGGGCCGCGCGCCCGGATCGCGGGCGAGGCCGCGCAGGTCGCGCGCGGTCCACACGAGGCCGGCCAGCAGGAACAGCGCGGTCAAGAGGTGCGCCGAAAGGCGGAAGTGGCTCACGCTCGTGAGGTCCGTGTCGCCCACGCCCGAGGCCACCATGTACCAGCCGAGCGCCCCCTGCCCGAGGATCAGGCCGAACATCGCCGCCAGCCGCCAGCCATAGCCGGCCGGGATCGCGCGGCGGGCGGCGAAGAACAGCAGCGGCAGGAGATAGGCCAGCCCGATCACCCGGCCGAGGATGCGGTGGAACCATTCCCAGAAGAAGATGAACTTGAAGGCGGCAAGGTCCATCCCCGCCGGGCCGCTTTCGATCCGGTACTGGGTGGTCGCCTGATACTTGGCGAATTCCGCCTGCCACGCCGCCTCGGAAAGCGGAGGGAGGATGCCGCTGACCACGTTCCATTCGGTGATCGAAAGGCCGCTTTCGGTCAGGCGGGTGATCCCGCCGACCAGCACGATCGTCACCACCAGCAGCGCGACCAGCTCGAGCCAGCGGGCGATCGCCAGCGGCCGGGCGCGGCTGGCAGGGGCGGGCCGGAACAGGTCGGACACGGAGGCGGGAGTTGCCATGACGGCCCGCTCTTTGTCCCCCCGCAGCCGCGCGTGCAAGCCCGTTCACCGCAAAGCGCGGTGCGAAAGGCGCAAGTCGCCCTTGCAGGATGTGACAACATTACATATGTGCGGTGGCGTCATGACCCCTGATGCCCTTCCTCCCGCGAGTCGGCCCTCGCTGCGGCGCCGACTCGACCAGGTCGGTATCGGCCTTGCGGGGCTGTGCGCGATCCATTGCCTGGCGACGCTCGCGGTGATCTCCACGCTCGGGGTCGGCGGGCACTTCCTCTTCGACGAGCGTATCCATCGCGTCGGCCTTGCCCTGGCGCTGGGCGTGGCGGTGGTGGCGATCGGCTGGGGGCTGCTGCGCCATGGCCGCCTGCTTCCTTTTCTTATCGCGCTGGGCGGGGTTGCGCTTATGGCTGTCGCGCTGATCGTGCCGCATGGGGCGGACGAATTCCTGCTGACGCTGGTCGGCGTGGCACTGGTGTCGGTGGGGCATCTGCTCAATCTGCGCTCCGCGCACTGAAGCCCGCCTCGCAAACTCGCGGTTGCACGCTCGGGGCGAGCGCCTATGTCACGCGCCATGAGCAAGAGCATCACCCTGAACGGCGCCCCCCACCGCTCGGCCGCCGCGACCATCGCCGATCTGGTGCGCGAACTGGAGCTTGCGCCCGAAAAGGTGGCGGTTGAGCGCAACGGCGCGATCGTCCCGCGCTCGACCCTCGCCGAGGCCCCGCTGGCCGAAGGCGACGTGCTGGAGATCGTCCACTTCGTCGGCGGGGGCGACCATGCGCCCGCGGACACCTGGACCGTCGCGGGCCGCACCTTCCGCTCGCGGCTGATCGTCGGCACCGGCAAGTACAAGAGCTTCGAGCAGAACGCGGCTGCGGTCGAGGCGAGCGGGGCGGAGATCGTGACCGTCGCGGTGCGGCGGGTGAACGTCAGCGATCCCAAGGCGCCGATGCTGACCGATTTCATCGACCCCAAGAAAATCACCTACCTCCCGAACACCGCGGGGTGTTTCACCGGCGAGGAGGCCGTCCGCACCCTCCGCTTGGCGCGCGAGGCGGGGGGCTGGGACCTCGTCAAGCTCGAGGTGCTGGGCGAGGCGCGCACACTCTATCCCGACATGCGCGAGACTTTGAAGGCGACCGAGGTGCTGGCGAAGGAAGGCTTTCACCCGATGGTCTACTGCGCCGACGATCCGATCGCGGCCAAGCAGCTGGAGGATGCCGGTGCGGTCGCGATCATGCCGCTCGGCGCGCCGATCGGGTCGGGGCTCGGCATCCAGAATCAGGTGATGATTCGGCTGATTGTCGAAGGCGCCAAGGTGCCG
>ERZ1066122.2124-NODE-2124-length-13767-cov-5.957337_pt1 | contig 13767 bp, 12 predicted proteins | sample MGYA00382769_ERZ1066122 | MGnify/ENA primary metagenome ERZ1066122 (study PRJEB33369, sample SAMEA5778352) | biofilm metagenome | biome: Industrial cooling water; feature: Water cooling tower basin; material: Biofilm | place: United Arab Emirates | collected...
CTTCGGAGGCCCGCCCGTGCCGACCGACGACGAACCCCTGCCGCTGGAACAGGCCCCGCCGGAACCCGGGTTTCGGCCCGAAGCCCGGGCCGCGTTCCTCGCCTTCGTCAAGGACAGCGGCAAGACCGTCTACAAGATGACGACGATGTGCGAGTTCCAAATCAAGCAGAAGCTCGCGGACTTCCCGGAGGAACAGAAGGCCCTCGTCGAAGCCCTCAAACGCGGGGTGCCGGACCAGATCGTCGCGGCGGCGGGAACGGACGGGTACGACGAGTTCCTGACGGCGACCGGGGAGACGTTCCAGGCGGCGACCGGGCTGCCGAACGGCCGGTGGGCCGTCGACCGGTGGGCGGAGGCCCTGGGGAAACGGCCGGGCTCCGCTCCTCCCCCGCCGGTCGCCCCGGTGGTCCAGTCGGCCGCGAAGGTGCGGGCCGAGCGGGACGCCCTCGACAACATCGCGACCCTGATCGTGACGGGCGGCGGGGCGTTCGGCGGGTTCCTCGGGTGCGGCGGGGTCCACCTGTTCCTGCACCTCGTCTTCACCGGCGACGCCAAGACCGCGGACGGGAAGGCGGCCCTGTTCGGCGGGACGCTCGTCATCCTGTTCCTGATGTGCCTCGGCATCGTCCCCGGCGCGCTGGCGGCGCTCGGCGGGTGGAAGTTCGGCCGGGGCAGTGGCAACCCGTGGCCGGCCACGATCGCCGCGTTCGGGGCCGCCTTCGGCATGGGCACGCTGATCTCCTTCATCCCGTGCCTGGCACTGTTCACCCCGGTCGTCATCGCGTTCGCCACCTTCGGGGCGACGTTCTCGGCGGCCACCCGCGGCGGGTTCGACCGGTGACGGGGAGGTGAGGTGGAGGTGAGGAGGTGGGAGCTGAGGAGGTGAAGAACCACCTCGCCACCGCACCACCTCATACAATTTCCCCGCATCCCTTCCTCCGACCCGGAGCCTCCCCGTGACCCTGTCCCGCCGTTCGTTCCTCGCCGCGTCCGCGGCCCTCCCCGTGCTGGCGCACGGGGCTCGCCTGACCGGTCCCCGCCTCGCCGCGGCCGACGACAAGGCCCCGCTGTTCAAGATTTCCCTCGCGCAGTGGTCCCTGCACAAGGCGTTCTTCGGCAAGAAGGCCGACCCGCTGCACTTCGCGAAGATCGCGAAGGACGAGTACGGCATCACCGCCGTCGAGTACGTCAACCAGTTCTACAAGGACAAGAAGAAGGACGAGCAGTACCTGAAGGACTTGAAGAAGGTCGCCGACGACGAGGGCGTCGTCAGCGTCCTCATCATGTGCGACGGCGAGGGGGCGCTCGGCGACGCGGACGAGAAGAAGCGGGCGACCGCCGTCGACAACCACAAGCGGTGGGTCGAGTGGGCCAAGTTCCTCGGGTGCCACAGCATCCGCGTGAACGCGCAGTCGAGCGGCAAGCCGGAGGAGCAACTCGACCGGGCGGCCGACGGCCTCGGCAAGCTGACCGACTTCGGCGACACGATGGGCATCGGCGTCATCGTCGAGAATCACGGCGGCCTGTCGTCAAACGGCGAGTGGCTCGCGAACGTCATGAAGAAGGTCAACAAGAAGGGCTGCGGCACCCTCCCGGACTTCGGCAACTTCCACGGGTACGACCGGTACAAGGGCGTGGACGAGCTCATGCCGTTCGCCAAGGGCGTGTCCGCGAAGTCCCACGACTTCGACGACAAGGGGAACGAGACGAAGACGGACTACCGGAAGATGATGGACCTCGTGGTGAAGAAGCACAAGTACAGCGGGTACGTCGGGGTCGAGTACGAGGGGAGCAAGCTGAGCGAGCCGGACGGCATCAAGGCGACGAAGAAGCTCCTCGAAACCGTCCGGGACGAACTGGCGAAGGGGTGACCGATGCCGCTCTACCTGTACGAGGTCGTGCTCCCGGACGGCACCGGGGGCGACACGTTCGAGCACATGCAGCGCATGGCGGACGCCCCGCTGACGGTCCACCCGGAGACGGGAGAGCCGGTCCGCCGGGTGTACGGCACCCCGAACGCGCCGAAGGCGTGGACCGACACGCAGGGGAAGGCGAAGCTGTCCGACGGGAACCTGGACAAGCTCGGGTTCACGAAGTACGTCCGCGGCGAAGGGGGCAAGTACGAGAAGCGGTTCGGCAAGGGGCCGGACAAGATCAGCAAGCCGCCGAGCGAGTAATCCCACGAGCCGCGGACGGATCTTCTTGTAGGTCGGGTCGAGTCTTCGAGGCCCGACGATGCGCTACACGTCGGGCCTCGAAGACTCGACCCGACCTACAAGAATGACGCCTAAACGAACCACTCACTCACTCGCGCTCGCGGCTCTTGAAGCAGTCGAAACACTTCCGTTCGAGGTTCCCGCCCCGATGTCGGCCCCCCTTCAGAACGTGACGCAAGCCTGTTTCGGGCTGAGTTACCTCGTCGCGTTCGGGCTGGAACTGGCCCGGCTGCGGTGGCCGGGGGCGGGGGTGCGGTACGTCGGCCTCGCGTTCGGCGCGGCCGGGCTGCTGGCCCAGTCCGCGTTCCTCGCGTTCCACCAGCCGACCCCGGCGACGCCCTACGGGGCGCTGCTCGCGGTGGCGTGGGTGCTGGCGGTCTTCTACCTCTACGGCACGGTCCACCACGCGAAGCAGGCGTGGGCGGTGTTCGTGCTGCCGGTCGTACTCGGGCTGATCGGGCTGGCGTCCACCGTCGCCGACCCGACGACGGCGTCCGAGTTGGCCGTCCCGCCGTGGATGGCCGGGGACCGGTTCTGGGGGGCGGTTCACGGGATCCTGCTGCTGCTGGCGGCCGTCGGCATCTCGGTCGGGTTCCTGGCCAGCGTCATGTACCTCGTGCAAGCCGACCGGCTGCGGCGGAAGCGGAACCCGCTCGGCGGGGTGAAGCTGCTCAGCCTGGAACGCCTCGAAGCGATGAACCGCCGGGCCGTGAACGCCGCGTTCCCGCTGCTGACGCTCGGGCTGTTGCTCGGGGCGGTGCTGCTGAAGCAGTACCACGACATTGCGGACAACTGGTTCTCGGTCAAGGTGCTCGGCACGGTCGGGCTGTGGGTGGTGTTCGTGGTGCTGCTCTACCTGCGGTACGCGGCCCACGTGCCGGGCCGGCGGCTGGCGTTCCTGACGATCGTCGCGTTCGGGCTGGTCGTGGTCGTGCTGGCGTCCGCCCACCCGTTCGCGCAAGCGGCGGTCTCGGCCGGGTCGGGGGGGCAGCCGTGAACCTCCGCGTGGTCGGGTGCAGCTACCGGACGGCCCCGGTCGAGTGGCGGGAGAAGCTCGCGTTCGACGGGGGGAAGTTGCCGGCGGCGACGGCGGAACTGGCGGCCCGGTTCGGCGGCGAGGCCGTCATCCTGTCGACGTGCAACCGCGTCGAGCTGTTCGTCGCCCGCCCGCCGGGGGACCGCCCGTTCGACGCGGGGCTGGCGGCCGAGTTCCTGGCGGAAACCCACGGGGTGCGGGCCGACGACGTCTCCCCGCTCCTGTACGACCACGCGGACCCGGCGGCCGTCCGGCACCTGTTCCGCGTCGTCGCCAGCCTGGACAGCCTGATCGTCGGCGAGGGGCAGATCGCCGGGCAAGTCCGCCAGGCGTTCGACGCGGCCCGGAAGCTCGGGACGACGGGGCCGCTGCTGAACGCCCTCTTCCCCGCGGCGGTCCGCGTGTCCCGGCGGGTCCGCACCGAAACCGGCATCTCCCAGGGGCACGTCTCCGTCTCCAGCGTCGCGGTGGACTACGTCCGGCAGGTGTTCGACCACTTCGCGGACAAGACGGTGCTGGTCGTCGGGGCCGGGAAGATGGGCCGGCTGACCCTGAAGCACTTGCAGGAGCTCCGCCCCGGCCGGATCCTCGTGACGAACCGCAGCCCGGAGAAGGCCGCCGAGGTCGCCGGTTGGTGCGGCGGCACCGCGGTCCCGTGGGACGGGCTCGACGACGCCCTCGTTTCCGCGGACATCGTGCTGAGCACGACCGGGGCCCCGGAACCGATCATGACCCGCCGGCGGTTCGAGGAGAAAGTGCTGGCCCGCCGCAGCACGGGCACGATGGTGATCCTGGACATCGCCGTGCCGCGGGACTTCGACCCCCGCATCCACGACGGCGACCGGGCCTGCCTGTTCAACATCGACGACCTGACCCGGATCCGCGAACAAACCATCGCGAAGCGGCACCGCCACCTCGCCCCCGCGGAGGCGATCGTCGAGCAGGAGGTGCGGAAGTTCGCGGACGACTGGAACCGCCGCCGCAGCGGGCCGGTGATCGGGCAGTTGACGAGCGAGGTGGACCGGCTGCGGGACGAGATCGTCGCCCCGCTAATGGCAAAGCTCAACGGCAAGCTGTCGCCGGAGGAGCGCAAGCACGTCGAGGGGGCGTTCCGGCTGTTCCAGAACAAGCTGCTGCACGGCCCGATCGCGGCCCTGCAGGAGGCCAGCAAGGACGGCCAGGGCGGGACGTTCTCGGAGGTCATCAAGAAACTGTTCCGGCTCCAGTGAGGGCTCGGCGATGCCGACCCGACCGGACGGCCCCGCGGCCGCGGCTCACTTCTTGGTGTTCTCCTTCGCCTTTTCGTCCTTCCACTTCGCGAACGCCTTGGTGCGGACCTCCTCGTTCGGGAGGGTGTAGACCCACGGGTTGTACTTCATCTGGTCGTTCATCTGCCCGCCGTAGTTCTGGACGCCGTAGCCGTAGTCGGCGAGTTTCTGGCCGGTGACGGTGACGGCCATGATGAGGGCGACGTCGCGGACTTCCATCGCCGTTTGGCCGGGTCCGCGGGGCATCGCGCCCTTGTCGTCGAACAGGGCTTCGAGCTGGGGCAGCTTGTCCTTCCCGCCGAACCGGGCGAGCATGCAGACGGCCTGGGCCTTGCCCCACGGGTTGTTGACGCCCTTGTCGGTCGCGAGCACCTTCTCGGCGTACTTGGCGCACTCCTTCATGTTCAGGTTGGCCGTCACGTTCATGGCCATCTGCAGGCCGTTGGGGTCGGTCCACGTGTCGCACCAGCCGAGCATCAGCTTCCGGATCACCGGGGCGGACTTGTCCGTCTCGACCGCCTGCCGGAACGCGGGCTGGTAGACCATGTTCATGAGCCCGTTGAACCCGACGGGCTTGGCCTTGTCCGGGGCGTCCTTGTTCGAGAGCATCTCGCCGAACAGGATGGTGGCGAAGTCCACGCCGGTGACCGGGACCGTCGGGGTGCGGACGCCGCCCATGTACTGCGGGAACAGGTTCTGGTAGATCTGGGCCTGCCGCGCCTGCAGCCGGCGGGCGAACTCGTCCTTGCCCTTGGGCAGCGCGGCGAACACCTGCCGGGACGGGGCGGACCGCATCATGTCCGCGTAGAAGGCGCGGGCGGCCGGGTCGCCGTCCGTCACCTCGACGAACCGCTCCCAGCCCGGCAGGGCGTGCTGGTACTTCAGTTCCTTGTCGGCGAGGAACGCCGCGAGGCGGGCGTCGAGGTCGTCCGCCTCGGCGACGGGGATGAGCACCTCGCACCGGAGCCGGACCTCGGGGTCGTCGGCGTCCGCGCCGGCTTCGAGGGCGGGGAGGGCGCGGCGGCCCATCTTGCGGAGTTCGCCGGCGGCCGCGTCCCGGTCGCGGTAGCTGCTGCTGGCCAGTTTCCGGACCAGGGCGGTCGCCTGGTCCAGGTCCGCCTGCGGGACGGCCAGGGCCTTCGGGTCCGGGGAGGCGGCCGGGGGCGAGGACGGGGCCGCCCCGAGGGCGGCCGCCACGGCGACGAGGGTCAGGGTGTGCATCGGAGGGGTGCTCGCGTCCGCGGGTTACGGCTTCGGGGGGGTGGGTTTCGGCGTCTCGGGCTTCGGCTCGTCCTTTTTCGTATTGGCGGCTTCCCATTCTTTCCACTTGGCCACGGCGGCGGCACGAACGGCGTCCGCCTTGCCTTCCTTGTCCGGGGGGAAGTGCATCGCCCCGGCGTCGTGGAACTGGTTGTTGTTGTGTCGGCCCGGTGTCACCTTCAGGCCATAGTCGCTCGGCTTCTGGCCGGTCAGGTGGCACGCGACGACCAGTGCGAAGTCGGAAACAAGTACTTCCGGCTGAATGTAGCCGGGCTGGTTGACGCCGGGCATCAGGACGGTGGTGTCGGTGAGCAGTTTGACGACGGCGGGCAGGTGTTCCTTGGCGTTGGTCCGGGCGAGGTGGCCGAGGGCCTGCTGCCGCATCCACTGGGCGTTCTGCCCCTCGACGGTCAGCATCTTGACGTAGAGCCGGCCGACCTCGTTCGCGCCGAGGCCGATCTGCTGGGCGATGCCGACGGCGACCTGGATGCCCTGGACGCCGTCGCGGGTTTCGAGCCATTTCAGCGCGAGCTTGCGGAACGCCGGGCCGTACTTTCCCTGGCCGCGGGCGGCGGTCTGAATCTCGCCGATCTGGTAGAAGAGGTTCTGGGTGTGATACACCCACCCGCCGTTCCAGCCGTCTTCCTTCTCCGGCGCGACGCACTCGGCGAGCAGCAGTGCGGCCCCCTCGGAGATCGACGGCATCCGCGGGCGGAAGTTCGGGGTGTGGACGACCGGCTGCATCCGGAACTGGATCTGCCGCTTGCGGGCGTCGACCACCCGCTTCATGTCGTCCGCCGGCAGCCGGGTGGCGATCAGCAGTTCGTGGTTGTCGCGGAGTTTGATGATGTCCGCGAACAGCTCGCGGGCGGCCTTGTCGGTCCCGCAAATGTCCTTGAACTTGTCCCAGCCGGGGAGGTCGTGGTCGTACTTCCCGTCCGCGTCGGCGAGGAACACGTCGACCTTGGCCTTCATGTCCTCGGACTCGGCCCGCGGCAGGAGGACTTCGCACCGCATCCGGACCTCGGCGTCGACCGAGTCCCGGGAGCCTTCGAGCAGGGCCGGCAGGGCCTCGCGGCCCATGTCGGCGAGCTTCCGGGAGGCGGCGTCCCGCTCGCGGAAGACGTCCGACCCCAGTTGCCGGACGAGTTCCCGCGCCAGCGTCACCTGGGCGGGGGAAATGTCGAGGGATTTCGGGTCCGGCGACGCGGCCGGGGACGCCGACGCGACGACGGCCAAAACGATACCGGTCAGGACGCGGGTCATCGAATGCACTCCAGCGGACGAACTCACTTCTTGTCGGCGGGCCTGTTCTGGTCTTCCCACTCGGCGAACTTCGCGAACGCGGCCTTGCGGGCCTCGGCGGACTCGAACCAGTAGCTGTAGAAGGCGTACTTCGCGTCGCCGGCGACCCCCGCGACGTTCTGCACCTTGAAGCCGTAGTCCGCGGGCTGCTGGCCGGTCAAGAGGACGGCCATCGCGAGGGCACAGTCCTGGACGCGGATCTCGCTCCCGGCACCGACTTTGGCCCGCAAGACGGCGTCGTTCTCGAACAGCGGCTTGAGCAGCGGCAGGTGCTCGGGGGAACCCACCTTCGCGACCACGGTGGCGGCGGTCGCCTTCTGGTAGACCGTCACCCCTTCGCTCTTGATGACCTTCCCGGCCATCCCCAATCCTTCCTTGAGCTTGAGTGACGTGAGGACGGACATCGCTTGAGAGAGGCCGAGCGGGGTGGCCCGGCTCTCGGCCCAGGCCCCGGCGAGCTTGCGGATCGTCTCGGCGTGCTTGTCGCTGTCGATCGCGGCGCGGATCGCCGGCCGGGTCATCATGTAGTACGCGGACACGGGCCCGAGCCGGCCGTTCCCGCCCTTGTCGCCGACCGCGGTTTCGAGGAACAGGAACAGCGCGGCGTCGCGGAGGGTTGGCTCGTACCGCGCGACCTTCCCGTCGGCGACCGGGGTGCGGGGGTACATCTTCGCGTACAGGTCTTGCTTCCGGGCGTCGAACCGGCGGGCGAGTTCCGCGGGGTCCTGGGCCATGCCGGCGATCAGGTCGCGGTTCTCGGGCTGTTTCAGCAGGTCGGCGAACAGGTCCCGGGCGGCCTCCGCCTTGCCGGTGATCGTCCGGAACTCGTTCCAGCCCGGCAGGTCGTGGTCGAACTTCGCCTGCTTGTCCGCCAGGAAGGTGGCGAGCCGGGCGTCGAAGTCGTCCGCTTCCGCTGCCGGAAGCAAGAGTTCGCACCGCAGCCGGACTTCCGGGTCCGGGTCGTCCGCCCCGGCTTCCAGGGCTTCCAGGGCTTTGCGGCCCAGGGCGCGGAGCTTCCGGGTGGCGTCCTCGCGGTCGGCGTACACGTCGCCGGCCAGTTTCTTGACGAGTTCGCGGGCCAGAGACGCTTCCTCGGATGAAACGGCGAGCGACTTCGGGTCGGGGTCCGCTGCGGACGCGACCGCCGACACGACAAGCACACAGAAGACAAGGGCCGGCCGGGTCATCAAGGGCTCCGCGAGATAACCGGGTGGAGAGGGTTCACTCAGAAGATGCCGCGCCGGACGAACGTTCGCAACAGGAATCCGGGCGGCTCCGGGCGGGGAGGAGAAGGTGGCCCGGATCGACACAATGATGTTACCCGAGTTCGTGTCTCCGGGATACCGTCAATATGGCGTTGGCGGCGAGAAATCCGCTGCGAACCGCTCCTTCCATCGTCGCCGGCCAGCCGGTGTCCGTCCAGTCGCCGGCGACCGCCATGTTACGAACCGGTGACACTTGGGGCGGCCGCAGCGCGTCGACGCCCGGCACGACGCAGAACGTCGCCACCGGGTCGGTGACGACTTTCGCCCGCAGGAGCGTCGCGTTCACGGGGAACAACCGCCCGAGTTCCTCGGCGACCCGGCGTTGCACCTCGTCCCGCCCCAGCGGCCGCAGCTCCCGCGAGGCACTGACGACGACCTGAACGTAGTGCTCGCCGGGGGCGACCTCGCCGCGGTTGAACAGCCAGTGCCCGAGACAATCGACCAGCACCACGTGCGGCAACCGCGTCAGCGACCGGTCGTACCACAGGTGAACGCTGGTGATCGGCGACGGTTCGAGCTTCGCGGCTCCGGCGAAGTAGGGCATGGCCGCGAGTTCGGGCGGGAGCAGGTCCGCGACGCGGTCGAACGGCACGGCGAGGACGCAGTAATCAACAGCGAGGGTCGAGCCGTCTCGGAGGAAGATTTGGATTTGCTCCCCCTCTCCGCTTCGGGGAGGGGGTAGGGGGGAGGGGTTGCAATCCACCCGCCGCACCCCCGCGTTCTCCCGCACGTCCACGCCGTGCCGGGCCAGCCACCCGCGGAGTTCCGCCCCGTACAGCCGGCCGAGCGGCACCCGCGGGACCGACACCTGCCACCCGTCGCGGTCCCCGAGGAACCCGTCGGCGAACACCTTGCGGGCGTACTTCAGCCCGACGCGGTCGACCGTTTCGTTCAGCGCGCTCGTCAGCACGACGGCCCAGAACCGGGCGATCGTCCGCGGCGTCTGGCGGTGCGCCCGCAGCCAGTCCCCGAGCGGCGGGTCGGCGTCCGGGCGCTCCCGCACGAGTGCGAGCAGGCCGTACCCGACCCGCAACTTCTCGACCGCCGTCAGGTAGTGGGCGGACGCCAAGGCCCGGCCGAGGTGGAACGGCGCGGGCCACGGGTCGGCCGCGAACCGGCTCACCCGGCGGTCCGGCGTCAAGAAGTAGAGCGCCCGTTGCGGTTCGAGGAGGTGCCCGATGCCGACGGTTTCGCACAGCTTGGCGAAGTTCGTGCAGCAGCCCATCGTGACGTGCTGACACGCATCGACGAGTTGCCCGGACACGGGATCGGAGAACGACGACGCCCGCCCGCCGAGCCGGGTCCGCGATTCGAGCAGCGTGACGCGGAAGCCCCGCTGCGCGAGCGAGACCGTCGCCGCGATGCCCGCAAGACCGCCCCCGACGACGATGACCGACGGGTTCAAACCCACCCCCACTTCACGGGCCAGCCGCCGAGGAAGACGCGGGCTTTCGTCACGCGTCCGAGGCGGATTCGTTCGGTGAACACGTCGAACTCCCGGCGTTCGATCTCGTCCAGTAACCGCCGGTAGACGCCGGTCATCACGCCGAAGACGGCCCGGCCGTCGGGCGCGAGCAGGTCCGCGAGCGGCTCGGCCCGGCGGTAGTAGTCGCGGGCCCGCCCCACCTGAAACGCCATCAGGTCGCGGAACGCCGGCGAGCGGTCCCGCCACGTTTCCGGCGGCGTCCCGAACCGGGCGAGTTCGTCCGCCGGCAGGTAAACCCGGCCGCGGGCCAGGTCTTCGCCGAGGTCGCGCAGGACGTTCGTGAGTTGGAACGCGAGTCCCGAATCGACCGCCAGTTCCAGTGCGTTGCCGCGGAACCCCCACACCCGCACGCACGCCCGGCCGACCACCCCGGCGACGCGGTAGCAGTAGGTTTCCAGGTCCGGCGAGAACGTCGCGATCCGCACCGGGTCCAGGTCCGCCTCCGCCCCGTCGATGACGGCTTCGAGTTCCTCGCCGGGGATCGCGAAGGTGGTGGCGGTGCGGTGCAACGCCGGGTGAATCGGGTGCGTGAATTTGCCGTCCAGCGCGGCACGGGTGCGGGCTCGCCAGTCGGCTAGGGCTTGGCGGGACGCCTGCGGCCCGTCGGCGAGGTCGTCCGTCAGGCGGAAGTAGGCGTACAGCGCGTCCATCGCCTGCCGCTTCCCTGGTGGCAAGAACCGGAACGCGAGCGGGAACGAACTCTTCGCGGAGCGGGTGACGTGCCGGCAGTATTCAAAAGATGGGGACAACGGGAACCCGAAGAGAAGATTTCACCACAAAGGCACGAAGATCACACAAAGGGTCACAAAGGAATTCAATTCAAACGGCAACCCTTCCAATTTCTTCTTTGTGTAGCTTTGTGTGATCTTTGTGCCTTTGTGGTGAAATCTGAAGTCTTACGGGAAGCTCACCCGCACCGGCTGGCCCACCCGCAGGGGCGGCTTGCCGGCGGGGGCGGGGTCCGTCACCTCGATCAGGCACTCCAGCACCTTCGACGGGTTGACCGTCAGGGCGTCCGTGGCGGACCGCTTCGACAGGTACGTCGTGCCGATCCGCTTGACGGTGCCGGGGTACGTCAGGGCGAAGTTGTTGTGGTCGTACACCACGACCGGCTTGCCGAGCTTGTCCGAGATCTTGTACGCGAACTCGGCTTCCACTTCGGCCCGGACGACCCGCGGGCCGGCGGGGACGAGCCACAGCAGCGGGGCCCGCGCCGACGGGCCGAACGTGACGCCGGGGGCGGCCGCCACCTGCTCGACGACGCCGGCGATCTTGGCCTTGACCAGCAGCCCGTCGACGGCGGCCTGGGCCTCGTCGACGGTCGCCTGGAGGCGTTCCACCTTCCGCTGGGCGAGGCGGTAGTCGACCTCGACCGGGTTCAGTTCGAGCACGGCCAGCTTCCGCTTCTCGTCCTCGACCCTGGCCGCGAGCGTGGCGACCGACGCCATGCCTTTCCGCAGTTCGAGGTTGTCGTCCCGCTTGCGTTGCTTCTCCGCCTCGGTGAGCGGCTGCCCGGTGGAGAAGTTCTTCTCGACGGCGAGAACGTCTTCGAACTGTCGCCGGCCGACGTTGAGAATGTCCGACGCGGTCTGATGGTCCGCCTCCGCCGCCTTGATCGCGGCCTTCTGGCGCTCGACGTTCAGCGCCTGCACCTTGCGCTGCACCTCGGCGCGTTCGCGGTCGTCGTGGGCGGCGGACAGTTCCGCCTGCGCCTGGGCCAGCTTCGCGCGGGCCGCCTTGTCGTCGAACTGGACCAGGGGGTCGCCGACCTTCACGTCCTGGCCGTCGGCGACGTGGACCTTCTCGACCGTGACCAGGGCCGCGACGTTCGGCGGGCCGACCTGGACCGGCGGCGGATCCGAGTCGACGGTGCCGAGGACGACGGTGCCGCCCGGCAGCGCAGGGGAGCCGGCCGTCGGGGCGTGCTTCGCCGGGCCGCCGTCGCCGCCGGCCGGGGACTTCGCGTCCGTCGGGTGGAGCAGCCGGTTCGCGCCGAGTAAACTGGCGACCGCGACCGCCAGGCCGATCAGCCAGGGGAAGGACCGCAAGGGTTTCGTGTTCATCCGGCACCTCCCGTGACTCCCGCGCGGGCGGGGCGATCCATCAGTTCGAGCCGGCCGTCTTCCAGGTGGTACGCCACGTCAACATACGGAAGAATCCGGTGGTCGTGGGACACGACGAAGATCGTCGCCCCGCGGTCGTGGGCCGCGTCGCGCAGCAGCTGGATGACGTGCTGCCCGTTCTCCCAGTCGAGCGCCGAGGTCGGCTCGTCCGCGAAGATGAGCAGCGGGTCTTTGACGAGCGCCCGACCGATCGCGACCCGCTGCTTCTCGCCGCCGGACAGCTGGGCCGGCTTCTTCTGGGCCTGCGGCCCGAGCCCGAGCTTGTCGAGCATCGCGGCCGCCTTCGTGCGGGCTTCCCGGCCGCCGAGGTCCTGCCCCCACTTCAACACGATCTCCAGTTGCTGCGTCGCGGTCAATGCCGGGAACAGGTTGTAGCCCTGGAACACGAACCCGGTGTGCCCGAGGCGGTAGTGCTCCCGCGCGGGGTCCGCGAGCGACCAGAGGTCGGTCATGCCGCCGCCGGCGTTCTTCGCCAGCACCTGCCCGGAGTCGGGTTTGAGCAGCCCGGACAGGATCGCGAGGAGGGTCGACTTCCCGCTGCCGGACGGCCCCATCAGGAGGGCGAACTGGCCGGGGAACAGGTCGAACGACACGTCGTTGAGGGCGACCCGCCGCTGCGCGCCGTCCCCGAACGTCCGCACCAGGCGGACGGCACGCAGGCTCGGGTTGTCGCCGGTCGCGGTCATTCCGATTCCTTGTCAGTAGGTCACTCGCTCCGCGAGTGACCCGCCCCATCCCGCCAAAGCCTTCCGCCCGAACTCACGGCTGCATCAGGGATGCTGCCGCGACTCGCGGAGCGAGTCGCCTACTTACCTCAGCAAGCTCATCGGCTCGATCCGCCGCACCGACCGCAGCGCGAACACGCCGGCCAGGATCGCGGTGCCCATCGTGATAACCGCCGCCCCGGACAGCACCTCCCACCGCAACACGACGCGGGTTCCCGCCTGTTCCGCGCCGATCGCCAACAGCCGAATCACGGGGTAGGCCACCAGCACGCCGGCGACGCCGACCCAGAAGGACTGGCCGAGTACCATCCGATAGATCCGCTTCCTCGGGATGCCGAGGGCGAGCAGCGTCGCGAACTCCTTCGCGGACGCCATCGTCGCGGAGTACAGCGTTTGCGCGGTAATTACTGCCCCGACCAGCAACCCGAGCAAAGCCGCGTACCCGATCGCGACGCCGGCCTTCGTGCGGGTCAGCCAGTACACGCGGGACTTCGTGGAGAAGTCGTCGGCGGTGTACGCGGACATCTCCGGGTAGTCCTTTCGCAACTCCCGGACCACTTCGAGGGCGCGTTGCTTCGACTCGCACCGGGCCAGCAGGTAGGTCGTGTGGTGCGGCGGGGTCGTGATGCTGAGCACGTCGCGGGCGGTCGTCTGCGAGCAGAACACCCACGGGGCGGCGAGCGACTTCAGCCCGGAGACGGTCCCGACGCAGCGGACCTCCTTGCCGTTGATCTTCGCGCGCCCCTCCGGGTTGTCGAGGCCCAACCGAGGCAGGTCGGACTGGTCGACGACGACGGTCATCGGCTCCGTCAGGGCGGCCTTGAGTTCCGGCGTGAGCACGTCCGCCGTGCCGGCGTTGTCGGCCCCCATGCCGCTGCCGATGATCATACACAGGTCCGTGCCGCCCTGTTGCTTGGTCCAGTTCGCGAACGACAGGTACAGCAACTCCGGCATCTGCACGCCGGGCTTGTCGAGCCGGGCGATGTGGCTGATCGGAATGGGCCGGCCGAGGTCGACGCTGAGCACCTCGCGGGAGCCGACCCAGATGTCGGCCGTCGTGCGGTCGACCGGGATGCTAGTGAT
>ERZ1066122.2126-NODE-2126-length-13756-cov-8.883001_pt1 | contig 13756 bp, 11 predicted proteins | sample MGYA00382769_ERZ1066122 | MGnify/ENA primary metagenome ERZ1066122 (study PRJEB33369, sample SAMEA5778352) | biofilm metagenome | biome: Industrial cooling water; feature: Water cooling tower basin; material: Biofilm | place: United Arab Emirates | collected...
ATAACCAACCGGTTCAAGGATAGCGTGAAACTAGCTATAAAGAGAGTTAACTGGAACTACAAGACAGCAATACCGACTTATTTTCCAAGAAAAAACAAAATTTCTTTACTTCTTCCATTAGCACTTACCGATGATGAAGTTATTGATTTGGCGCTTGTTGTAGAACGTACTGCGTCAGGTAATTATATAGGTAATAATATATATCCATTGGACTGGGCGTATACTCACGCCCGACTAATCACGCGACCAGATAGTGATTGGCTGTCAGCTGAGTTGATTTCGGAAATAAATACAGGGGCAGTCGAGAGTGTTGAGTAAACATAGTTGAAGTGTCAAAGCCCCCGCCCCCCCGGCCGGGGCTTTTTCTTTCCCCCACCCCGCCCCCCGTACCTTTGCCCTATGCAAACCGCCGAAGCCCCCACCGCCACCCCGACGATGACCTTCAACCGCAAACACTACTCCGACGCCGACCTGCTGCGCCTCTACGAAGGCATCCTGCTGCCGCGGATGATTGAGGAGAAGATGCTCATCCTGCTACGGCAGGGGCGCGTGAGCAAGTGGTTTTCGGGCATCGGGCAGGAGGGCATCGCCGTGGGCAGCACGCTGGCGCTCAACCCCGACGAGTACATCCTGCCGCTCCATCGCAACCTCGGCGTGTTTACGGTGCGGCAGGTGCCGCTGGGGCGGCTGTTCGCGCAGTTTCAGGGGAAGCGAACGGGCTTCACGAAGGGGCGCGACCGCTCGTTCCACTTCGGCACCAACGAGCACCACATCGTGGGAATGATTTCGCACCTGGGGCCGCAGCTGGCCGTGGCGGGCGGCATCGCGCTGGCCGATTTGCTGGAGCAGAAAAAGCGCGTCACGCTGACGTACAGCGGCGACGGCGGCGCCTCCGAAGGCGATTTCCACGAGGCGCTCAACGTGGCGGCGGTCTGGAATCTGCCGGTCATTTTCGTCATCGAAAACAACGGCTACGGCCTGTCCACGCCGAGCAACGAGCAGTTCAAGTTTCGGTATTTCATCGACAAAGGGCCAGCCTACGGGATGGAAGCCGTGCAGGTCGATGGCAACAACATCCTCGAAGTCTATGACACCGTGAAGCGCCTCGCCGAGTCGATGCGCGAGAACCCGCGCCCGGTGCTGCTCGAGTGTATGACCTTCCGGATGCGCGGCCACGAGGAAGCGTCCGGCACCAAGTACGTGCCGCAGGAGCTGTTTGAGGAATGGGGTAAAAAAGACCCCGTGACGAACTACGAGCGCTTCCTGACCGAAACCGGCGTCCTCACCGACGAGCATCAGCAGGAGCTGCGCGAGCGCTGCAAAGCCCTCATCGAGGCCGGGCTGGAAGAAGCCTTCGGCACCCCACCCGTGGTGTGCGACGTGGAGGAGGAAATCGCCGATATGTACCGCCCGCATCAGCAGCAGGTGGTAGCGCCCGACGGCGCCGCCACCGACAAGCGCTTCGTCGATGCCATCTCCGACGGCCTGCGCCAGGCAATGGAGCGTCACCCCGAGCTCGTGATTATGGGTCAGGACGTGGCCGAGTACGGCGGTGTGTTCAAAATCACCGACGGCTTCGTGGCTCAATTTGGCAAAGGCCGGGTGCGGAATACGCCGCTCTGCGAGTCGGCCATCGTGGGCATCGGGCTGGGGATGAGCATCCGCAAGCAAAAGAGCGTGGTGGAGATGCAGTTCGCCGACTTTGTGACGTGCGGCTTCAACCAAATCGTAAACAACCTCGCCAAGAGTCACTACCGCTGGGGCCAGAACGCCGACGTGGTGGTCAGGATGCCGACGGGCGCGGGCACGGCCGCCGGACCGTTCCACTCGCAGAGCAACGAGGCGTGGTTTTTCCACACGCCGGGTCTCAAAATCGTGTACCCGAGCAACCCCGCCGATGCGAAAGGCCTGCTCACGGCCGCCATCGAAGACCCCAACCCGGTGATGTACTTCGAGCACAAGGCCCTCTACCGCGCCATCTCGGCGCCCGTGCCGGATGCCTACTACACCACAGAAATCGGCCGCGCCGCCCTCGCCGCCGAAGGCACCGACCTGAGCATCATCACCTACGGAATGGGCGTGCATTGGGCGCTCGACCTGCTCAAAGACCAACCCGACCTCTCGCTCGACATCCTCGACCTGCGAACGCTGCTGCCGTGGGACCAGGACGCCGTGCGCCGCACCGTCGAGAAAACCGGCCGCGTGTTGGTGCTCCACGAAGACACGCTCACGGGCGGCATCGGCGCCGAAATCGCCGCCTGGATTTCAGAAAACTGCTTCGCGTCGCTCGATGCACCCGTGATGCGCGTTGGCTCGCTGGATACGGCTGTGCCGTTCGCGCCGCCGCTCGAGAAGGAGTTTTTGCCGGTGGGGCGGTTTCGGGCGGCCGTGGCGAAGCTTATGAGTTTCTAGAGCGGCTTCAGGGTCAGTGGCCGGGGTAGAGACGCATCCTTGCGTCTCCGCTGCCCGGCGCCGCTGCTTGGCCTAACCGCCGGAGACGCAAAGATGCGTCTCTACGAGGACGTACATAGACCCCCAAACCGCTGTAATTTCTGGTTTCTGGTTTCTGGTTTTGCTGGGATAGCGTAGCGCGACATACATATGAGTCACCCAATCCTTGAACAAGAAACCAGCAATCAGAAACTGGAAACAGTAAAAGGCTTCGTCTTCGACGTCGATGGTGTGCTGACCGACGGCACCGTCCTCGCTCTCGCGTCCGGCGAGCAGGTGCGGGCCTTTCATATCCACGACGGGCTGGCCATCCGGTATGCCATCGAGATGGGCTACCGCGTAGGCATCATCTCGGGGCGATTGGAGGCGGGCGTCCGGCGGCGGCTGCATTCGCTCGACATCACCGACGACAACCTCTTTCTGGGCGTGGCCGATAAGGTGAAGGTGCTCACTGAGTGGGCCGCGCGCCACGGCCTCCGCCTCGCCGAACTGGCCTATATGGGCGACGACCTGCCCGACCTCGCCGCGATGCGCCGCTGCGGTGTGGCCACCTGCCCCGCCGACGCCGTGCCCGACATCCGCGCGCGCGCGGCGTGGGTAAGCAGCCGGGGCGGCGGGCGCGGCGCCGTGCGCGAGCTGATCGAGACGGTGCTCAAAGCCCACGGCCGCTGGCTGCCGCTCGACGAAGGCGAAACAGCCGTTGAAGGCGCCGCCAACGACGCACCCGCCGGCTGATGTCGTGCCTCGGTGCTCCGGTGCCCGGCCTTTCAAGGCTGGGCACAAGGCCAGGCACCGGAGGGCTTGGCCCAGTTATGGAACGGCGCGCGCCACGGGCAGCCCCAACCAGCGCCCGGTCAGGCCCGTTTAGGCCCACACAATGACATTTTCTGCTTTTCGCTCGCTGCTGTTTGTCTCGCTCACCGGGTTGGTCGCGCTGTTTGGCGCCTTCCGGCCCGAGGCCGCGCCGACTGCTTCCGCCCCCGACCCCGCCGACCTGCTGCGCCGAATGCTCGCGGCAGCCAACCAGACAACGGCCGCCACTTATCGCCTCGTCAAGACCGAGCGTATCGGCGGCAAGCCCGTCGTGGAAGAATCGACGGTGAAGCTGCTCAACAAGCCGCTGAAAGTCTATATCAAGAACATCCGGCCCAATGCCGGGCGCGAGATTCTGTACGTCACGGGTGCCAACGGCGGCAAGGCGCTCATCAATCCGGCGGCGTTTCCGTACGTCAACGTCTCGCTCGACCCGCTGGGCGCGCGCATTCGGCAAGGGCAGCACCACACGCTGCACGACGTCGGGTTTCGGCGCGTCACCGACGTCATTGCCCGCCAGATGCGCGAGCAAGCCGCCGAGCTGACCAAGCTCCTGCGCCTCGAACCCACGGCGGCCACTTTCGACAACCGTCCGTGCTGGGTGGTGAAAATGGACGACCCGCGCTTCAAGCTGGTGCCGCACACGAGCAAGGGCGGCGAGAACCTCGACCAGCTCGGCCAGCGCCTCGGCGTGAGCGAGTTTATGATCGGCGAGAAACTGGCTGGTTTTGACGGCGATTACCAGCGCGCGCTGCCCGCCGGGCAAGTCATTCAGGTGCCCACGACATATGCCCGCCGCACCACCGTGCTGATCGATAAGGCGTCGCTGCTGCCCGTTTCCATCGCCATTTACGACGATAAGGGCTTGTTCGAGCAATACGATTATCACGATCTCAATTCCGCCGCCGTTTTCCGTGATAACGAGTTTACGCCGGAGTTCAAGGGCTATGGCTTTTGATAAGGAGGAATGCGGAATGAGGAATTACCAAGCGTCGGGGCAGCGCGCCCGATGACATCTCGCGGCGTGGTGGACCTTTGGGGCGCCGCGCCGCGCGCGTTTAGACTGAATGTAGAAGGCCTCATTCCTCATCCCTCATTCCTCATTCCTCATTCCTCATTCAATGCCCTTGCTGCGTTTGCTGCGCCCGCTCAACCTGCTGCTGATGCTGTTGGCGCAAGCACTGGTGCAGGCGTGTATTCTGTATCCGGCGCAGCCGTGGGAAGCGGTGAGCTGGTCGTCGTTCTGGCTGACTGCGCTCAGCACGGTGGCCGTAGGGGCGGGCGGCTACGCCATCAACGACTATTACGACGTCAAGATCGACGCCGTCAACCGGCCGCGCCGCCGGGTGGTGGGGCGCGGCGGCCTCACGCGGCGCCGCACGATGCTGCTGCACCTGCTGCTGAGCGGCGCGGGCGTGGCGGCGGGTGTGGCTGTGGGCTGGAGCGTGGGGGCCATCGCGGCGGGGTCGGCGCTGGCGTTGTGGGCGTATTCTGCGCAGCTCAAACGGCGGTTGCTGGTGGGCAATCTGGTGATTGCCGCCCTCGGCGCCGCGATGGTGCTGGTGGTGGAGGTGGCCGCCCGCACCAACTCGCGCGCCGTGTGGGTGTATGCCGCGCTGGCGGCGCTGCTCACGCTGATTCGGGAAATCATCAAGGACGCCGAAGACATCCGCGGCGACGCCCGCTTCGGCTGCCGAACGCTGCCGATCGTGGCCGGGCTGCCGCGCACCAAGCTCGTGCTGTATGCGCTGTCGGCCGCGCTGGCGGCGGCACTGCTGGTGATTGTCGCGCGGCGGCCCGAAGCCTGGCGCTTCAACGGGTTTCTGGTGTTGGCGGTGCTGGCGCCGCTGGGCCTGTTGGTGGCGTGGCTGCGCCGCGCCGACCGGCGGCTGCACTTCGCGCGCCTCAGCTCGCTGGGTAAATTGCTGATGCTGGCGGGAATGCTGTCGATGCTGCTATATCATTGATGGAGATTGTGAAGGCAATGAGGGAGATACTGGGGTTGTGGTGTACACCTTTGCCGCTCTCCGTATTCCTGACCGACTCCTCATATTATTGATGTAGCCCCGTGCGACTCCTTTTCCTCTCCGCCTTTCTACTGATTGGTTCGTCGGCTCGCGCGCAAAGTGGCGGCGCGGCGCCGGCCGATTCGTCCCGCTCGCCGCAGGCTGTGCCGGTGGCGCGACCCGCCGACCGGCCGAGCTTCATTCCGCTGGCGGGGGCGTTCTACTCGCCCGAGACGCGGCTGGGCATCGCGCTGTTCGTGACGCCCGTATTTCGGTGGGGCGCCGACACGGCTACCCGCAAATCCACGACGCGCCTGCTCGGTTACTACACGCAGGAAAAACAGTGGAGCATCCAGCTCGAGCACTCGCTCTTCACGCCCGGCGAGCGCTATGCCATTGTGGGCAACTGGCGGTTCTACGACTACCCGATTTTCTACTACGGCGTCGGCGACGACACCCGGCAGGCCGACGAAGGCCTGGTGCAGTACAGGCTGATTACCATCTCGCAGCGGGTGTTGCGGCGGCTTGGCCCCGCTGCGCTGCCAACCGGCGGGCGGCGCCTGTTCGTGGGGCCGCAATACGTGCTCACGAGCCTTTGGGATATAGACGCCGCCCAAGCGCCCAAGCTTCTGGAGAGGCCCGCCCGCGAGCTACGCCCGACGACCATCTCGGGCGCCGGGCCGGTGCTGCTGCTCGACACCCGCGACCGCCTCACCTTCCCCGCCGCCGGCGCCTACGCCGAGCTGAGCGCCACCTTCACGGGCCTGGGCGGCGATTATTCGTTTGCGCGCTACCTCGTGGACGCGCGCCGCTACATCGGCCTCGACCACGGCCGGGGCCGCCACGTGCTGGCGGTGCAGGCCGTGGGCCAGTTTCACGCCGGCGAGGTGCCGTTTCGGGAGTTGGCGCCGCTCGGCGGCATCTCGCTGCTGCGCGGTTACTACGAAGGCCGCTACCGGGGCCGCCAACTGCTGGCGGCGCAGGCCGAGTATCGTTTCCCGGTGTGGCGCCGGTTCGGGGCGGTGGTGTTCGGCGGGATGGGCGACGTGGGGTACACGCTGGCCGATTTCGACAACCCGCGCCCGGCCGGAGGGGCGGGGGTGCGCTTCACGTTCAACCGCAAAGAACGCCTGAATGTGCGCGCCGATTACGGCGTCGGGGCGGGCGGTTCGGGCGGGTTTTATTTCAGTATCGGCGAGGCGTTTTAGGGCTTGATATGAGGATGTGGAGATGTGAGGATGTGGAGATGTAGAAATATGAACAGCAGACCCGTTTTATATGGGGCTCCTGCCCCAGGAGCTACCATCCGGTAGTAGCAAACCGGCGTCTCAGAAGTAGTTGGTCCCGCGGGGACCCACCACCCGCTGCGGCTTGGCATACGCGGGATGGTGGGTCCCTACGGGACCAGTCGTTCATCGATCTCGTAGATGCTACCAGATGGTGGTCTCTGGGGCAGGGGGCCCATAAAAAACGGGACCGCCTTTCAAATTCTCCCATCTCCCCACATCCTCACATCCTCACATCCCCCAAAATCTCTTCACCATCCCCATCCCTAGCGGCTTACGCGCACGGTTTTCCAGTAGGTGGTGTCGGTCATCACTACTTCCATCTTGTACTCGCCACTGGCGAGGCGGCCTACCTGCACGGCGCGGCTGGGCGCGGGGCTGGGTTCGAGCAATTCGGTTTTGACGAACTGGCTGGTTTGGGTGTTGATGAGCCGCAACGTGGCGGGCTGCGTCAGGCGATGATTGATGCGGATGCCGAACGTGCCCGTGCGGCGGTTCGGAATCAGGTCGAGGCCCGACAGGCTTTCCTGCACCACCGGCGAGTGAGCGGCGGCGGTTTTGGCGGGTTGCGCCGTGCTCTTTACGGCGGGCGCCTTCGGTGTGGCAATCTGCTGCTGCGCCAGCGCGGCGGGCGCGCTCAACAGCGAAACGAGCGGCAACAGCAGAGCGGCAAAACGGAAGGTGTACATAACGAAAGGTCGTGTTTTGAAAGTGGTGAACTGCGTGATGCTGCCCACTGATTCAAAACTGAGGCCATTCGTGCCAGCCGCGCGGCTTAGCGCACCTGCCACAACCTTGTGCCTGCCACTGCATCCTCACCCCCTGGCCCCCTCTCCACAGGAGAGGGGAAGGCTGAATGTGGTCCATCATCGCTCGGCCTGGGCCGGGCCGGCAACCGGCACGGCTACCGGCGCCGGGGCGGGCGGCTCGCCCACGATGGGCGCCGTTTTGCGCGCTTTGGGGCCGCGCTGCTTCGCTACCATCCCGCGCGCGGGCGTCGTGGCAAGGAGGTGGCCCGTGGGGTCAAAAAACAGGCGCTGCCCGGCTACGTGTACTTTCCAGCGGCGCGTAGCATCGGCGCGCGTGACGAAGGCCACCCCCCGCACCCGCTGCTTGGGGTAGCGCTCGAGGATGTAGGCGCGGGCATTAGGCGGCAGCTCTTTGGCGCGGGCGGCTTGCGTGGTTTCGAGCCAGCGGCCGTCGGCGTCGAAGCGAGCCGAGGCGGCGCCGGTGCTCGGCAACCGAAACGACGCCTGCCAGACGTTGCCGCGCTCGCGGTCCCAGACGGGCGTCGGGGCGGTGCCGCCGAAGCGGTCGGCATACGCCGCCTGCACGGCGGCGGGTACGTTGAGCGTGAGCTTTTTGGCGGGCCGGTCGGCGCGGCGTTGCGCGGCGGCCGGGAGCGCGCACCACACCGCCAGCACCAGCACGGCGAGGGTACGGACGAAGTAAGAAGGTTTCATTGGAAAGAAAGAGCGACCGGAAGGTGATGGTCGCGCGTCCTTATTCGCAGAAAGTCAGGTTGTAGTTGAGGTGATGCGACGGCGGTTGGGTACTGTAACGCCGAGTATCACTCGGTGATGGCGGCTGGGCATCGGTGGCTGAGTGTCGCCCAACTGCGTTTCCCAGCCGCCGTCACCGAGTGATACTCGGTGTTACGTTTTAGCGCCGAGTATCACTCGACATTACGTTTTCGGCTCAGAACTGAAAAATGATTCCAATCGTCGGAATCACCAGCGGGTCGGCGTCGTCGAAGAGGACGGGGATAGCGTTGGAGCCATCCGGGCGCACGGGCTGGCCGTCGGTGGAAGCAAACTGCGTCGGGTTGGTGGGGTCGCGCTGGAAGGTGTACTGCGGCGGACCGGGGTTGGGCAGCAGAAAGGCGTTGGTCACATCAAAATAGACGTTGAGCGCCTGCCGCCGGAAGTTGAGCTGCTTGTCGATGCGGAAATCGAACTGGTGAAACGTGTCGAGGCGGCGCGTGTTGAGGCGCGTGAAATCGAGCACCCCCGCGCCCGTGGAGGTGAAGTTGGCGCGCGAGGCGGCCTCATCCCACGGCGTGTAGGGGGCACCGCCGGCCATTCGGTAGCGTAGGCCCATCTGCCAGCCTTTGCCGAACTGCCGCCCCAGCAGCGCACTCAGCAAATGGTTCGTATCCCAGGCCGAGGGCCGCAGTACGCCATCCAGGCCGCTGAACTCGGAGCGGAAGTAGGTGTATGAAAACACCAGAAACAGCCCGCGCGTGAGTTTTTGCTGCGCGAACAGTTCGACGCCGTAGGTGCGCCCATCGCCGCTCGATACCACATCTTCGTTGCCGAGGGCCGAAAAATCGCCGCCGAGGTTGGCCAGCGAGATGCGGTCGCGTACGCTCACGGGGTAGCCGGAATAGCGCTTCCAGAAGCCTTCGAGTGTAAAGCGGAGCGCGGGCGTGGGCAGGTACTCGACGCCCGCTACGTAGTGCGTGGAGCGGATGTAGCGGCTGTCTTTATTGACGGGCGTACCGGCCGGGTCGGTGAAGCCCAGGATGGTGGAGGGCGGAATCTTGTAGTAGGTGCCGATGGAAGCATTGAGGTTCCAGCGGTCGGTAAGGGCATAGCTCAGGGAGCCGCGCGGCGAGAGTGTGCGCCACACCTCGTGGCCGGTGGTGGTGAAGGTGTTGCCGTCGGCGCGCACACCCGCCGAGAGCGTCAGGCGCTCGCTAAAGAAACTTTTGGTGGCCTGCCCGAAGGCGCCGTAGCGCACGTAATCGAGCGTGTTGCGGAAGCTCACCGTGACGCCCGGCGCCACCACGGCGCCCGTTTGGTCGAGCACGGGCTGGCGCAATTGGTTGAAAAACCGCGACGTAAACCCAATCAGCTGCGCCGACCCGCCCACGGCCCACCGCAGCCCGCCGGGCGTGGTTTTGTTGAGGTCCACGCGAAGCTTGTTTTCCACCTCGCCCGAGCGCGTGAGCAGGATGCGCTGGCTCTCATCACCTTGCGCGCGGTTCCGAAACAAATCGACCTTGTTATAGACCTGCGTCCGGCTCAGGGCCACGTTGAGGTAGCCGCCGGCCACCAGTCGCCGTAGCCCCGCGCCCACGGTGTAGTTGTCTTGCTGAAACGAGGGCGTGGAACGCAACACGTCGTCTTTTTCAGGCGAAGATTCCTTCGGTGTCACCACCGAAAAATTGTCGATAGCGCCCAGCCCAAGAAGCGTGACGGTAGTTTTCGGATCGACCCGGTGCGTCACCTTAAACTGATAATCCCAGAACGCGGGCCGAATCGGCAGATCGATCAGCTCAAAAAAACTTTGCAGATACGAGCGCCGCGCCGACGCCAGAAACGTCGTGCGTCCGCCGTTCACCGAGTCTTTGCGCGTGGAGCGGCCGAGCGGCCCTTCGAGCGTGAGGGCTGCTTCGGTAAACGACGTCCGCAGGTTGCCCTGCACCCGCTCCGGCGACCCATCGCGCTGCCGAAACTGCAGCACCGACGAGAGCGGATTGTCGTACCGTGCCTCAAACGCCGACGACGAGAGCGTGACGTCTTCAATGAATGACACGTTCAGAATCCCCGCCGGCCCGCCCGCCGACCCTTGCGTGGCGAAGTGGTTGATGACGGGCACCTCGATGCCGTCGAGGTAAAACACATTTTCGTTCGGCGCCCCGCCCCGGATGATGATGTCGTTGCGGAAGCCCGCCGTGCCGCCCGTGCCGCCGCCGCCCACGCCGGGCAGGTTCTGCACGGTGCGCGAGATGTCAAAATTGCCGCCGGGGTTGGTCAGGATTTCCTCCGATGTCAGGCGCTGTACGCTCAGTGGCGTCTCGGCCGTAGCCACGCGGATAGCGCGGTTGGCTACCACTTCCACGGTGCCCACTTGCTGGGCGGCTGCCTCGGGTTCGAGCACCAGCGTGGCCGCGTTGCCGGTCGTAATGCTCACGTTGAAGCGCGTAAACGGCCGGTAGCCGAGCGCCTGTACCACCACGTTGTAGTTGCCCGGCGGGATGTTGGTGAGGCGAAAACGCCCCTCCACATCAGCCGCCGCGCCGAGCGAGGTGCCTTCCAGCGACACCGACGCGCCGATCAGCGGCTCCTGGGTGGCGCGGTCGCGCACGAGGCCGGTGAGGGTGGCGGTGGGTTGGGGCGAAGTGGTTGATTGAGCAAACGCTGCGGGCAGCGTGGTCGAGAACGCGACCAGTGTGAGACTGGCGCGGAGTGTAAAATGTAGAATCATCGGGATGCAGTCGTAACCGGCGCGCGGCGCGGAGGTTTGGCGCGGCGTGTGGCAAAAGACAGCTATCCCGTACGAAAATCGCCGCTACAGCGCCCAACTCAGCCCCAGTTGCGTGCCGGCCGCCGTGAGGTAGCGCGGCTGCCAGCGGAGCGAGGGCGCCACGCGCGCCGTCAGGCGCGGCGCCAGGGCGTAGTTGAGGCCCAAGGCGCTGGTAAGGGCCACTGTGGGGCCGCCGAACGGCCCGGCACCGGCGCCCACTTTTTCAGCAACCAACCACGAGCCGAACGGTGGCACCGGGTCGGGTGTAGCACCGCTTCTAATCATAGTACCACCCACGAACCATTGCGCCTGCGCGCCCACGGCCACATCGGCCCAGCAGCGGGTGCTGCGCGAGAGCGGCGTCAGGCGCACCCGCACCTGCACGGGCACCGTCAGGAAGCGGTAATCGGTAGCGAAGCCGCTGACGCGGCCATCGAGGCTGCCGACCGCCTCGCCGCGCACTTCCGTGCGGATGCGCGTGTAGCCTACGCCCGCGCTCAGGCTCACGGCTTCGTTCAGCAGATACTCGCCGCTGAGGGCGGCGCTCATTCCGGCGCGGCCCGTCTCGACGCGCCCCGGCCGGTTGGCAGCGCGCCAGTTGACGTGCTCCGGCCCGGCGGCGGCTGTCAGGCGCCACCGCTGGGTCAGGCGCGGCTCGCGGCGCACCACTACGGCGCGGGGGGCCTCGGCGGCCGGGTTGGGCGTGGCCGAATCGGCAGGCGGGGCGGCTACGGTGGCTTCGGCGCCCAGTGAGAGCTGCGCCAGCAGCGAATCGGCGCGGCGCTGGAGGCGGGCCAGCTCGCGTTTCTGCGTCAGGAGGGCGCGGCGGCGGGCGGCGGTTGAGTCGGCGGCGGCGGCGGCTTGGGCGGAGGTTTCGGCGGCTAGTAGTGGCAGCAGGGCGGGCGGTAGGGCTGCTTCTCTGAAAGCAGGCTTATGAGACTCATCAGTCATCAGAGGCTCATAAGACTTAACAGATTTATAAGACTTATAAGTCTTATGAGACCTGTATGTCTTACCGACCTCATACGTCTTATTTACGACAACCGGGGCCACCCCATCACCCGGCGCCGCAGGCGCCGCTACTGCTGGCGGCGTGTGCCGCTCACGCGGCCCAGCCGGCGCCTCGGCCACTACTGCCACCGGCCCGGCCGCCCCCACCACCTCTGCCGGATGTGGCAGCCACCAGCCCACCAGCACCCCCACCAGTCCGGTGAAGGCGGCGGGCAGCCACGCGCCGCCGCCCCGCGCGAGCGGCGGAGTGGGCGCGGCGGCGCCGAGGCGCGTCTCGATGCCGGCCCATACCGCTTCGGAGGGCGCGGGGCGGTAGCTACCGAGCTTGTCGCGCAGAAAAGAATCGAGTCGTGTGTCGTCTTGCTCTTCCATTGGAGTAGAAGGGGCGGCGCGGCGGGCACCGCAACCGGCTTAATTGGGGCGAGGAAGGTGGTTGTGTTCGGCCTGCAGCAATTGCACGAGGCGCGAGCGGCCTTTGCTGAGCTGGGCCTTGGAGGTTGATTCGGTGATGCCGAGCAACTCGCCGATTTCAGCGTGCGAGTAGCCGTCCACGGTGTAGAGGAGCAGCACCACGCGGCAGCCTTCGGGCAGCAACTCGATCAGCCGAAACACTTCTTCGACGCTCAGGCGGTCGAGGGCGTCGGCGTCGGGGGTGTGCAGGTGGTAGGCTTCTTCGATGGGCGTGGCGCGGCGCAGGTGTTTGTCGCGCTCGTAGGCCGTGAGGGCCGTCGTGACGACCACCCGCCGCATCCAGCCCTCCAGCGAGCCTTCCGAGCGGAAGCTCTCCAGGCGGGTAAAGATTTTCACGAAGGCGTCCTGCAAAATGTCTTCGGCTTCTTCCATCGACGCCGAGTACCGACGCGCCGCCCCCAACAGCGTGGGGGCGTAGCGCTGATACAGCATCCGTTGCGCTTCCGGCTCGCGGTTGACGCAGCGGGCGAGCAACAGCTCGAGGTCGGGAGCCAGCATTCGGGGGGTGGCTGGGTGGAGGAAGGGGGGCGATAGGTCAGACCCGCGCGCGGGCCGAAAGGCTGCCGCCGTGTGCTGAAAAGTTACGCCAGGTGGCGCGGTTACGGCTGCTGGTCGGCGGCGGGGGCGGCGGGCGCGGTGTCGAGGGGCACGGCCGTGCGCTGGCCGGCGGGCGCGGGCGACGAGTCGGCGGGTACGGCCGGAGCCGGGGCGGCGGGCAGCGCCGTGGTGTCGGCGGGGGCGGTGGTGGCGCGGGTGGTGTCGGCGGGGGTGGCTGCCGGGAGCGTGTCGGTGGCTTCGGCGCCGGGCAACGCAGAGGCGTCTTCTTCGAGCAGAAACGCCGTGGTGTCGGGGGTAGCGGCTTCGGGGGCGGCCGGGTCGGTGGCGCCGGCCGATTTCGGCTCCGGCATCCACAGAAAAATCGCCTGCACGGCCAGCGCCAACGCGGCGGCGCCGCTCAGCCACAGGGCAGTACGAGGGCGGGGCGGCGGAACAGCAGACGGCGAGGGTGTCGGCACGGCCACAAAGGTCGGGCGCGGGAGGAGAGCTACAAGCTGCGAGCTTTGAGCGACAAGCTTTAAGCCGCAAGCTACAAGCCTGCGTACGGCGCGGGCTTGTAGCTTGCGGCTTAAAGCTTGTCGCGTATTCAATGTTCACGCCCTTCGCCGCCGACCTGCTCGCCGACCTGACGGCGCGGCGCGACCTGCCCGCCCCCACAGCCGCCGCCGTGGCCGACGCCGAGCGCCGAATCCCGCTTTCGCTGGCTTCGGAGCTGCGGACGCTGCTCTACGGCGGCGTCACGGCGCTGGCGGGCGGCCTGGGCGCGCTCCTCTACGAGCACCACGAGCGCCTGGGGCCGGGCCTGATTCTGAGTTTGATGACGGCCCTGCTGTTGGTGGCCGCGTGGTATGCCGGGCGCCACCGCCCTCGGTTTACGTGGGGCGTGGCGCCGCGCACGTCGGTGGGCGC
>ERZ1066122.2128-NODE-2128-length-13749-cov-16.493793_pt1 | contig 13749 bp, 15 predicted proteins | sample MGYA00382769_ERZ1066122 | MGnify/ENA primary metagenome ERZ1066122 (study PRJEB33369, sample SAMEA5778352) | biofilm metagenome | biome: Industrial cooling water; feature: Water cooling tower basin; material: Biofilm | place: United Arab Emirates | collected...
CGGTGGCCACGCCCAGCGGCGCCAGCACCTCGCCGATCTTCTCGATCACCGGCCAGGCGGCCGGGTCCACGCCGGCGCGCAGCGCGTACACCCGGCCGGCGCCGAAGTCGCTTTCGGCGCTGAGCTGGTGCGCGTCGATCTCGCCCGCCGCGGCGCGGGCCTCGGCGTAGGCCTTGCCGCCGTACAGGCCCTGTTCCTCGTTGGCGTAGGCGATCACCCGCACGGTGCGGCGCGGGGCCTCGGGCAGGGCGCCGATCAGCGCGCCCGCGGCCATCGTGATGCCGACGCCGGCGCCGTCGTCGATCGCGCCGGTGCCCTGGTCCCAGGAATCGAGGTGGCCGCCGATCGTGACCACCTCGCCCGGCAGCTCGCGCCCGGTGATTTCGCCGATCACGTTGTGCGAGGTGTAGGCCTCGCGGGTCTCGGCCGAGAGGTCCAGGCGCAGCGTGACCGGCTGGCCGCGGCGAATCATGTTCACCAGCAGGTCGGCGTCGGGGTTGGACAGGGCCGCGGCCGGGATGCGCGGCACGTCGGGCAGGTAGCGCATGGTGCCGGTGTGGGCGAAGCGGTCGTTGCTGGTGCCGATCGAACGGATCACCACGGCCACCGCGCCCTTGCGTGCCGCCTCCACCGCGCCGTTGCTGCGCGCGCCAACCGCCGGGCCGTAGCCGCGGCCGTCCTTGAAGCGGACCATGCGGTTGGAGATGAAGGCGATCTTGCCGGCCAGGCTGCCCTCGGGCGCGGCCTTGAGCGCGTCAAGCGTGGCGAACTCCACCACCTCGGCGTCGATCGGCGCCTCGCCCGTGCCGACGCTGCCGCCGAGCGCGGTCACCACCAGCGGCTGAGGGAATGGCGCCAGCACCTCGGCGCGCTCGCGGTGGCGCAGCCAGACGGGGAAGGTCACCGGTTCCAGGTAAACCTTGTCGAAGCCCATGGCCCGGAACTTGGCCTCGGCCCAGCGCACGGCGCGCGCATCGGCCTCGGTGCCGGCCAGGCGCGGGCCGACCTCGGTGGTCAGCGATTCCACCACCGACCACGCGTCGCTGCCCTGGAGCGCCCGTTCGCGCAGGCCTTCGGCCACGGCGATGTCGCCGGGCTGCAGGCCGGTGCCCTCGGCGGCGAGGGCGGGGCCGGCGAGCAGGGCGCAGGCGATCAGGGTCCTGGCAAGGCGCATTCGTTGTCTCCGTCAAGAAGACGCCGGCCACGGGGGCCGGCGTCGGGGGGTGGCGATGCGATCAGCGCTTGAGCGCGTCGCGGATCTCGGTGAGCAGCTTCACCTCGGCGCTGGGCTCGGCCGGCGCGGCGGGCGCCGCCTCTTCCTTGCGCTTGAGCGAGTTGATGACCTTCACCGCCACGAAGATGGCGAAGGCGATGATCAGGAAGTCGACGATGGTCTGGATGAAGGCGCCGTACTTGACCATCACCGCCGCCACCTCGGCGCCGGCGGCATCCACGCTGGCCGGCTTGAGCTCGAAGGCCAGGTCGCTGAAGTTGACGCCGCCGACGAGGTAGCCGATCGCCGGCATGATGATGTCATTGACCAGCGAGGCGACGATCTTGCCGAAGGCGGCGCCGATCACCACGCCCACGGCGAGGTCGACCACGTTGCCGCGCATCGCGAATTCCTTGAACTCCGAAACCATGCCCATGCGTGTTCTCCCGGTTCGATGGATGGTGTTGCCGCCCCCGGAATCTACACCGGTCGCGCCGCTCAGGCGATATCGCCCTCGAGCACCAGCAGGCCTTCGACCTCGGCGCGGAAGCGGTCGCCCCGGGCCAGCGCGGCCACGCCCGCGGGCGTGCCCATGAAGACCAGGTCGCCGGCCTTGAGCGCGTAGAGCTTCGAGAGCTCGTTCAGCACCTCGGCCACCGTGAACACCATGGTGTCGAGCCGCGCCTGCTGCCGGAGCGCGCCGTTGACGTGCAGCGACAGCGTGCGCCCGAACACGTCGCCGGCCGCCGCCACCGGCACCAGCTCGCTGGCCGGCGCGGAATGGTCGAAGCCCTTGGCGGTGTCCCAGGGCAGGCCCTTGGCCTTGGCGTTGGCCTGCAGGTCGCGGCGGGTCAGGTCGAGGCCGACCCCGTAGCCGAACACCAGTGCGGGCGCGTCGGCAACCGCCACTTCGCCGTCGGCATCGCGGCCCAGCGCCACCACCAGCTCCACCTCGTGGTGCAGGTCGCGGGTGCCGGGCGGGTAGGGCACGCGGCCGCCGCCGGCCACGATGGCGTCGCCCGGCTTCATGAATAACACCGGGTTGCCGCGGTCCACCGTCGCGCCCATTTCCTTGGCGTGGTCGGCGAAATTGCGGCCCACGCAGTAGATGCGGCGCACGGGGAAGCGCGCCTGGCTGCCGCGGACGGGCAGGGTGGGCGTGGCGGGAACGGGGATCACGGTGTCGGTCATGGCGCGGCTCCGGAAGGACCCGCCCAGTTTATCCGCGGTACGCGTGTGGGAACCGGGAAGACGTTCCCGGCGTGTGCCGGCTCAGCGCAGGCCGAGCGGCGTGCCGGTCTTGCGGACCTCGACGAACTCGCCTTCGATCACGCCCGATGCAGCGCGCGACTTGGCGGCCTGGCTGCGCACCAGGCGGCGCACGGCCGCGAACAGCAGCATGCCCAGGCCCACCACCAGCCCCACGGCCACCAGCACCAGCAGCAGCGCCAGGCCGAGCACGCCCACCAGCAGCTTCAGGAGCGGGCTGCGGGGCTTGCTGGGGCAGTAGCTGAAGAATCGTTGGGCGCGGAAGAGCATGGGTGGCGTGGCAGAATGCTGGGAGGCGAAGTATGGCGAGGGCGGATGTGAAAAGTGTAAGTGGTTCGTTAATCCGGCTGTCCGTGCTGCCGCCCGAGGGGCTGTCGGAAACCGAGGTCGAGATCGACGGCGAGCCGCAGTCGCTCATCCTTCGTCGCCATGGCGAGGTGCTCAAGGCCTGGCTCAACGTCTGCCCGCACGCGGGCCGGCGGCTGGATTGGGCCCCGGGCCGGTTCCTGGTCGACCAGGGCCGCCTGGTGTGCGCCGCGCACGGCGCCAGCTTCGAGATGGAGCAGGGCGAATGCGTGGCCGGGCCGTGCAAGGGCGCGTCGCTGGTCGCCGTTGCGGTGACCGTGGGCGAGGCCTAGAACATCAGGTTGATCACCAGCAGCACGACCGCCAGGTAGACCAGCGTGAGCGGCGCGCCGATGCGCCACAGGTCGCGCGGGCGATAGCCGGCCGGGCCGGTCACCATCGCCAGCACCGGGTTGGACACGCTCAGGAAATTATTCGAGGCCGACAGCGCCACCACCAGCGCGAACGCCACCGGGTTGCCGCCCACCGCCAGCGCCACGTTGATCGCCATCGGCACCATCACCACGGTGGCGCCGACGTTGCCGATGACCAGCGTGAACGCCGTTGCCAGCAGGCCGATGGCGGCCTCCAGCACCCACACCGGCACGTCCGGCCCGATGCGGTCGAGGATGGCCTGCGCCACCCAGTTGGCGGCGCCGGTGGAGTCCATCGCCCAGCCCAGCGGGATCAGGCAGGCCATCAGGAACACGGTCTTCCAGCTCACCGCCTGGTAGGCCTCGTCCATGTTCAGCACGCCGGCCAGCATCATCGCCGCGGCGCCGGTCATCAGCGCGATCGGCACCGGCACCAGCGTGGTCAGGGCCAGCGTCATCGCGCCCACGAAAACGCCCAGCGCCCACCAGAACTTCTGCGGGCGCTGCTCGCCCTTGGGGTAGTCGGTGACCACCACGAAGTCGCGGCTCTCGCTGGCCTGCGCCAGGTCGGTCCAGATGCTGTGGAAGACCAGCATGTCGCCGGCCTTGAGCGGCATGCGCCGGATGTCTTCGCGCCAGACCTGGTTCTCGCGGTTGATCGCCAGCAGGCTGATGCCGAAGCGCTTGCGCAGCTGCAGCTGGGCCTGGGTCTTGCCGAGGAAGGACGAGGTGGGCGGGATCACCGCCTCGGAAATGCCCGAGCGGCTGGGGTTGAACAGGTCGGCGAAGTTGCGCAGCCGCGCCGACATGCGCAGCAGGTTCTTCTGCGCGTAGTCCTGGATCGCCTCGCGCGGGCCCATCACGCCCAGCACGCTGCCGACCCAGATCATCTGGTCGGCCGGCGGCGCCAGCCGCGATTCGTTGCCGCTGAGCAGGGCCAGCAGCAGCGGCGCGTCGCGCTGCGCCTCGGCCTCGCCGACCGACATGCCCACCAAGGGGCTTTCGGCGGTGACGCTGAGCTCGAACACGTCGCCCTCGATGCCGTAGGCGCTGGCGAAGTAACTCTGCGTGCGGCTGGGCGCCACGCCCTTGTCCTCGCCCTTGCCCAGCGTGCGCGGCCCGCGCCAGCGGAAGTAGGCCAGGCCCACCAGCAGCAGCGCCACGCCCACCGGCAGCGGGCCGAACATCGGCAGCGGCTCGAGCGTGGCCGCACCCGACGGCAGGTTGCGGTTGGCGGCCACCAGCAGGTCGTTGAGCAGCATGAGCGGCGAGCTGCCGATCATGGTGAGCGCGCCGCCCATCACGATCGCGGCGCCAACCGGCAGCAGCAGGCGCGATAGGCTGATGCCCGAGCGGCTGGACACGCGCGAGGCCACCGGCAGGAACAGCGCCATCACCGACGGGTTCTGCATGAAGCCAGAGATCATGCCGGCCATGGCCGAGGTCAGGAAGATCAGCCGCTCCTCCATGCCCTTGGACACGCGCAGCAGCCACACCGCCAGGCGGTTGAGCGCGCCGGTGCGGTCCAGGCCCGCGCCCAGGATCATGGTGGCGATCACGCTGATCACCGCGTTGCCCGAGAAGCCGTTGAAGAGCTGGTTGGCCGGCACCAGCCCGGTCAGGCCCAGCGTCACCAGCACCACCAGCGCGGTCGCGTCGGCGCGGATGCGCTCGATCATGAACATGGTGATCGTGAAGCCGACCAGCCCCAGCACGAGCATCATGTCGCGGGTGAGGGTGAGGCCGGTCTCCATGCGCGTGCGGTCGCTCCTAGGTCCGGTCGTACAGCAGGTCCCAGACGCCGTGGCCCAGATTCAGGCCGCGGGTCTCGAAGTGCGTTTGCCGCCGCCACCCGGGCCGCGGCGAGGCGCCGCGCGGGCCGGCGCGGTTGCGCAGGCGCGGCTCGGCGTCGAGCACGTCCCACATGTGCTCGGCGTAGTTCTCCCAGTCGGTGGCCAGGTGCAGCAGGCCGCCGGGGCGCAGGCGCTCGCACAGCAGGCCCACGAAGCCGGGCTGCACCAGCCGCCGCTTGTGGTGCCGCTTCTTGTGCCAGGGGTCGGGGAAGTAGATGCGCACCTCGTCCAGCGAGGCCGGGGCGACCTCGTCGCGCAGCACTTCGACCGCGTCGTGCTGGTAGACACGCAGGTTGCGCAGGTTTTCGGCCGCGGCGGCGTTGAGCAGGCGGCCCACGCCGGGGCCGTGCACCTCGATGCCGATGAAGTCGCGATCGGTTTCGCGGGCGGCGGCGAACAGCAGCTGCTCGCCGTTGCCGAAGCCGATCTCGGCCACGCGCGGCGCGTGCCGGCCGAACACCGCGTCGTAGTCGCGCGGCTCGCCGCGGTAGTCCAGGCCCAGCGCCGGCCAGTGCAGGTCGAAGGCGCGCTTCTGCGCCTCGGTCTGGCGGCCCTGGCGCAGCACGAAGCTGCGGATCGGGCGGTGTTTCGCCGCGGCTTCGGCTTGGTCGGGGCTGTCGCTCATCGCGCCCCGGCCCTCAGAGGAAGTGGCCGTCGAGCGGCGAGGAGGCGTTGGCGTTGCGCTTCTTCGGGATGCGGCCGGCCAGGAAGGCCTCGCGGCCGGCTTCCACGGCCTTGCGCATCGCGCTGGCCATCAGGACCGGGTTGCGAGCGCCGGCGATGGCGGTGTTCATCAGCACGCCGTCGCAGCCCAGCTCCATCGCGATGGCCGCGTCGGAGGCGGTGCCGACGCCGGCGTCCACCAGCACGGGCACCCTGGCGTTCTCGACGATCTCGAGGATGGACCAGCGGTTCTGCACGCCCAGGCCCGAGCCGATCGGCGCGGCCAGCGGCATCACCGCCACGCAGCCGGTCTCCTCCAGGCGCTTGGCGATGATCGGGTCGTCGGAGGTGTAGACCATCACCTCGAAGCCTTCGGCGACCAGGGTCTCGGCGGCCTTGAGCGTCTGCACCACGTCCGGGTAGAGCGTGCGCGGGTCGCCCAGCACCTCGAGCTTCACGAGGCGATGGCCGTCGAGCAGTTCGCGCGCCAGGCGGCAGGTGCGCACCGCGTCTTCGGCGGTGTAGCAGCCGGCGGTATTGGGCAGCAGGGTGTAGCGGTCGGGCGGCAGCACGTCGAGCAGGTTCGGCGCGTTGGGATCCTGGCCGAGGTTGCTGCGGCGGATGGCCACGGTGACGATCTCGGCGCCGGCGGCCTCGGTGGCCAGGCGCGTCTGCTCGAAGTCGGCGAACTTGCCGGTGCCGGTGAGCAGGCGGGAGCGGTAGGTCTTGCCGGCGATCACCAGCGGATCGGCGGGCGAGGGGGATTCGGGGCGATTCATGCCCGGATTATGGCCCGATACGCGCTGCGAGATAACCCTTTCTTAAGAACTGATTCAGGGAAATCCGCGCAAGCAGCCATCCATGGCGCTTGGCGCCGGCCTGGCCATCCATGCCCAGGCGTTCGGGCCCGCGCGACCTGCCCCCGGCAGGTCGCAAGCGCGGGCCCTCACCCGCCGCCGATGGCGTGGATGATCTCGACGCGGTCGCCGTCGGCCAGCACGTGGCCGGCGTGCTGGCTGCGCGGGACGACGTCGAGGTTGACCTCGACCGCGACCTTGCGGCCGGCGTAACCGGCGGCGTCGAGCAGGGCGGCGAGGGTGGTGCCCGCGGCGATCTCGCGGGGCTGGCCATTGAGCTGGATTTGCATGGCCCGGATTTTATCGCGTTGCGGGCGCCCGCGGCGCTCGCCATAATCGCCGCCAGACGCGGGTGTAGCTCAATGGTAGAGCTGTTGCTTCCCAAGCAACTGACGAGGGTTCGATTCCCTTCACCCGCTCCAACCCGGCCCCGCGCCACCCCGGCTTCCCGAGCCCCCTGGAGGATCCATGCCGCACCCCGTCCCCCTGGGCTGGCGTGAGTGGCTGTCCCTGCCGGACCTGGGGCTGGTGGCGGTCCGCGCCAAGGTGGACACCGGCGCGCGCTCCTCGGCCCTGCACGTGCTCGAACAGGAAGCCTTCCACCGCGACGGCGCCGAACACGTGCGCTTCCTGCTCGACACCGGCGTGCACGGCCTGGCGCCGCAGCCGGCGCAGGCGCGGGTGATCGACCGCCGCCGCGTCACCGACTCCGGCGGCCACGTCACCGAGCGCCCCTTCATCCTCACCCGGCTGCGCATGGCCGGCATGGAATGGGAGGCCGAGGTCAACCTGACGCAGCGCCGCAACATGCTCTTCCCCATGCTGCTGGGCCGCACTGCGCTGGCCGGCCGCTTCCTGGTCGACCCGGCCAGCTCGTTCCTGCAGGGCGATCCGCCCGAAGGTTTGCTCCCCCCGTGAAACTCGCCATCCTTTCCCGCAACGCCAAGCTCTACTCGACCCAGCGCCTGGTCGAGGCCGGACGCCAGCGCGGCCACGTCGTGCGCGTGCTCGACCCGCTGCGCTGCTACATGCAGATCGCGCCCGGCCAGTTCCTGATGCGCTACAAGGGCAAGCCGCTGACCGGCATCGACGCGGTGATCCCGCGCATCGGCGCCTCGGTGACGCGCTACGGCAGCGCCGTGCTGCGCCAGTTCGAGCTGATGGGCACCCACACGCCCAACGGCTCCGACGCCATCCTGCGCGCCCGCGACAAGCTGCGCTGCCACCAGATGCTGGCCGGCGAAGGCCTGGGCCTGCCGCTCACCGTGTTCGGCGACAACCCCGACGACACCACCGACCTGCTGGGCATGCTCGGCAAGCCGCCGCACGTGATCAAGCTCAACGAGGGCACCCAGGGCGCCGGCGTGATCCTGGCCGAGAACGCCGCCGCCTCGCGCAGCGTGGTCGAGGCCTTCCGCGGCCTGTACGCCAACTTCCTGGTGCAGGAGTTCATCGCCGAGGCCAAGGGCGCCGACCTGCGCTGCTTCGTGGTCGGCGACCAGGTGGTGGCGGCGATGCGGCGCCAGGCCGGGGACGGCGAGTTCCGCTCGAACCTGCACCGGGGCGGCAAGGCCAGTCCGGTCAGGCTCAACGACGATGAGATCGCCACCGCGCTCAGCGCTGCCCGGGTGATGGGGTTGGGCGTTGCAGGCGTGGACCTTCTGCGCTCGAAACGGGGTCCATTGGTGCTGGAAGTGAACTCCAGCCCGGGCCTGGAGGGCATCGAGGGGGCCACTGGCGTGGATGTCGCCGGCGCCATCGTCGATTTCGTGGTCGCCGGGGTCCGCCCCCGGGCGCGGGCTCCCCGAAAGGCCGCGCCCCGGTCCCCGGCCCGGGCCCGGAAATTAACCAAAGCCTGAGCCGGATTTAACGACTCTTTAATGCCTCCCGGCCTAGCCTTGCTGGGCCGGTAAGCCTGCTGGGAACTCCTCGTCAGACGCACCATCCAAGGATTACGGCAATCGGGGCAGTAGCAACCTTTCGGCCCGGGCTGGCGCCATCTGAGCGTCCCCGGGCCTTTTTCTTTTCGCGATATGGAATGCCCGGCGCGTCTGGCAGAATCGACCCCGGCCCTCCCGTCGAGCGCATAAGGGCCGCCAGCCCTTGAAGAAGTGACTGCATGCGAATCCTGGTGGTCGAGGACAACCGTGACATCGCCGCGAACCTGGGGGACTACCTCGAGGACCGCGGCCATACCGTCGACTACGCCGCCGACGGCGTGACCGGCCTGCACCTGGCCGTGGTCAACGACTTCGACGCCATCGTCCTCGACCTCAACCTGCCGGGCATGGACGGCCTGGAGGTTTGCCGCAAGCTGCGCCAGGAAGGCCGCAAGCAGACGCCGGTGCTGATGCTCACCGCGCGCGATTCGCTGGACAACAAGCTCGAGGGCTTCGAGTCGGGCGCCGACGACTACCTGGTCAAGCCCTTCGCGCTGCAGGAAGTGGAGGCGCGCCTGGCCGTGCTGGCCCGCCGCGGCAAGGCGGCGCAGCCGCGCGTGCTGCAGGTGGCCGACCTGGAGTTCAACCTCGACACGCTGGAGGTGCGCCGCGGCGGCAAGTTGCTGCAGCTCAACCCCACGGCGCTGAAGATCCTGCAGTCGCTGATGGAAGCCTCGCCTTCGGTGGTCACCCGCCAGGAGCTCGAGACCCGGGTCTGGGGCGAGGAGCTGCCCGACAGCGACTCCCTGCGCGTGCACATCCACGGCCTGCGCGCCGCGGTCGACAAGCCCTTCGACAAGGCACTGGTGCAGACGCGCCACGGCATCGGCTACCGGATCGCCGACCCCGAAGCGGGCTGATCGCATGCGCTACCGGCGTAGGCTACGCAGCCGGATCATCCTTTCGTTCTTCCTGTTCGGCTTCGGGCTGACGGCGCTGTTCGCCGCCGCCACCGTGCTGCTGCGCGAGCGCCTGGAGGACCAGCTGATCGGCGAGGCGCTGTTCGAGAACGTCACCGACTACGCGGACGAGTTCCGGCGCAACCCGGACGATCCGATCGGCATCCGGTTCGAGAAGATCAAGGGCATCGTGTTCAGCGAGCGGCGTTTCGGCAACGTGCCGTTCAACTGGCGCGACCTGCCCGAGGGCGTGCACGAGATCACCGACCGGGACGTGAACGGCAACCCGCGCACCTACAAGCTGGCGGTGAAGAAGGACCCCGACTACTGGTTCTTCCTCAGCTACGACATCGCCCAGGAGCGGGCCAGCCAGCAGCAGCTGACGTATGCGCTGGTGGGCGTGGTGTTCCTGCTGTCGCTGCTGTCGCTGGTGATCGGCTTCTGGTCGTCCAAGCGCGTGATCAGCCCGCTGACTGAGCTGGCGCGGCGCATGGAGGCCCTGGCCGGCAGCGAGAAGCCCGAGAAACTGGCGCCGCACTTCGCCGACGACGAGGTGGGCCAGCTGGCGGCGGTGCTGGACGACTACGCCGAGAAGATGACCGCGCTGGTGCGGCGCGACCGCGAATTCAATTCCGACGTCAGCCACGAGCTGCGCACGCCGCTGGCGGTGATCCGCGGCGCCACCGAGCTGCTGCTGGCCAAGCCCGACCTGCCCGACAAGACCCGCCAGCGCCTGCAGCGGATCGAGCGCGCGGCGATCCAGAGCACCGACCTCACCACGGCCCTGCTGCTGCTGTCGCGCAACGAGCGCGGCGTCGGCCACACCCTGCTGCTGAAGCTGTGCGAGCAGTTGGCCGACGCCAGCCGCACGCAGCTGGCGGGCAAGCCGGTGGAAGTCATCGTGGAGGGCGACCCCTGGGCCGCGGTGGAGGCGCCGGAGGCGGTGCTGTCCGTGGCGCTAGGCAACCTGATCGGCAACGCCTGCAAGTACACCAACGAGGGCGAGGTGCGCATCATCGTCGAGGCCGACCAGGTGCGCATCGAGGACACCGGCCCGGGCCTGAGCGAGGAAGACGCCGCGCGCCTGTTCGAACGCGGCTACCGCGGCTCCGGCGCCGGCGGCACGGTCGGCGGCGGCATCGGCCTCTCCATCGTCCGCCGCCTCTGCGAACTCTACGACTGGCAGGTCTCCATCGCCCCCCGCCCGGAACAGGGCGCCGTGGCGGTGTTGCGGTTCACGGCGAGTCCGTAGTGGATTTTTGGCCACTGATGAACACGGATGAACACGGATAGCGCAGAAGACGAATTGGTGCAGGTGCATTCGATGCTGCGCCAACTGGCGGGAAGCCTATTTCAGTAGCTTTTTGCTCTATCCGTGTTCATCTGTGTTCATCAGTGGCAAGAACCGATCTACACGTACTCGAGCCAGCCGTGGTCGTCCGGCGTGCGGCCGTCGAAGAGGCCGAAGTAGAGGTCCTGGATGCGCCGGGTGAGGTCGCCCGGCTTGCCGGTGCCGACCTGGCGGCCGTCCACCGAGCGGATCGGGGTGATCTCGGCCGCGGTGCCGCACATGAAGAGCTCGTCGCACAGGTAGAGGTATTCGCGCGGGATGTCGCGCTCGACCACTTCGATGCCGCGGGCCTTGGCCAGGGTGATGATGGTGTTGCGGGTGATGCCGTTGAGCAGCGCGGCGCTGACGGGCGTGGTGTGCAGGGCGCCGTCCATGACCAGGAACAGGTTCTCGCCGGCGCCTTCGCTGAGCAGGCCGGTGGAGGCGAGCGCGATGCCCTCGCCGAAGCCCAGGCGGCGCGCCTCGCGCGCGACCAGCTGGCCGCTGAGGTAGTTGCCGCCGGCCTTGGCGCCGGCCGGGATGGTGTTCGGCGCGAAGCGCTGCCAGCTCGAGACGCAGGCGTCGATGCCGGCTTCCAGCACGTCGGGACCGAGGTAGGGGCCCATGTGCCAGGCGGCGATGGCCAGGTCGGTGGGCGTGTCGGCGGAGAGGCCGAAGCCGCCCAGGCCGCGGTAGGCGATCGGGCGCAGGTAGGCGCGCTCGAGCTTGTTCGCGGTGATGACGTCGCGGCAGGCCTGGGCCAGCGTGGGCACGTCGTAGGGCATGGCCATGTCGTAGATCTTGGCCGAGGCGTACAGGCGCTTGAGATGGTCGGTGAGGCGGAAGATGGCCTGGCCGTTCGGCGTGGCGTAGCTGCGGATGCCCTCGAACACGGACGAACCGTAGTGCAGGCCGTGCGCCATGACGTGCACGGTGGCCTCGGCCCAGGGCTTGATGCGGCCGTTGTGCCAGATGTGCTCGGGGTACTGCATCGCCATGGCGGACTCCTGCGGGGAAGCGCGCAGTTTATCGCTTCGGCCGGGCGCCCGCGTCAGAGTTCCAGCCACCAGCAGTCGACGTGGCGCTGAAGCCGGAACCGGGTGCTGCGGCTTCCGGCATCGGCCGGGCCGGCCATTTGCTCGACGGCCAGCCCGGTCGGCGCTGACCCGGGCGCAGCCGCCGGAACGGGGTCCGCCGGAACGGGGTCAGGTTCGGAACCTGCCCCCGTTCCCGCACTCGCTGCGGACGCCGGTGACGGCAGCCCGGTGGCGGGGTCAGGTTCGGAACCTGACCCCGGGTCGGCGGCGACCCGGGGGTCGGCCAGCAGGGGCGCCTGGACCGGATAATCCAGGGACACGGCCACCAGCGGGCGGTTGGCGATGGCCTCGAGTTCGTCCATCACCTGCAGGGCGCCGCGGGTGCCGGTGCCGGCCCAGTGGTAGTAGCTGGCCAGGCGGTTCACGTCGCGGGCCTCGAGTGCGGTGCGCACGCCCGCCAGCAGCGCCTCGGCGGTGCGGGCGCAGCCGCGGGGGGCGAAGCCCGGGGCGTAGGCGCCCGGCGCCGGGGCCGGTGCACCCTTGGGCACGGCGTCCACGCTGGCGCAGGGGCGGTCGGTGAAGACGGTGTTGCCCTGCGCGTCGGTGCAGCGCTTCACGCCCTGCGCCTGGGCGGGCAGGGCGGCGGCGAGCAGCAGCATCAGGGGAAGCAGGCGGCGCATGCCCGGAGGGTAGCGCGAAGCTCAGCCCAGGCGCGTGATCACCGCTTCGGTCGGCTTGGCGAGGTTCAGGGTGTAGAAGTGCAGCTCGGGCGCGCCGCCTTCGGTGAGGCGCCGGCACATCGCCGCCACCACGTCGGCCGCGAATTCGCGGATGGCCTCGACGTCGTCGCCGTAGGCCTGCATGCGCTTGCCGATCCAGCGCGGGATCTCGGCGCCGCAGGCCTCGGAAAAGCGGCGCAGCTGGGTGAAGTTCGAGATCGGCATGATGCCCGGGATCACCGGGATGTCGAGGCCGGCCTTGCGCACGTCGTCGACGAAGCGGAAGTAGGCGTCGGCGTTGAAGAAGTACTGGGTGATGGCGGAGTTGGCGCCGGCGTCCACTTTTTCCTTGAAGTGGCGCAGGTCGGCCAGGGCGTCCTCGGCCTGCGGGTGGGTCTCGGGGTAGCAGCCCACCTCGATGTGGAAGTGGTCGCCGAACTCGCTGCGGATGAAGCGCACCAGGTCGGAGGCGTGGTGCAGGTCGCCGGGCCGGGCCATGCCCGAGGGCAGGTCGCCGCGCAGGGCGACGATGCGGTCACAGCCGATGGCCTGGTACTCGCGGAGCAGCTGGCGGATCTCCTCGCGGGTGCCGCCCACGCAGCTCAGGTGCGGCACGCCGTTGAGGCCATGGTGCTCGCGCAGCCGCCGCACCGTTTCGCCGGTGTAGGACAGGGTGGAGCCACCGGCGCCGAAGGTCACCGAGCCGAACCGCGGCGCGTACTTCTTCAGCCGGGCCACGGTGCGGTCGAGCTGCTGGCGCTGCTCGTCGGTCTTGGGCGGGTAGAACTCGAAGCTGTAGTGCGGCATGGCTGTTCCTTCGTCGGCTGCCGGGGACTATATCGCTTCATCCGGATGAAAGGAACGGCAAGAGGCCGACGTCCGAAGAACGGGGTCGAAGAACGGGGTCAGGTTCACTTTCCCTGGGTGGACGCTTGTTTACGAAACGGCGCTAAAGGGAAAGTGAACCTGACCCCGTTCTTCGGGACAATGGCGGGCATGACCATCGCCCTCACCGAATTCGCCCGCGCCCGCCTGTTCCCGGCCGACCGCCGGCGCACGGCCATCCAGGACATCACGCCCGCCCAGTTCGTCGAGCGCCTGAACGCCGAGCCGCCCGAGCGGGTGCTGCCCGGCTACGCGCCGTTCTGCCGGCTGCACGTGCACCGCAACTGGACGTCCACCAAATGCTCGGTGATCCCCATCACCGACGCCAACCGCCACCAGCTGCGCAGCGCCTACGAGGCCCGCAC
>ERZ1066122.2129-NODE-2129-length-13748-cov-15.917695_pt1 | contig 13748 bp, 12 predicted proteins | sample MGYA00382769_ERZ1066122 | MGnify/ENA primary metagenome ERZ1066122 (study PRJEB33369, sample SAMEA5778352) | biofilm metagenome | biome: Industrial cooling water; feature: Water cooling tower basin; material: Biofilm | place: United Arab Emirates | collected...
AGGACGTGCCGATCTACCCGCTGCCGCACATGCCGGTCATCAAGGACCTGGTGCCCGACCTCTCGCACTTCTACGCCCAGTACGCCTCGATCAAGCCCTGGCTGCGCACGCAGAGCACGGCCCCGGCCAAAGAGCGCCTGCAGTCGAAGGAAGACCGCGCCAAGCTCGACGGCCTGTACGAGTGCATCCTGTGCGCCTGCTGCTCGACCAGCTGCCCCAGCTACTGGTGGAACGGCGAGCGCTACCTCGGCCCGGCCGTGCTGCTGCAGGCCTACCGCTGGATCATCGACTCGCGCGACGAGGACACCGGGGCGCGCCTGGACGAGCTGGAGGACCCCTTCAAGCTCTACCGTTGCCACACCATCATGAACTGCGCCCGCACCTGCCCGAAGGGCCTGAACCCGGCGAAGGCGATCGGCGAGATCAAGAAGCTGATGCTGCAGCGCCGCGGCGCCTGAAGCCGGTGGAAGCGCGCGACCCGGACCAGGAGGCCGCCGAACTTCGGCGGCTGCGCTGGCGCTGCCGGCGCGGCATGCGCGAGCTCGACCAGCTGATGCTGCGCTATCTCGACGCCCGCTGGCCGTCGGCTTCCGACGACGAACGGGCGGTTTTCCTGCGTTTGCTCGACGTCGAGGACGATAAGCTCTGGCGATGGTTCATGGGCCGGGAACGGCCGGAGGACGCTTCGCTCGATGGCCTCGTCACCCGCATCCTCGACCTTCCGCCTTGACTGGCGACCCTCGCGCGTCCTCTGCCTGGCGCTGGTGGCGCTGGGCCTGCTGGCCGGTGCCGCGGTGCTGTCCAGCCGCCTGCCGCCGCCCCTGAAGCTGCCCGCGGCCGTGCTCGCGCTCGCCCACGCCCTGCGCCTGGCGCGGCGCGAGGCCGCACGGGCGCCCTGCGTGCTCGCCTGGGCCGGTGGAAGCACTCCGCTGCAGGCCGGGGCCGTCTCCCTGGGGCAAGCCCGCCTGCACCTGCGCGGCCCGCTCGCCGTGCTTGCCGCGCGCGACGTTCATGGACGGTTGCAGCGTTTTTGCTGGTGGCCGGATACCCTGTCGCCTGGCCTGCGCCGCCAGCTCCGGCTGGCGGCCTCGGCCGCCCCCCGTTCCGACCATCCGCTGGCCCATTGGCCCGCCTAGGACCCCATGTTCCAGCCGCTGCCCCTTTCGATCGGTCTTCGCTACCTGCGCGCCAAGCGGCGCAACGGGTTCATTTCCTTCATCTCGATGGCGTCCATCTTGGGCATCATCATCGGCGTCATCGCGCTTATCACCACGCTGTCGGTGATGAGCGGCTTCCAGCAGGAGCTGCGCGAGCGCATGCTGGCCATGGTCGCGCACGCCACCATCTCGGGCGTGGACGGGCCGCTGCAGGACTGGCCGCGCGCGGTCGCCCTGGCCGACGCCGACCCGCGCGTGCTGGGCGCCGCGCCCTACACCGAAACCGAGGCCCTGCTGCAGGGCCGGCAGCGCCGCGGCGCGATCCTGCGCGGCGTGCTGCCCTCGCACGAGCCGAAGGTGTCCGAGATCACGGGCATGATGAAGCAGGGCTCGCTCGACCAGCTGCAGCCCGGCGAATTCAACATCATCCTGGGCCGCGAGCTCGCCATCCTGCTGGGCGTGGGCCCGGGCGACGCGGTCAACGTCTTCATCTCCGAGGCCACGGTGACGCCGCTCGGCGCGCTGCCGCGGGCCAAGCGCTTCAACGTGGTCGGCATCTTCGAGGCCGGCGCGCAGGAGTACGACCTGGGTATGGCCCTGGTCCATCTCAGCGACGCCCAGCGCCTGGGCCGGATGGGCGAGGGCGTCACCGGCGTGCGGCTCAAGCTGGTCGACCTGTGGGAAGCCTGGCCGGTGGCGCGCGACCTGTCGGACAAGATGGAGGGTTTCTACCGCGTGCGCGACTGGATGCGCGACAACGTGAACTACTTCCGCGCGCTGAAGATGGAAAAGACGGTGATGTTCATCCTGCTGACGCTGGTCATCGCCATCGCCGCCTTCAACCTGGTGTCGTCGCTGGTGATGCTGGTGCAGGACAAGCAGTCCGACATCGCCATCCTGCGCACGCTGGGGATGTCGCCGGTGCAGGTGATGAAGGTGTTCGTGGTGCAGGGGCTGGTGATCGGCGTGGTCGGCATCGCCGTGGGCACGGTCGCCGGCGTGCTGCTGGCCAGCAACCTCTCGCACGTGGTGCGTTTCTTCGAGGGCCTGCTGGGCGCCGAACTGATGCCTTCGGACGTGTACTACATCAGCGGCGTGCCCACCGTGGTGCAGGCCACCGACGTCGCGATGGTGGTTGCCGTGGCCTTCGTGCTCTGCCTGCTGGCCACCCTCTATCCCGCCTGGCGTGCCTCGCGCACCGACCCGGCCACGGCGCTGCGCTATGAATAAGGATCCCGGCATGGACGTCGTCATCCGCTGCGAGCGGCTCGGCAAGACCTACCAGGAGGGCGACCTGACCACGCCCGTGTTCGACGCCCTGGACCTCGAGGTGCGGCGCGGCGAAACGGTGGCCATCGTTGGCGCCTCGGGCGCGGGCAAGAGCACGCTGCTGCACCTGCTGGGCGGCCTCGACCAGGCCAGCTCGGGCGAGGTTTACGTGGCCGGCGAACGCATGTCGGCGCTGGGCGAGCGCGAGCGCGGCCTGCTGCGCAACCGCGCGCTGGGCTTCGTCTACCAGTTCCACCACCTGCTGCCGGAATTCACCGCGCTCGAGAACGTGATGATGCCGCTGCTGGTCCGCGGCGATGCGGTCGAGGCCGCGCGCCAACCGGCGCAGGCCCTGCTCGAGCGCGTCGGCCTGGGCCATCGCCTGGGCCACAAGCCGGGCGAACTCTCCGGCGGCGAGCGCCAGCGCGCCGCCGTCGCGCGCGCCCTGGTCACCCGGCCGGCCTGCGTGCTGGGCGACGAGCCCACCGGCAACCTCGACGAGAAGACCGCCGCGGCGGTGTTCGACCTGATGCTCGAACTCAACCGCGACCTGGGCACCGCCCTGGTCATGGTTACCCACGATCGCCGCCTGGCGCGGCGACTGGATCGGACCCTGGAGCTGACCCGGGGACGACTGCTGCCGCTCGTGGACGATGCCAAGGCCTGATCCCCACCGCGCGGCGCCCGCCCGCGGCTGAGCCGCGGTGCGCGGCCCCGCGCCGTCGCCCTTCGGTCCCGCCGTCGCGGCCGCGCTGTTGGCGGGCGTGCTGGCGGTGCAGGTGTTCCCCAGGCTGCCCGCGGCCACGTGGTCCGGGGCCGCGCTTTGCCTCGGCCTGCTGGCCTGGTCGCGGCCCGGCCCGGCGCGCGTCGCCGGCGCCTGCCTGCTCGGGCTGGCGCTGGCCTGCCTGCAGGGCAAGGCGACGCTGGATGCGCAGTGGCCCGCGGGGCGTTCGGGCGAGGACGCGGTCGTGGTGGGGACCGTACGCGGGCTGCCCGTCGCAAGCGAAGACGCGGTGCGCTTCGAGTTCATCGTCGAACACGGACCGCCGGGGCTGGCCGCCGGCAGCAAGCTGCGGCTGGGCTGGTTCGCGACGCCGGGCGAAGCCTTGCCTGAGGTCGCGCCCGGCAGCCGCTGGCGCCTGCCGGTGCGATTGCGCACGCCGCGCGGCCTGCTCAATCCCGGTGGCTTCGACTTCGAGCGGCGCGCGATCGAACAGCGCATCGTCGCCACTGGCTACGTACGCGGCGCGCCGGCCGCGGATTCGCCCGCCGCCGGTCGCGGAGAGGCCGCACCGATTTCCCGCGCCTCCGCCCGGCTTCCCGGGCGGGATGGCCTCGCGGCACGGCCGCTCGGCGCAGGGCAGGGCCTCGATGCCCTGCGGGCGCGCCTGTCGTCGCGGATCATCGATGCCGTCGACGACCCGGCCTCGCGCTTCGTCACCGCGCTGGCGCTGGGTGACACCCGTGGGCTCGGCGACCACGACTGGGAGGTGCTGCGCGCCACCGGCCTGACGCACCTGATCGCGATCTCGGGCTTCCACGTCGGCCTGGTGGCGGGCTTCGGCGCCTGGTTGGGGCGGGCGGTGTATCTGGCCTGGCCCGCGCTGGGCCGCCGCTGGCCGCGGCCGCAGGGAAGCGCGCTCGCGGCGCTGGTGCTGGCGGCGCTGTACACGGCGCTCGCCGGCTTCGCGCTGCCGACGGTGCGCACGCTGCTGATGATCGCGGCGGTGGTCCTGGCCCGGCTGGCGCGGCGACCGCAGTCCCTGGCGCAATCGCTCGCGCTCGCGGCGATCGTGGTGCTGGTGCTGGACCCCGCCAGCGTGCTGGCGCCCGGCTTCTGGCTCAGCTTCCTGGGCGTGGCCTGGCTGGCCTGGTGCCTGCCCTTCCGGCCGGGCGAGGGCTGGCTGAAACCCTTCCTGGCCTCGCAGGCGGTGGCGATGCTGGGCCTGCTGCCGCTGAGCGTCTGGTTCTTCAGTCAGGCCTCGCTGCCCGGGCCGCTGGTGAACCTGGTCGGCATCCCGTGGATCAGCCTCGGGGTGGTGCCGCTGGCCTTGCTCGGCCTGGCCTTCGAGCCGCTGCTGCCGGATGCGGCGGCGCTGTGCTGGCAGCTCGCGGCCACGCTGATGCAGTGGCTGTGGCTCGCACTGGAAGCGGTGGCGCGCTGGCCGCCGGCGCTGGCCTGGCTGCCCGAACCCGGCCTGGCCGCGACCGCCCTGGCGCTGCTGGGCGCGTTCTGGCTGCTGCTGCCGCGCACGATCCCGGGCAAGCCGCTCGCGGCGCTGCTCCTGCTGCCCTTGCTCTGGCCCGCCGTCGACCGCCCCGCGCCGGGCGAAGTCGACCTGCACCTGCTCGACGTCGGCCAGGGCCTGGCCTTGCTGGTGCGCACGCAGGACCACGCGTTGCTCTACGACGCCGGCCCGGCACCGCCGCACGGCCTGGACCTGGGTGAAGCGGTGGTGGTGCCGGCGCTGCGCGCCCTGGCCCTGCCGCGGCTGGACCGGTTGGTGCTCAGCCACGGCGACAACGACCACGCGGGGGGCGCGGAGGCCGTCCTTCGCGCCTACGGGACGCCGGTGGTGATGGCGCCCGAGGGTTGGGCCGGCGAAGGCATGGCGCCTTGCCTGGCCGGCCAGCGCTGGCGGTGGAACGACGTGGACTTCGAGGTGTTGCACCCCACGCCCTTCTTCCCCTACCTGCGCAACGACAGTTCCTGCGTGCTGCGGATCAGCGCCGGCGGCCAGCACGCGCTGCTGGCCGGCGACATCGGCCGGCACGTGGAGGCACGGCTGGCCAAGTTGCCCCGGGACCACATCCGCGCGGAGGTGCTGCTGGTGCCGCACCACGGCAGCGATTCGTCCTCCAGCCTCGACTTCCTGGCGGCGGTCCGGCCGCGGATCGGGCTGCTGGCGGTCGGCGCCGACAATCGCTTCGGCCTGCCCAAGCCGCAGGTTCTGGCGCGCTACGACCGCTACGGCGTGGCCCTGCACGACAGCGCCGGCAGCGGCGCGATCACGCTGCGGCTGGGCGCCGGTGGCCTGCACCTGCGTGAACGCCGGCGCCAGGACCGCCCGCGCTACTGGCGCCATGCCGCCCCGGGCGGGGCAGGCTATGCTATCGGGAGGCAAGAACCCGAAAGGTGAGGCGTGCTGGAACTGATCAAAGCGGGCGGCTGGGTGATGCTGCCGATCATCCTGTTGGCGGTGTTGGCCCTGGCCATCATCCTGGAGCGATTCTGGAGCCTGCGCCGCAAGGAAGTGCTGCCGCCCGGCCTGGGCGAGGAAGTACGCGACTGGGCCCGGGGCCGCGTGCTCGACCCCAAGCACATCGACGTGCTGCGCAGGAACTCGCCCCTGGGCGAGCTGCTGGCCGCCGGCCTGGACGTCCGCCACCGCCCGCGCGAGCTGATCAAGGAGCGCATCGAGGACGTCGGCCGCCACGTGGCCCACCGCATGGAGCGCTTCCTGAACACGCTCGGCACCATCGCCGCCGTCACGCCGCTGCTGGGCCTGCTGGGCACGGTGTTCGGCATGATCGAGATGTTCCTCGACATCCTCACCGCCGGCGTCGGTGACGCCAACCGCCTCGCCGGCGGCATCGGCCAGGCGCTGATCAGCACCGCGGCCGGCCTGTGCGTGGCCATCCCGGCCGTGATGTTCCACCGCTACCTGCGCGGCCGGGTCACCGGCTACGTGGTGGACATGGAGAAGCAGGCCACGGCGCTGCTCGATGCGCTCGACGAGGGCGCGTCGCCGCCGCCGGCCAAGGCGCCGCGCGCCAGGCGGAGCGAGGCATGAGGCTCAGCACCGGCCGGGTGCCGGACGAACCGGAGATCAACCTGGTCTCCCTGATCGACGTCGTCTTCTGCCTGATCATCTTCCTGGTGGTCACCACCACCTTCGACCAGCGTTCGGCGCTGAAGCTGGTCCTGCCGCAGTCGCAGGCCACCACCGAGGTCGAGCCGGGCGAGCCGCTGACGATCCTGGTGGACGCCGAGGGCCGCTTCTTCATCGGCAACGACGAAGTGCTCAAGCGTGACGTCGGCTCGCTGCGCGAAGCCATCACCCGCGTCGCCGGCGAGGACCGCGAGCGCCCGGTGGTGCTGCGCGCCGATGCCCGCACGCCGCACCAGTCGGTCGTGACCGCGATGGATGCGCTGGGCCAGGCCGGCTTCCGCAGGATCTCGATCGCCACCACCCCCGAGGCCACGCCTTGAGCCAGCCGGAAACCTCGGCCTGGGCCGTCTACCGCCGCCTGCTGGGGCGCGCGAAGAAGTACTCGTTCTTCCTCGGCGCCGCCGGCGTCGGCATGGTGTTCGAGGCCGGCGCGGCCTCGGCCTTCACCTGGCTGATGGAGCCGATGATCAACGGCACCTTCGTCGAGCGCGACCCCGAGGTGCGCTGGTCGCTGCCGCTGATCATCATCGGCCTGTTCGTGCTGCGCGGCCTGGCCACCTTCTGCACCGACTACGGCATGGCCCGCGCCGGCCGCAGCGTGGTGCGCGACCTGCGCGGCGAGGTGCTGGAGAAGTACCTGCGCCTGCCCAGCTCGCGCTTCGATACGGAGCCGGTGCCGTCGATGGTCTCGCGCCTGAACTACGACACCGAGCAGGTGACCCAGGCCAGCTCGGACGCCATCAAGGTCATCCTCACCGACAGCCTCACCATCGTCGGCCTGCTGGGCGTGATGTTCTGGTACAGCCCGCGCGTGACCCTGGTGATGCTGGTTGTGGCGCCGCTGATCGCGGCCATCTCTGGCGTGGTCGGCCGCCGCTACCGCCAGATCAACCGCGGCATCCAGGACGGCGTGGCCAACATGGCGCAATCGGCCGAACAGGCGCTGTCCGCCCAGCAGGAAGTGAAGGTCTACGGCGCCCAGGCCTCCGAGCTGGCGCGCTACACCACCCTGATCAACCGGAACCTGGGCCTGAGCATCAAGGTCGAGTCCACCCGCGCCGCGGCGTCCTCGGTGGTGCAGGTGCTGGCGGCGACCGCGCTGGCCGTGATCCTGCTGGTGGCCGGCAGCGAGGCCGCCAAGGGGCGGATGGACGCCGGCAGCTTCGTCGCCATGCTGACGGCGATGATGGCCATGCTGCCTTCGCTCAAGCGCATCACCAACGTGCAGAGCCTGGTCCAGCGCGGCGTGGCCGCGGCCGACCGGCTGTTCGCCATCCTCGACGAGCCCGACGAACCCGACCGCGGCACGATGCCGCTGCTGCACGCCCGCGGCGAGATCGAGTTCCGCGACGTCAGCGTGCGCTACCCGGGCCAGGACGCGCCGGCGCTGGCCGGCATCTCGTTCACCGCCAAACCGGGCACGGTCACGGCCATCGTCGGCCGCTCGGGCAGCGGCAAGTCCACCCTGATCCGCATGCTGCCGCGCTTCTACGAGCCCAGCGCCGGTGCCGTGCTGGTCGACGGCGTGCCGGTCGACCAGTACCGCCTGGCCGACCTGCGCCGGCAGATCGCCATCGTCGGCCAGCGGGTGATGCTGTTCGACGACACCATCACCGCCAACATCGCCTACGGCCAGCCGGACGGCATCGACCCGGCCCGCGTGCGCGCCGCCGCCGAGGCCGCCAACGCCGCCGAGTTCATCGACCGGCTGCCGGGCGGCATGGAGGCCCGCATCGGCGAGAACGGCGGCCTGCTCTCGGGAGGCCAGCGCCAGCGCCTGGCCATCGCCCGCGCCATCCTCAAGGACGCCCCGATCCTGATCCTGGACGAGGCCACCGCCGCGCTCGACACCGAGTCCGAGCGGCTGGTGCAGGACGCGCTCAACCGCCTCATCCCCGAGCACACCACGCTGGTGATCGCGCACCGCCTGTCCACGGTGGAACACGCCGACCAGGTGTTGGTGCTCGACGCCGGCCGGCTGGTGGAGCAGGGCACGCACGCCGAGCTGCTGGCGCGCGGCGGCCTGTACGCCCACCTGCACCGCATGCAGTTCCGCGAGACGGAGGCCGGGTGAAGGCCGCGCTGGCGGACTGGCTGCTGCGGCGCTGGTACGGCGGCGTGGCGCCGGGCCCCGGCCTGCGCCTGCTGTCGGCGCTCTACGGCGGCCTGGTGGCGCTGCGCGCCGCCATGTACCGGCGCGGCTGGCGGCGCGTGCACCGCCTGCCGGTGCCGGTGCTGGTGGTGGGCAACCTGGTGGCCGGCGGCAGCGGCAAGACCCCGCTCACGATCGCGCTTGCGCGCGGGCTGGCCGAGCGCGGCTGGCGACCGGGCATCGTCAGCCGCGGCTACGGCCGCCGCTCGGGCGAGCCGGTGCAGGTCACGCCGGGCATGCCGGCCAGCGAATGCGGCGACGAACCGCTGCTGATCGCCCGCCAGACCGGGTTGCCGGTGTTCGTGGACCGCGACCGCGTCGCCGCGGCGCGCCGGCTCGTGGCGGCGGGCTGCAACCTCATCATCGCCGATGACGGCCTGCAGCACCTGCGCCTGGGCCGCGACCTCGAGATCGAGGTGGTGGATGGCGCGCGCCGCCACGGCAACGGGCGGCTGATTCCCGCCGGCCCGCTGCGCGAGCCCGCCGGCCGCCGCGTCGACCATCGCGTCGTCAACGGCGGCCAGGCCGGCCCTGGCGAGTGGCCAATGCGGCTGGCCCTGGGCGAGGCGGTGCCGCTGGACGGCGGCGCACCGCGTCCGCTCGCATCCTTCGCCGGGACGCCGGTGCATGCGATCGCCGGCATCGGCCATCCCGCCCGCTTCTTCGACGCGCTGCGCGCCGAAGGGCTCGCGCCTCTCGAACACCCGTTCCCGGACCACCACGACTTCACCGAAGCGGAGCTGGCCTTCCCGACGCCCGGCCCGCGCCTGATGACCGAAAAGGATGCGGTGAAGTGCGCCGCGTTCGCACTCGACGACGCCTGGGCCGTACCGGTCCGCGCCCATTTGCCCGAGGCGCTGTTCGCGGCGCTGCAGGCTTCGCTGGCCAACTGGAGGCCGCCCCATGACCCCGCCTGACTTCCTCGTCGCCATCCCGGCCCGCTTCGGCGCCAGCCGCCTGCCGGGCAAGCCGCTGCGCCTGATCGCCGGCGTGCCGATGGTGGTGCACGTGGCCCGCCGCGCGCTGGCCGCCGGCGCCCGCGAGGTGGTCGTCGCCACCGACGACGACCGCATCGTCCAGGCCCTGGCCGGCGAGCCGCTGCGCGTCTGCATGACCCGCGCCGACCACGCCTCCGGCACCGACCGCCTCGCCGAATGCGCCGACCAGCTGGGCTGGTCCGACGACCAGATCGTGGTGAACCTGCAAGGGGACGAACCCTTCGCGCCGCCCGAGGGCATCCGCGCCGTGGCCGACATCCTGGCCGCGTCCGCCGCCGACATGGCCACGCTGGGCACGCCGGTCGAAGACAGCGACACGCTGTTCGATCCCAACGCGGTGAAGCTGGTGCGGGACGCGAACGGGCTGGCGCTGTATTTCAGCCGCGCCCCGATCCCCTGGCAGCGCGACCAGTTCGCGCGCGACCGCCTCGGCGCCGACCCCGGCGCATCGCTGCGCCACATCGGCATCTACGCCTATCGCGCCGGTTTCCTGCGCCGCTTCGCCGCGCTGCCGCCTGGCCGGCTGGAGCAGCTGGAAGCGCTGGAGCAGCTGCGGGTGCTGGAGGCTGGCCACCGCATCGCCGTCGGCCTCACGCCGGTCCCGTTCCCGCCCGGCGTGGACACCGAAGCCGACCTGGCCCGGGCCGAGGCCCGGGCGCGGGCCGGGCAGGGCGACTGAGCGCCGGCCCGTCGCGGCGGCGCCCTCCGGACCAATAATCCACATTAATTAGTCTCTGTATCCCATTGAATATATTGTTTGTTTGCATGGGAAACATCTGCCGTTCGCCGCTGCTCGAGGGCTGGGCGCGGCACGTGCTGGACGCCGCCGGGCAGGGCCATCGCGTGCGCCTGGATTCCGCCGGCACCGGCGGCTGGCACGAGGGCGAGCCACCGGATCCGCGCGCCATCGCCGCCGCCGCGCGCCACGGCATCGATATCCGCGGCCAGCGGGCCCGCGCCGTCGCGCCGGAGGATTTCCACGCCTTCGACCTGATCCTGGCCGCCGACCGCGACAACCTGCGCTGGCTGCGCCGGCAGGCGCCGCCCGGCGCGCGCGCCGAGATCCACCTGGTCCTGGGTTGGTGCGGCGTGGCGGAGGACGAGGACGTGCCCGATCCGTATTACGGCAACGCGGCCGGTTTCGACGCCACCTGCCACCTGGCGCGCGCCGCGGCCCAGGGCCTGCTGCGCAAACTCCAGCCGCAGGCATAATGCCGCGACCCCCGGTAAGGACGCCCCCATGTCGCAGGCCCCGCAAGCCGCCCCCGAACTGTCGCCGAGCCTGCAGTGGCTCAACGCCGACCGCCAGTCGGTCGCCGGGCAACAGGGGCAGGTGCTGGCGCTGGTGTTCTGGAACGCGGCTTCGGCTTATTGCCACAACCTGCTCGACGAGGTGATGCGCCTGCAGGCGCGCTACCCGGTGGCGCTGTCGGTGCTGGGCATCCACCAGCCCAAGTTCGACTCCGAACTCGACGGCCGGCTGGTGCTCAAGGCGATCAATCGCCTTGGCCTCACCTTCCCGGTGGCCAACGACCGCAGCTGGAGCACCTGGCAGCACTACGGCATCCAGTCCTGGCCGTCGGTGGCGCTGGTGGACACCCGCGGCCGCCTGCGCCAGGTGTTCGCCGGCGACCACCAGGGCCCGGCGATCGACGCGGCCATCGCCGGCCTGATCGACGAAGTGGGCGGCGCCGTGCGCACCTTCCAGCCGCCGCGCCGCACCGGCGCCGAGCCGCGCCTGCCGCTGGCGTTCCCCTCGGGGCTGGCGGTGGGCGAGAACCACCTCTACGTCGCCGACACCGGCCACCACCGCATCCTCGAATGCACCCACTCGGGCCGGGTGCTGCGCGAGTTCGGCACCGGCCACGGCGACTACCTCGACGGCCCGGCCGACATCGCCGCCTTCCGCAGCCCGCGCGGCCTGTGCCTGGTGCGCGAATCGCTGTACGTGGCCGACACCGGCAACCACGCCCTGCGCCGCATCCGCCTGCTCGATGGCGCGGTGGAAACGGTGCTCGGCAACGGCCGCCCCGGCCCGGTGCGCGAGGGCCAGCAGGTCGGCGACGCCACCCTTGCCCTGAACCAGCCCTGCGATGTCACCGGCACCCTGGACCGGCTGTACCTGGCCATGGCCGGCAGCAACCAGGTCTGGGAGTACGACCTGGCCCAGGCCCGCCTCCGGCTGCTGGCCGGCACCGGCGAACTCGGGATCGTCGACGGCCCGGTTCGCAGCGCGATGTTTGCCCACCCCACCGGCCTGGCGCTGGTGCAGCAGACGCTCTACGTCGCCGATTCGGCCACCTCGGCCATCCGCGCCATCCAGGTGGCGCAGGGCCAGGTGCAGACCCTGGTCGGGCAGGGGCTGTACGAATTCGGCGAGCACGACGGCCAGCGCCGCGACGCGCGCATGCAGCTGCCGATGGCGCTGGCGCTCGACCCCGGCTCGCCGGTGCTGTGGGTGGCCGACAGCTACAACGGCAGCCTGCGCAAGCTGCGGCTCGGGGGCGGCGAGATGAGCACCCACGACCTGCCGCAGCCGCTGGACCTGCCCGCCGCGCTGGCGGCCGGCGCCGGCTCGCTGTGGATCGCCAACACCGGCGCGCACGAGGTGCTGCGCTTCGACCTGGGCAGCGGCAAGCTCGGCCGCCTGCCGATCGGCGAATGACGGCCGGCGAGCCCACGCCCGCCGGCGACGCGCCGGCCCCGTTCGACGGCAAGGCCTTCGTCCGCGACCTGACCCCGGCGCCCGGCGTCTACCGGATGTACGGCGCGGACGGACAGGTGCTGTACGTCGGCAAGGCGCTGTCGCTGAAGAAGCGCGTCGGGAGTTACTTCCTGAAGGAGCTGCCTTCGCGAAGGATCGCGCTGATGGTGGCGCAGATCGCCCGCATCGAAGTGACGGTCACGCGCACCGAGAGCGAGGCGCTGATCCTCGAGAACCAGCTGATCAAGTCGCTGCGGCCGCGCTACAACGTGCTGCTGCGCGACGACAAGAGCTACCCGCACATCCTGCTCACCGACGAGACCTGGCCGAAGCTCGGCTACCACCGCGGGCCGCGGTCGATGGCCGGGCGCTATTTCGGGCCGTATCCCAGCTCGGGCGCGGTGCGCGAGACGCTGGACCTGATGTTCAAGCTGTTCAAGCTGCGAAGCTGCGAGGACAGCGTCTTCCGCAACCGCAGCCGGCCCTGCCTGCAGCACCAGATCGGCCGCTGCAGCGCGCCCTGCGTCGGCCTGGTGCCGACCCGCGAGTACGACGCCACGGTGCGTCGGGCCGTGCTGTTCCTGGAGGGCCGCAGCACCGAACTGGTGGACGAGCTGGGCAAGGCCATGGACGAGGCCAGCCAGCGGCTCGAGTTCGAGCAGGCCGCGGTGCTGCGCGACCAGATCGCCGGCATCCGCAAGATCCAGGCCCGCCAGTACGTCGAGGGCGAGCAGGTCGAGATGGACGTGCTGGCGCTGGCGATGGAACAGGGCGCGGCCTGCGTGCTGCTGATGGCCTTCCGCAACGGCCTCAACCAGGGCACGCGCAGCTTCTTCCCCCGGCCCAACGGCGCCGAGAGCCCGGAGGAAGTGCTGGGCGCGTTCGTGACGCAGTACTACCTGGAGCAGCGGCCGCCGCGCGAGATCGTGCTGAGCCACGCCATCGCCGACGAGGCGCTGCTGCAGGAGGTGTTCAGCGCACAGGCCGGGCGCAAGGTCGAATTGAAGTCCTCGGTGCGCGGCGAGCGCGCGCGCTACCTCGAGATCGCCCGCCAGAACGCGGCCCTGGCCCTGGCCACCGAGGCCGCCAGCAGCGCCAGCCAGCGCGCGCGACTGCTGTCGCTGCAGGAGCTGCTGGGCCTGGGCGAGCCGCCCGCGCGCATCGAATGCTTCGACATCAGCCACACGATGGGCGAGGCGACGGTGGCCTCGTGCGTGGTGTTCGACGGCGAAGGCCCGGTGCGCGGCCAGTACCGGCGCTACAACATCACCGGCATCGCACCGGGCGACGACTACGCGGCCATGCACCAGGCGCTGGAGCGCCGGTTCCGGCGCGGGGTGGAGGAGGGCGTGCTGCCCGACCTGCTGCTGATCGACGGCGGCGCCGGCCAGCTGGCCCAGGCCCGGGCGGTGCTGGACGAACTGGGCGTGCAGGGCGTGGCCATGGTCGGCGTGGCCAAGGGCGAGGCCCGCCGCGCCGGCCACGAGGCCCTGGTGCTGCCCGACGGCCGCGAACTGCGCCCGGGCGCGGCCTCGCCGGGCCTGCAGCTGGTGCAGCAGGTGCGCGACGAGGCGC
>ERZ1066122.2134-NODE-2134-length-13737-cov-8.073381_pt1 | contig 13737 bp, 12 predicted proteins | sample MGYA00382769_ERZ1066122 | MGnify/ENA primary metagenome ERZ1066122 (study PRJEB33369, sample SAMEA5778352) | biofilm metagenome | biome: Industrial cooling water; feature: Water cooling tower basin; material: Biofilm | place: United Arab Emirates | collected...
CTTCCCCACCGCGTGGCTGCTGGCCACTTTCGTGCTTTTCGTTTCGCTGCTCGGCGCGTGCTCGCAGGAAGGCAAAGTCGGCGAAGCGGCCTCGCTCTACGGCACCCAATCGAAGAAATGGGTGCTCGACAAAGAAACCGCCGCCGGCGGCGACAAGGTAGAGCAGACCGACGACGACCAGTCGTTCACCTTCTTCCAGAACGGCCAATACACGATGGCTACGTCGGCAATGACGCAGACCGGCAAGTACCGCTTCGACCAGGCCGCCAAGAAAATCACGATGACCTCGGAAGATACCGGAATGGAAAGCGGCTTCACGGTGACGACCCTCACCGACGACCGCCTGACCCTGACGGCGCCCGACGGCTCGGCCATCAAGCTGAAAGCGGAGTAGTTTTTTTGCGTTTTTGGTTTAGACCGGCCTCCCGGCGCTTCGTGCGGCAGGGGGCCGGTTTAGTTTTGGGTGGGTGCGTACTGTTAGAAAAAAGCGGCTCCATTCCGAAGGAGGATGTGTAACCGAAACCCGGTAGCCGTGGCCGAGTGATACTCGCCACGTTCGCAACCGCTGTTGCCCAACTGTCGTGGCACAACCGCCGTGGCCCAGGTTAGCCGACATGTGGTATCGCGAAGGCCGCACCAACCTCATTGTGGCACAACCGCCGTGGCCCAGGTTAGCCTCCGCTACGCTCCGGCAACCCTGGGCTTACGGTATGAAACCCCTTCGGGGTACCCAACCACACTGGTCACATTTGTTCGGCTACCCCGAAGGGGTTGTGCTCCACAGCCCAGGGTTGCTATCCCGAAGGGAGTGCTACCCTGGGCCACCTGCGGCCGGCCACACAACACCGCCCCGTGACGCAGAACCCTTTCCGTGTTCTCGTGTTGCGGACTTACCTGGTGCCGCAATTCAACTTATGTGCTCATCGATGCTCACTCGTTTTCGTTCCCTGTTGACCGTTGCCGCGCTGTTGAGCGGGGCTTTCGTGGCGCGCGCGCAGGCGCCGCTGGCATTTGACACCACGGGCGGGCGGTATTATCAGCCGATTTTCGATAGTGTGACCGTCACGCGGGGCGTGGCGTACGGGTCGGCGACCAATTTTTTGGGGCAATCGCAAACGCTGCTGTTCGATTTTTATGAACCCGCCGCCGACACCGTAGCGCGCCGCCCGCTGATTGTGTTCGCGCACGAAGGCGGCTTCGTGACGGGCACCCGCGCCGACCAGTTCATCAGTGTGTTCGCGCCCCGGCTGGCGCGGCTGGGCTATTGCGTGGCGAGCATCGATTACCGCCTGCTGTTTTTCCCGCTCGATACGACGAACCTCGCCACGGCCGCCTTGCGCGCGATGCAGGATATGCGCGGCGCCATCCGGTTTTTCCGGGCCGATGCGGCGGGTGCCAATGTGTATCGCATTGCGCCGGGCTTCGTGGTGGCGGCGGGCGCGTCGGCGGGCGCGGTGACGGCGTTGCAGGTGGCGAGCCTTGATAAGCAGGGTGAGGTTCCGCCGACGCTGGTGACCAACCTTGCCGCGCTCGGTGGGCTGGAAGGCACGAGCGGCCCGGCGGGGTTTTCGTCACGCCCGCAGGCTGCCATCAGCCTGTGCGGGGCGTTGGGGCGGCCGTGGTGGCTGGAAGCCGGCGAAGCGCCGCAGTGCTACGTCCACGGCCCCGCCGACAACGTGGTGCCCTACGGCCGGGGCGCGGCCGGGGGCGGGCTGCCGCCGTTGCGCGCCTACGGTCCGGCCGTGCTGGCGCCGCGCGCGGTGGCTGTGGGCGTACCGCACGTGTTCCGCACGTTGCCCGGCGCGGGGCACGTGCCGTTCAACGGCACATCGCCGCGCGCGCTGGCTTACGCCGACACCACGTTCTGGACGGTGCGCGATTTTCTGCGCCCGCTGGTGGGCGCCGGCAGCACCCTATTGGGGTTGACCGAGGCCGAAGCGGCTGCCGAAGTCGCTGCGTGGCCCGTGCCCGCCGCCGAGGCCGTGCGGCTGCGCTGGCCCGCCAGGCGCCCGTTTCGGCCCGCCGACGCGGAGCTGGTGGACGCCGCCACCGGCCGGGTAGTGCGCCGGTTTCGGTGGGCGACGGCCGAGCAGGCCGTGCCGCGCGGCGAGCTGGCGGCGGGGGCGTACGTGGTGCGCGGCGGCGGGGCAGCGGTGCGCGTGGTGTTTGAGCGATGATGAAGCGCTCGCCACCAATTCGGTACGAGCAGTTTCATATCTGCCGACTATTCCGTACTTTTGCGGCCCCGTAGCCGACTTGCGGCCACGGTTTTCACATCAACGGGCCTCTCCACTGGTGCGCGGACGCCCGGCCACCCCGCAAATTTTCGTATTCTGCGATGAGCGTACACCTCGATTTCATCAACCAGGAAGCGCGCGACCGCCGCGCGTCGTTCCCTGAGTTCGCCGCCGGCGACACCGTCAACGTCCACGTAAAAATCCGCGAGGGCAACAAGGAGCGCGTCCAGCAGTTCCAGGGCGTGGTGTTGCAGCGCCGCAACCCCAATTCCAACGGCGAGACCTTCACGGTGCGGAAGGTGTCGAACCAGATTGGTACCGAGCGCATCTTTCCGCTGCTCTCGCCCAACATCGACAAGATCGAACTGGTGCGCCGCGGCGTGGTGCGCCGCGCCCGCCTGTTCTACCTGCGTGGCCTGTCGGGCAAGCAGGCCCGTATCAAGGAGCGCAAGGCGTAAGGCTTGTTTCTGCCGTAAGTATAGAAAAGCCGGCTTCCCGTAGCGGGAGACCGGCTTTTTCGTGTTCGGGGCGAATTGAGATGGCGTGGCTCCGGAAAGGCTGCTTGTCAGTAGCGATTTCAATGGAACTGGTGCGAAGCGCGGCGGCAACCGCAAGGTGTTGTTTGAGGTTGTTGGGCCAGATCGGACAGTGGGCGAAGGTATCTTCGAGTCCCGATGCCACCTACTTCCTCTGCCGGCCCCGCGCCGAAAATCAGGATGCGGCGTTTCGCACCGAAGCTGTTCGGCGCGTCCAGGACGGGCAGTCGGCGGCCGGCGTGTCGCTTACGCTAGGCCTGAGTCCGTCGGTGCTGGCGCGTTGGCTGGCCCACGCCCGCCGCCCCGTCAGTGTTGCCGCCGAGCAGGAACTGGCGGCCGAAACCCGCCGCTTGCGCGCCGCCTTAGCCGTTGCCGAGCAGGAGCGCGATAGTTTACGAGCTTCTCTCAACCGCCTCGCCCCTGATGCGCTACGCCTTCATCCACCGCCCACTCCGCCACGTGGCCCGTGCGCCGGTAGTATCAAGTGCTGGGCGAAAGCGGGGCGTACCTGGCCGCCTGGCGCGACGCCTGTTCGCACGCCGTAATGGGCTGGAACGTGAGCGCGTCGATGACCATCGCCCTAGCGCTTGACGCGCCGCGCCGTGGCCGTGCGCCAGCCGGAGCCGGGGCCGCCGGTCCACGCTGCCCGTGGCTATCACTGCACCGGCCGCCCCGTTGCCACCTACCTCACGGAGCAAAAATTCGTCGCCTCCTACAGCCGCACGGGCAATCCCTACGACAACGCCCTGGTCCAGAGCGGCTGGGTCACGCGCAGAACCGACTTACCGCCCGGCCAAGCGGTCTTTGCCGAGTTGGTCGAGGCCCGCGCCGAAGTCGAATACTACCTGGGCACCTGTTACAACACCCAGCGCCTACATTTGGCCATCGGCTACCGCACACCCAACCAATTCGAGCACCAACGCGCACCCCCTAACCAACCCTAACACGACTGTCCATTTCTACCCCACCGCTTTACCTTGCCTTCCCCGCTACACCTTGCTGATTCGTCGGCTGCAAGGAGGGAAAAGAGCGACGCTGCCACAGCTCCTTGCTTACGTAAGTCGTAATCTTCCTGGAAAGACTACTTGGTACGCACGTTTTACCGCGATGTGGTGGACATCAAGCGGCTGTTTGATATCGAGATCACCCGTAACCAGAGGATGCAGTACGCCATCACGTTGGAAGCGCCGGTTGACGGTATTGCCGCGCAACTGCTCGAAACGCTCGACGTCAAGCATTTCCTGCTTGAAGCATCGGCGGTGGCGCCGTTCGTGCAGTTCGACGGGCGCCGGCTAACCGGCACCGAACACTTAACGCCGCTTCTGCGCGCCATCCGCGCCCACCGCGAAGTGCGGTTTCAGCACCGCAAGCAGTGGGATTCGGCCCTCACCGACCGCCGCGTGTGGCCCGTGGGCCTGAAAGAGTGGGCCGGGCGCTGGTATCTGCTCGGTTTCGACCAGACGCGGAATGGCGAGGTTCGGACTTTCGGGCTTGACCGGATGCAGAACCTGCTGGAATCGGCCGTGCCGTTTCGGCCGCCCGCGTTCGATGCCGACGCGTATTTCCGCGACTGCTTCGGCATTACCCGCCCGCCCGACGCCGAGCCGGTGGAGTTGGTGCTCTCGTTCAGTTGGCAGCAGGGGCGCTACGTCGAAGACCAGCCGCTGCATCCGTCGCAAACCACCCTGCAACGCATCCCGGACGACGAAATCCGCATCGGCTTGCGTGTGTTCTGGACGCACGAAGTGCTGATGGCTCTGCTTACGTACGGCGCCGATGTAGCCGTGATTAGCCCGGATTTTGCGCGGCGCGCGTTGGAGGAGGCGCACCGGGCGGCAGTGTCGCCTACCTGATTTTCAAAATACCTAATTCAGGGTTTGCCACCAGCCGCTCGATGGCGGGCAGGTTTTCGCGTATTGCCTGCTCGACTTGGGTAGTCGTGCAGTTGCCCATCCGCAGCCAAATCACTTTCGGCGGAAAACCGAGCAGCAAGCCTAACTCGCTGAAATCGGCATCTTTGGTGAGCATCAAAAAGCCGTGGTCGCGGGCATACGTCCAGACATCGGCATCGGGTACGCATCCAAGCCCAAGTGCGCGACGTGGGCAGTGCCGGGAAATATGTCGGCCAGCCGCCGTGCCAGCGCGGGCGAAATATTCTGGTCAAGCAGCAGCTTCACGCGGCCAACAGAGTGGCTTGGTCGCGGTCGGCGGCGTACGCCAGACACGCTTGAATGTCAGCGGCAGTCAGATACGGAAAGTCGGCGAGCACTTCCTCTTGCGTCATTCCGGCAGCCAGGTAGCTGAGCACGTCGTACACGGTAATGCGCATCCGTCGGATGCACGGCTGCCCACCCCGCTTGCCGGGTTCAACGGTGATGATGTCTCGATAAGAGGTCATTACGACTGGCGCTGGCTGCTGACTCAAAGTTACGCTGCCCCCGCGCCGTTGCCGCTCAACTTCCCCACATTCGGCACGTCGCTCTCGATCAGGCCGTCGCGCAGGCGGATGATGCGGTGGGCGTACTGCGCGATGTCCTCTTCGTGCGTCACCATAATGATGGTGTTGCCCTGGCGGTAGAGCGCCTCAAACAAATCCATAATCTCGTGCGAGGTTTTGGTGTCGAGGTTGCCGGTGGGTTCGTCGGCGAGCAGGATGGAGGGGTCGTTGACGAGCGCCCGCGCGATGGCCACGCGCTGGCGCTGCCCGCCCGACAACTCGTTGGGGCGGTGCGAGGCGCGGTTTTCGAGGCCCACGGAACGCAGCGCGTCGAGGGCGCGGGCGTGGCGGGCGGTGCGGCTCAGGCCGGCGTACACGAGCGGCAGGGCCACGTTGTCGAGGGCCGAGGCACGCGGCAGCAGGTTGAAGGTCTGAAAAACGAAGCCGATTTCCTTGTTGCGGACTTCGGCGAGCGCGTCGTCCGACATATTGCTCACGTCTTGCCCGTTGAGCACGTACGAGCCGCTGGAAGGCGTGTCGAGGCACCCGATCAGATTCATCAGGGTTGATTTCCCTGACCCCGACGGCCCCATAAACGCCACGTACTCGCCCCGCCGAATGGTGATGCTGACCGACTGGAGCGCGCGAATCTTCTCGGCGCCCATCTGGTAGGCCTTGCCAAGCTCGCGGGTATCGATAATAACGGGGGCGAGGCCGGCAGCGGTGGTTGCGACTGGTCGGGCGGCAGGAGCGGTGTGTCCATTCATTCTGGCGGTAGGGAGCGCGATGAGCGGCGGTGGGTTGCTTTGGCGCAAAGATGGGGGAGGTGAGTAGTGACTAGTGATTAGTTACTAGTGACGAGTGAGAACGTAACTGGCGCGAGTGTTCGGCCGCAGGCCGGGCACTCGTGCCTACCGATGCCGCGAGTCTCCAGACTCGCCCCGTCCTCAGTGCAGTTGGGGGCGGCTGTGGAGCGTTTCTCAGAGGGTCGGGTTTAAAGCGAGGCGGCAGGCCAAGCTGGCGGGGAAGGTCCTTCGCTTCGCTCAGGATGACAACGGATGGGTAGTCACTCGTCACTCGTCATTCGTCACTCGTCACAACCCCTCCCTATCGAAGGCGTGCACCCGCACATCGCCCCGCGCGGCCAGTTTCAGCTTCACCCCTCGCGGCGCTTTGTCGGGTAGCACGATGCCGCGCCGGGTGTCGTGGACCCACACGCGGCGGGCGCGGCGGTCGGGCGCGGTCAGGTTATCCTCGCCTTCGCCGCCGTACACGTCAACCCGAACGGCGCGGCCGGCGGCGGCCGAGTCGCGGACGATGAACTCGTCTTTGCCGCCCAGGCCGTAGAGGCGGAGGCGGCGGGTTTCGGTGGCCGAGAAGGTGCGGCGGTAGCGCTCGGCCACGTAGCGGTTGAATTTGCGGGCGTGTTCGCCTTGCTCTTCATCGTCGTCGGCGGCGGCGGCGGCGGCGGGGGCATCTTGCCGCACTATGCGGGTGTGGCCGCCGGGCAGGCGCGTGATGATGAAGCGGTCGTCGGCGTCGGTGCCGACGACGAGCGGCTCCTCGTTCAGGGCGCGGCTCAGCTCGGCGGCGGCCTGGGGCAGCGCGTCGCGGCGGGCGCGCAGCGTGGCGAACGTGCGCTCGGCCTCGGCCGCCCGGATGGGCGCGGGCCACTGCGCCAGCGCCGCGCGCAGCACCGAATCGGAGAGTTGCGCTTGCAGGCCGCGCGCCAGCGAGTCGAGGCGGGTGGACGTGACGGCGCTCAGCAGGCGCCGATCCAGAAAGCGGGCGTTGAGGGTGAGGCCGCGCACGTCGTCGTAGCGCGGGTGGAAGGTGCGGAGCTTCCGCACGGCCCACCGGCGCGAGGCAAGCCAGGTGAGCAGGCCGTCGTCGAAGCGGAAAAACGTCTGGTCGCGGTCTTTCGGCACGGGCGAGTAGAACGTGTGGCGGCCCAGGTCGAACTCGGCCCACGTCCATTGGCCTTCGTGGCGGTCCCAATCGCCGATGAGCACATCGAAGAGCCGCGCCCGCGCGAACTGATAATCATTGAAGTGATGCTTCGGCGAACGGAAGCGCCGCGCGAGGGCTTCGTCGGAGTCGATGAGGTCGAGGGCGCCGCTCAGGCGCGGCGGGCGGCACATTGCCCTGCCCTCGAATTTTTCTTCCAGCAGCACCACCTTGCCGCGCAGGTTGCGGGTAAGGCCATCGAAGGTGCTGTCGTCGGCGGCCACGTAGTAGAGGCGCGGCGTGGCGTAGTGAATTCCGGCGGCGGCGCTGAGCGTGGGCAGCACCAGCGGCGCGAAGGGGTTGGCGGCGCAGGTTTCGTCGCGTACCAGCCGCAGCAGAAACGAGTTGCGCGCGTACTTCGGCAGCGTCTTGTACGGGTCTTTGTCGAGCGTACGAATGACGCGGCGCTCGCCGTCGGCAGCTTCCACAGTTACGCTGGTCGTCTGGAAACCGCCGCCCAAATCAGTGGGGCGCGGGGCGCCGGGCAACTCGCCGAGGCGCAGCACGGGCAGCGTGACGGGCGTGGCCCAGAGCGCCCGGTAATGGTCGCCGAAAAACCACCGAAACACGCGCCCGTGGCGGGCGTAGTGGCGCCCCACCGTCACGCGCGCCGAATCGGGCGAGCCGCTCACGGCCGGACCGATGCGCGCGTCGGGCTGAAAAAAGTGGTCGTGCCCGGCACAGCCTGCCAGCAGCGCCACGCTGCCGAGCGTGGCGCCCAACCGAGTCAGTGAAAGAAACAGATGCATCATTCGGTGCCTGAAACGAGCCGCCGAAGTTCGGGTTGGTGTGGCAGAACGTTGGAGATGCCGATTTGCCGCCCGCTGGGCCGCATCTTTGCGCCGATGCGCCGCACTGTCTTTCTCTTCACGCTCGAGCTGCTGACGTTGGCCGGCCCGCTCCGCGCCCAGCAACCCGCCGCCCCGGCCCGCACCACCACCGCTCCGGCCACCGCCGCCCCCGGCGACTCGCTCACCGGCCCCGCCTCCGACCGCTACCGACGTGGCGCCATCGGGCGATTCTTTTACGGCAAGCACTACCGCCCCACGTGGGAGATGCCCGTCACGGCGCCTGCCTTCCGGCCCGCCAGGCTCTTCGGCGGCCTCAAACCCGTGAAGGAGGGCGGCTCGATGCAGACGCTCAACCTGCGACTGGTTGACCCACGAGGGCACCAGTACGTGCTGCGGTCGGTGGATAAGGACCTCACGCGCGCCCTGCCCGAAAAAGAGCGCAACGGCCTCAAAGCCCGCCTGCTGCAAGACCAAACCAGCGCCGTGCATCCGTACGGCGCGCTCGTGGCCGCCGAGCTGACGCGCGCCGCCGGAGTGCGGTGCGCCACGCCGAAGCTCTACCGCGTACCCACCGACGAAAACGCGTTGGGCGAGTTTCAGGAAGCCTTCGCCGGGCGCCTCGTCTATCTCGAAGAGCGCCCCGATGGCGACTGGCGCGGCACCGGCGCCTTCCGCAACGCCGACCGCATCGGGTCGTCGGGCCAGATGCTGCGCCACCGCTACGCCACGCCCGGCACCGAAATGGCGGCGCCCGCCGTCGATGTCAACGGCCTGCCCGCCCGCGCCTACCTGCGCGCCCGCCTGCTCGATATGCTCCTCGGCGACTGGAGCCGCCGCGAGGACCAATGGCGCTGGGTAGCCACCACCGAAACCAACCAGACGCCGCGCTACTACCCCGTGCCGCGCGACCGCGACCACGCCTTCGCGCGCTACGCCGATGGCGTAGTGCCCGCCGTGGGCGTGTTGTTCAAGCGCGAGGTGACGTCGTTCGGGCCGAAAATCGAGAGCGTCCGCCGCTACGTTCATTCCTCCGAAACCCTCGACCGGGTGCTCCTCGGGTGGCTCTCCGAAGTCGACTACAAGGCCGAAGCCGACTCGCTCACGCGCCGCCTTTCCGATGCCGCCATCGACCGGGCGCTCACCCGCTGGCCCGCCAACGTGCAGCGCCTCGACGGGCGCCGGTTTCGGCAGGCGCTCCAGCAGCGCCGCAACCAGCTTCCCGCCAAAGCCGTGGAACTGTACCGCTATCTGGCGCGCGAAGTGTGGCTCCCCGGCACCGACGGCCCCGACGCCTACACCCTCACCGCCGACGGCGCCAACCTCACCATTACGTGGGTCGGGCGGCTCGACTCGGCGGGCCGCAACGGCGCGAGCACCTACGCCCGCACCTTCAAACCGGCCGAAACCAAGCACGTCCGCATCTTCGCCCTCGGCGGTGCCGACGTGCTCACGCTCAGCGGTCAGCTCCCCAAAACCGGCCCGCGCGTGGAGTTTTTCGACGGCCCCGGCCGCGACGAGGCCCGCCGCACCGGCGGCGGCGACACGCCCCGCTACCTCACCGTGCGACCCGCCGGCGACGATAACCGCTTCGAGTCGCTCCCTGATTGGGCCAAGAAAAAGCGCGGAAACGTGGAGGCGCGCGACTTCGACGCGCACGGCTTTCTGCTGCGGCATCGATTGTAATCGGGCCGACTGCGGCCGGTTATAGCCTACTCGTCCAGTTCCTGATTCAACTCGCCGCGCAGCTCGGGCCGCCGAATCAGGCCGCCTTCGTAGCCGGTGCGGGCCATCAGCCCGGCCGTGACGAGTGCCAACGCCCACACCAGCCACAGCGCGCGGCGGGTGTGCGGGTGGTTGCGCTGCTGTAGCAGAAACGTGCCGAGCGCGACAGCCCCCAGCAGCGCGGCGGCCACCAATGCCGCCTCGGCCGCTTCCTCGTGCTCGTGAACGGCGTGGTGCGTTACGCCCGGCAGCTTCTCCACCTGGTGCTCGGCTTCCTCGCCCGTGAGGTTGGCGGGCACCGCCGCCACGCCCACCACCAGAAACACGCCCAGCGCCGCGCGCGTCAGCCACAGGCGCCCCTCGTGCGAGACGGCCCCGGCCGCCAGCAGCGCCAGTCCGAAGAAGCACCCCAGAATCGGGATGTGATTGAGTAGCAGGTGCAAGTGTGTGGCAGTCATTGGGGCGGTGTGGCTGGGTGAAACAAAATGAACAAAGAGTAAACGGCTGTTTGCGGTAGCTGGAATGGACCGCGAACCTCCGGCTCGCCCCCGGCGGCTGGGCACGGCGGTTGGGCAATGGACCGCGAACCGCCGGTTCGCCCCAGGCGGCTGAGCACGGCGGTTGAGCAATGGACCGCGAACCGCCGGTTCGCCCCGGCGGCTGAGCGCGCCGAGTTGGCCACCCCCAACCGCCGCACTTAACCGCGAGCGAACCGGCGGTTCGCGGTCCATTCCAGCTATCGTAAACAGCTTCTGGGCGGGCTTCGGCAAATTACGCAGCCGTCCCCAGAAACGCAGAAAGGCCGCTGAGCATCAGCGGCCTTTCACTACGTGTAGCGGAGGGCGGGATCGAACCGCCGACCTCAGGGTTATGAATCCTGTGCTCTAACCATCTGAGCTACCCCGCCAGGAACCGAAAAAGCCGCTGCCGGAGCCGGCAGGCGTATTTCGGGCCACAAAGGTACGAGAAAGTCGGAACCATACAATCGATTTCTGCCGATTCGGGGGTAATTTTGTCGAAGTCGTCGCGGAGGCGCGGGGTTCTGGCGGTAGGTGGCGGCGGTTGATGTTCTTTTGGTGTGGGCCGTTGGCCTGCGCGCTGTCCAGCTTGTAGTCTATGGCCGTAGTGCCCACCTCTGCCGCCGGCGTGGCGGCTGCTCCGCAGGGAGCCAAATTCAAGTTCGTGGCGGAGTATCCGATCAACTCCTCGGCCCGCGTCTTGTTTCCGTATCTGAGCACGGCCGGGTCGCTGGCGCAGTGGTTTTGCGACGACGTGAAACTCACGCCCGATCACTTGTTCAACTTCATCTGGGACGGCGAACCGCACTTCGCTTCCGTCGCCAATCTGCGGCCCAACCGCCTGATTCGGTTCGTGTTCCTCTCGCCCCAGCGCCAGCCGCTGCCCGACCCGAGCTACCTCGAGTTCGCCGTGGAGGTGAGCGAAGTCACGCAGCAGCCGTACCTGCGCGTGACCGACTACTCGGCCGAATCCGACTCCGAGTCGTTGCAGGAGCTCTGGGATGGCCTGATCTACTCGCTCCGCGAACAGATCGGCGGCTAGGATCGGGGATTGTTGGGATTTTTGGGGATGGTGGGATTCACTACGGGATTTGCCGGTGAGCGCAAGCCGCCGCGTCAGATTTGCGTTTGTGTACTTCTTGGCGGCGCACGTAGCTGCGTTCGTTCGTACTGCACCGTGTGTAACCCGCCCTATCAGCCTCCCCTCACTCCCAAAAATCCCTAAAAATCCCCGATCTATGAAGCACCTCGACCGCCTGATTCTGCGGGCGTTCGCCGGGCCGTTCCTGCTCACCTTTGCCGTCGTGGAGTTTATTCTGCTGATGCAGTATATGCTCAAATACGTCGAGGATTTGGTGGGGAAAGACCTCGGCGTGTTCGTCATCGCGCAGCTATTGGGCTATTTCGCGCTGCTGATGATTCCGATGGCCTTACCGCTGGCGGTGCTGCTCTCGTCGCTGATGACGTTCGGCAACCTCGGCGAGCACCGCGAGCTGACGGCCATCAAGTCGGCGGGCATCTCGCTGCTGCGGATTCTGCGGCCCGTCGGGCTGGTAGCCATCGTGCTCAGTGTCGGCGCCTTCCTGTTCAACAACTACGGCGCCCCCAAAGCCGCGCTCAAAGCTTACTCGCTGATGTGGGACGCGCGCCAGCAGAAGCTCGCCCTCGACATCCGCGAGAACGTGTTTTACTACGGTCTCGAGGGCTACGTCATCAAGGCCGGGCGCAAGTACCCGGACGGCTCCACGCTCGGCAACCTGATGATTTACGACCACCGCAGCGGGCGCGGCAATACCACCGTCATCCTCGCCGATTCGGGCCGGATGGAGCTGCTCTACGGCGGGCAATACCTGCGCCTGACGCTTTTCCGGGGGCAGGCCTTCATCGATCAGGCCGACGGCACCGTGCGCGGCGCCAACGCTGGCTACGTGCGGCAGGCGTTCAAGTCGAATCAGATCACCTTCTCGCTCGCCTCCTTCAAGCTCGACCGCACGAAGGAAGAGCTGTTCGCGCAGAACCGGATGATGAAGAGTACGCCGGAGCTGGTGGAAACCACCGACTCGCTCCGCCGCGCCGCCACCCGCGAGCGCGCCCGCGTGACCCTCGCGCTCGATCCGTTCTACACCAACCTGCGCCTGCCGCTCGACCCGGCCGCCACGGGGCCGTACCCGCGCCGCCGTGCCGCCGACTCGGTAGCCCGTCACGCCGCCGCGCTCGCCGTGGGCCTGGGCCGGGTGCCGCCACCGAACCAGCGCGACGTGGAATCGGCCCTGAACGTGGCCCGCAACGTGCGCGCCTACCTCGGCTCCACGCGCGAGCGCATCGCGTTCACGGTGCGCGAGGCCAACTCGTGGGAGGTGGAATTCTGGAACAAGTACGCGCAGGCGCTCGCCGTGTTTACGATGTTTCTGATTGGTGCGCCGCTTGGGGCCATCATCAAGAAGGGCGGGCTGGGCGTACCGGTGCTGATCAGCATCATTTTTTTTATTTTCTACTACGTGGTGTCGCTCTCGGGCCTGAAATGGGGGCGCGAATCGGTGCTGCCCGTGCCGGTGGGGATGTGGCTCTCGAATGCCATCCTGCTGCCGATCGGGCTGTTTTTTCTGCTTCAGGCGCGGCGCGATTCATCGGTGCTGGAAGTCAATTTCTGGTCGGGCGCGGTGGTGCGGGTGCGCGGCTGGTGGGCGCGGCGGCGGGCGGTGGCGGCGGCGGCGAGCTGAGAGGCTGTTTGCGTTAACATACGGCAGCGGTTGGAGACCCGCGCTCCGGCCCTGTGCATCGCCAGTTTCAGTAACTCAAACAGCCTCTTAAAGGCTGTTTGAGTTAGGTGTACAGTCCCAGGAAGAGATGGTGTAGCTTACGGGCCGGACTATCGAGTGTTATTATGGAACGAGTACTCCACGGCAGCGCCCGTACAACGGCGGCAGTACGGGCCGCTATCCAACGTAGTCAGGAAAGCCACCAAATGCTAGTCAGCGCCACGGTATCACCCCCAAGACAGTGACCAGGTGGCGCAAACGGCCCAACACGCGCCGATAGGCGCTGGATCTGCGGGCAGGCCCGCCCAAGTCTGTAGTGTGCATAACCTGTGGCTCAACAAGCCCAGCGCGTAGAGCAGCGTATTGAGCACTTCCCGCAGTTCGCGCTGCGGCCGGCCGGTGGTCGCGACGGTAGGCAGGCACGGGGTAAGTATCAGCTATTGGGCATCGGTCAGGTCACTCAGATAGGCGCGGCGCTCCATAACGCCAAGGTACTTTTAAAATACGCTCTTAGCAGCATCAGGCAGTTTAACAGAAAGTATCAACACTTCTTTCATCACAGATTCTCACGGATTACGCACGGACTTCCACCGATTCCGCATCGGTGTCGAGCCGACTGCAAGCCGTGAACATCTGCGCTGAACGACGAATGCGCGGCGACTTCTGGCCACCTAATTAACCCAAGTTGCGGATTATTGGAGCGGCTTGAGGGGCAGTGGCCGGGGTAGAG
>ERZ1066122.2135-NODE-2135-length-13735-cov-8.466155_pt1 | contig 13735 bp, 13 predicted proteins | sample MGYA00382769_ERZ1066122 | MGnify/ENA primary metagenome ERZ1066122 (study PRJEB33369, sample SAMEA5778352) | biofilm metagenome | biome: Industrial cooling water; feature: Water cooling tower basin; material: Biofilm | place: United Arab Emirates | collected...
GCGCGGTTGCGCGGTTGCGCGGTTGCGCGGTTGCGCGGTTGCGCGGTTGCGCGGTATAAATACAGTTAGCATAGAAATGAATTGCAGTCAAACGGCGTTGTTTGACCCGGCAAGTATACACATTTATCTTGTCAATGTAAAATAAATGTTCTATTCGCTGCGGATAATTCTTTGCATAGTGATGTATGCAGAGTAGTCGTAGGGACAGTGTAGGGGTTGTAGAGACGTGTATTCGCGTCTCCGGCGGTTGCGCTGCGGCGGTTGGCGCAGAGCCGAGTCTCCGTAGTTAGAGCGGATTCAGGGTCAGTGGACGGGGTAGAGACGCATCCGTGCGTCTCCGCTGCCGTGCGGGTGTTGATTGAGGGCCGCGCCTTCACGGGTGTAGAGACGCATCCGTGCGTCTCCGCTGCTTGGCGCAACCCAACCGCCCGTGCTCAACCGCCAAAGACGCAAAGATGCGTCTCTACTCAGCCGCCGGAGACGCAACGATGCGTCTCTACGATACCGTAAATAGACCCGAAAACCGCTGTAGAAGGCTGTTTATGTTACTGAAATTGGCGGCGTGGCGGGCCGGAGACCCGCACTCCAGCCGATGCCGTGCGCTAACTTAGAGCGGTTCTCAGGTTTAGTGTACCTCCCGTAGAGACGCATCCTTGCGTCTCCGGCGGTTGAGCACGGGCGGTTGGGTTGCGCCGGGCAGCGGAGACGCAAGGATGCGTCTCTACAACCGGTCTATTGACCTGAGAATTGCTCTAAGCAGTTTCTTGGATGTGTTACGAAGGCCGCTTGGCTGGACACGCGGTTGTCGGTCGGTGGGCTGCCCCGAAGGGGTTGTGCTCCACAGCCCATGGGTGCTATCCCGAAGAGATTGCTACCCTGGGCCACCCGGCGGCTGGGCACGGCGGTTGGGCCACCCGGCACGGCAGCAAGCGGCAAGGCACACACCCCCGACGCTTGTCGTAGCAACAAATCTATTCAGCCTTACGTCGCCGATTTTCGCCGCAGCCCCACCACCGCCAGCCCAAACACTATTGGCAGCAGCGGCGTCAGAAATCGCGCGTCCCAATCCTCAATCGTGAGCGCCACTACGGCGGCTTGCCCCAGTAGCAGCGCCGCCGCGAACCGCCGGGCGCCCACCGGCAGGGTGGGGCGGCGCAGTCCGCGCGCGGCCAACAGCCACGCGGGCCATAGCACCGCCACACTCAGCCCGATGTGGCTCGCCGACCAAAACGGCTTCGCGTAGGCCACGAAGGCCAGCACCTTGCCGGCTGCCAACCGACCGAAATATGCGGGTTGATGTGCCGCGAACCACGCCACTTGCTGTAGCTTCGGTAACGTAACCGGCGGCAGCACCAGCGGCGCCGCCGGCCGCACAAGCCACCCCGTGTAGCCGCTGATGAGCTGCCCGCGCACGTATGTTTCGATCAGATGATAACTACCCGCCGCCCGGTTGAGGGCAGGCCAAAGCGCCGCCACACCGCCGAGCAGCGCCACCAGCAACCCCGCCTTCCCGAGTTTTCCTGCGCGGCCCCACGCCCACAGCAGGCCCGCCGCCAGCGCCGTGCCGGGCACCAAAAACCCATTCGGCCGAATCAGCGCGACGGTGGCCAGCGTAAGGAGGGTGAAAAGGGCAAAGGGTAGGAGGGTGAGGGCTGGAGCGCGGGTCTCCGGCCCGCGATGGCGGTTGGTGAGAGGGTAGAAGAAGATGGTAGGAGGAGTTTCAACAGAAGAAGGAAAACGCCCCGGATACGCGACGCGCGCCAGCGCCCACAGCGCCAGCAGCAGCGCACTCGTGAACAGCGATTCGGTGAGGATGTACGCCGAAAACCGCTGCAAATCCGGCCACGCCAGCACGGCGGCGGTGGCGAGGAAGGCCGCGCGGCGGTCGGCAGTCAGGCGGCGCACCGCGTCGTACCACGCCAGCGTGGCCGCGCCGTTGAGCAGCACCTGACCCAGCACCGGCGCCCAAAGTGCGGCGGGGGACAGGCCCATTTGCTCGAACAGACTTAGGTACCAACCGTAGCCCACGTAGCCCGCGTAGTGTGCGGGCGCCTCGGCGCCGCGCCCGGCAGCCAGCAGCGCGGCGTGGCGCAGGTAGCGCGCCGAGTCGTACACCACCACGGGGCCGTGGCGCAGCGCCCACGCCTGCGCCGCCAGCCACAGCAGCGCCAGCGGGCCAACAGGCCGGGCGCCGAGGCGGGCGAGCCAGGTGAGCAGGATGGCGGGCAGCTTCGGCACGGCGGGTAACGGCGGACGCGCACCACACGTGCGACCGGCGCCGACAAAGCTAGGCGCCCCGCGAATGCCCGGCCGGGGCGTACTTGCCACTCCATACCCGGAAAGCGATGCGCGCACTCGTCCTGTTCATTCGTCGGCTGCTGCCGGGCTTGCTCGTGGCCGGGGCCGTGTGGTGGCTCTGGGGCCGCGTGGTGCCCACCGAAGGGTGGCTGGCGGGCCTGTTTCGGCGGGCGCCGCCGCAGATTGATGTCACGCACCAGACGGTGTTGCGCGCCGTCGAAGACCTGGGCAAGCTGGAGCTGGTGCGCTACCAGTTCCGCGACGTGGTGGAGTACACCGAGCGCGGCCTCGTCATCGACGATAAGCTGGCGCTGATCGTGGCCGGCGAGGCCGTCGGGTGCCTCGATTTACGGCAAATCAAGCCTGCCGACGTGGTGCTGCGCGGCGACTCGGTGGTCGAAGTGCACTTGCCTGCCCCGGAGCTGTGCTACTACAAGGTTGACCACGCCCGTTCCAAAGTCTTCCGTAAAGACACGTTCCTGTTCTCCGACGATGCCGCCCTCGTCGATAAAGCCTACCAGGCCGCCGACCGGCAGGTGCGCCGCGCGGCGCTCGCATCAGGCATTTTGGCCCAAACCCAACAAAACGCCGACAAGCTGCTGGTGCCGCTGCTGAGCCGGTTGAGCGGGCGGCGCGTCGTCATCGTGCAGGCGCTGGCGGTGCCGAAAGGGGAGAGGATGTAAGGATGGAGATGGTGAAGGGAGTTTGGAGGATGTGGGAGTGTGGGGATGTGAATATGTAAAAATGTGGGTATATTGGTGTGCAGCCCCATACAAAATGGGGCTGCTTGTTGTGTGGCCCTAACCCAGGGGCTATCACCCGCCTCGGCGCACATCCCCACCTATTCGGCGTTGGCTCAATGCCGCTAACGCGAACACGGCCGGCAGCACGGCAATCAAAAAGCGACCGTCCCAATCTTCTACGGTGAGGGCCACGATGGCAGCCTGCCCGAGCACTACCGTCGCCAGGAACAGCCGCGCGGGGAGCCAGACGGTGGCGTTGCGCGCCCCCCGCCACGTCAGCCAATACGTTGGCCAGATGAGCAGGACGATGAGCGCGATGTGACCAATGGAATGATACGGCCGCGCATAGCCACAAAACAGCGCCAGCTTACCCACCACCAACCGGCCGAAAAACACCGGATTGTGCCACGCGAAGGCGGCCAGCCGCACAGCGGGCGCCCAGGCGGCAGGCGGTTGCCACAGTGCCGTGGGCGACTCAATCGCCCACGGGGCGTACCCATACAGCAGCTCGCCGCGCACGTACGTTTCGATGAGCGTGAACGTGGCCAGCAGCTTATTGAGCACCCATCACGCGGCCGGGGCCAGGCCGATGCCCAGCACGACAGCCCACCGGCGCACCCGCGCCGCGCCATAGCGGCCTGCCAGCGCCGCACCGGCAGCCAGCAGCACTCCCACCGGCACCACAAAGGCATTGGGCCGCAACGAGGCCGTGAGCAGGGCCACGCCCGCAACTCCGAGCCAGGCCGCCACGGGGCGCTGCGCGTCGCGCGCCCACACGAGTGCCGAAAACGTGAGCAGTAGCCCGCTCGCGGCGAGCGGTTCGGTGAGGATGAACCCGTTGAACTGTTGCGTATCGGGCCACAGCACCACGGCGGCCGTACCGCCGATGGCCGCCCACCGGTTGCCGGTCAGGCGCCACAGCGCAAAGTAGAAAGCCACGGCGGCGACGCCCGCAATGCCGAGCTGCCCCCACGCCGCGCCGGCCGTGCCGAGGCCGGTTTTCAACCAGAAACTCAGCCACAGCGGGTAGCCGACGTAGCGCAGGTTGTGGCCCGGCGCGAAATAGCCGCGCTCGGCAATGTCGCGCGCATACGGTAGGTAGCGGGCGCGCGAATCGGCCACCAGATACGGCAAGCCGAACGTGTGCGCCCATCGCAGGTTGTTGAGCACCCAGCCTGTTGCCAGCAGTGGGCCGTGCCAACGCAGCAATGCCCGAATCAGCCGGCGGCGCGTATCCGACTTAAAAATCATCGTCTTCCGAGTCGGCAGCGAGGGCGCTCGCGCCGCCTAGCTCCCGCAGCGCTTGTTCGGCGGCATCTCGCGCCAGGTCGCTTTCATAGCCTTTGCTGGCCAGGTAGGCCAACACTTTGGCTTTGCGCTTCAGCGGGTGCGATTCGCCCAGCACGGCGCGGGCTTTTTTGGCGGCCAGCGCCAGTAGGTTGTCCCAGTACACGTCGGGGTCAATCTCGCTCATTCCGGCGCGGATGCAGTAGTCGGAGAGCTTTTGCTCGCGCAAGCCCTGCATCAGCAAACGGCGGCCCCAGCGCCGGGCGGCGTATTTGCCGCGCACGTAAGAGCGGGCGTAACGCGCTTCGTCCACGAACTTCTGCGTCACCATTTCGGCCACTACGGCCTCTATTTCGTCAGGGTCCAGCTCCCACTCGCTCGCCTTCTCGCGCACCTGCTGCTGCGTACGCTCCTGATAGGCGCAGTAGGCAGCGGCTTTGACGAGGGCTTGCTTGTAGGTCATTGGTGGGGTGGTGGGTATTGGGTGTTGGGTGTTGGGTGTTGGGTGTGAGGGTTTGTTGTAGGAAGTCGTCATTCCACCACTCCCGTCATCCTGAGCGGAGCGAAGGACCTGCCCCGCCCGCTTGGCCTGTCGCCCCGCTCCGGCCCGACTCTTTGAAACACGCTCGACGCGGTAGCGAACGCGCGCACCAGTGGCCATTCTGCGAAGAAGTTGCTTGCAGCTCAAGATGACAATCAAGGTGAAGGGCGTTTTCTCAGAGGGACGGGCCAGAGCGAGGCAGCGGGCCAGGCTGGCGGGGAAGGTCCTTCGCTTCGCTCAGGATGACAGTATGTATAGTTACCTAACACCTAAGTAGGGAGCCATAAGCTTTAAGCTACAAGCCTGACTTCTGATTGTCAGAACAGTACACGTAAGAGAATATCGGTTTACTTCTGCCGCAGTACTTAGCACCCAATACCCAACACCTATTACCTCGCACCTAAACCAACAGCCCCGCCAGCGTGGCGCTCAGATAACTCGCCAACGTGCCGCAAATCAGCGCCTTGAAGCCGAGGCGGGCCAGGTCGGCGCGGCGGGTGGGCGCCAGTTCGCCGATGCCGCCCACCTGAATGGCAATGGACGAAAAATTGGCGAAGCCACACAGCGCGAAGGTGACGATGGCGAGACCCTTTGGCGATAGTGGCGTGGTGCTCTCCTGAATGCCTTTCAGGTCGAGGTAGGCCACGAACTCGTTGAGCACCATCTTGGTCCCCATCAAGGAGCCGGCCGTGGTGATGTCCTGGCTCGGTACCCCCATCGCCCAGGCGAACCCGGCGAAGAGGTAGCCCAAAATCAGCTTCAGGCTCAGTTGCGGAAACCCGACCAGCCCGCCCAGCGCCCCGAGCAGGTAATTGACGAGCGCAATCAGCGCAATGAAGCCGATCAGCATCGCAATCACGTTGAAGCCGACTTTTAGGCCGTCCGAAGCGCCGTGCGAAATGGCATCGACGAGGTTCGCGTTCTGCTTCTTGATGTCGAGCTTCACGGTGCCTTTCGTTTCCGAGACTTCTGTTTCGGGCCACACGATTTTGGAGATGACCAATGCCCCCGGCGCCGCCATCAGGCTCGCGGCCAGCAGGTACGGCGCCGGGACGCCGAGCGCGATGTACACGGCCATCACGCCCCCCGCGATACACGCCATCGAGCCGGCCATCGAGGCCAGCAGCTCGCTCATCGTCATTCCGGGGAGGTAGGGCTTGATCATAATCTGCGCCTCCACCTGCCCCACGAACGCGGAAGCCACGTTGCTCAGGGCTTCCGAGCCGCTCACGCCCATCAGCCAATGCACACCGCGCGCGATGACGGCCACCACCCGCTGCATCAGCCCGATGTGGTAGGCCACGCTCACGAGCACCGCCACGAAGATGATGGTTGGGATGATGTTGAAGAAGAACACGAACGTGTTGGACGCGCCAAACGCCTTCGCCATTACCTCATTGTTCACCAGCGGCCCGAATACGAACGCGGCACCTTCCTTCGAAAAATCGAGAATCTTGGTGATGCCCGCGCCGAGCTTGGCGAACAGCAATTGCCCAAACGGCACTTTCAGAATGAACACCGCCAACGCGAGCTGAATGGCGAGGCCCGTACCGACGAGCCGGTAGTTGATGGCGCGGCGGTTGTTGGACAGCAGGTACGCCAGGCCCAGAATGAGCACAATGCCCAGCAGGCCGGTAAATCGTTGCATAAGTCGGCGAAAGTCAGCGAAAGTCGGGAAGAGGGTGAGCGTGGCGCGGTGGCCTCCTCAAAGGTAGGGCGCAGGTGGTGGGGCGCTCGCGGCGTTTGTGCGCGTACTGGGCTACGATGTCACGGCGATGCCGTGCCGGCGGCCGAACTCTTCCAGCCCCGCCCGCAGCCGCGCGCGCTTGCGCGCGCCGCGCACTTGCCGCAACGACACCGGATGCGCTTCGCCCAGCTTCGGCACTACGCGCAGCTGCTTGTCGGTCAGCTCGATGCGGGCGATTTCCTCGGCCTGAAACGCGGCTTTCGGCTGAAACAGACCGCGCTTATGGACGAGGTAGTCGGGCGTGAGCTCGAGGTAGCTCTGGGTGCCGAACAACGGCGCCGACCGCCCGATGATGTAAGCCAGATACGCCAGCGCGAACCCCAGAAATACGCCGTGCAGCAGCGGGTGCGACTGCGCCGCGTCGGGGTCGGAGCCGGTCAGGAGCGCCGCTCCGGCGTAGGCTACCATTACGAGGCCCAGCACCAACTGCGCCGGAAACGGCAAGCGGGCATCGGCGATGGGGTTGAGACGAACGCGAACGAACGTGGAAGGTGCGGCCATACCGGCAATGCTCGATGAAACCTCTGGATTGGAAGAGAGGGGCGCGAAAACAACCGCCCCGCCTGCGGGTTATGCCCCGCCGGTGGGCGCGGGGCGGCGAAAGTCGGCCACGAAAGTAGCCGTGCCGAAGCGGCCAACCGGCGTACCCACGGCCACTACTCCTGCGCGGTGCTAGCTTAGCGCCGTCATCTCATTCGTTTCTGGTCGCCCCTGGTGGAGTTACTCTACGACGTCAACCTGCATACGCTTGCCGACGAGCACCTCGTCGGGCAGTGGCGCGTGGCCAGTCGGGTGCTCTCGCAGGCCGACCCGACCTCGCTGCTGGCGCGCGCTACCGAGTTCGACCTGCGCGCGCCCGACCGGCTGACCATTTTCGCGGCGCTGCCCGACGAGCAGCAACCCGGCACGTGGGCCGTGCAGCGCGATGACCTGCTCAACCGGCCGTACCTCGAGTTGGCCCTCGCCGGTACCGACGCCACACGCGCCCTCGTGACGCGCCTGCGCCGCGCCCCCGACGGCGCGGCCCGCCAACTGACCCTCTACTTTCTCTCCGGGATGGAAGTGGTGCTCGCCACCGTTTCGGCCCCCGGCGCGCCGGCCTGAGGTCGGCGCGCCGCCTGCTTTTTCTTCTCTCCGCTCACGCCTTTCCCTACCTCCGCTGCCCTACCCTCCCGCGCCAATGGCCGCCGACCAACCGTTCTCTCAGCCTTCCGCCGCCGAACTGCTGCTGCTGGTTGACCAACTGCCGCAGCTCGTCTGGACCACCGATCCGGCCGGCTCGCACCTGTATTTCAACCGCCGCTGGACCGAGTACACCGGCCTGACCACCGAACAGAGTCTCGGCCCTGACGTCTGGAACCACACGCTGCACCCCGACGACCAGGCCCGCGCCCGCGAGCGCTGGGGCCACTCGCTCCGCACCGGCGAGTTCTACGAAATCGAATACCGCTTCCGGCGCCACGACGGCGTGTACCGCTGGTTTCTGGGGCAGGCCCAACCCGTGCGCGACGCCGACGGGCGCATCGTCAAGTGGTTCGGTACCTGCACCGACATCCACGAGCAAAAAACCGCCGAGGCGGAGCGTACGCAGTTGCTCGTTGAGCTGGAGGCGGAACGGACCCGGCTACGCACCATTCTGGCGCAGTTCACGGAGGGCATCATTCTCACCGACCCGGCCGGTGCCATTACGCTCGTCAACGGCGCCGCCGCGCGCCTGCACGGCGTCGAGCGCCTCGACGTAAAGCCCGAAGACTACTCGCGCACGTACCACCTCTTCACGCTCAGTGGCGAGCCGTACCCGTTTGCCGACCTGCCGCTGGCCCGCGCCGCGCAGCACGACGAGGTGGTGACGGATGCACTATGGATAATCCGGCGGCCCGACGGCACCGAAGTAGTGGTGCAGGGCAGCGCCTGCCCCGTGTTCGACCCCGCGTCGGGCGCCAAAACCGGCGCCCTGCTCACCATCCGCGACGTCACGGCGGCGCGCGCCACCGAAGCTGCCCTGCGCGAGCGCGAACAGCAGCTCGATACCCTCGCCAACAACATTCCGCAACTGGCCTGGATGGCCGACCCCACGGGCCACATCTTCTGGTACAACCGCCGCTGGTACGCCTACACCAACACCACGTTCGAGGAGATGGAGGGGTGGGGCTGGGAAAAAGTCCACCACCCCGAGCACCTGGCCCGCGTAGTCGAGAAATGGTCGGCCGCGCTCGCCGCCGGCACCCCCTGGGAAGACACCTTCCCCCTGCGCGGCGCCGACGGGCGCTACCGCTGGTTCCTGAGCCGCGCCGAACCCATCCGCGATGCCGACGGCCGCATCCTGCGCTGGTTCGGTACCAACACCGACGTCACGGAGCAGCGTCTGCTACAGGACCAGCTCCGCTCGGCCTACGCCGACCTGGAAACGAAGGTGACATTCCGAACCCTCGAGCTGGAGCGCGAGCTGACCAGACTGCGAGAATCGAAACAATAGCCGCAACCCGCTCGCCCGGAGCGGTGCTCCGGCGCGGCTGAAGAACGGGGGGCTGTGCCTCCCGCACCGAGTCGGCCCGAAATGAGCGCATAGCGTCTCAATCGTCTCGCCGGAACACCCCACCCAATTCGGTCGCCCCGCCACTGATTGCTTAAATCGCTCCTCGCCCGCCCGCTGGCGGCCTTCGTACACGCCCGCCGCGCCCGCGCCCTCGCCGACCCCGCCGCCACCCAGCGCCGGGTGCTGGCCGAGCTGCTGCGCCGCGCCCGCGACACGGCGTTTGGGCGGGCGCACGGCTTCGCGCGCATCCGCACGGCGCGCGAGTTCGCACAGGCCGTGCCCGTCCGCACCTATGAGGAGTTGCTACCCGACTGGCTCGCCCGTACCCAGCGCGGCGAAGCGGATGTGCTGTGGCCGGGCCGCCCGGCGTACCTGGCCCAAACGTCGGGCACGACGGCCGGCACCAAGCTGCTGCCGCTCACCCGAGAGTCGGTGCCGCACCACATCGCGGGCGCCCGCGATGCGCTGTTGGCTTACGTCTACCGCACCGGGCGGGCGCGGTTTTTCGACGGCCGGTTGATGTTCCTGTCCGGCTCGCCCGCGCTGGAGCGCCACCACGGCATTCCGGTGGGGCGGTTGTCGGGCATCGTCAACCACCACGTACCGGCCGTACTGCGAGCCAACCAGCTCCCCACCGACGCCACCAACCGCCTCGACGACTGGGAAACCAAGCTCGACCGCATCGTGGACGAGACGCTCAGCCAGCCGATGACCCTCATTTCCGGCATTCCGCCGTGGGCGCAGATGTATTTCGACCGCGTACGCGCCCGCGCCGGGGGGCGGCCGGTGGGGGAGGTGTTCCCGAAGTTTCAGCTCTTCGTGTACGGCGGCGTGAGCTTCGCGCCGTACCGCGCCAAGCTCGAAGAAAGCATCGGGCGAAAGGTCGATTCGGTGGAGCTGTTTCCGGCTTCGGAAGGCTTCTTCGCGTTTCAGGACACCGATTCGGCCGCCGAGGGCCTGCTGCTGCTCATCGATTCGGGCATCTTTTACGAGTTCGTCCCTGCCGCTGAATATGGCCGCCCCGACGCGCGCCGCCTGACCATCGGCGAGGTGTCGCTGAACGAAAACTACGCCCTCGTCGTGAGCACCAACGCCGGGCTGTGGGCCTATTCGGTGGGCGACACGGTGCGGTTCACGTCGCTCGCGCCGCCGCGCGTAATCGTGACGGGCCGCCTCAAGCACTTCCTGAGTGCCTTCGGCGAGCACGTCATCGGCGAGGAAGTGGAAGCGGCCCTGAGCGCCGCGCTGGCCCGGCACCCCGACGTGCGGGTAGTGGAGTTTCACGTGGCCCCGCGCGTGAGCGCCCGCCCCGACGAGCCGTCGCGCCACGAGTGGCTCATCGAGTTCGCCACGCCGCCCGCCGACCCCGCCGCCTTCGCCGCCGCCCTCGATTACGACCTGCGCCACCGCAACCACTACTACGACGATCTGCTCAGCGGCAACATCCTCGCGCCGCTCCTGCTCACGCCGTTGCCCGCCGGCGCATTTCAGCGGTATATGGCGAGCATCGGCAAGCTCGGCGGCCAAAACAAAACGCCCCGGCTCGCGAACGACCGGGGCGTGGCCACGGGGCTGCTGGGGGTGGGGTGAGGTGGCTGTTTGTAGGCTCAACCAAAAGTTTACCGGGTTTCGATTGGTTGGCAATGATTCAAAATCAGATGGTTAGCTTGCAGCTTACTGCTTGTAACTTGTAGCTACCCGTTTAGTATATTCGTAGGCTTTCAGATTGCCCGAGCCAATGGAGAAAATCGCTCGCAAAACGACTTTGCGCGAAGCCGACGATGCGGCCCGCGACCGCGCGTACTGGTTGAGCCGCCCTCCTCACGAGCGAATGGCGGCACTGGAGTTTCTGCGCCGGCAAACGTACCTTTTTATGCTCGCTGCCAATGGAACTGCTCCAGCACCTGCACCCCGACTTCAAAGAGTTTCTCGAATTATTAAACGCGCATAGCGTCCGTTATCTGGTGGTTGGTGGCTACGCGGTGGCATTCCACGGCTACCCTCGCGCCACCGGCGATATTGATATCTGGATTGAAATTGCACCGGATAACGCCAACCAAATGGTGCGCGTGGTGCGCGACTTCGGTTTTGGTGGCCTCGGCTACACTGCCGCTGATTTTCAGGAACCCGGCACAGTCATTCAATTTGGCGTATCGCCAATCCGAATCGACATCTTGACCGAGATCGACGGAGTGTCCTTTCCAACAGCTTTCGCGCTGCGGGAAACTCCGCTGCTCGACGGAATACCGGTGTCGATAATCAGCCTGCACGACCTGCAACGCAACAAGGCGGCGACGGGCAGAGCACAAGATCAGGTAGATTTGGCCCGACTCACCGCGCCACCCGCCGACCCGACCTGAGGTAGTCGCCCTACTGCTCCTTCGGCTTGCCCACAATCTCCAGCAGCTCCACCTCAAACACCAACACCGCGTTGGGGCCGATGTCCTGCCCCTGCCCGTGCGTACCGTAGGCCAGCTCCGACGGAATAAAGAGCTTCCACTTAGCGCCGACGCGCATTTTCTGGAGCGCCTCCGTCCAGCCTTTGATGACTTGCGTGACGCCGAACGTAGCCGGCTCGCCGCGCTTGTACGACGAGTCGAACTCCTTGCCGTTGAGCAGGGTGCCACGGTAATGCACCTTCACCTGGTCGGTGGTGGCGGGGTACGCCTTGCCGTTGCCGAGCTTGACGACCTCGTATTGCAGGCCCGAGGGCAGCACCTTCACGCCGGTTTTTTTGGCGTTGGCTTCCAGAAATCTCTTGCCCTCGGCGGCGTTGTCGGCGGCAGCTTTGTCGTGGGCGGCCTGCTGCTGAGTCTGCATCTGCTGCTGAAACTGCATCATTACCTGCTGCGACTCCTCGGGCGTCAGGCGCGAGGGCTGGCCGGCGTAGGCGTCGCGGAGGGCTTGCACCAGCGTTTCGACGTCAACGGGCACGTTGGTTTTTTTGAGATTCTGCCCGATGTCCTGCCCGATGACGTAGGCAGTCTTTTTCTCGGGCGTATCGAGCGCCGGGGCGGTCTGGGCGAAAACGGGCGCGGCGGCGAGGCCGAGCAAGATCAGGAGAAGTGTCTGGAGAAGGGGGAGGGAGACGCGCATTTCCGTATTGTTGATGAACCGGCTGCAAGTTCGGCAACGCAGAGCGTAGTGCGGGGCGCCGGCCTGCGGGCCGGTGCGATCAGCGTACAGTAGAATTGAATCGGGTGATGAGGGTGCTGGGCCGCGTTGGCGATGCCACCGTGGTTACTCGCTGCGCTCGTGGCGGGCCGGCGCCCCGCCCTACATTCGGTTGCTCCGTACTTTTGTCTGGCCACTACGTGCCCGCCTGCCTTGTCCGCTTCGTCCGCCTCGCCCGTTCGCCTCGCCCTGCTCGGTTCCACTGGTTCCATCGGTACGCAGGCGCTCGAGGTGGTGGCGGCTCACCCGGCGCGGTTTCGGGTGCAGGTGCTCACGGCACACGCCAACGCGGCGCTGCTCATCGAGCAGGCCCGCCGCTGGCAGCCGGCCGAAGTCGTCATCGGCGACGAAAACTGCTACGCCGAGGTGCGCGCCGCCCTCACCGACCTGCCCATCGTGGTGAGTGCCGGGCCGGCGGCCGTGGCCGCCGCCGCCGCCCGCCCCGACGTCGATACCGTCCTGACGGCGCTCGTTGGCTACGCCGGGCTGCTGCCCACGCTGGCGGCCATCCGGGCAGGTAAAACCATCGCCCTCGCCAACAAGGAAACGCTGGTAGTGGCCGGCGAGCTGGTGATGGCCGAAGCCCGTCGCCACGGCACACGCCTGCTGCCGGTCGATTCGGAGCACTCGGCCATTTATCAATGCCTCGTGGGCGAGGCGCCCGAATCGGTCGAAAAAATCATTCTCACAGCGTCGGGCGGGCCTTTTCGGGGGCGCACGGCGGCCGAACTGGCGCATATCACCAAAGCCCAGGCGCTCAAACACCCCAACTGGACGATGGGCGCCAAAATCACCATCGACTCGGCGTCGCTAATGAACAAAGGGCTGGAAGTGATTGAGGCCAAATGGCTCTTCGGCCTGCGCGACGACCAGATCGACGTCGTGGTGCATCCGCAATCCATCATTCACTCGCTGGTGCACTTCCGTGACGGCTCGCTCAAAGCGCAGCTCGGCCTGCCCGATATGAAGCTGCCGATTCAGTACGCCCTCGGTTTGCCCGACCGCCTGCCCAACTACTGGCCGCGCTTCTCGTTCCTCGACTACCCCACGCTCACGTTCGAGGTGCCCGACCGCGAAACGTTCCGCTGCCTGCCGCTGGCCTTCGCCGCGATGGCGCGCGGCGGCACGGCGCCGTGCATCCTCAACGCCGCCAACGAGGTGGCCGTCGCCGCTTTTCTGCGCGACGAAATCGGCTTTTTGGCTATTCCTGACCTCATCGGCGAGTGTCTGGAAACGGTCGCTTTCACTTCTCAACCGTCTCTTGACGACTACATCGCCACCGACGCCGAAACCCGTAGCCGGGCGGCGGAGTTGGTCGCCAACTATTTCACGGTTTCATCTCCCAACCTGTCATCTCCCCCCCGATTGTCATCCTGAGCCCCCACGGGGGGAAACTCCGCGAAGGACCT
>ERZ1066122.2139-NODE-2139-length-13699-cov-7.301085_pt1 | contig 13699 bp, 8 predicted proteins | sample MGYA00382769_ERZ1066122 | MGnify/ENA primary metagenome ERZ1066122 (study PRJEB33369, sample SAMEA5778352) | biofilm metagenome | biome: Industrial cooling water; feature: Water cooling tower basin; material: Biofilm | place: United Arab Emirates | collected...
CAGTAAGCCCGCCTCCTTCGGTTTCGATTGCTGTATCGCCTGCCTCGCTCAGCGAGGACGGCGCGACCAATGCGACCTTCACCGTTACCCGCAGCCTCAACCTGTCTTCGCCTACTACGGTCAATATTTTGACCTTCGGCACGGCAACCAGCGGCTCTGACTATAGCGGCGGCGTTGCCAGCGTAACGATTCCTGCTGGCGCGACCACCGCGACCATAGTCATTGACCCGACCGTCGACGCTACCGTGGAGCCGGACGAAACGGTCACGCTCAGCATCGCTGCGGGAACCGGCTATACCGTTGGCAGCCCAAGCATTGCCACGGCGACGATCCTGAATGACGATGTGCCAAGTGCGAGCATCGCGGTATCGCCTGCCTCGACGGCGGAAAATGGGGCTGGCAATCTTGTCTACACCGTTACCCTCGACGCTGCACCTAACAGCCCAACTTCGGTGAATTACACCATCACAGGCACGGCAACATCGGGGACGGACTATGCAGCCGTCGCTTCTCCTTTGCTGTTCCTTACTGGAGAGACCAGCAAGACGATCACCATCGATCCGACTGCAGACAGCACAATTGAGACCGACGAGACGGTCATCATCACGCTGAACCCGGGGACGGGCTATAGTGTCGGCGCACCCAATGCCGCCACCGGCACGATCACCAATGATGATTTTCCTGCCCTGTCCATCAACGACGTAACACTGGTTGAAGGCAATAGCGGCACGACCAATGCGGTCTTTACCCTCAGCCTGTCTGCGTCCAGCCCGCAAACGGTTACGGTCAACTATGCCACCGCCAGCGGTACGGCGACGCAACCAGCGGATTATAGCAACACCAGCGGCTCGTTGACCTTCGCGCCCAGCACGACCACGCAGACGATTACCGTCCCGGTCATTGGCGAAACAGTGCCGGAAGCGGACGAGACTTTCTTCATAAACCTCTCTGGCGCCGTCAATGCAACCATCACCGATGGTCAAGGCCTGGGCACGATCACCAATGACGATGTGCCGGTAACGGTTTCGCCTGCCAGCCTGCCCAATGGTACGGTTGCCACGACCTATAGCCAGACGATAACCGCTTCGGGCGGTACCGCGCCTTATGGCTTTGCCGTAACTGCGGGCTCACTGCCGACAGGGCTGACGCTCTCTTCCGGCGGCACATTGGCGGGTACGCCGACGGCAGGCGGTACGTTCAACTTTACAGTCACGGCGACCGATGCGGCGGGTGCCCCCGGGCCGTTTAGCGGCAGCCAGGCCTACACGGTCACAATCGCCACGCCGACTATCGCGCTGCCAGCGACAACGCTGGCCAATGGCAGGCTTGGCCAGGCCTATACGGCTAGCATCACCGCAGCAACTGGCGGTACTGCGCCCTACGCCTATGCGGTAACGGCGGGTGCACTTCCGGGCGGGCTGACCCTCAACCCCGCATCTGGCGAAATCAGCGGCACACCCAGCGCACTGGGTAGCTTCACCTTCAGTATCACCGCGACCGACAGCAGCACCGGTACAGGGCCTTATAGCGCCTCGCAAAGCTATGCGATCGAGGTGGTTGATATACCGCCGGTGGCCAATCCGGTGTCGATGACGGTGCCTTACAACGCCGGGGCAACCAATGTCCCCGTCAGCATCACCGGCGGGACTGCGACCAGCTATGGCGAAGTCACATCGCCCGCGCATGGCACGGTGATCACGCTGGGCACGGTCATTACCTATCAGCCCAATCCGGGCTACGCCGGACCTGACAGCTTCACCTATAATGCCAGCAACAGCGGCGGTACGTCAGCGCCCGCCACAGTCACCATTACCGTCAGCGATCCTCTCATTTCGGTTTCGGCGTCCGGCAGCCTCGCAGCAGTGGTGGGCGCTCCCTACACCCAGACATTCAGCTGGACAGGCGGCACGGCTCCCTTCTCGGGCTTTCAGGTCACCGGCTTACCTGCGGGTCTGGCGATCACCGGAACCACCGCGAACAGTGTGACGATATCCGGAACGCCGACGCAGGCGGGCAGCTTCAGCCTAAATGCCTCTGCCAGCGATAGCAGCACCGGCAATGGCCCCTTCGCGGTCGGACAGGCCTTCACCCTGACCGTTGCGCCCCCGTTACTCAACCTCGCACCGGGCGCAGGCGTACTGACCGCCGCTTATGGCACGCCTTTCAGCCAGAGCTTTACCGCTTCGGGCGGCATCGGTGGCTACAGCTACAGCATCACCGGCACCCTGCCACCGGGCCTCAGCCTTGCGGGCGACACGATCGCGGGAACCCCAACCACCCCGGGCAGTTACAATATCTCGATCACGGCGACCGACATCGGTGCGACCGGCGCAGGTGCACCTTTCAGCGTCACCCAGGCATACACGATCGATGTCCCGAGTCCGATGATCGTGTTGTCGCCAGCGGCCCTAGCGAACGGGACGGCTGCCGTGCCCTACGTGCAGACCATCACGGCCAGCGGGGGTGTCACGCCGCTGACCTTCACGCTGGGCAACGGCACCTTGCCTGCTGGCATCAGCCTGTCTGCCGGTGGGGCACTTTCGGGCACTCCGACCGAGGCTGGCAGCTTCACATTCAGCGTGATCGCGAGCGATGCCAATGGTCAGTCCGGCAGCCGCAGCTTCACGGTGGTCATTGATGGTCCCGCGCTGTCGCTGGCGCCGGTACCGGGTACCCTGACGCTCGCCTATGGCGGAACGCTGTCACAGGGCTTTTCCGCGAGTGGCGGCAATGGCCCCTACACCTATGCGATCAGCGGGGCCCTGCCGGCAGGCGTTACTTTCGATCCGAGCAGCGGTCTTCTGTCCGGCAGTACGTTCGTGGTCGGCGATTTTGCCTTTACGGTCACGGCCACTGATACTGGCACCAGCGGTCCCAGCGCGCCCTTCACCGTAACGCAAGGCTACACACTGCGCGTCACGCCTCCGACCCTCCAGATCACGCCTGGAAGTCTGCCTGGTGCCACCGTAGCCACCAGCTATACAGCGACGCTTGCAGCGAGCGGCGGCGCTGCCCCGTACAGCTTTACGGTCACCGGCGGCGCCTTGCCGGCAGGCCTGAACCTGTCCCCTGCCGGTGTCATCTCCGGCACCCCTTCGGCAGGCGGGACCTTCACTTTCACGGTGACCGCCAGCGACAGTGGCCCGGCACCGGGGCCATTCACCGTCAGCCGTGCCTACACGCTGGAGGTTGCGGCACCGGTTGTCGTCCTGCCTTCGACCACCCTGCCGGCCGGGCAACGTGGCTCTGCCTATTCGGCAACGCTCAACCCGGCGACGGGCGGAACTGCGCCTTACACCTATGCGGTCACCAGCGGTGCGCTTCCAGCTGGACTAGCGCTGTCATCAGGCGGCAGCCTCACTGGCACCCCGACGGTTTTCGGCAACTTCAGCTTCGCGGTCACGGCGACTGACAGCAGCACAGGGAACGGACCCTACACGGCAACGCAAAGCTACACACTCGCCATCATTGCCGATCCGCCGGTTGCAGATTCGGTCACCGTCACGCTGCCCTATGGCGCGCCGTCCACGCCGATTGCGCTCAACCTCACCGGCGGGCCGGCCTCCTCGGTCACCGTGCAGTCAGGTCCGGCAAACGGCTCGGCCAGCGTGAGTGGTACGGTGCTAAGCTATCAGCCCCGGGCCGGCTTCTCTGGTACGGACAGCCTGACCTATACGGCCAGCAATGATGGCGGAACGTCTGCACCGGCAACGATCACCATCACCGTCAGCGCACCCTCGCTCTCGGTGACGGCTTCGGGTCCGCTCGATGCCGTGGTTGGCGCTCCTTACACCCAGACATTCACTTTCGCAGGCGGATCCGCGCCCTTCAGGTCGCCCGAAGTCACCGGCCTGCCTGCGGGCCTGGCGCTCACCGGAACAACGGCGAACAGTGTCACGATATCGGGGACGCCCCGGGCGCAGGGCACGTTCACGCTTTCGGTGAGCGCCGCTGACAGCAGCACTGGCAACGGCTCCTTCACCGCAAGTCAGATATTCAGTCTCACGGTTGCGGGACCCGACCTGGCCCTGACACCGGCAACCGGCACGTTCAGCGCATCCTATGCCGCACCGTTCAGCCAGACCTTTGCGGCGAGTGGTGGGATCGGCGCCTACAGCTATGCTGTCAGTGGTACATTGCCGGCTGGCATGGCCCTTGACCGGGCGACCGGCATACTGTCGGGAAGCCCGACGCAGACCGGCAGCTTCGCCTTCACGATCACCGCGACAGACACCGGCGCTTCAGGCCCCGGCGCACCGTTCACCGTCGCCGGCAGCTACACACTGAACGTGGCGGCCCCGACGATCATCGTGTCGCCGACAGCGCTTCCCAATGCGAGTTCGGGTACCGCGTATAACGTCAGCCTGACCGGATCAGGCGCGGTTGCTCCTTACACCTTCACGATTACCGGCGGGGCATTGCCAGCAGGTCTCACGCTTGCACCAGGCGGACAGATTGCAGGCACTCCCACCGCATCGGGCAATTTTCCCTTCGACGTCACAGTTCGCGATGCAAACGGGCAGACCTCCCAGGCCCGCCTCACGCTCACTGTCGATGTTCCGAGCCTCACGGTAACGCCCGCAACCCTGCCCAACGCTGTTCAGGGTGTGGCCTACAGCCAGACTCTGACAGTCAGCGGCGGGATCGCGCCCTATCGCTTCAGTATTGGCTCGGGCTCACTGCCAGCAGGTCTTTCGCTCGACCCGGTTCGCGGGATCATCAGCGGAACGCCAACCGGCTCGGGAGTAGCCAACTTCGCCGTGACAGTGACCGACAGCACAGGCGGCACCCCTGCCAGCGCAACTGTTGCCTATAGCCTTCAGATCACGGCAAGGCCGGATCCGGCCCGTGACCCGGAAGTGCGGGGGCTCACGCAGGCGCAGGTCTTTGCCAGCAGGAGGTTCGCCGACACGCAGGTCAACAATTTCATGCGCCGCCTTGAAAGCTTGCACGGCAATGCCCGCAGCACAGGCGGGTTCCAGAATGGATTGCGCCTGACCGGCAACAATTATTGCGAGGATACGGTCACCAGCTGGACCAACGAAATCTGCCGCAAGACCGCGGCGCAGCCGAGTCTGCGCGCCCAGAATGTCATGAACGCAGGGGAAGCGGCTCGTGGCGCCGGATCGGGTCCGGTTGCTGCCGAGCGACCCTGGACTGTCTGGACCGGCGGTACCATTCGCTTCGGCGAGCGGGACCCGGCGACGGGCATCGCAGGAAAGGACTTCGAGAGTGAGGGCCTCAGCCTGGGTGCAGACTACCGGTTCAGTCCGTCCTTTGCTGCCGGTCTCGGCATAGGCTTTGGCCGCGACACAACAAACGTCGGAGAAAACCAGTCGCGCAGCAGCGGTGAGGCCACGACGATTGCCATCTATGGCAGTCACCAGCTGGGAGGCGGCATATTCCTCGACTGGCTGGGCGGCTACCAGTGGCTCGATTTTGATCTCAGGCGCTATGTCACGAGCACCGGAGCGCTGATCAACTCGAACCGTTCGGGCAACCAGTGGTTTGTGACCGGATCAGCGGGCGCAGACATTGCGACCGGAAACTGGCAGTTCACCCCCTATGCACGGGTCGATGTGAGACGCGGTATTCTGAACGGCTATACCGAGAACAGCGGTTCACTGTTCGATCTGCGCTTCCTCGACCAGGACGTTGATTTTACCTCTCTGGGGCTGGGCACTGTCATCAATTATCAGCACAGGCTCCGCCATGCGACGCTGCTTCCCAGTCTGCGGGTCCAGTATCTCTACGACGTGGAGCGCAGCGCCGAGGCACGCGTGGCCTATGCCGATCTTGTCTCGGGGCCGTTCTCTGCCATCCCTCTCACCGGAATGTCGCGGGAACAGCTAACACTGGGCCTGGGTACGGAGGTGTTGTTTGACGAGGCCCTGTCGCTCGAGGTCGAATATCTGGGCCGGATTGCTTCGGGTTCGGGCTCCGATCACGCGCTTCAGGCAGGCGTTAGCCTGAAGTTCTAGCGGTTGAGGCGGTCGACAGGCGGGATTTGCTTTGCCCCTGTTTCTGAAATCTGTCCGGGCGAGCTCGTTCGGACAGGTTTCCCGGGCTTTGTCGGATCGCGCTGAACCGAGAGCCGATAAGAGCAGGTCGGCTAATTGCCCTATGGCCTGCCATTCAAGATCAACCCCGGCTCAATTCGAACGGGTGTTTCGCGGTCCCCCGCAGCGGCCTGCGCTTCCGGTCGATTGGCAAATAGACCCCGGCGACACGCGACTTTTTCCGCCCTCATTCCGTACGGAGGTGGCCTGATCGCTCTAAGTATCTGAAAAGCTGGCGCACCCGACAGGATTCGAACCTGTGACCTCTGCCTTCGGAGGGCAGCGCTCTATCCAGCTGAGCTACGGGTGCTCGCGGCCCGGTTTGGCCGGGCGCGGCGGGCGCTTAGCAAAGCGGGGCGGGGGTTGCCAGTGGAATATCGTGCGGGGGCAACGGCGCAGTCGCGGGGCCGGACTTGCCCATTAGCGATTTGGCAAGTGCAGCGCGCTAGTGTGACCGGGTCATGACGAGCAGCATGCCCGAAGCTCCGGCCAACCCCGTGGTCGATCCCCGTGCCTGGCAGGCGCTCAGCCTGCGCTGGGCGGCGCTGCACGATGCCGCGAGCGCGGTGGCCATGCTGGCTGCCCAGGCGCCCGAGAAACCCGACCCCGAGATACGCAACTTTCCCGCGCGGGCGCGCGACCATGCCGGCAAGCGCTTTGCGCTGGTTGAGCACGGGGTGGCGGACATGGCCGCGTTTATGCAGCCCGGTCTCGCCGCCTTGCTGGCGGTCAATGCGCGCGGGCAGGATGCAAGCGCCCCGGCGCGCGCGCTGTGGCAGGAATTCCAGGCGGCCCGCGCTGCGGTCATGGCGCTGGTCCCCGCCGGAGACAGCGCCCGCCGGTCCGCCTGACGGGCACGAGAGCTGGCGCACGAGCCGCCGCGAACGGCTTGACCTTGTTCGTACTTTGTTCCAGTCAGCAGTGATGGAACTCGTCCACGCACCTGCGAATCACGATGCCCTGGCCGTGGCGCGCGGCATTGCCCGCCTGTTTGCCCGCAACGACATCTGGTGCCTGCCCGAAATGCCGCTGCGCGGGGGGCGCCGCGCCGACCTGATGGGCATCGATGCCAAAGGGCAGGTGGTGATCGTGGAGATCAAGGTCGCCCGCGCCGACCTGCTAGGCGACGGCAAGTGGCCCGACTATCTCGACCATTGCGACCGGTTCTACTGGGGGTTGCCACCCACGCTCGACCGCAGTGCACTGGATCTGGCGGATTTCCGGCCGGACTGCTGCGGGGTGATCGTGGCCGACGGTTATGATGCGGAGATCATCCGGCCGGCACCGCTTCATCCGCTGGCGGCAGCGCGGCGCAAGGTCGAGGTCGAACGGCTCGCCCGGGCCGCGTTGCGCCGCCAGCTGGTCGGGCGCGATCCCGAATGCGCGGCCTGGGGGGCCGGGCACGGGTGACGATTACCCCTGTTCGACCCGGGGCGGCTGCGGCATAGGCGAGGCCGATGCTAGCCGCGATCCTCCTTTCCGCCCTGGCCATGACCGCGATCGTCGCGGTTCGTTACCTCATGGTCAGCGGGGCGTTCGCCTGGGCGACAGGGTTCGTCCGGCCCGGCCTCTATGCCCGGCTGCGCCCGCAGATCGGGCGCGAGATCGGCTGGTCACTGCTCTCTGCCGCAATCTACGGTGTGCCCGCCGGGATCGTCGCCTGGGGCTGGCAAGAGCGCGGCTGGACCCGGATCTACACCGATATTGCCGAATACCCGCTGTGGTACCTGCCAGTATCGCTGCTGATATATCTGTTTCTGCACGACACCTGGTTTTACTGGACCCATCGCTGGATGCACCGCCCGCGCTGGTTCCGCATCGCCCATGCGGTCCACCACGACAGCCGCCCCCCGACCGCCTGGGCGGCGATGAGCTTTCACCCTGTCGAGGCGGTAACCGGCGCGGTGGTGATCCCGCTGCTGGTGTTCCTGGTCCCGATCCATGTCGCCATGCTGGGCACCGTGCTGGCGGTCATGACCATCATGGGGGTGACAAACCACATGGGATGGGAGATGTTCCCCCGCGCCCTCGTTCATTCCCGGTTGGGCGGCTGGCTGATAACCGCCAGCCATCACCAGCGTCACCATGAGCAGTATCTATGCAACTACGGCCTCTACTTCCGTTTCTGGGATCGCCTGTGCCGCACCGACCGGGGCCTGTCCGACAGTTTTGCGCGCTAGCGCTGGCGGCGGGCACGCTCGCGACCCTGACCGGCGCGAGCGATCCGGGGGTGAAGGTCACCGTGACGGTGAGCGAGATCCGCTCCACCAAGGGCGTGGTGCGGGCGTGCATGACCACCGATCCCAAGAAGTTTCCGCGCTGTCGCGGCGTGCCCGGTGCGCACAGCGCGGTGGTCCCGGCCAAGGGCGCTGTCACGCTGACCTTCACCGGGGTGCAGCCGGGCAATTACGCTATCGCGCTGCTGCATGACGAGAACGAGAACGGCAAGGCCGACCGGGCGATGGGCATGATGCCCAAGGAGGGGTTTGGTTTTTCGCGCGATGCCAAGGTGCGGATGGGCCCGCCCAAGTTCGGCGAGGCGGTGTTCGCGGTCGGTAGCGAACCGGTCAGCCAGGCGATCAGGATGCGCTACATGCTCTGATCCGGTCAGTCGCCAGCACGGCTTGGCGGCGTGACGTCAGCGACGCAAGCGGCGCGGGCAACTTAACGGTATGTTTACCATGCAGCGTCACAACGCCCTCTGGAACCACATGGGGGCTTGGCTCAGGTCATGGACACATTGCGCGGACACTTCGACGGATCCCGTCCGGACGACGATCGCGACGACTATGCCGACGAGGACGATTCGGCCATCGAATCACCCCCTGCCGGGATCGGGACCGACGAAAGGCGAATGCAGGTGCGGGCCTACAATTACTGGGCCAGCCTGCTGCAGGACCGCAATCTCCCCCTGATCAAGGATCTCGAGCCGACCGAGTTGCCCGACTTCGGACCCTACAGCGTGCTGCTCGATTTTTCTCAAGGGATCGAGGACCCGGCGGTCCGGTTCCTGGGCGGCGAACTGGCCAAGGAATGCGGCACCGACAACGCCATCTCGCGCCTGTCCGATGTGCCCCCGCGCTCGTTGCTGAGCCGGATTACCGATCACTATTTGCAAATTATTGCCAACCAGGCGCCGATCGGATTCGAAGCCGAATTCGTCAACCAGCGCGGCTCGACCATCCTTTATCGCGGCATTCTGCTGCCGTTTTCCAGCGACGATAACACGATTGACTTCATCTACGGGGTGATCAACTGGAAGGAAATGGCCGACCAGGCGACCACGGATGAGCTGCTGCTCGAAATTGACCAGGCGCTCGAACAGGGGGCTCTGCCTGAACCGCTCATGCCGGTCACCGGCTTTGAACCGGGTGCGGTGACTGACTGGGCCGACGGCCCCGGCAGCGAGATCGCGGACTTGCCGTTCGCTGCCTACGGCGATCACGACGACGGTGATTACGGCAATGACCCCTTGCCGCAGCCGCTGTTCGGCATGGACGTCGAAGCGTTGCTGGAAGACGAGGACGAGGAAGAGGAATACGAGAACGAGGAGACCGAATCGCGGTTTGCCTCGCTGCTCGGGGCCTCACCCAGGCCGTCTGGCGCCTATGTCCCCGACGAGGACGAGGACGAAGACGGGGGCGAGGACGGGTTCTACGATCCCGATGCCGCCGACGCCTGGGCCGAACCCGCCGACGGGGATGCGGACGGGGATGCGGACGGGGAAGAGGACTTTGACGAACCGCTCGAACTCGACGCCTTTGTCGATGATGAGTTCGACATCGTCGAAGACGCAGCATCCGCGATCGAGGAACCGCTGGAGCTTGTGGCCTTTGCCTCCCAATTGTCGGACGAAGCGCCGCGTGAATTGGTTTTCGACACCGATATCGCCCTCGACGAGACCGGCGACTCGCCGCTTGGCCTCTACGATTGCCTGGCGGTCGCGCGCGAACTCGCTCAGGCCGCCCGCAGCAGCGAGGACCGCAGCCGCGTCGCGCTCTACGATGCGGTCGGCCGCGCCTACGACGTCAGCCTGGCCGCGCTCGAAGAGCCGGAAGAATTTGCCGAACTGGTCGCCGACAACGGGCTGACCGTGCAGGATCGCGCGCCGATGACCCCGGTGGTCAAGCTCGTGTTCGGGGCCGATTACGACAAGACCCGGCTGACCGAATACGCTGCCGTGCTGACCTATGCCCACCGCACCGGGATCGCCCGTGGCAGCCTCGCAGATTACTTGCGCAGCGCCGAGGGCGGGCTCAAGGGTGTGGTCCAGGCCGAACGCCGCCTGCGGCGCGAGGAAACCGGCAAGCCGGTCGAGCCGGTCGACGGCCCGCGCGAAGCACTCGCGAAGAAGCTGCGGGCGATGGAGCCGCGCGGGTTCGGCGATATCGCGCCCGACGGCCAGGAATTCGCGCTGGTAATGATCCGCCGCCTCGAAACCGGTGAAATCGTGGTGCTGGGTGAAGTGCCCGAAGATGTGGCGCTGATCGAACGCGCCGCGCGCCGCTTGCTCGGATAGACCCTTGGCGCAGGCGCGCCCGGTCCGCTAGGGTCGGTGCATGGCACGCAGGGGGCGCCGACGCATGATGACCATTACTGCTGTGCTGGCCGCCCTGCTGGTGGCGGGCGGGCTGAGCCTGCGATACGCGATTGCGCGCAATGGCCCGGCGGTGGTTGACACCGTTGACCGGTTGACCGGCAGCGAGCGCCGGGTCGCTCTGGTCGAACAGGCGCGCTTCGGCGATCATCCGCGACACACGGTTGCCGTCTATCGCGCTGGGCAGGCCGACGCGCCGCTGCCGGTGATCCTGTTCGCCCATGGGGGGAGTTGGAACAGCGGCGATCCGGCCGACTACGGCTTTGTCGCGCGCGGGCTGGCGCCCGAAGGGTTCGTAGTCGTGCTTGCCGGATATCGCCTGCATCCGGACGTGCAGTATCCGGCCATGATCGAGGATATGGCCGCAGCTGTCGCCTGGACCCGGGAAAATATTGGCCGCCATGGCGGTGACCCCGACCGGATCGTGCTGATGGGCCATTCCGCCGGAGCCTACAACGTCGTGATGACCGCGCTCGACCGGCAATGGCTGGGGCGCGAGGGGCTGGATGCGAATGCCTTGGCCGGAGTGATCGGCCTCGCCGGGCCGTACGATTTCTATCCGTTCGACAGCGATTCGACCCGGGCGAGCTTCGGCGAAGCGCATTATCCCCAGCGGACCCAGCCGGTCTCTCACGCCCGCGTCGATGCGCCGCCGCTGCTGCTGCTGGCCGGGGAAGCCGACACCACGGTCAAGCCGCGCAATACCCGCGCGCTCGCCATGGCCATGCAGCAGGCCGGCGGCGCGGCGCAGACCGGTTTCTACCCGGGGATGGACCATGCCGATATCCTCCTCGCGCTGGCGAGCCCGTGGCGGCGCGACCGGTCCGTGATTGACCGGATCGTGGCATTCGCCCGCGAACCTTCAGTTCCGGTTCAGGACGAAATGCGCTAGCCTGCCGCCATGCGCCTGTTTGCCAACTGCCTCGCCTTCCTCGCCGCGCTGTCGCTGGCGGCCACGCCGGTGCAGGCCCAGTCGATCCTGCGCGATGCGGAAACCGAGGCGCTGCTGAACGACATGGCCGCGCCGCTGGTCGAGGCAGCCGGGCTGGAGCCGGGCAATGTCGACATCGTCATGGTCAATGACCGTTCGATCAACGCCTTCGTGGCCGGAGGTCAGGCGATCTACATCCACACCGGGCTGATCGAGGCGGCCGATACCGCCAACGAAGTGCAGGGGGTGATCGCGCACGAGCTGGGCCATATTACCGGCGGACATATCATCCGGTTCGACGAGGGCGCCAAGGGAGCAACCGGCATTTCGCTGCTGTCGCTGCTGATCGGCGTCGGCGCTGCCCTGGCCGGTGCCGGGGATGCGGCGATCGGGGCGATCATGGCCGGGCAGCGCGCGGCGCTGGGCAAGTTCCTCGCCTTTACCCGGGTACAGGAATCAGCTGCCGATGCGGCCGGTGCGGAATACCTGTCGCGCGCCGGTATCTCTGGCCGCGGCTCGCTCGCCTTCTTCAAGAAGCTTCAGAATCAGGAATTCCGCTACGGTGTGAGCCAGGATGACGAGCAGGCGTTCGTGCGTACCCACCCGCTCACCGGCGATCGCCTGTCGACCCTGCGCGAGGTCTATGAAAAGGATCCCGCGTGGGACGCGCCCGACGATCCGGAGCTGCAGGCGCGGTTCGTGCGCATCAAGGCCAAGCTCTATGGCTATCAGGCCGAACCGCAGCGCGTGCTGCAGGCCTTTCCTGAATATCGCACTGATGTCCCCGCGCGCTATGCCCGTGCTTATGCCTGGCACAAGGAAGCGCTGATGGACAAGGCGCTGACCGAGGTCGAAGCGCTGCTCGCGGTCGATCCGGACGATCCCTATTTCCTTGAGCTCAAGGGGCAGGTCCTGCTCGAATCGGGCCGGCCGAAGGATGCGATAGACCCGCTGCGCCGCGCGACCGAGCAATCGTCCTACCAGCCGTTGATCGCAGCCATGTTCGGCCATGCCCTGCTGGCGACCGAGGACCCGGCCCACCATTCCGAGGCCGAGCAGGTCCTGCGCGCTGCGGTCTCGCGCGACCGTTTCAACCCGTTCGCCTGGTACCAGCTGGGCGTGGTCTACGCCGCGCGCGGCGATCTGCCACGGGCCAGGCTGGCGACGGCCGAGCAGCAGGTGATGAGTCGGCAGTATACCCTGGCGCTGCGCAGCGCGCAGGCGGCCGAGGCAGGCTTGCCCGAAGGGACGCCGGACTGGATCCGGGCGCAGGATATTACCCTGCAGGCCCGCGCGGCGCTTGAAGCCGAACGCGACCGCCGCTAGCCCTCAGGCCATGTCACGCACCCTGTTCCTGACCGCGCTGGTCGCGCTGGTCGCCGGTTTTGGCGGGGCGGCCCTGTGGTCGCTCAGCGGGCTGGGCGATGCCCAGGTTCGCCAATATCTGGTCGCGCACCCCGAAATCCTGCCCGAAATGGCCGAGGCTTACGAACGGCAGCAATCGGCCAAGCGGCTCGCCGATGTCGGCGACGATGTCGAACGCGCCTTTCCCGGGGCCGTGCTGGGCAACCCGCAAGGCAAGGTCACACTGGTCGAATTCACCGACTATGGCTGCACTTATTGCCGCGCCAGCCTGGCCCACGTGCAGCAACTGATCGCGGCCAACCCCGACCTGAAGGTGGTGGTGCGCGAATGGCCGATCTTCGAGGGCAGCGAGGAAGCCGCCCGCATGGCACTGGCCGCAGCACGGCAGGGCAAGTTCGAGGCGTTCCACAACGCGATGTTCGCGCAAGGACCGCCCAATCCGGCGCGGGTCGAGGCCGCTGCGCGCTCGGCCGGGCTCGATCTGGCGGCGGCGCGGAGCTATATCGTCTCGCCCGAGGTCGATGTCGAAATCGCCCAGAATCGGGGCCTTGCCCAGCAACTCGGCTTTACCGGCACCCCTAGCTGGGTGGTCGGCGGGCAGACCATGGTCGGCGCGATCGGGCCGGACGCCTTGCAGAAGGCGATTGATACGGCGCTCGAGGGGGCGGCTGCCGGGGCATCGCGCTGACATGCGCGGCAGGCTGGCGATCCTCGCCGGTGTGATCCTGCTGAGCGTCGCCACCACCC
>ERZ1066122.2140-NODE-2140-length-13697-cov-8.058862_pt1 | contig 13697 bp, 12 predicted proteins | sample MGYA00382769_ERZ1066122 | MGnify/ENA primary metagenome ERZ1066122 (study PRJEB33369, sample SAMEA5778352) | biofilm metagenome | biome: Industrial cooling water; feature: Water cooling tower basin; material: Biofilm | place: United Arab Emirates | collected...
GCAAAACAACCGCCCGGCTCTAATGCCAGCTGGAGGCAAGCTGGGGGTCACGTCAAATCTAGCCCGCAACGACCCAGCTGTTAGATCGAATAGCACTGGGTGGCGCTCTGTCTAAGGCAAACAACTAAATTAGACAGAGAAGATCCGGACCAAATCGAACAAACGGCGCCTCAAATTCCTTCGTGACGCCACCAGAGGAAAAAGCCAGTTCTTAATGATGTAAAGCTTTTCATGTGATTACATTATTTTACGGACCCGGCGCACAATGGTCAAAAAATGGCGAATAATTGGCAGCGCCCTGATCCCGGATGCTGGCGTTATATCAGATTCACTTGGTCTCTGTTTGGCAAGACTCGGTTCGCAAATGTAGCCAGTGATCTCTGGATGAGCTTCCCTGAGCCAAGAGTATGCGCCATCCACGTGCATTGGTCCGCCCTGCTCGGATCCAGCTGGTCGCTTAAGCATCTCCGTCAAAAACTCCTTTGCGGATTTGATGGCAGACCCGCGTAAGCCTATGAAGTGGGTAAGGCTCATTGGCTGATCGGGTCGTAGCGGGTGCAATTCAACACCGCTAACGTTGCTGGATGCGCTTTTCCCCAAACCCCCATGCAAGAAGGTCCATGGCGTCTCAGACAAGACTCGCGGGAAGTCGTGTCTCGAATTTAGAGCGGCCGATGTCCAGTCAGCATCATCCTCGAGTATCAAAATGCTACTATTACCGTCGCGTAGAGCATAGCTGATAACTTCCAGATGGCTTAGAAAGCACCCACGTGCTCCTATAGAAGGAAATTCCGCTTGGTCGGCAGGCCGAATAGCGGGGAAGAAGGACACAAAGCCGCTGTCTATGGAAACACCAATCTTTCGAAACTGGTTGGTGATTTCTCGCCGCCTCTCATCGCGCTCGGGCAAGTTAATTATATAAACTTTGTCGAAAGTGATTTTGAGCGCGACCGCTAGAGCGGTAGCTCCGTCATTCGTCATTGCAGCCATGGCTCAATGCCAGTCCATAACAATTACAGGGTGAGACAGTTTGCGAGCAGCGCGCCGTAATTCGAAGGTTCTGTCAACCAGATTCGGTATACAGTGCTCATGAGTCTCAACTATTATAATGGAGATCGAATTTAGAATCTCATTTGAAAAAAGCCTCTCTAAGACAGAAACTTCGGATCCCTCAATATCCATCTTTAACAAATCAATAGGCGTTCCGATTTTCTCAAGTAATGAAATTATTCCTACCTGTTGAACCTTAATTGAGTTCCTTATATTTACGTTCTCATGTCTAATGATGGTTGATGATGATAACGACGCAGAATGCGGATCGGTCTCGAAATTTAGACCTCGAAAAAGCTCGACCTCCCCATCATCTTGTCCCACGGCCATATTGTATAGGGTCACGTTGCGATGCGCGGCAAGGTTTGATTTCAAACGCAAAAAGGTCGATGGATCCGGCTCGAAAGCGTGTAGCTCGCCAGATAATCGAGCCACTTGGCTAGAAAATGCGCCTTCATTTGCTCCTAAATCCACAATCACCGGGTTTGGTGACAATTGGGTCAAGATGAATTCTAGGTCTACGGAAACATAGGCACGCCGACGGCCAAAGAACCCTCTTCGCCCATATGCTCTTAGAGGCTGATACGGCACCATTGAGAGAAGTCTAAACGCGAGAAGCTTCGGGTCTAGGAAGGCTGCAGGGCGAATGCTTACGGCACGTTTCATATCCAAGCCTCCATATATAAAGTATTGTGGTTCTACATAAGCATAGTTTTTCGCGCGCCAGTAAATAGGCGCCGCTCAAGTCTCAAGCAGCGCGGGTGATGACCTGCTTTACACGAGCCATTAGATTAGGTCGGAATGCAGCCGCGTGCCCGGCCCAATGCTTTCGCACAAGATCCCTTTTTTCGCCACATGGCGGGACTTGGCCGCGAACGCTGGTCTGTCGATCATATGCTAGCACTGTTCGCAGCCCGCGCAAGCGCGGGGCATAAGGTCGCCGATGCGCGATGCTGGTTCGCCGCTCGATGACGTTGTTGTCGAGATCGATGGGACCTCCGGCCAGCAAACGGATGAGGCCGTCCCAGCGCGAGAGCGTGTAGCCGATCGCCTGTTCGAGACGGCTCTTGGTGCTGACCGGCCGACCGCGTGCTTCGAGGAACCTGTAAGGGTCATCAACGATAGGGCGGCTGCGTTGGTCACGCATGCAGCGACGCTCGTCAGCGAGGAGACGGCGGATCTCGTCGTCGATGGCGTAGAGGGAAGTAATGTTGCGCGGCACCTCGGCTGGCAGTGACGAGTTCTCGGCCCGCTCGTAGAACTTGCGGCGCACGTGGATCCAGCAGAACGCGAGGCGGATCAGCTGATGACGCCGTGGCAGCGCGGTGTAGGCGCCATAGCCGCCGGCCTGTTGGACGCCTGCAAAGCCTTGGAGACGCGCCTCCGGTCGGTTGGTCTTGCGATCGGTAATATTGACGTGTTCGTCCATCAATTAGCGATGCGATTACTGCTGTAATCAATACCGTGAGCGTTGCGATGATCGGCCCGGCGTCCGGCGCGAAGGTGTTAGTTGCGGCCCGATCTTTGGATTTTCGCGCGGAAGGCGACCCGATGCCGTCGATGACGACCTGATCGCCGAGGAAGCGGCGGCCAAGACCACCACGGTCACCGCCTTCGAGCGCAAGCGGCCCGCAAGGAAGCCTTTCCCCGAGCACCTGCCGCGCGAGCGTGTCGTGGTTCCTACACCCTGTTCCTGCCCGGCCTGCGGCGGGGACCGGCTCTCCAAGCTCGGCGAAGACGTCACCAAGACCCTCGAGGTTATCCCGCGCTCGTGGAAGGTGATCCAGACGGTGCGCGAGAAGTTCTCATGCCGGGACTGCGAGAAGATCGCGCAGGCACCTGCTCCCTTCCACGTGGTTCCGCGCGGTTGGGCCGGACCCAGCTTCCTCGCCATGCTGCTGTTCGAGAAGTATGGGCAGCACCAACCGCTCAACCGGCAGGCCGAGCGGTTTGCCCGCGAGGGCGTGCCGCTCAGTCTCTCGACCCTGGCTGATCAGGTCGGCGCCGCTGCTCACGCGCTGATGCCGATCTACAAGCTGATCGAGGCGCATGTTCTGGCCGCAGCCCGCATCCATGGCGACGATACCACCGTGCCGGTCATGGCGAAGGGCAAGACCGATGTGGCCCGATTATGGGTCTATGTCCGCGACGATCGCCCGTTCGCCGGGTCCGATCCACCGGCGGCGCTGTTCCACTACTCGCGCGATCGGCGCGGCGAGCACCCGCAGTCCCATCTCGCGGCATGGTCCGGCATCCTGCAGGCCGATGCCTATGGCGGCTACAACGAGCTCTATCGCAAAGGGCGCGATCCCGGTCCCGTGCTCGAGGCTGGCTGCTTTGCCCATGCAAGGCGCAAGTTCTTCGAGCTCGCCGATGTCGTAAGCTCGGCCCGGAAGAAGAGCCGCGGCCAGCGCGCCGCCATGATCTATCCGATCGCGCTCGAAGCCGTGCAGCGCCTCGACGCATTGTTCGACATCGAGCGCGGCATCAATGGCAAGAGCCCGGCCGAGCGGCTCGCGGTCCGGCAAGAACTCAGCGCGCCGCTGATGGCCGAGCTCCACACCTGGCTCACCGAGCAGGTCGTCAAGCTGTCGCGCGGCCATGACCTCACCAAGGCCTGCTTCTACATGCTCAAGCGCTGGGACGCGTTCACGCGCTTCCTCGACGATGGCCGCATCTGCCTCACCAACAACGCCGCCGAGCGCGCCCTTCGCTGCATCCCGCTCGGCCGCAAGGCATGGCTGTTCTGCGGATCAGATCGTGGTGGGCAACGCGCCGCCGTCATCTACACCCTGATCCAGACCGCCAAGCTCAACGATGTCGATCCGCAGGCCTTGGCTCGCCGACGTCCTCGCTCGCATCGCCGATCATCCGGCAACCAAGCTCGACAAGCTCCTGCCGTGGAACTGGGCGCCGCGCTCCGAAGCAATCGCCGCGTAACTCGCCCCACGCACCGGTCGGGATCCCACCGCGGCCTTCACCGGACGGATACGATCCACTTTCGTAAACTGAAGTTCCATAATTCGCAAAAACAACTGAGAGGTTGTGGACACGTTATCGGATAGACGGCAGGGCAGGGCAGGGCAGGGCAGGGCAAGCAAGGCGAGGGTGCTCAAGACCGATTGGGTTAGGGGCGATAACATCGGCGTTGATCGCACGTAGGTCGACTGACAGAGCCACGAAACCGGACCGATGCGCAGGCATGCATAATATGAAGACCTGCCTGAAAGCCGGCTATGACCGATCAATCTGATGTGAGTGCTCGACCTTGCTTATTGAATGCAAAAGCACATCCCCGCAGCAGACCAATAAACCGTGCGATAATTTGCAAGGTAACAATCAATCAGCCGTCGCCCATGGGCAAATGGCAGGTACCTCGAGACTGGTGAAGATCGCCGGGTTTCTCGCGGCGATCTGAAGACCATGCGCCAATGCTATTGCGGCGATGTACATGTCTGCATAGGAATAACTCTTGCCTCGGCGGATAGCTTTGACCGAGATGTCGGCAAAAGACCAAGCAGCAAGCTGCTCGAATACGAGCACGCGGCCGGAGAACAACTGAAGGGTTCGATCGAGAGCGCTCGCTAGGCCATCCTTGCGCGGGCCCTCCTCGATCAGCCCGATCCCTGCGAGCAGTTCTGCCACACTGATGCTTGTAATGAACAGGCTCTCAGCCGTCTGCTGGTCAAGCCACTTGACGAAGGTGGTGTCCGGCTCAGGCTTCATCGCCTCCGCAACGGCACTGGTATCAAGCAGAATCATCCGAACCACGTGGGCGGGGCAGGGTTGGCCCCGCGTACTGCCTCAAGAGCCTCGACATCCTCATTTGACAGCCCGCTCGACCTGCTCAGGCTCGACAGAGCAGATCCAATGCAAAGCCGCCCCCCCGGGCAAAGAGCGGCCTCTAATAACAGGCGCGCTTCAGCCTGCGGAGTGGTACGATTTTCGAAGGCACGCGCCTGAAGAGCTCGCAAGGCGGCATCCGAAAGCGTGCGGATTGTTAACGAGCCCATAGCCGTGCTCCTTTCCGACAGGACCAGACTAAGCCCTAGTCCACCTGCTAAGTGACAACAAGACCCCTGAGCAACAGCCGCATCACCATATATCGCGCAAGTGGCCTCTCGGAAAAATTATTCCCAATGGATGACGGACACGTCACAAATAATCGTAGGATCAAAGAGACGGCCAACCATCGCCGCAGGGTGCCTCCTATATGTACTCTCTCAACGAAAATCTGGTAGTCTCGACTCTGGCGAAGCGCACCGCCAATTGCAGGAGTGATAAAACGTGCCATTTAATCTGGGCTACCCGCACAGCACGCACATCTCAAAAAGGCCAGGGTATACGGGGACGAGCTTACAGGAGGTAGCCTTAAGATTTCCAAGCGAGGATGCTTGCTTTGAACACATATCACAAGCACAAATTAGACGTCTTGGTCCATGTACTAAATGCGGAACAACCGGACGCTGGTACCGACGGCGTAGTGCGAAATATGTTCAACATCCATGCGGTGCAGTATTCTCACCACTGGCCGGAACAGTATTCCATGCCTCGAAATTACCTCTAAGAATGTGGTTTTACGCTTTTCTCCATTTCGCCAACTCAAGTAACGGAGTAAATACCGTATTTCTAGAGCGCCATCTGTCAATTTCCTATTCAGCAGCCTTTCGTATGGGTCGGCGAATAAGATTGCATATGGCAGCCCTTGAGTCTGATATCGACTTTGCCGAAGCAAAAAATCTCCACACAAGGATAATAATCCTGAGGCGTGTTAGGTCTAAAAATCGCGAGCGAACTTCGGCAAACATATTTCTCGTCAGCGACGGATCGAGGGTCAACACTTGGATCTTAAATGACCCGCGAAGGCATAATTTAGCCGCTATCGTTCGGGGTCAGAAGTCGACAGGTAGAGTGTTAACAACTGATTATAGGACTTGGCGGATCTTTTCTGCTTATGGTCAGCGTAAACCACTTGCTGAATTATACCCTGACTTTTTTCATGATGACCCGACAGAGCGCGATGCAATCACTGGCTTCAAATCTTACTTTGAGCTTCCATTTATATTGAAGTATAAGCACTCATCGACAGCAAACCTAAATGGATACATCAAGGAATATCAATTCCTATATAACAGAAGAGAAAATTCCAAACAAATATTTTGGGACATGGTAAAGTCGTTCCCAAAGATTTACATGAATTTATAGCAGACGAACTTATGATCAAACTGGATTAAATGATAATGCGAGCACGCGGCCCTGGTATCGTTCAATTTTTCGAACGTTTTCCTAACGAGGACGCGTGCCTGAACCATCTTTTCTCGATTCGACTTGAGGCGGCGGAAACTTGTCCGGTATGTGGCCTGAAGGGCAAGTGGACTCGAATAAGCGGGACTACCCAGTGGCGGCACACATGCCGGTCCCACGTAACACCGCTAAAAGGGACGATTTTCTACCGGTCCCATTTGCCTCTAATGGCCTGGTTTTACGCCATTCTAATCTACGCAAATTCGACAGATTCCGTTCATTGTTCACATATCAGAAGGCAGCTTGGGCTTGGTCATCGTAGTTCATACAAACTCTGCCAAAAAATCAAGATACACATGGCTACAATGCCACGGCCAGCAATGCTTGGCGGAGCAGGTAAAACTGTGCATGTTGATGAGGTCGCCCTTCCTTATTTGCGAAGCACCGCCGGAGATGCTCAGCGTTCAGCGATTGTCCTCGGAATGGCATGTGATGACGTGACCATTTGTGGTACTATCCCAAACAGAAAAGCCGAGACAATCATACCCATTGTGCGAAAGCGGGTCCGGGCAGGTTCGCGGATCGTGACGGACATGCACAAGGCTTATGGGTCTCTAGCAAGCCTTGGATACGAACACGTTCAGATTAATCACTCAGTCGCTTTTCACGATTTTAAGGGCAACACGAACAATCCGATCGAGATGTTCTGGGCAACATTAAGGCGGAATTTCCGCGGGTTTAGAAATGTATCCGAAGAGAATCTTTGGCACTTTATTGCGGAAATCGAGTACCGTTACAACAGAAGGTTGAAACCACATATTATTTTCGAAGAATTAATCACTAAATTTCCAGAATGTTGGTCATTTTACGAAGATAATTGGCGGGCGCGATTTGAATGGCACGATCGAACAACGCAGTATGATGGTCACGATGCGACACTTGTGATCCGCTAATGGCTTCAACGAGATCTGCGCGCTAGCAGTTCTGCAATCCGCTTTGCTGCCGTGCCATCACCATAGGGGTTGTGCGCTGTTGCCATCCGTTGATACGCGCCCGGATCGTCCATCAGTCGGCAAACTTCTTCGAAAATGGCACTTGCGTCTGCTCCGACGAGCCGCGCCGTCCCGGCAGCGACGCCTTCCGGCCGCTCGGTCGTATCGCGCATCACCAGCACCGGCTTGCCGAGGCTGGGGGCCTCTTCCTGGATCCCGCCGGAATCGGTCAGCACGATATCGCTCGCCGCCATCATCCCCACAAAATCGAGGTAATCCAGCGGGTTGATAAGCGCAATATTGTCAAACCCGGCAAGCGCCGGGCGCATCACGTCGCCGACATTGGGATTGGGGTGGAGCGGGTAAATGATCGCGACGTCATCGCGGCTCGCCAGCTCCTGCAATCCTTTGGCAATTTCCGCCATGCCGGCCCCGAAATTCTCGCGCCGGTGAGCGGTGACCGCGATGATCCGCTTGCCGGCGAACCGCTCCTTCAAGGGAGCGATCGCGGGGGCCAGCGTGGGGTCGGCGGCGATCCGGTCTTGCGCGAAGAGCAGCGCGTCGATTACCGTGTTGCCCGTCACATGGATCGCACTTTCGGCAACGTTTTCAGCGCGCAAGGCCGCTGCCGCCGTTGCCGTGGGGGCGAAATGCAGATCGGCGATAACGCCTGTCACCTTGCGATTCACCTCCTCGGGCCAGGGCGAATAGATGTCGCCGCTGCGTAATCCCGCCTCGACATGGCCGACCGGAATACGCCGGAAATAGCACGCCAGGCTGGCCATCATCGTCGTCAACGTGTCGCCATGCACCAGCACACGATCAGGCAACAACTGGTCCAAGACCGCGCCGAAACTTGCAATGAGGCGCGTCGAAAGCGCATCGAGCGACTGGTCCGGCTGCATCAGGTCAAGGTCGACATCGGGCACCAGCCCGGCCAGCGCCAGCACCGAATCCAGCAGCTCGCGGTGCTGCGCGGTCACCACCACCTTGATATCAAACCGCCCGGTGTCCCGCAGCGCGGCAACCACCGGGAACATTTTGATCGCTTCAGGCCGGGTGCCGAATGTCACCACGATGCGGGGAAGCCCGCCGCGGTCCGTCATCGCCGCAACATGCCCCGCGTGTCGAACACCAGCTTGCCCGCCAGATCGGCAGGGCTGAGATGCTTGAACGCGGTGTGATCGACCAGCACCACCACAATCTCCGCCTGCCGCAGCGCCGCGTCAAGCGTCACCAGGGCCGCCCCCGTGCTTGCGAACGCCTTGGGCAATTCGTTGGTGAAGGGCTCGACCACCAGTATCCGCTCGCCATGCGTGCGGGAAAGTGCTTCGGCGATTTCAAGCGCGGGGCTTTCGCGGAAGTCGTCGATGTCGGACTTGAACGCGAGGCCAAGCAGCGCGACCTTGCCGTGCGGCGCAGCATTGAGCAGCGCGCGGACCTTGTCTTCGGTGTGAACTGCCTTGTGATCATTGATCTCGCGGGCGGTCCGCACCAGCCGCGCGGCTGAGGGCGCGCTCGCGACGAGAAACCAAGGGTCGACAGCGATGCAGTGCCCGCCCACGCCGGGGCCGGGCTGAAGGATGTTGACGCGCGGGTGACGGTTGGCGAGGCGTATCACTTCCCACACATCCACCCCGATCACATCGGCGATCATCGACAGCTCGTTTGCAAACGCAATATTGACGTCGCGAAAGCTGTTTTCGACCAGCTTCACAGTCTCCGCCACACGCGCGGTGGTGTAGAGGCAATCGCCCTTGACGAAGCTGGTGTAGAGCACCGCCGCCCGCTCTGCGCAGGCCGGCGTGACGCCGCCGATCACGCGGTCGTTGTGCACCAGTTCATTGACGATCCGCCCGGGCAGCACGCGTTCGGGGCAATAGGCAAGCGCAATGTCGGCCTCGTCTTCGCAGCCGTCGCGGGGCACGGCGATATCCGGGCGCATTTCGCTGATGATTTGGGCGACCCTTTCGGTGGTGCCGACCGGCGAAGTGCTTTCGACGATCACGCAGGCGCCTGGCAGGATCTTGGGCGCAATCGCGCGGGCGGCGGCTTCGACATAGGAAATGTCGGGCGACTTGCCTTCGCCGAGCGGCGTCGGCACGGCGATCATGTAGAAACTGGCGGTCGGCACTTCGGTCGAGGCGACTAGCATCTGCGCGGTGATCGCGTCATGCACCAGCTTGGCGAGATCGCGCTCCTCGATATGCACTTCGCCCGCGTTGACCGTATCGACCACCTTCTGCGAGACATCGACGCCGCACACGCTCCAGCCATAAGAGGCGAGCAGGGCTGCAGTGGGCAAACCGATATATCCGAGGCCGATCACGGCAACCTGATGGTCAGGTGTCGCTTGGGCGTGCCCCGTCCATCCTAGTACGGCGGTCCCGTCGAAAGGAGCGTTCATGCAATCGTGATCCTGATTTCGGCAAAGACATTGAACGCAAAGCTCTTAACAGCACGTTAGGCTTGCCCCACTTTTCACCCTTTTTCTGTTTGCCTTGCAGGCACTGTAAGATGTGTAAGCGGCGGAAAAGCCACTACTCCACCACCGAGCGAAGATCTGCAACAGTAGTTTCAAACATCCGCTCGACGCCGGAACATGGGGCAGCCTAGTGCGCGCGATCTGCGCCCCATTCAATTTTGATGACTATCTAATGTCTGCGCTGGTATATGTGTAATCATCGACCACCGGCACATAGTACCTATGGCGCCCCAAATAGGGCCTAGGATGTGAAAGGTGCCGCGTATTTACTCGCTCTATATATGCCCAGGCGTCAATAATTTGTCGAACATATTCAACCGTTTCGGGAACTTGCGGAATTCTCCAGCTCGCCCGGACGCGCCCAGGCCCCGCATTGTAAGCTGCCAAGGCCAGATCATAGCGGCCGAATTCCTCTAATTGGATCCTGAGATACCTTGCACCGCCCTTCAGGTTCTGAAGCACATTAAGTGGATCGGAGACACCAAGGTCATGTGCGGTGCCTGGCATAAGCTGAGCCAGGCCGATCGCGCCTTTGGGCGAACGAGCGTAAACCTGGTAGCGGCTCTCCTGCCAGATCAAAGCGTCGAACAAGGCAACCGGAATGTTTTCCTCGCAGGCAATGGCTGCGATCAACGAATAATGTTGGAGCCGCCGCAGCTCGGTTGACGCAGGAAGATCACCCCGCGGCCTGTACGGTGTCTCCTCGCAGCCGTCGGTTAGCGCCGATAAACGCGAAACTTCCGGATTAAGGGTCGATGGTGCAAAACCGGTCTTCATCCATCGAGGAATATTGATAGCCGTTGCAAGGGGTTTAATATCACTTCGATAGGCCGAGGTGATCCCAACAAAGTCGGCTGCGAGAGTCGATGCCAGATCGGGAGCCTCGCGAAAAGTCGCTCGATCAACCCGCTCTGGCGTCGCGCTAACATGGATGACAAGTCCCGGGGGCGGGGCGCTCCCGAACTGTATTAGCTCGACCTCCTGCGCCGCCGCCGCCGCATGAAGTGCTGCTATGAACAGGCTCGCAGCGATGGCGCGAACAGGCATATCTATGCTCCTTCAAAAGCCTGAGCTTCTCTCACTAAGCATCAGAGTCAATTAGGAAAAAAGTTCCGCCTTTCGCGGCCGCTCTCTTCATCGTCGCATGCGAAAGAAAGAAAAGGAGGGAAGGGGAGGGGGAACTCGAAAGGACTTGCCATGCCACTTACTGCCAAACCCCCTTCACAGCGCCTCGTCGATATCGTGGGCGCACTTGGCGGCAGCTGGTCAGGCTTCAGGGCAATGTGCCGATGTCCTGTCCATGAAGATTCAACCCCCAGCTTGTCACTGAGACAAGGCAACCATGATATACTGGTCCACTGCTTTGCCGGATGTGACCCAGCTGCTGTGTTGCGAGAGCTCGCATCCCTCGTGCCGGGCAAGACGTACGACTTCCCGGATGGCCCTGTACGCCCATTCGACTCTACAGCGATCGCGCGCCATCTCTGGTCGCAGGCCAAAGAGATCACAAACACCTGGGGCGAGGCCTATTGCCGCTATCGCGGCATTGCCGAGCACTATGACGACCTGCGCTATCATCCCCGATGTCCGAGGGGCAGGAAACCCGATACCGTGTTCGAGCCCGCACTGCTGGTCGGGGTACGCCAGGGCGGCGAAATCAGAGCGGTTCAACGAATCTACCTCAAGCGGGGAGGGCAGGGCTACCGCTCCAAGCTCATGATCGGCAACCCGCAGGCCGGCAGTTGGCAGGGGCGGCGCCACAGCAAGATCCTGGCACTTGCGGAGGGATTCGAAAGCGCCGCACGCTTTGCCGAACTGCACGGAGTCCCGACCTGGTCCTCGCTCGGAGCCGAGAGGCTCGATCTCCTCCGCCTCCCCCAGGGGATCGAGGAGTTGATCATTGCCGAAGACAACGATCCCGAAGGCCGGCGGGCAAGCATCAAGGCTGCCGAAGCCCACGCCCGCGAAGGGCTGACGATCCGACGCATGGCACCACCTGCCGGTTACGAGGACTGGGGAGCGGTTCCGGGTCGCCGTTAAAGGGGAGGGGGAGGGGAGGGATTGGCTTGCCAGTGATGAGGTGAGCCGAACCCAGGAGACTTCCATGACAGATCTGTTTGAAGCAGCGGCGCAGCGGCGGACGCCGGCCCAGCTTGCCGCGCGCACTCTTTCCATCCTCATCGACAACGACAGCCCGATCACACGGGCGATGATGAACGCGGCCATGGCCAGTGCTTTTGGCGGAAGTGATGCAACCGGCCGCTGGACTCAGCGCGAGAGCTTCGAGGTGCTCGAACATGCGCTTGCGCTGAGCCTTACGTCTCGCAGGCGCGCGGCACTCAACCACGATGATCTCGACAGGGCGATGGCAATCGCAGGAAAGCTCCCCACCCAAACCGTCCGCAGTGAGGACCAGATCGACTGGCAGCAGTTCTCCACGCCCATCGACCTTGCTGCCGTCGCCGTCATGCTGGCCAATGTTCAGCCCGGCGATGTCGTCCTCGAGCCGAGTGCCGGAAACGGCCTGCTGGTCGCGCAGCTTCCGGAGGTTGCCACGCTGCAGCTCAACGAACTCCATGAGGCCCGTCGCGCGCGCCTCGCGGACATCTTCCCCGCCGCCACCATCACTGGTCACGACGGGGCGGCGATTGCCAGCACGCTTGGCGCCAAGACCAGACCTTCGCTCATCCTCATGAACCCGCCATTCTCGCGCTCCATCGGGCGCGGTGTGGACCACCTTGCTGCAGTCCGACACCTCGCCGCCGCCATTACCCATCTGCGCCCCGGCGGCCGCATCGTCGCAATCATGCCGGACTGGTTCTCCCGGTCGGTCAAGATGAGTGAGGTATTCGAGACCACCCTAGCGCCCGTCACGGTTCGCAGCTCAATCCGCCTCGAGCAGGCCTACACCAAGCACGGCACCAGTATCGCGGTCAGGCTCTATGTGCTCGACAAGGTACCCGGTACCCGAACCCACACGACCATCCAAAGGGCGAACGTGGCTGGCCTGATAGGCACCCTCGAGATCGTGCCGCGCGTCGGCCTTGTCGAAGAGCAGCCCAAGCCTGCAGCGCCCGTCAAGGCCATCTCGCTGTTCGGGGCGACCCGGAACGCAAAGCCATCGGCCCCTCGCATCTTCCGCGCACCGGTCCGCAACAACGTCCTCCCCGTAGCCTACAGCGCGCTCGAAACGCCCGCGCCGCTGTTGGAGCAGGCCGGGGTCTATCTGCCCTATCGGCCAAGCCGGGTCATCTTCGAGACCGCCGGCGAGCACCCGACCGCACTCGTCGAATCCGTGGCGATGGGCTCGATCCCTGCGCCGATCCCCCACCACGTCCCACAACTACCGGAACGCACGATCTCCGAGCGTCTGCTGTCAGCATCACAGCTCGAAACCGTGGTCTACGCAGGCCACGCCTGGGGGCAGTGGCTTCCCGGCAGATTCAAGCCCGATCCCGGAGGCGTCGGGCTCTTGATCGACCAGGAGGGTGCATCCTACCGCAAGGGCTTCTTCCTTGGCGACGGCACCGGGGCAGGGAAGGGGAGACAGGTCGCCGCCACAATTCTCGACAATTGGCTCCAAGGCCGCCGCCGGGCGATCTGGATCTCGAAGAACGAGCCGCTGCTCGACGATGCCCGCCGTGACTGGGCGGCCCTTGGCGGGCTCGCTGCCGATGTCCAGTCGCTCTCGCGATGGAAGATCCATGAGCCGCTGACCCTCGATGAGGGCGTGCTGTTCGTGAGCTATCCGACGCTGCGCTCGGCACGCGGCGATCACAGCCGTCTTGAACAGCTCATCCGCTGGGCGGGTGAAGAGTTCGACGGTGTCATCGCCTTCGACGAGGCTCACGAGATGGGCGGGGTTGCAGGCGGGGAGGGCGCTTCTGGCAAGGGTATTGGGGGGACCAAGAAGGGCTCGCAGCAGG
>ERZ1066122.2141-NODE-2141-length-13696-cov-5.762701_pt1 | contig 13696 bp, 14 predicted proteins | sample MGYA00382769_ERZ1066122 | MGnify/ENA primary metagenome ERZ1066122 (study PRJEB33369, sample SAMEA5778352) | biofilm metagenome | biome: Industrial cooling water; feature: Water cooling tower basin; material: Biofilm | place: United Arab Emirates | collected...
GGGGTATGCCGAACACCCACAACAGTGCGACCAGCGCGAAGATCGCCAGGACCCGACGCTCCGGCGGCGACAATGTGCCCAGATCGCTCAGTCGCCGCTCGATCTGGGCATGTGCGCCGCCCTTGCCGATGCCGTCAATCCGAAAGGCCAGGCGTGTCAGCACCAGCCAGGCCAGGGGTACCAGCACAACGACCGCTGGCAGCCCCAGCATCATCCAGTCCAGAAATGTAATGGTGCGGCCAGTGCTGGCTTCAATCGCTTCCTTGACCAGCAGATTGGTCGGAGTGCCGATGTAGGTTCCCAGCCCGCCAATTGAGCACGCGAACGCAATACCCAGCAAAAGGGCTGTGGCAAATCCTCCATCGTCACGATGCGATGACGCGATCGTCGCAGCCACTGTAAGCGCGATCGGCACCATCATGATCGCCGTCGCGGTGTTCGATATCCACATCGACAGGATCGCCGCCGCGACCATAAAGCCACCGACCAATCCGGACGGACGATCGCCAGATCGCAAAACAACGTGGAGCGCAATCCGCTCGTGCAGGCGCCACCGCTCGATCGAGCGCGCCAGAATAAACCCACCCAACAAAAGCACCACAACGGGATGAAGATACTTCCCGGCAATCTCTCCCAGTTCGGCGACCCCCGCCAGCGGCAGGACGACCATCGGCAACAAAGCCGTAACGGGAATCGGGATCGCTTCGCTGACCCACCAGACAACCATCAGCGCCAGCGTCGCCAGCACCACCCAGGCCATCCGCGCGCTGGCACCAGCATCTCCCGTTTCACCGCCTTCAACCTGCGTCACCAGTCCGGGCGGCACGGGCAAGGCCAGAATGGCGAGAAAGATCAGCAGGCCTAGCCACAGCCCCCAGGCTTGCCGCCTGCTGCGGATCGTCGGTTCGTTATCCATGCGATATTATCCTTGCCCGCTCGATCATGCGACGACCGGGTCAACCAGAATGATGCGGATGTCGTTGACGTTCGTGAGGGTCGGGCCGGTAATGATCAGATCGCCTAAGGCAGCAAAGGCGGGATGTGCATTGTTTTGGTCCAGCGCCTCGGCGAGATCGACACCGGCCGCACGCGCGCGCTCCAAGGTGGTCGGGTCAACGATCGCTCCTGCGCCTTGCCCAGTGCCGTCAATCCCGTCGCTATCGATCGCAAGGGCAAAGACGCCTGCCGTCCCGTTCAGCCTCAAGATCAGCGACAACAGATATTCACCATTCGGACCGCCCTGCCCATCTCGATTGCGCAAAGTCACGGTGCATTCACCGCCGGAGATCAGCGCAACTCTCCGCCCGCAACGCAGCCACTCGCGCGCGTGATCGGCATGAAGGGCACCCAGCATGGCAGCATCGCCCTCAAGATCATCGCCCAGCATGATTGGCTCGTACCCCGCCCGGACGGTAATGCGGGCGGCGGCTTCCAGAGCAACTGAAGCCGTCGCAATCACATGCGTAATCGAGCGAGCAAACGCCGGATGATCGGCGGACGGCAGAGCGTTCTTTGGATTGTTCAGTGCCCGGGCTATGGCAGGAGGCGGAGCAATTCCATATCGCCGCAGGATCCGCCGGGCATCGGCCAGCGTTGACATGTCCGCCATTGTCGGGCCTGAAGCAATCGTGGCAGGATCATCGCCTGCGACATCCGAGATGATGTAGTTCTCAACCCGCGCGGGCGCTGCCGCCAGGGCCAGCCGCCCACCCTTGATTGCCGAGAGATGCTTGCGGACGCAGTTCATCTCGCTCACCGTTGCGCCACTGGCCAGCAAGTCCCGCGCAATGGCCTGCTTGTCGGCCAGGGTGATGCCATGTCCGGGCAGGGCCAGCAAAGCCGACCCGCCGCCGGAGAGCAGCACGATGCAACGGTCCTGTTCGGTCAGGGCCGTCGCGAGATCCAGCACTTTGCGTGCCGCCATTTCGCCTTTGTGGTCCGGTACCGGATGCGCTGCCTCGACGACCTCGATCGATTTCGGGAGCACGAGATCGCCACTGTGCCCGTAACGGGTCAAAGCCACCCCCTCTATCCGGTCACCCAGTATCCAGTGAGCGGCAGCGGCCATGGCGACGGCCGCTTTCCCTGCGGCCAGGACCACCGTCCGGCCGGCATGATCGCTTGGTAAGAGATAGGTAGCCAAATTCTCTGCCGGATGGGCGGCGTTGAGCGCGGATACCATCGCTTCATGCAACAGACTGCGGTGCTGTACGCGATCTGGCGGGATCAAGCCGGGCATGCCTTGCAAACTCACGTTAACTCCGCTCCCTGCAAATGTCGGCAAGCCTGCAACTTTGCCAACCTGGCCAACCCGGAGATTAGACCGTTTGATGGCTATTGGTCGGACCACATTATCATTTTGGTAAGATGTCAAGTTGGATGACGCTTCACCCCACCGTGCACTACGATGTACAGCTGCTCGGGCTTCGGAATGTCACGCCGTGCCAGTCGGGAACCGCCGCTACCAGCTTTCCGCTAGCCATTTAGCGAGCCTGCTCAGGCACAAAAGGGTGCTGCCAGTCTAATCGCAGCTCGTCTCCGATCGACGCAGACCTGCCCTTCCCCAGCAATCCTCACGCCATGAGGTTCTGCCATTCGGCCAGTGCGGCCGAGCGGTGAGCCATGAAGAATCTCTGTCGACGAGGTGGCGTACTGAGTTGAAGTTGTTGTGGACGTTGGCGTGGAGCGAAGCGAGCTTCTGCAGGCAGTTCATCCTCACCAAGATGCGGATCACCTCGGGCGAGGAGTTGAAGTAGCGGAACGGGATGGCTGGCTTCCTGGATCTGGACATGCCCTGCCCTACCCGATCACCGGCGCTCCGGCAGCCGGTGCGTTTACTCTGACAGTACCCTCAGGACCCTTCCAGCCCGTGATCGAGGCTCGCAGATCTTTTTTCAAATCACCGGTACGGGAACGGCCCCAGGACACTGGAGATCGGCGAATGGTCCTAAAGGCCAAGGCTGTACGGCCTAGGAGTCGGCTTCTTTGGAAAGTGGTCATTGAGCTCCGGGTTGGCAATGATCGCTTGGTCGTAGGTTCTGCTACCGAGGTGAGTTGGCAAGGATGTCCGCTCGCAAGCCTTTTTAAGGCGATCCGATAACGCCTGCGCACGGCAGTACCATGGAGCCGAAACTCAATTTTCTAACAAAATTCCAGATGGTTCATCTCGTTAGTCAGCCCGGGAGCGCATCAGGTGATGCAATGCATTTTTGCGGCGGAACTGCTGGGATTCGAATCCACAGGAGGCGAATGAGCGCCGATAATTCGGGTGGCGGCGGGTATCCACCGTGAATCACGGGTATCGACCATGAATCATAGATATGCCCCAGATCTGTCGGATTGCGCCCACACAAATGCCCCCAATCGGCGTCGACACGAACAAGATTTGAAATCTATTTTCAGTTGATTGAAGCCAACAATCACTGAAAGTGGGATATGTACAATTCTCGTAATATTTTTACACCTATTAGACCTAAAATTAGTAAAAAAACTGCATGGCGGAGAAGGTGGGATTCGACCTTGAGCTCTATCTGGTTGATTTACATGAAATGAATGATCCCGTTGATTCGATTATGCCCCCTTCCCTGCCCCCAAGATTTTTGGCTTGATCCGGACAGATGTGGACAAAAGCGGCTCGCCAATCGGCCGCCAGGCTCCGGCCGCTTTCGACCCAGAGGTGGTCGTTCAGTTAATTCGCCGTGGACGTCCGCTTCTGACAGAAGCTTCCGATCGAATGCCTGGAAGCGGCCAGTCAGCTTTGCGCCCCAAGTCGGTCATTCAGCTAACCGCGAATAGATCCCGAAAACGGCCATCAACTTACTAGGTTTCGTGGACAAAGGGTATCCAGAGTTTGACTGAGGCGAGCGCGACGAAGCCGAGGTATGATTCCTTGGTCTTGTCGTAGCGTGTCGCGACCCTGCGCCAGTTCTTGAGTTTGTTGAAGAGGCGCTCGATCAGGTTGCGCCATTTGTATTTGGCGCGGTCGTGCGGAGCGGGGTTACGACGGTTGACCTTGGCCGGGATCACGGCCTCGACGCCTGCCGCCTCGATCTCCTCGCGGATGGCATCGGCATCGTATCCCCGATCCGGCAGGAAGGCCTCGATCCGGTCGGTTATCATGCGGAACAGTGGAGCAAAGCCCTGCACATCGTGGGCCTGTCCCGGTGTCAGCACGAAGCCGAGAGGCAAGCCTCTGGCATCGCACCTTGCGTGGAGCTTGGTGGTGAATCCACCTCTCGATCGGCCAAGCGCCTCGGTTTGCTGAGTCCCCTTTTTATGCCGACGGCACAATGATGTGCCCGGACCACGGTGCTATCGATCATGTCGGCGGCGGTATCGCGCCCTGCCAGCTCGGCCAGCGTCTCGAGCATGGCATCGAACACGCCGGTCGTGACCCATCGTCGATAGCGACGGAACACGCTGTTCCACTTGCCATACTCGTCGGGCAGGTGTCGCCACTGCGCTCCGGTTCGCGCGATCCACATCATGCCTTCAAAATAGGGGCGATTATCCTGCGCTGGCCGGCATCCACGACCATGCTCAGGCGGCAACAGCGGCCCGATCACTTCCCATTCCTCGTCTGTAACGCCAATCCGCTCGCCCAAGGCTGCCTCCAAAAGCCAGCCTTGAATCAGCGGTCGAGCCCCCAGTCAAGCTTTGTCCACGAAACCTAAGGGAGCATCCGTTCTGCGGTGCATGTATCTTTTCCGATTCCTTCCCGGTCGTACGGCTGGTGAACCCCGCGGTGCTCCATCAATTTGGCCTGACCTTTCGGTTCATGTGCGAGCCAGGATACGTTGGCGAGGTATACTGTGACAAAGCAGACCACCAGGCCAGCGTAAACGGCATGGCCTTTCCGAATATTTTTCAGACCGAAGTGATGCACCCGTTGGTGTGTCATCGGTGCGAAGTACCCACATTCCACTCATGTGAGCAAGCTGATGAGAAATCGTCACAATACACCTGATCCCTTCTCATGGTCGTAGTCGACGATTCCATGCCTAGATGGAAATGCGTCTGGGGCACGATGAACCGGTTCGCGCTGCCGACCTTGCGTTTCGTCAGAAGCTCCAAGCCTCTCTTGATTGCAGCCTAAACCGATAGAGTGCAGGACGCATTGGGGGAATTCGTGCGCTGACCAAACTCACTAGCGAAGCACGAGCGGTCACCTGACTTCCGGACAGTAAAAGCTGCAGTTCCGCTCCCCACCCAATATCGGACAATCCACGCTTCAACCTTTGAAGCTGAAACCTGCCGATCACAATCCATTCGGGTTGCGGCAGGAACTGGGCCGGTAACGGTCAGTCCGGTTTCATTCTCTCAATGGGGAAAGCGGACAATCCGATTACTGTCTTCGCATTGCTTAACCGCTACGCTTCGTGAGCCGGGCCCATTGTATACACATCCATCGTCACCACGGGTCGGCAATCCTGCCATTGATGCAGTGATCCAGATTGCCACTCATTCGTGCTTCCGGGACTAAGTTTGTGTAGATGCTGTTGTAGACGCTTTGGAGTCGCTGGTGCGATCGCTGCGTAAGCGGCAGCCGCTCTATTTAGCAGTTATATCCCTCGACATCGGCGCGAGTTTCGACAGGAAGCGGTTTTGCGCCGCGAAGGGTACGCCCTGTTCGCGCATCGCCTGCTGCAGGTTTTCGACCAGCGCGTTCAGGTCGCGCGTCGTGGCGCCCATGCTTTCATGCGCTTTCGCCATGTCGCGCCCGGTGTAGTCGCAACCGGCGTTGAGGATGTAGCAGAACTGTTCGAACAGAGTCCGCTTGAGCCGGACCATGTCACGCGCCGCGAAGATGGCGGCGATGCGCGGGTCCTCATGCGACAGGTCGACGGTGCGTTCGGCGATCGCGCGGATGCCGTCCTGTCCACCGAAGGTCGCGGCCATCTCGGTGCCGCTGAAAGGCCTGGCGCCGGCGTTGGCGTTGCTCTGTTCGTAGGGATCGACCGGCAATTCCCCGGTTACCGGGTCGCGCACCTGTTCCTCGACGCCGAATTCCTTGTCCCAGTCGATAGCGCCCTCGGCATCGGCGGGCGGGACTTGCTGGAGCAGCAGCAGGGCGAGGGGGAGAGCGATCATTGACAAGGGTTCCGGTACGGGCTGGGGGAAATCAGAAGGCGAGCTGGGCGGAGAGGAATCCGCCGCGCTGCTTCTCGAAGGTCGCGATCGAGCCGAGGTCGACATAGGCGGCGGTCAGGGTGACGTTGTCGGTCAGGGCATAGGCAGCGAACAGGTCGATCCAGTCGTCTTCACCCAGGCCCAGATTGTCGGGCTTGGTCCGCACTTCCGCGCCGACCACAGCGCGGCGCGACAGCTGGTAGGCGAGCGAACCCTCGAACTGGAGCGAGCGCCCGTCGTCCGCCGCATTGCCGAAACCGAGCAGCCCGCCCTCGTTGGCCGAGGTGTAGCGGACAGTCGCGGAGGCGAGCACGCTGTGCGACAGGAACAGCTTGGAGGCACTGACGAACAGGTCGGTGCCGGCGGCGCTGTCGGCCCCCACGGCCTGTACCACGGCGGCATCGCGGCTGCGCTTGTGCTGGATCCCGACGCTGACCTGCGGAAGCAGCGGATCGCCATAGACGAGGTCTCCGACCAGCCGGACCTTGGCCCCGAACACATCCTGGTTGAAGGTGTAACCCTGCCCGAGGCCGAGTGCAGCACCGACATCGCGGGTGTCGAAGTTCTGCCGGGCGTAGGACAGCTCGACCCGGTTGGCGATGCCGACCGCGACGCCATGGCTCTGCCAGCCGAAATCGGGCAGCTCGATCAGCGTGACATGGCCGGTCAGGCCCACGCCGCTGTCGGTCTCGAGCCCGCCGATGGTCGCCCAGGTCGCGACACCGCCACCGCTCGAGCCTTCGATTCCGGTGACGCCGTTGGTCAGCAAGAGCTTGCCGCCTTCGAACAGCGGATCGTCGCTCTCGACCGGTGGCGCGTCCTCCGCCGCGGCTGGAGCAGCCACGAGCGCGAGCGCCAGCGTCGGCGCGAAAAGGGCGAAAAGTCTTCTCATTGTTAAAGGCATAGCGGGCCATGGTTAAAGCCGGACTAACTGCAAGGGCGACTGCCGGGGTGTGGTTCGTTAAGCTTTACCCCCTAGGGCTGGCGGCGATGAAACAAGTCGCATTCTTCCTGGCATTGCTAGCTGCCGGTATTCCGGCTGCACATTTGCTGGCCGCAGGCAGCGCCTCCGCGCGCGTGCAGGTGGTCGACGACCGCGGCCTGCCCGTCCGCGATGCAGTGGTGGAAATTACGCCCGCCGCCGGCGCCAATTCTCCGTCGGGCTTTGCCTGGCGCGCTGCCATAGCGCAGAAGGACCTGCAGTTCACCCCCGGGACGTTGATCGTCGCCAAGGGTTCCACGGTGGCCTTCCCCAACCTCGATAAGGTCCGCCACAGCATCTACAGCTTCTCGAAAATCGCCAAGTTCGAGATCGAGCTCTACGGGCGCGACCAGACCCGGACCCAGCGCTTCGCGATAGCGGGCACTGCGGCGCTGGGCTGCAACATCCACGACGGCATGCGCGGCTATGTCCGCGTGGTTGATACGCCTTATGCCGCGAAGACCAACGCCAACGGAATCGTCGACCTGTCCGGCGTCCCCACCGGCAAGGCTACCGTTACAGTGTGGCATCCGCGCCTGCGCTCCCTTGCCTCCTTGAGCGAGAGCTCAGGATAACTCCCGAAGATCAGCCTCCGCTCCTTGCCGGCGAAGCGGTACTTGAGGCGCCAGCTACGGTGGCCGGCCTTCGTGACGAAGAGATACAGCCCCTCGGCATCGGAGAGCTTGTAATCCTTGTCCTTACCCTTTGCCTGCCTGACTGCGACTTCGCTGAGCATCGATGCCCCCAAATTTGAAAATCAGTGCCCCCAGAAGCGCCCCCAACTTGTGCGGATGCAAGCGGATCTACTGAAACAAACAGAGAACATAATTTAGCGCAAAAACGCCTAAAATCAAGGAAAACAAGCGCTTTTTGGATCGATGCGGAAGGGTGACTGGCGGAGAGGGTGGGATTCGAACCCACGGTACGGTTGCCCGCACACCGCATTTCGAGTGCGGCGCATTCGACCACTCTGCCACCTCTCCGCGAAGCGCAACGGGGCCGCGCAGGACCCGGTCGAAAGAGCGCGGCGGTTAGCGAACGCAGCGGCGCTTGCCAAGCCTGAATCGGCGCGACGGCAACGGTATCGGGGGATGGATTGCGGCAATGCTTGTTTCGCACCTGCACAAGACTATATTCCCCCCTGTATGGAACGCACCCGGTTCTTCTCGGCTCAGGCCGGTCGCACGATTGACGTGCCCCGCCACGCACGCGCGCGGTTCGGGATCGGCGATGTGGTGCGCCACCGGATTTTCGACTTTCGCGGGGTGGTGTTCGATATTGATCCGGTCTTCGCCAACAGCGAGGAATGGTACGAGTCGATCCCCGAGGCGATCCGTCCCACGCGTGAGCAGCCGTTCTATCACCTGCTGGCTGAAAACGAGGAATCGTCCTACGTCGCCTATGTCAGTCAGCAGAATCTGCTCGGCGATGGCGAAGGCGGGCCGGTCGACCACCCGCAGATCGCGGAGATGTTCGAACAGTTCGAAAACGGCCGCTACCGGATGCGCCGCGCACTGACGCACTAGTCGGCGCCGCGGGGGGATGGAACTGACCGGACAACCCGACCGTTTCGAAGCCCTGCTGCGGCAGGAACTCTCGCCTGGCGAACGCCTGCTGTGGCACGCCCGCGCCCTGCCCCGGGCCAAGCGCGGCAGCCTCGCCATTGTGCTGTTTGCCATCCCGTGGACCGCGTTTGCCGTATTCTGGACGACCATGGCCTTCACCCTGCCGCGCATGGGAGGCGAGACCGGGCTGATGACCTGGCTGTTCCCCGCCTTTGGCCTGCCATTCATCGCGATCGGCCTGTTCATGTTTGCCAAGCCGGTCCTGTCCCGCATCGCTGCCGGGCGGACCGCCTACGCAGTGACCGACCAGCGGGTGATCCAGCTGATGGCCGGCAAAGGCATCCTGAGCGAATCGGTGCCGCTGGCAAAGATCACCTCCCTGACCCGGCACGAGAAAGGCGACGGCAGCGGCACCTTGCAGATCCGGCTGGAACACAGTCCCGCGCTGGCCAGTCGGCAGCGTGTGACCGGGTTCGATCTCGGCGTCGTTCCGGATGTGCGCCGCGCCGAGCAGGCGCTGCGCCAGGCGATGGATCGGGCCAGTCGGGCTGGCTAGCGGGGCAGCGTCCGGTCTAGCGCAACGGCCAGCAGCCCCGCCAGCACGAACGCGAGCGCGATCGCCGCCATGTTGGCCAGCGCAGCCAGCCAGCCGATCGTTGCGACATCCATGAAGAAATAGGGCACGCCGCCTCCCTCCACCGCCGCGCGTACGATGGCATAGGCCGAATAGGCGAGCGGATAGAGCGCCCACAGCAGCGGATCGCGCCACTGCAGCGCGCGATGCGGCGCGAAGGCCAGCCACCACAACGGTAAAGCCAGCGGTACCCAGAAATGGTGCATGTCGTCCCCCAGTGCCGACCACCAGTTGGGCTGCGGCACGGGTTCGAGCACCAGATTGTAAACCAGCCCCACCAGCACGATCGCCAGCATCGCCCCGCCTTGCACCAGCGGAGAGACCGCTGCGCGGCCGCGCCAGGCCAGCAGGGCGAAGATCACGCCCACCGCCAAGTTGGTCAGGATGGTAAAGAACCGCAGCAGGTTCCACACGATTTCGTCCGCCGCTTCGCCCCGCGCCAACCCGTTCAGGATCGGCGGGGCCATCGCGCCCAGCGCGGCGAGCGCAATGACAGCGGCCGAAAGCCGGGCAAGCCGATCAGTCATGCTCAGCTCTTCAGCTTCCACCCGGACTTGAGCACGCGGTAAACCACGAACGCCAGCACCAGGTTGAACAGCCCAATCCCCAGCGCCCCGTGCAGCACCGCCGTGTCGGTGTTGCCAATATCGCTCTGGCCGAGGAAGCCGTAGCGGAAGCCGGAAATGACGTAGAAGAACGGGTTGGCGCGGCTGATCGCCTGGAACAGCGGCGACAGGTTATCGATCACATAGAACGTGCCCGACAGCAGGCTGAGCGGGGCGACCACGAAGTTGGTGATCGCCGCGTTATGGTCGAACTTTTCCGCCCAGACCGAGGTCAGCAGGCCGACCAGCGCCAGCATGACCGATCCCATCAGGCCGAACCAGACCACTGCCCAGACATGTGCCATGGCCAGCGAAACACCTGGCCACAGCAGCATCGCGGCCGCCACTGCCAGCCCGACCAGCACCGCGCGGGTCACCGCCGCGGCGACGATCCCGGCCATCAGCTCGCCTTCGGACAGGGGCGGCATCAAGAGGTCGATGATCGTGCCCTGGATCTTGCCCGACAGCAGCGAGAAGCTGGAGTTGGCAAAGGCATTCTGCATCATGCCCATCACGATCAGGCCGGGCGCGACGAAGGTCGCGAACGGCACACCGAGCACTTCGCGCCCCTCGCGGCCGAGCGCGACGGTGAAAATGACCAGAAACAGCAGCGTTGTGACCGCCGGGGCCCAGATCGTCTGCGTCTGGACCTTGAGAAACCGGCGCACCTCCTTCATATAGAGGGACCACAGCCCGATGCGGTTGAGACCGTGGAACACCGGCTCGCCGCGCGGGTGGAACCGGACCCCGGCTTTGGCTTGGTCATTCTGACGGGGCACGCCCGACTTATCCGGAGTCAGTGCTTGATTGGCCATGGCCGTGCGCCTAGGCCGAAGTACACTTTGTGGCAAGCGCGGGGCAACAGGCTGCAAGGCCGTGATGGACATGGAAACTGGATTGCAATGAGCTGGACCGACGAACGGATCGCAACGCTGAAGAAGATGTGGGAAGGCGGCTCGACCGCCAGCCAGATCGCTGACGAGCTGGGCGGGGTGAGCCGCAATGCCGTGATCGGCAAGGCGCACCGGCTGGGCCTGAAAGCGCGCCCGTCCCCGGTCAAGCCCAACGAGCCGAAGGAAAAGGCCGCGCCGGTGAAAGCCGAAAAGCCTGTGGCCAAACCGGTGGCGAAGCAACCCGCCGCACCGGCCCGCCCGGCCCCGCGCCCGGAACCGGTTGCGGAAGTGCGCGCTGAGCCTGCTGCTCCAGCGCCTGCGCCGCGGGCCGAAGTCCCCTCGCAGCCGCTGCCCAACCCGTCCTCCGACATGCCGCGCATCGTCTCGGTCGGCCCGGGCGGCTTCCTGCGACAGGGCCCGGGCGAGCAGCAGGCCCCGATCCCACCCGCCCCGCCCCGCCGCCTTGTCCCGGCCAAGCCGAGCGCCGAGATTGCCGACAAGACCAGCCTGCTCGATCTCAGCGACAAGGTGTGCCGCTGGCCGATGGGCCACCCGGGCGAGCCTGATTTTCATTTCTGCGGGGAAACGGTGAACCCCGGCTTCCCTTATTGCGTCGAACACTGCGGGCGCGCCTACCAGGCCCAGCTGCCGCGCGGTGTGCGCCGCCCGCCCCCGCCACTGCCCTTCGGCGGCCCCCGGGTCCGCTGACACTGCATCCACCCTTGGCCCGGCAGTCCAGCGCGATTGCCGGGCTTTTTTCCAAGGGTCGGGTTGCACGCGGCTACCGCTTCGCAAACCAGATCGTGTGACGCGGCCCCTTGTTGTTCGGTCGCGCGCGCACTTCGCGCACCTCGACCTCGAACCCTGCCCCCTTCAGTCGCTGGGTAAACTTGTGGTCGGGCGCGGCCGACCAGATGGCCAGCACCCCGCCCGGCATCAGCGCCTCGCGTGCCTTGGCGAGGCCCGTGCGGGTATAGAGCCGGTTATTGGCATCGCGCACGATCCCGTCCGGCCCGTTGTCTACGTCGAGCAGGATTGCGTGATACTTGGCGGTAGTGCCATCATTGGCATCGTCGATCAGCGCGGCGACATCGCATAGCACCACTTGCCCGCGCGGGTCTTCCAGGCAGTCGCCGGTCAGTTCGGCCAGCGGGCCGCGCGCCCAGTCGAGCACCTCGGGCACCACTTCAGCCACCGTCACCGAGCCGCCGTCGGGCAAGTTGTCGAGCGCCGCGCGGTAGGTGAACCCCATGCCGTATCCGCCGATCAGCACGCGCGGGGCCGACACTGCCAGTTCAGCGAGGGTGAGCACCGCGAGCTGTTCCTCGGAGAACTGCATGCGCGTGCCCATCAGCTCGTCGCGGCCGAGCATGATCACGAAATCGCGGCCATGGCTGACCAGGGTCAGCGTTCCGCCGTCAGGGATCTCGGCGGTGGCGAGCGTTTCGCGCGGCAGCATCAGGCCGCGACGCTCTCTGCGTCGTTCGCGATCTCCAGCCGTGCAGCGGTGCCCCTGCCGACCGCGCGATTTCGCAACGTGAAATTCCCGCCCATCGAGCGGGCCAGCGTGGTCGACAGGCGCAGGCCAAGGCTGTTGCTGTTGTCAAGGTCAAACCCCTCGGGCAGGCCTGCACCGTCATCCTCGATGGTGATCGCGACCCGACTTGGCTCGACCTGTACGGCGAGTTCGATCACGCCACCGCGCTCGGTGCCGAAGCCGTGCTCGACGGCGTTGTTGAGGGCTTCGGTGATGACCAGCGCGGTGGGGATCGCCTTGTCCGGGTGCAGGCGGGCCAAGGCATCGCCGCCAATGCGGTAGGCGATGTCTTCGCGTCCGAGCGAGGCAATGGCGTCACGGCACACCTGGTCGACGAAGTCGCGCAGGCCCAACTGCTCGCCATGCGGGCGGTAAAGGCTGCGCTGCACCCGGCCGATCGCCGCCACGCGGTTGGCGGCATCGTCCAGCAGCGCGCGGGCCTGCTCGTCCTCGACGCGCCGCTTCTGAAGCGCGATCAGCGAGCCGACCATCTGCAGGTTGTTGCCGACCCGATGTTGCAACTCCTGAAACAGCAGGGTGCGGTTTTCCGCCAGCTCCAGGCTCCGTTGCCGTTCCTCCAGCAGCGCCTTGTTCGCGCCCTGCATCCAGTGGACCAGCGAAATGTCGACCGTGACGATGAACACGAAGAACGCCAGCGCCACCGCCGAGGCATAGCCCAGCGCGAAGCTGTTTTCCGGCGGGATGAAGAAATACCACGACGCGAGGCCCGACAGCACCGATGCAGTGACGCCCGGCCACAGCCCGAAGAAGAACGCCGATACAATCACCGCCGGAAAGAAGGTGAGATAGGGAAAGCCTGGCGGCAAGACGTCACGAAGACCTTCGCGCAGAACCAGCGCCAGCAGCGTGAGCAGCACCGCGACGCCATGGCCGATCAAGGGCCGGTTAGCCAACAGCGGCAGGCGCGCGAGCAGGCCCGTGCCCTGCACTTCCGAATCGAGCTTGGTCACGGCTGCGTCTGCGTCCATCGTTGCGTCAAATGCATCAATCCAAGGAAAAACAAAACGGAAAACAAAAAGGGGTCGCGAAGCAGTCGCGACCCCTTCCAGTTTTCAGTCCGGCAAAGTGCCGTCCGGGTATCAATCCTTGAGGAAGTCGGGCAGCGAACCGCCGCCATCGCGGTCACCGCCGCCGTCACGGCGCGGTCCGCGATCACGGCCACCACGGTCGCCACCGCGTCCGCCGCGATCACCACGCGGACCGCGCCGGTCGCCGCGGTCACCGCGCGGTTCACGCGGTTCGCGCGGCGGACGGGTGTCTTCCAGCTCTTCGCCGGTTTCCTGGTCGACCACGCGCATCGACAGGCGGACCTTGCCGCGCTGGTCGATCT
>ERZ1066122.2142-NODE-2142-length-13695-cov-11.167155_pt1 | contig 13695 bp, 10 predicted proteins | sample MGYA00382769_ERZ1066122 | MGnify/ENA primary metagenome ERZ1066122 (study PRJEB33369, sample SAMEA5778352) | biofilm metagenome | biome: Industrial cooling water; feature: Water cooling tower basin; material: Biofilm | place: United Arab Emirates | collected...
CCGCAAACTGGTCCAACAGCGCACGCGCCTCGCGGAACTCGTGCAGTCGGGCGCGTTGTGACACGTCGCCCGACATGACGATGGCGTCCCAGCGCGCCCCGCGCGCGAGGTCGAGCGCGGCCTCCACATGGGCCGCCACGAAGGGCCGGCCACAGTGGAGGTCCGAGCAATGCAGCACCCGCAGCGACTCAGCCAAGTCCGGCTCAGTCAATCGCGGATCAGCCAGGCCGGAATCAGCAAAGCTTGGCGATGACGGCGTTGGTGAATTCGTCGGTGGTCGCGGTGCCACCGAGATCGCGTGTGAGCACCTGACCCTCGCGGATGGTGGCTTCGAAGGCCGTGCGGATACGCTTGGCGCGCTCCCAGTCCCCCATGTGCTCGAGCATCATGCAGGCCGCCAGCAGCAGCGCGCCAGGGTTGGCGATGTTCTTGCCGGCAATGTCGGGCGCCGTACCGTGCACCGCTTCGAAAATGGCGGCGTTCTTGCCGATGTTGGCGCCGGGCGCGAGACCAAGTCCACCGACCAGCCCCGAGATCTCGTCGGATAGAATGTCGCCGAACAGATTGGTGGTGACGACCACGTCGAACTGCTCGGGACGCATAACCAGATGCATGGCCATAGCGTCGATGATGCGCTCCTCGAACTGCACACGGCCCGCGTACTCGGCGGCCACCATGCGGCCCACGTCGAGGAAGAGGCCCTGCGAGAACTTGAGGATGTTGGCCTTGTGCACGAGCGTAACCTTCTGGCGGCCATGTGCCAGCGCGTACTCGAAGGCATAGCGCACGATGCGCTCCGAGCCTTCCCGCGTGATGATGGCCACCGACTCGGCCGCCGCCTTGGGATCATCGCCGATGCGTACATAGTGTTCGACGCCGATGTAGAGCCCCTCGGTGTTTTCGCGCACCAGCACAATGTCGATGTTGTCGAAACGGCCCGGCACGATGGTGTAGGCCGGCCGCACATTGGCATAGAGGTCGAAGGTCTTGCGCAGCGCCACATTGATGGAGCGGAAGCCTTCGCCAACCGGCGTCTCCAGTGGACCCTTGAGCGCGAGGCGGGTGCGCTTGATGGAATCGAGCGTGGCCTCGGGAATGGGATCGTTCCAGCGGGCCACGCCGGCCATGCCGGCCACCTGGCGGTCCCACTCGATGTCGGCGCCGGCCGCGGCGAGGATGCGAACGGTGGCGTCGGCGATGGACGGGCCGATGCCATCGCCTGGGATGAGGGTGACGGGAGTAGCCATGGCGTGCGGGGAGCGTCGTGGTGGCGTATGGGAACGGGAGGGCCGCGAGGCACCGTCCCGGAAAATGAACAGTCTGGAAAGATACCCAGATGGTTGCCGCGCACGGCACCCGTCCGGAGGCATCCAGTCCCCATCAACGTCCGGGATTGCCGCGGCGTACCAGTGGCGTACCCGAGGCGTATACCAAAAAACACCGACGCGGCGCATTGACAACCCGGTGTCCCGACGCGCAATTGGGCACACCTTCCCACCTCTCCACCCCACCCGCGTGACTCGACTGACCAACGTCCTCCCCTGGGTCGGCGTCTCGGCTGTTGGTGCCGGCGCCCTCGCCTACGTGGCGATCAACCGAGGCGAAACCATCAGTGCGGCCTGGCTGCTGACGGCAGCCATCTGCATCTACCTGATCGGCTATCGGTTCTACAGCCGCATCATCTCCCACGACATTTTCGCGCTCGACCCCAACCGGGCCACGCCAGCCGAACGGCTGGAGGACGGCCGGGACTACGTGCCCACGAACAAGTGGGTGACCTTCGGCCATCACTTTGCCGCCATCGCCGGCCCTGGCCCGCTGGTGGGCCCCACGCTGGCGGCGCAGTTCGGCTTCCTGCCCGGCGCGCTCTGGATCGTGGTGGGCGTGGTGCTGGGCGGCGCGGTGCAGGACTTCGTGATTCTCTGCGCGTCCATCCGTCGCGACGGCAAGTCGCTGGGGCAGATGGCCAAGGAGGAAATCGGGACCGTGGCCGGTGCCACCGCCCTCGTGGCGGTGCTGGGCATCATGATCATCCTGATTTCGGTGCTGGCGCTGGTGGTGGTGAATGCGCTGCGCGACAGTCCCTGGGGCACGGTGACCATCATGCTCACCATCCCCATCGCGATTTTCATGGGTCTCTACATGCGCTACCTGCGGCCCGGGGCGGTGCTGGAGACGACAGCCATTGGTCTGGTCATGCTCGCGCTGTCGCTGTACGCGGGCAAGTGGGTATCGGAGTCGGCCACCTGGGCGCCGGTGTTCACGCTGAGTGGCACGACGCTGGCCTGGTGCATCATGGTGTACGGCTTTGCCGCCTCGGTGCTGCCCGTGTGGCTGCTGCTGGCGCCGCGTGACTACCTGTCGGCCTTCGTGAAGATCGGCGTGGTGCTGGCGCTGGCCATCGGCATCATCGTGGTGCTGCCGCCGCTCGAGATGCCGGCCATCACCAAGTTCATCGACGGCACGGGGCCGGTATTCGCGGGCAAGCTCTTCCCGTTTTGCTTCGTGACCATCGCCTGTGGCGCGATTTCGGGTTTCCACGCGCTGATCTCGTCGGGCACGACGCCCAAGATCATCCGCCGCGAACCGGATGCGCGGCTGATCGGCTACGGCAGCATGCTCACCGAGTCGCTGGTGGCCATCATGGCGCTGGTCGCGGCCTGCGTGCTCACGCCGGGCGTGTACTTCGCCATCAACTCGCCGGTATCGGTCATCGGCGCCACGGCGGTGTCGGCGGCAGACACGATCAACAGTTGGGCCCTGTTCAAGCCCATCACGGCGGCCGAACTGGAACTGCTGGCGCAGCAGGTGGGCGAGAATTCCCTGCTCTCGCGCACCGGCGGTGCGCCGAGTCTCGCGGTGGGCATGGCGCATCTCTTCTCGCAGGCCGTGGGCGGCGAGAGCGCGATGGCACTCTGGTACCACTTCGCCATCATGTTCGAGGCGCTGTTCATTCTCACCACGCTCGATGCCGGCACCCGCGTGGGTCGCTTCATGCTGCAGGACCTGCTGGGCAACGTGTACAAGCCGCTGGGTCGGGTGTCCTGGTATCCGGCGGTGCTGTTCACCAGTGCCATCTTCGTGGCCATGTGGGGCTACTTCCTGTATCAGGGCGTGACCGACCCGCTGGGCGGCATCAACTCGCTATGGCCGCTGTTCGGCATTTCCAATCAGCTGCTGGCCACGGTGGCGCTGTGCGTGGGCACGACCATCATCATCAAGATGGGCAAGGCCAGGTACGCGTTCGTGACCATCATTCCGCTGGTGTGGCTGGTCATCGTGACGGCATCGGCTGGCATGCTCAAGATCTTCAGCAGCGACCCCAAGCTGGGCTTCCTGTCCCATGCGGCCATGCTGAAGGAGCAGATCGCCACCAACACGCTGCCGGCCAACATCAAGACCGTGGAGGCGGCGCAGCGCATGATCTTCAACGATCAGCTCGATGCAGGCGTGGCGGCGTTCTTCCTGATCGCGGTGGTGGTCATCCTTGGGGCCTCCATTCGTGAGTGGTTGGCGGTGGTGAACGGCCGCAAGGCAGCCGTTTCCAGCGAGGTGCCCTTCGTGCAGACACAGCTCACGGGAGCCTGAGCCATGCGCCGTGAACCCACCCAATTCACGGCCATGGCGGTAACGCCCGAGGCGTCACGCCAGACCGCGCTCTCCGGAGCGCGGTCGTGGCGGCACCGCCTCACACGACTGGTGGCGCTGGTGCGTCGCCTGATTGGCGTGCCAGATTACGAGACCTATCTGGCCCACATGCACCGCAAGTATCCCGGGTGCACACCACTCGACCCGGAAACGTTCGAGCAGGAGCGCCTCACGGCGCGCTACCGCAGTGCGGGTACGCGCTGCTGCTGACCGGTCTTTCCGATCGTCCTCTCACCCACGCGTCCCATGCGTTCTTCCCTGTCCAGCGCGGCGTTCCGTAACGCCGCGCTTTCTGTTTGCACCGCCCTGCTGGCCACACCCGAAGCCCAGGCGCAGCAGGCCAGCCCTGCGGTGAACGCGAGCACCTTCGATTTCACGATCGCGAACATCATGCGCGGTCCTGAGCACTATGGACGGGAGCCGCAGAACGTCCGCTGGCATGCCAACGGGCAGTGGCTGTACTTCCAGTGGGCGCCGGCCGGCAGCGCGTGGAACGCCCCAGCGGCCACGTATCGCGTACGTGCGGCGGCGGGTGCTGTGCCAGAGCGGGTGAGCGAGGCGCATGTCGACTCGGTGGCCGTGTTGCTGTCCGATGGAGTGCTCAACCGGGCGGGAACACAGCGCCTCGTGAACAGTGGCGGCGACCTGTTCCTGGTGGGTCTGCGCGACTTGCGGGTGCGGGCGCTGACGCGCACGGTGGCGGTGGAAAGCAATGCGCGATTCACCGCCGATGAACAGGGCGTGCTGTTTGTGCAGGGTGGCAATGCGTTTCGCGTGGACCTCGTCAGCGGCTCCGTGGAGCAGCTGACCGACATTCGCAGTGGCCCGGCGCCGCGAGATGCCGAACGCGCCACGGGCATGCGCGGCGCCCTCGAGCGCCAGCAACGGCAACTACTCGATGTCATTCGCGATCAGGACCTGCAGGATTCGCTGCAGCGCGTGAGCCGGGAGGCGCAGCGGGCCCTGCGACTGCCGGTTGTTTATCTGCCCGCCGGCGAACGCCTGGTGAGCCTCAATATGTCGCCGTCGGCGCGCACGGCGGTGGTGATTACCGCGAGCGGTGGTGGCTTTGGCGGTGGTGGAGCTGCTGGCGGTGCCGCCGCTTCGGCGGGTCAGGCCCGCGCCACGCAGGTGCCCAACTACGTCACGGGCAGTGGCTATACCGAGGAGATTCCCAGCCGTCCCAAGGTGGGCGATGCCACGGGCCGCTCGCGGGCCTGGCGCCTGGTGCTGGCCACGGGAGCGCTGCAGCCGCTTTGGGTGATCAACAGCGACAGCACACGCGTGTCCTCGCAGGTGCGCTTCGTGGACTGGGCCAGCGACGGCAGCGCCGCCATGCTGGCCGCCTTCACGCCCGACAACAAGTGGCGCTACCTGAGCACGGTGGGCGATACCGGCCGTGTGCGCATCGTGGAAGCCCTCAACGACACGGCCTGGGTGGGTGGGCCCTGCGGCGGCTGCATGGGCTTTCTGCCCAGTGGCCAGGTGTATTTCGCCAGCGAGGCCAGTGGCTACGCGCATCTCTACCGCGCGGACCGCGATGGCAGCAACAAAGCGGCGCTTACCAGTGGCAACTGGGAGGTGGAGCGGGCCGAGCTGAGCGCCGATGGCAAGACATTCCTGCTGCACACGAGTGAAGAGTCACCCTTTGTGCGGCACGCCTATCGCATGTCGGTAACAGGCGGGGCGCGCACCAAGCTCACGCGTGAGCACGGTGGGCACAACATCGTCATGAGCCCCGATGGCAAGCGTTTCGCCGACCTGTACTCGGCCAGCAATCTGCCCCCGGAGCTGTATGTGATGGCCGCTGATGGCAGCGGCAGCACGCGCCTGACCACATCCACGTCTGTGGCGTTTCGCTCGCGCAACTGGATCAAGCCGGCCATTGTGAGAATCCCGGCCAGCGATGGCATCGCGGTGCCGGCGCGCATCTACCGCCCCGAGGACATGGGGGCGAAGCCCAACGGCGCGGCGGTGATTTTTGTGCACGGCGCGGGCTACTTGCACAACGTGCACGATTTCTGGAGCAGCTACGCGCGCGAGTACATGTTCAATCAGTTGCTGGCGAGCCGCGGCTATGTCGTGCTGGACATCGACTACCGTGCGAGTGCGGGTTACGGACGCGACTGGCGCACAGCCATTTATCGCTGGATGGGTGGACGCGATCTGCAGGATCATGTGGATGCGTCGGCCTGGCTGGGCCGCACGTACAACATTGATCCGGAGCGCATTGGTTTGTACGGTGGCAGCTACGGCGGCTTCATGACGCTGATGGCGCTGTTCACGGCGCCCAAGTCGTTCGGCGCCGGTGCCGCGCTGCGCAGTGTGACCGACTGGGCGCACTACAACCAGGGCTACACCAGCAATATTCTCAACCTGCCGCAGACGGACACGCTGGCCTATCGGCGTTCGTCGCCCATGTTCTTTGCCGAGGGACTGGAAGATCCGCTGCTCATGGCGCACGGCATGGTGGACACCAACGTGCACTTCCAGGACATCGTGCGGCTGTCGCAGCGTCTCATCGAGCTGGGCAAGACCAACTGGGAGCTGGCCGTGTACCCGGTGGAGGATCACGGCTTCACGCGGCCCGATTCGTGGACGGACGAATATCGCCGAATCTTCGAGCTGTTCGAGCGGACCATCGGTCAGCCGCGCGGCGGACGGTAACGTTCCATGCTATTGGGTTGGGTGCGGGCATGAGACGCGGCGACGGTGCGCCGGAGTTTCCAGAGCAACTGGCGGCCGAGTGGCGCGCCCGCCAGGCCTGGGTGCTGTCTCAGCAGCTGCGTGTGGCGGCCGTGCCTGCGCCCACGGGCCAGGAGCAGCAACGGGCAGCGCTTGTGCACGAGTTGTTGCGCACGGCACTCCCGCAGACTGACGCCGGTACCGTGACGCATGATGCCGCCGGCAACGTGGTGCTGTCCATTGCCCCGACGTTCCCGGCGGCGACGCGCGCCCCGTCGCTGGTGTGCATGGCGCATCTTGACACGGTGTTTGATGCGGCCGTGTCGCACGACCCGGAGGTGGAAGGATCGGTGGTGCGTTGCCCCGGTATTGGCGACAATGGCCGTGGCCTCGCGGCGCTGCTGGTGCTGGCGCACACTTTTTCGCGGTCCGATGTGCGCGCGCGTCTGGCGCGGCCACTGCATCTGGTGGCCACGGTTGGAGAAGAAGGCGAAGGCAACTTGCGTGGCGCGCGCGCGTGGTTTGATGCCGCGGAGAGCGCGGGCGCGCGTCCGGCCATGGCCCTGGCCATCGATGGGCCGGGCGACGAAAGCATCGTACATCACGGCGTGGGCAGCTCGCGCTTGAAAGTGGTGCTGCGCGGCGCGGGCGGGCACAGCTGGCTGCACGCGGGGGCGCCCAACCCGCTGGTGGCGCTGAGCCGCCTGGTGGCGCGCGCCGAGGCCTTGAGCGAGCCCCTGACGCGTCGGGTGGTGGTGACCGCAGCGCGCATGCAGGGAGGCGAGGGGCTTACGAGTGTGCCGCGTGAGGCCTGGGTGGATTTTGATGTGCGCAGCACCGACGCGGCGCGCTTGGCCGCCACGCGGCGTGCGCTGGTGCAGCTGGCGCATGGCGTGGCGCAGGAGGCGAGTGATGCCGGTGTGCACAGCGCCACGGCACGCGGACTCGATGTGCAGATCGTGGCACTGGGTGAGCGCCCGGCCGGTGCGCTGGACGTAGCCCATCCGCTGGTGCAGCGCGCCGTTCAGATCACCGAGTCGCTGGGCCGGGCGCCGCGTTCGGGCATGGCCTCCACCGATGCCAATGTGCCGCTCGCGCGCGGCATTCCGGCCATCGCGCTGGGTGCAGGCGGACGTGGTGGCGGCGCGCACACGCGCGAGGAGTGGTACGACGACCACGACGCGTCGGTGGGGTTGGAGCGGGTGCTGCGGGTGGTGTGGGACGCTAGCATGAAAGACTTCGGCCGTGCGTGATACTCGTGCCGGACGCGCTATTTGCGTCGAGTGGTTGACGGGTCTCGTCCAACGCACCCCATCGCGTTCAACGTAGCAGTTGGAAACACCGCGCGGGCTGCCACAGCAACGAGTGCGGGCTCATCATCACGATTGGTGAAGGCCACCAGCTCACAGGTTCGCGCGTTCCAACTGCTCGGTGAAATTCCGCCGGGCAAGGAAACCGGAACAGGCGCACCCTGTGGCGGATGTATCCACCACCGCGACGTGCCGCGATCAGAAACTCCCGACAAGACCAATCCCTTGGAAAGTGGCGCCCCACGGAGCGGGAACCGAATCTCTGCTGCGCGGGACGTGATGCGTTCGCGCCCCTTGGCATTGGTTTCGATTCGTTGCAGCGAATCCACCACGGCCGCAATGACCATCGGCGGCGTGACTGATCGCCGCAGCCTGCCATCGACCCCATACTCGAGCAACTGGTACGGACCCTTGCGCACGTAGAGCAGCGTATTTTGCGCCGTGCGTGCAAGGGTTCCGGTTCCCGTCATGATTAGCCTGGACCGGTCGACGGCGAAGGCGACCTCACCGAATGAACGTTTGTGCGCGCCCACGGCGTCAAACACATGTATGGCACTATTGGCGAACGCCGCCTGTCGTGTGACACCAAGCACCACAAGTGCCGAGTCACCTATGGCCACGATGTCATCGACAATGGCCAATGGAAGGGAGAGGCGAAAGCGGCGGATATAGGTTCCTTCCCGCGAATACACGGACACATCCCGCACGATGAAATCGTAGATCCAGACCGTGTTCTCGCCGAGTGCCACGCGGTATGGCTGTAGCACATCACCGGGCCCGCTACCCTTGGCGGTCAGCGACCATTTCAGGCGGCCATCGGGTGCGATGTAGTGCACCGCGGGCTCAGTAAAGTCCGCCACAACGGTGGCCCCGTCGTTCGCAACATCTGCCGAAATGGGCGTGGACAAGATCAGATCCGGCGCCAGACGACGCGGCGGCTGCGCCTGCGACTTGACCGCTGTGACTCCCATAACGCACAGCAGGGCTATCGTCACGCTCGTGAACTTCATCGTTCCTCCGCACACGTCCACCATATTTCACCATCCAAGGTGAGTCAACTACTCGGTAAGCCGAAGGCGCGCAACTCGGAACAATCCGTCGCCTGTGGCCAACCCGAAGTATACTCGACCCCTTCCCACACCGACTATACGAGCGTTAGGTGGGGTGCCTGTCACCAAGCGTGACACGCCACTCCTGGGGATCAACAGGTAGCGTCGAACACCATTGGCATCTGCCGTTCCTTCGATGAGCGCGTCACCCGAGTCAAGACACCACGCACCGTCGCGCTCATAGACGGGCATGAAGCGCGGCCACGTCGGATACTCGTCCGGCGAAAAGAACTTAGGGAGACTCTGATCAGGCAGGAATCACGGACGGTGTGGAAAAATGTGCGTCAGCGAGCGCCGATGGGCACTGGTTGGTGCAGGCGCGCCCCTCGCGCGGTCCTCTTCAGAGGGCGGAATCGGCCCGTGGCGGCCGAAATCGACGCGCGCGCCGACACTACGTGCCCTGCGGCAGCAGCCGGTGCCGCAGCCGGTATAGGTTCGCCAGGGTGCCCAGGGCGAAGACCCGCGCGGTGTTTTTCGCCAGCCCCCGGTAGCGCACCTTCGTGAAGCCCCAGAGCCGCTTGATGGTGTGGAACGGATGCTCGACCATGGCGCGAATGCGCGACCGGGTACGGTTGATCGCATCCCAGTAGTCCGAGCGCTTGCCACTCTTGTTGACGAGGTACCGTCCGCCGCTGAGCTCCCACTGCAGCTTGTCCTCGGCCTTGTAATACGCCTTGTCACCGTGGAGCGTCGTCTCTTCGCCGTGCAGCAAGTGCGGCAGCTGCGTGATGTCGGCGGTGGCCGCGTCCGTCGTCGTGATCGAGTGAATCACGCCACGACGGTCGGTGCCCACATGAACTTTCATGCCGAAGTACCACTGGTTGCCCTTCTTCGTCTGCCGCATTTCGGGATCACGCGTCTGCGTGGTGTTCTTCGTCGAGCTGGGCGCGCCGATGATTGTCGCATCGACGATGGTGCCAGCCTTCAGCAGGAGCTTTTGCTCCTCGAGCAGCGCCTTCACCGCGTCGAACATGCGGACCGTGAGTTGGTGCGCTTCCAGCAGGTGCCGGAACTTGCAGATGGTCGTCTCGTCGGGCACGGTGTCGTGCAGCAGATCAATCCGAGCGAACCGCCGCATCGACTCCGAATCGTACAGCATGTCCTCCGCCTGCGGGTCCGACAGATTGAACCACTGCTGGAGGAAGTAGATCCGGAGCATCGTGGCCATCGGCAGCGGGCGTCGGCCGCGCCCGGCCTTCGGGTAGTGCGGCTCCACCAGCGCTTCGATCGTCGCCCACGGAATCACCTGGTCCATCTCGGTGAGGAACTGCTCGCGACGGGTCGTCCGTCGCTTGTTCGAGAGGATCGCATCCGCAAACGTGCGCTGCTCGGTCATCCACAGGCTCCGACGATGAGGGGGAACACGCGCGCCAATATTGCGATTTCCCCCTCCGGACGCACTACTTAATCAGAGTTTCCTTAGCGTTCTCAATGCCCTGGGACGCCTCAATGGCCTGTCGTTTTTCGGCAGCAGAGACTTGGACTCGTTGAGCAAGCGGGACCTTTGCGGCAGACGGCTTCCCCCCAGACCACCAGTGAACGGTCCCATGCGCAGGTGATGCCTGCAGCGCGCGCCCGTCGCTACAAACCGCAAGAGCGTCCGGGAAGTCGAGCAGACTGGTGAGCTGGTAGTAAGATGTGACCCCAGCGATGGTCTTGACCACCATGTTGGACGGAGTGAATGCCCCACGCGCAGTGAGTACTGCGTGGGGTCTCGCTTTCTGCGGCGACCAAGCCATCAGCTCCACTGAATCAGCACTGAAGGGGCTCAACTTTCCTGCGCTAATTGGTCCCTTTCGTAGCGTCGATTCCTTGGCGCGCAAACCATAGACGACGCCGGCCCGATCAATGGCGAGTGGGAAGGTAAACGTCTCATGCCATCGCATGTCACCACGTGCTGTTGACTGTTCAACACGAGTGCCAACCAGGAGCAGTACGCGGCGCTGCACGCTGTCATAGATCAACGTCGAATCGGCCCTACCAGGTACGAGCCCGGATATTGTCTGAATCTCGTTGGGACCAGACCCTCTTCGTAGTAGTGCCCGACCAGTTGAACCCGGGCCTTCCAGAAACACGAGCTCCCTCTCCAAACGATCGCCGACGAGGAGGGTACCGTCAGAGAGTTCGCGAACCCCAGCAATCGAACTAAACTCCCGTTGATAGATTGCGTCTCTCACGAGCCTAGTGATCGGCGATTGAGCGCCCAACACCGCTGGGACACCGATGAGGACCCAAAAGCAACGAGTGGACCGATGAGACAGACTCATCTGACTGAGGAGTTGGCGGAGCCAGGTGCCGTGGTGCCTACCGGCAATTGTAGAATCGAGTCAAGTTGCCTCTCCGTGGGGGGCCCGGAAGGAGGACTGCTACTGCTGCCAGCCTGAAGAGACGTTGCATAGAGTTGACTCCCCCAAATCGGGTGTACTTCCCACTGTCTCGCATTCACGAATCAGTGGCCCAGCACTGAGGGCACATCCTACCCCCCCCGAAAATCTGTCAAGGCCTTCATACAAGTTCTTTAGCAGGCTCTTCAGTTCACCTCGAACGCCGGCACACTCGCCGCCGTAACGAAGAACTGCGCGCGCCCGCCCGCCGTCGGATGCGCACGCCGATACTTCTCACGCCAGCGTGACACAAAGCGCGCACACTCGGCCTCGGGCACGAGCGCCCACACGCTGCCGCCAAAGCCCGCGCCAAACGCACTGGCCGCGTGCGCGCCCAGCTCACGCGCGTAGCGCTGCAGATGCACCGTCTCGGCCACCTGATTCTCCAGCGCGCGCTCGGCACCGGCCTGTGAGCGATCGACGAGACGACCAAAGGTCTCGAGATCATGCGCGGCCAATGCATCCGCGGCGCCCGGCACGTAGTGCCAGGTCTCGTCGAAGAATTGTTCGAGCCGCGAGACGAGATGCCGCTCGGAAAACTCGGTTGTGGCCGCGCGCCGTGCGGCATCAACCAGGGCCGACGGCAATTCGGACTGCTGCGTGAACGGGTCACGACCTTCGGCACGCCAGGCCGCTTCGAAGGCCTGACGCAGAACCTGTGCTTCGCTGCTACTCACCGGACGCGCCGCGTTCCACGCGCGTACGAGGTGCTGCGCGGTACGTGCCGCGCGATTGTAGCGCTCCCGTGCGGCGCCTGTCTTGGCGGCCACCACGCCGCTCACGGCAATCACGAAACGCACATCAGACGGCAGCGGCACTTCGCGCTCGTACTGCACGGGTGCCCAGGCAAACACCCGCAGCGCATCGGGCGCGCTGCATAGAATGGCGGTCTGATCCTGCGCGCCGCCCATGGTGCCCACGCCACGCTCACCGGTCAACACACCGAAGTCGTGGCCGTTCTCGATGGCCCCGATGTAGCCCGCCAGCGCCTCGCGCGTGGCCAACGCCGTGCGCCATGCGTCCGTGTCGGGCAAATCCGACAGGCCTGACAGGGCCAGCGTGAGTCCCACGGTGAGCGCACTCGAGCTGGACACTCCGGCCGCGGGCGGCAGGTTGCCGGCCAGCGCCACATCGGCGCCACGCAGCTGTTGGCCGAAGTTGCGCAGCAGGCGCGTGGCCACGGTGCGAGGATAGATGGCCCAGGGCACGGACCCGCGGTTGCTTGAGTCCAGTGCCAGCGCCACCGCTTCACCACGCCGAGCGTCTCGCAGCACGAGTTGTCGGTCATTGCGTGGCCGCGCCACCAGCATCAGACCACGCTCCACGGTGCAGAGCAGCGAGCGCCCGCCGGCATAGTCGACATGCTTGCCGAGCACCTCAATGCGTCCCGGCGCAAACCACTGCCTGCGCCCATCCCGCGGCACGCCGGCGTCATCAAGCGCGGCATGGGCTTCGCTCAAGAGCGACGCACAGCCTTCGCGGGCCGCGGCACTCAGTCCCGCGCCATCAAGTGAGTGGCGGAGCAGCACGGGTGTGGTCACGTGAGCACGACCACGTCAGAGCCGCGGCGTGAGGTCAGCCAGCGCCTGCTGCACGGCACTCACGTCGCTGCGGTGCGAAAGATCGAGTACGCCGCCTTCGAAGGGCATGGCCCGCACCGTCACGCCCTCACGGATGGCCAGCGCCACGGCTTCAGGCAGCTCGAACTCGCCGCGAGCGGAGCGTGGCACGCGACGGCAGGCATCGGCCAGCGCGGGGGTGATGCACCAGAGATTCATGCCCACCCATCGCAAGCGCGGGTCATCGGCAGCCCATTCGCCACCGGGCTTCTCCACCACGCCGCGCAATGTGCCGCTTGCATCCACGTCGAGCGCGGCGAAGGCCTGCACCCGCTCGGCGGGAATGTTGCCCCATCGCAGCAGGGCGGCGCGATCAAAGGCCACCGTGGCCGCGTCGCCATACTCCGCGAGCAGACGGAAGGCTTCCACCGGGTAGTAGTTGTCGCTGTTGAGCACGAGAAACGGCTCGCTGCCTACGCTGTCGGCGGCGATGGCCACGGCATTGGCTGTGCCCAGTGGTTCGGGCTGCAACACAAAGTGCAGACGCACCCGCGAGGGCCTCACACCCGTGGTGAAGTGCGTGCGAATGAGATCATGCGACGGGCCGATGACCAGCACCACGTTGGTGATGCCGGCATCGGCCAGCGCGCTGATGACATACTCGAGAAAGGGCCGCTTCGACGCCTCGCCAAATGGCATCATGCCCTTGATGCCCAACACCGCCACCGCCGCCTGTGATGCATCGAGCGCGGCGGATGGTTCGTCGCGGCGCATGCGGCTGCCCTGCCCCGCCGCGAGGATGACTGCTGTTCGTACCGCCGTGCGAACGGGCACGGCCGCTACGGCGCGGTGGTGGCCGGACCCTGCGGCGCCGTGGACGTGCGCCATGCGCCCCGCGTGAAGTCGGGGAACTTGATGGGGGCGCTGCCCTTGCGGATGGACTGCTCGCAAAGCGCGTAGGGCACGCTCCACGCGGCGGCATCGTACACATCGAAGTCGG
>ERZ1066122.2143-NODE-2143-length-13692-cov-36.210677_pt1 | contig 13692 bp, 14 predicted proteins | sample MGYA00382769_ERZ1066122 | MGnify/ENA primary metagenome ERZ1066122 (study PRJEB33369, sample SAMEA5778352) | biofilm metagenome | biome: Industrial cooling water; feature: Water cooling tower basin; material: Biofilm | place: United Arab Emirates | collected...
GCCGGCTCGATGGAGGCTGCGCGCGCCGAGGATGTCGTCGCGCGCCTGCAGGAGCAGGGCCATCTGCCGCTCGACGTCGGCACCACCCTCGACGAGGGCGCCGGCGCCGGCTTCGCGGCGCTGTTCCGCAAGAAGGCGATGGACGAGGCGGGCGTGCTGCAGTTCACGCAGCAGCTCGCCACGCTGCTCGGGGCGGGCCAGGCGCTCGACCGCGCGCTCGGCACGTTGCTCGAGCTGCCCGAGAACCCGCAGAGCCGGCGCGTGATCGAGCGCATCCGCGACGCGGTGCGCGGCGGCCTGCCGCTCTCTGCCGCGCTCGAGCAGCAGCACGGGGTGTTCTCGCGGCTCTACGTGAACCTGGTGCGCGCGGGCGAAGCCGGCGGCGGCCTGCAGCCGGCGCTGCTGCGGCTTGGCGAATACCTCGAGCGCGCCGCCGCGCTGAAGGCGCAGGTCGTATCGGCCCTCGTCTACCCGGTGCTGCTGCTGGTGATGGTGCTGGCCGTCTGCGCGCTGCTGCTCGGCGTCGTGGTGCCGCAGTTCAACGCGCTGCTCGACAGCACCGACGTCGCGCTGCCCTGGTACACGCAGCTGGTGCTCGGCAGCGGCATGCTGCTGCGCACCTACGGCGTCTGGCTGTTCGTCGCGGTGGCGGCGGCGCTGCTGCTCGCCGTGCGGCACTACCGTCGGCCCGAGCCGCGCGCGCGCCTCGACGCGTGGCTGCTGACCCGCCCGCGCATCGGCGCGCTGCTGGCGCGCTACGAGACGGCGCGGCTGGCGCGCACGCTGGGCACCCTGCTGGGCAACGGCGTGCCGCTGCTGAACGGCCTCGACATCGCCCGGCAGGTCATGGACAACCGCGCGCTGGGCGCCGCGCTCGAGCGCGCCGCCGACGACGTGAAGACCGGGCAGGGCCTCGGCTTCGCGCTGGCGCGCACGAAACTCTTCCCGCGGCTGGCGGTCCAGATGGTGCAGGTCGGCGAGGAGTCCGGCGAACTGGGCGCGATGCTGCTGAAGGTGGCCGACACCTTCGACGCGGAGACCCAGCGCGCCATCCAGCGGGCCTTGGCCGCGCTGGTGCCCCTCATCACCGTGCTGATGGCGCTGCTGGTCGGCGTCGTGATCATGGCCGTGCTTGTTCCGATCTACCAACTCACCAGTTCCGCAGGAGTGCTGTGATGCGCGTTGCTTCCCCCCGCCGGTTCCGCCGGTCGCAGTCGGGCTTCAGCCTGATGGAGATCCTGATCGTGGTCGGCATCATCGCCGCGATCATGGCCTTCGCCGCCAGCCAGATCTTCGGCGGCCGCGACCAGGCCAACGTGCGGTTGGCGACCACGCAGCTGGAATCGCTGGCCGCCAAGGTCGAGCAGTTCCGGATGGACACCGGGCAGCTGCCGTCGAGCCTCGAGGCGCTGGTGACGAATCCCGGAGCCAGCGGCTGGCTCGGGCCCTACGTGCGCGACGCGAAAGACCTCAACGACCCGTGGGGCCGGCCGGTGCAGATCCGCACGCCGGGCGCGCGCGGCGAGTTCGAGCTGGTGAGCCTTGGCGGCGACGGACGGCCCGGCGGGGAAAGCACCGACGCCGACATCGTGCGGCCCTGAGCCCGCGGTCGCCGCATCCGATCCGATGAGGCCCGACGGATGAAGCGCGCCGCGCTGGGGGCGGGTTTCACCCTGATCGAGGCGCTGGTGGTCGTCGCGCTGATGGCCGCCGCCTTCGCGCTGTTCGCCGGCACCCTGCTCGGGGCGCTGCCCGGCCAGCAGCTGCGCAGCGCGACCGGCCAGCTGGTGGCGGAGATGCGCGCGACGCGCGCACGCGCCATCGCCACTGGTGTCGACCAGAGCTTCGTCATCGATACCGCTTCGCGCGCGTGGCGCAGCGGCCCCAGCCCCGCGATCGCGACCGCGCCCGGCCCGGACGGCGGCGCCCTGGCGGTGGCAGCGCGTCGCAGCGGCACGCTCGACGCCGCGTTCGCCCTCGGCGCGACGGTGGCGCGCGAGGAGCAGCCCGGGCCCGGGCTGGCGGCGATCCGCTTCTTCGCCGACGGCAGCAGCACGGGCGGGCGCTTGGTGGTGCGTCGCGGTGACGCCGCGTGGCGCGTCGAGGTGCACTGGCTGACCGGCGCGGTGCGCGTCGAGCGCGGCGAGGGCGACCGGTGAGGGCGCGGATCGCCGCGCGCGGCGCGCGGCGCGCGGGCAGCGGTTCCGGCCAGCGCGGCTTCACCCTGCTCGAGGTGCTGCTGGCCTTCGCGCTGCTGGCGGGTGCGGCGGTGCTGCTGCTGTCGATGCTCTCCACGGGCCTGCGCGACGTGGCGGACGCCGAGCGCCACGGCGAGGCCGCGCTGCACGCGCGCAGCCTGATCGACAACGCGGGCCGCATGGAGCGGCTGCGCCCGGGCCGCAGCGGCGGCGAGCTGGACGGTGGCCGATACCGCTGGACGCTGAGCGTGACGCGCGTGCCGGATCCGGTCCCTTCGACGCTGCCGGCGCGGCTCGGCGCCGACGGTCGCCCGGTCGCCGCGCCCGGGCCGGACGACGGCGGGATCATCGACGCCGGCGAGCCGGTGCTGTTCCGCCTCGACCTGGAGATCGCGTGGGGCGCGGGCGGGCCGCGCCAGACGCTCCGCACGTCGACCCTTCGCGCCCTTTACCCGCTGCCGGAAGACCGATGAGCGCGCGCGGCTTTTCGCTCGTGGAAGTGCTGGTCGCGGTGGCGCTGATGGCGGCCGGCCTCGCGCTGGCCTTCGGCATCGTGCAGGGCGCGGTGCGCGCGGCGGCGTCGGCGGAGCAGGTGGCCGCGAACAGCGATCGCCTGCGAACGGCGCAGGGCTTCGTTCGCCGCCAGCTCGCCAACGCGCTGCCGCAGCCGATCGACCCGGCGGCCGGCTTCGAAGACCTGCGGCTGCTGACGCTCGACGACGATCGCGTCAGCTTCGTCGGCGAGATGCCGGGCTACCTCGGCCGCGGCGGCGCTTACCTGCAGGTGCTGCGGCTGCAGCGCGGCGCCCGCGGCACCGCGCTCGTGTTCGAGCACCGGCTGATGACGCCCGAGGGTCCGCTGCGCGCCGAGCGCCCGCCGGAGGTGCTGCTCGACGGGCTCGCCGACGCGCGCTTCGAGGCCCGCGGCTTCGGTCCGGACGGGCGGCCGGACGCGTGGGGCGACTGGGATCGCTTGGGCCAGCTTCCCGGCCAGGTGCGGCTGACGGCGCGCTTCGCCGAGCCGCGCCTGCGCTTCCCCGCGCTGGTCGTGCCGCTGCGCTACAGCCTCTCCGGCGCCACCGGCGCGCTGCCCGAGGCGGCCCGCCGCGATCCGCGCGGCGAGGGCGAGCGATGAGCGCACCGCGCGTCCGATCCGGCGCCGGCGCGCGCGCCGCGCGCGGCGTGGCGCTCGTCGTCGTGATGTGGCTGCTCGTGCTGCTGGCGTCGGTGGTCGGGCTGTTCGCGCTGAACGCCCACGCCGAGGCGCTGCAGGCCTCGGCGCTGCGCCAGCGCGTCGCGCTCGACCACGCCGCCGAAGCCGGCATCGAGGCGGTGGCGGCCCGGCTGCTGGCCGTCGATGCGCGCCGGCGGCCCGTTCCCGACGGCCGCGCGCTAAAGATGCCGTTCGGTGACGGGATCACCGTGACCGTCACTGTCACCGACGAGAGCGGCAAGGTCGACCTCAACGTGGCCGAGGCGCCCTTGCTGCAGCGTCTGTTCGTCGAGGTGGGGCTGGGTGCGGCCGAGGCGCAGCGACTGGCCGGTGCGGTCGTCGACTGGCGCGATCCCGACGCGCTGGTCGGTGCCGGCGGCGGCGCCGAGGCCCGCGACTACCGCGCCGCCGGCCGGCCGTACGGCCCGGCCAACCGACCCTTCGCGCAGGTTTCCGACCTCCAGCGCGTGCTGGGGATGCGCCACGCGCTGTACGTGCGGGTGCGGCCGTACCTTACCGTGTACACCGGGCTGGCGCAGCCGAACATCGCCTTCGCCGACCGCCCGGTGCTGCGCGCGCTGGGCCTGCCGCCCGCGGTCGTGGAGCAGATCGTCGCCGCGCGGGCGGAAATCCGGCCCGGCCTGCCGCCACCCGTACTCGGGGGCGGTCTTGTGCTCGCGAGCGGGGGCACCGGCACGTATAGTATTTCCAGTCGCGCCGCGCGGGCTGACGGGCCGAAGGCCGAACTCGAAGCCACCGTCCGGGTCGGCGCCGGGGGCTTCCTCGGGCAGGTCTACACGCCGCTGGCGTGGCGTTACGGACAACAGGACTGATGGCCACCGCCCCCCTCGCCCACCTGCCCGACGCGATCCGCCTGCGCTGGGCCGCCAGCCCGCTCCCCGCGGCGCTGGCCGGCCTTCGCGACGCGCTGCTCGATGCCCTGCCGCCCGGCCTCCGGCAGTTCTGGTTCCCGCCCGTCCGGCGCCTTTGGCTGCGCCTGGATGCCGGCACCGTGCAGCTCGTCGAGGAGGCCGGCCGCGAGCGCATCGACCACGGCACGCTGCCGGCGGGTGCCGGCATGACGGCACTGGCCGCCACGCTGGACCGGCGCGGCGTCGACGGCGAGCTGTGGGCCCTGCTGCCGGCGTCCGAGGCGCTGGTGCGCACGCTGCCGCTGCCGCTCGCCGTCGAGCCGCAGCTCGAGGCCGCGCTGCGGCACGAGATCGACCGCCAGACGCCGTTCTCCGCCGAGCAGGTCGTCTACGCGGCGCAGGTGGTGTCGCGGCTGCCGGCCGAGGGCCAGCTGCGCGCCGAGCTCGCCGTGCTGCCGCGCCCGCGCCTCGATGCGGCGCTGGCGGCCCTGGGCCCGCTGTCCGCGCGGCTGTCCGGGCTCGATATCGACGATGCGGCGCACCGCGCCGGCCGCCGCCGCAACCTGCTCCCCGCCGGCCAGCGCGTGGGGCGCAGCGATCGCGACGCGCGCGTGCGGCTGGGCCTTGCCGCCGCAGCGGCCATCGCCCTGCTGCTGGCCGGCCTCGTGACGCTCGCCAACCGCGAACAGGCGCTCGCGGCGCTGGAGGCGCAGCGTGACGCCGCCTACCAGCAGGCGCGGGACGCCCGCGTCCTGCGCCAGCAGCTCGAGGCCGGCGCGGCGGCGGCGAATTTCCTCGCCGACCAGCGGCGGTCGCGGCCGACGATGCTCGAACTGCTCGACGACCTGTCGCGGCGGCTGCCCGACGACGTCTACCTGCAGCGCCTTGCCGTCGAGCAGCAGCGCGTCACGCTGAGCGGTGCCGCGGCCTCCGCCGGCACGATCGTGGCCACGCTGCAGCCGTCGCCGTACCTGAAGGGCCCGGCCCTGGCCGGGGCGGTCCAGCAGGATCGCGCCACGGGTCGCGACGGCTTCACGGTCGTGGCCGAACTGGTGCCGGGAGCGGCCGATGCGTCCGGCCGCTGAGCGCCTGCGCCCGCTGCTGCTGCTCGGCGTCGCCGCGGCGCTGGGCTACGTGCTGCTCGTGCACTGGTGGTGGACGGTGCCGATGCTCGCGCTCGGCGACCGCATCGCCGCCGTGCGCGACGAGGAGCTGGCGCTGCGGATGGAGGGACAGCAGATTCCCGACCTGCAGGCCCGTCTCGCCGAGGTGCGGGCCGCCGAGGCGGCCAACCCCGGATTCCTCGCCGAACCCGACAAGGATCTCGCCACCGCGGCGCTCGTCCAGCGGTTGGAATCGGACGTGCGCCGCGTCGCGCCGAATCCGGTGGCCTGCGAGGTGGTGGCGCGCACGCCGATCGAGGCGGCCTCCAGCGATCCTTACCCGCGCGTGACGGTGAACATCCGCCTGCGCTGCGACGCTGGCACGCTGGGCGCGCTGCTGCACGCCTTGGAAAGCGGCAGCCCGCAGCTGTTCGTCGACAACATGGCGCTGAACAGCATGGCCGCGTTCTTCGGCGGCGGCGCCGGCCAGGCCGACAGCCGCGTCGACGTGGTGTTCGACCTCTACGGCTACCTGCGCCCGCCGCCGCCGGCGCCCGTCGCCGCGGAGACGCCCGGTGCTTGAGTCGCTGCGCCCCTTCACGTGGATCGTGGCCGCGCTCGCGGCCTGGGCCCTTGGCGTGCTGCTGCTGTCCCTGTTCGGCCTCGGCGGCCGCGTGGGGCCGCATCCGCCCAACCCGGCGCTGGCGCCGCCCATCCCCGCGCTCCACCTCAGCGCCGGCGCCCTGCGGCTGGGGGCGCCCAGCGACTACCTCGCCGTGGCCGAGCGGCCACTCTTCCTCCCCGACCGTCGTCCGGCCCCGGTGGCGGTGGTCAGCGCCGAGCAGCAGGCCCCGTTCGAGGGCGTGCTGACGTCGGTGCTGCTGACCAGCGGGCTGCGGATGGCGATTTTCAGCGAGAACAACGGCCAGGTGAGCCGGCGCGTCCGGCTCGGCGACACCATCCCGGGCACCGGCTGGCGGGTCGCGGTCATCGAGCCTCGGCGCGTGGTGCTGGAGGGCCCGGAGGGCCAGCGCGCGCTCGATCTGCGGCTGTTCGACGGGCAGGGCGGGCAGGCCCCGACGCCGCTTTCGAGCAAGCCGCCCGAGGCGGGGCCGGTGCCTGCGACCGTGCCGCCGCCCAATCCGCCCAGCCTGCTGCAGCAGGGCGCGCAGGCCAACGCCGAGGCGCAGCGCAGCGCCGAAGAGCAGGCGCAGATCGAGGCGATCCGCGCCCGCATCGAGGCCCGCCGCGCGCAGCTGCGCGAGCAGCAGGAAAAGAACGCCAACGCCCCCGTCGCCGAGCAATGACCATGATCGCCAGCCCCCGCGCCCGCCGGCGCGACCACCGCAGCCCGCTGCTCGCCGCCGCGCTGTCCGCCGCCCTCGCGGGCTGCGCGTCCGTTCCCGTTCCCGACATCGCGCGCAGCGCCGACGCCGGCCCTGCGCCGGTCATCGCCCGCGCCGGCGACGGCGAGATCGCCGCGGGCGACGGCGGCCGCCCGGAGCCGACCCTGCAGCCCGGCACCGGGCGGGTGATCAACGAGGCGCTCGCCGCGCAGCCGCCGCCGCGCCTGCCCGAGGGCGGCGAGGCCACGTTCAACTTCGAGGGCGAGTCGCTGCACGCGGTGGTCAAGGCCGTGCTCGGCGACCTCCTGCAGCAGAACTACGTAATCGCGCCGACCGTGCAGGGCACCGTCACGCTGGCCACGCCGCGCCCGGTCAACGCCGCGCAGGCGCTGTCGCTGCTCGAGATGGTGCTGGGCTGGAACAACGCCCGCCTCGTCTGGAGCAACGGGCAGTACGCCGTGCTGCCGGCCGACCAGGCCGTGCCCGGCAACCTCGCGCCGCGCACCGGTGCGGCCGCCGACGCCCGCGGGTTCGAGCTGCGCGCGGTGCCGCTGCAGTACGTGTCGGCCACCGAGATGGAGAAACTGCTCAAGCCCTACGTGCGGCAGGGCGCCATCGTGCAGGCCGATGCGGCGCGCAACCTGATCGTGCTGTCGGGCAGCCGCGCCGAGCTCGAGAACTACCTGCGCACCGTGCGCATCTTCGACGTCGACTGGCTCAAGGGGATGTCGGTCGGCGTGTTCCCGATCCAGAGCGCCGAGCCGGAGAAGATCGTGACCTCGCTCGAGCGCGTGTTCGGCGCCGAGAGCGGGTCGCCGCTGGCGGGCATGTTCCGCTTCCTGCCGGTGGAGGGCAGCAACTCGATCATCGTCATCACGCCGCAGCGCGACTACCTGCGTGCGGCGCGCGAGTGGATCGAAAAGCTCGACATGGCGGGCGAAGGCGCCCGCCTGTTCGTCTACGAAGTGAAGTACATGAAGGCCAGCGACCTCGCCGCGCAGCTCGGCTCGGTGTTCGACGCGGCGGTGAGTGCCCCGTCGGGCGGCGGCGAATCGATCTCGCCCGGTCTCACGCCGGTGGAGCTCGGTGCGGTCTCGGGGCCGCCCTCGGCGATCTCCCAGCCGCGTCCGTCGCCGACGCCGGCGCCGACCGGCACCGGCAGCGGCGAGTCCGGCATCGGCATCAGCGCCATCGAGGAAAGCAACGCGCTGATGGTGCGCGCCAGCCCCGCGCAGTGGGAGTCGATCCGCCGCGCCATCGAGCGCCTCGACGTGATGCCGGCGCAGGTGCACATCGAGGCGCAGGTGCTGGAGGTGGCGCTGACCGGCGACCTCGAGTTCGGCGTCAACTGGTTCTTCGACAATGCCGCGACGAGCAACTTCGAGAACCTGCTGCGCGGCGGCCGCGCCAGCCTTGGCCAGGTCTCCGGGCAGGTCGCCCAGGGCAGCGGGCAGGGCGGCGGGCTGGAGGGCGCCGCGTCGATCGCCTACACCTTCGCCTCGAACGACGCGGTGGCCATCGTCAACGCGCTCGACAGCCATGCCGACGTGCGCGTGCTGTCCACCCCTTCGGTGTTCGTGCGCAACAACGCCGAGGCCGCGCTGAACGTCGGCCAGAACCTCGCGGTGGCCAGCACGGCGTTCACGCCGGGCGTGGGCGGCACGCAGCCCGGCAACAACCTGATCGCCAACGTGCAGTACCTGCAGACCGGCACGCGCCTGAAGGTCAAGCCGCGCATCGGCGGGGACGGCGCCGTGTTCCTCGAGATCGAGCAGGAGATCAGTTCACCGAGCGCCGATCTCGGCGCCGGCGGCAACCCCAACGTCAACACCAGCACCGTCACCACCGAAGCGGTGGTGCGCGATGGCGAGACGGTGATGCTGGGCGGCCTGATCATCGACCGCGGCAGCGACGGCCGCTCCGGCGTGCCGTTCCTGTCGCGGCTGCCGGTGGTCGGCGCGGCCTTCGGACAGCAGTCGCGCAGCCGCTCGCGCAGCGAAATCGTGCTGCTGATCACTCCACGCGTGGTGCGCGATGCGCGGCAGGCGCGGGCGTTCAACGACGACTACCTGCAGCGCTTCAAGGGCCTCGAGCCGCTGCGCGCGGCGCAGCCCGCGCCTGTGCCGGCGGCCGCCATCGAGCCGCCGCCGGGCGGCTGAGGATCCGATGCGCGTCGCGTCGGGGCCCGTGCTGCGCGAGCTGCTGGCCCGCGAGTGGCGCGAGCGCTACCAGGGCAGCCTGCTCGGCGCCGGCTGGCTCGCGCTGATGCCGCTGGCGCAGCTTGCCGTGCTCGCCTTCGTCTTCGGCACGCTGCTGCCGGCGCGCGGATCCGCGGGGGCGCTGCCCTATCCGATGTTCCTCGCGCTCGGGCTGTTCCCGTGGCTGCTGTTCGCCAACGCCGTGAACCGCGGCGTCACCGCCTACCTCGACAACGCCGGCCTGATCGCGCGCGTGCCGCTCCCGGCCTCGATCTACGTGCACGCGCGCGTGCTGGCGAGCGTCGCCGTCGACCTTGGCGCGCTGCTGCTCGTGCTCGTGGTGCTCGCCGCCTTCGGCCTGCGTTTCGACGCCGCGGGCGCGCTCGCCGCCGCCGTCGGGCTCGGCGTACTGGTCGCGATGGCGCTTGCGCTGGCGCGCATCGCGGCGCTGCTGCAGGTGTTCGTTCGCGACCTCGCCGCCGCCGTGGGCCAACTCCTCGGGCTGGGATTCTTCCTCGCCCCGGTGCTGTACGAGCGCGCGCAGCTGCCCGCGCCCACGGCCGCCGCACTCGGGTGGAATCCGCTGGTCGCGCCGCTGGAGGCCATCCGGCGCGGGCTGTCGGGGCAGGGCGAGTTGCCCTGGGGTGCGCTGCTGGCGTCGGCCGCAGCGGCCGCGCTGCTGCTGGCCGGGTCAGTGATGCTGCAGCGTCGCGCCGGCCGGCATCTCGAGGATTTCCTGTGAGCGCCGGCCTCTTGGGCCGCGACGCCGACGTGCTGGTGCGGGCCGAAGGCCTCGGCAAGCGCTATCCGGTGGTCGGCTCCCGCGGGGATCGCCTCGCCGCGCTCGGGCGCCTGCTCACCGGGCGCGGCGCCGCGCGCGAGGTCGAGGTGCTGGCCGGCATCGACCTCTGCGTGCGCCGCGGCCAGTCGCTCGGCGTCATCGGCGAAAACGGCGCCGGCAAGTCGACGCTGCTGAAGCTGGTCACCGGCACGCTGACGCCGAGCGCGGGGCGCGTCGAGACCCGGGCGCGGGTCGGCGCCCTGCTCGAGCTCGGCGCCGGGTTCCATCCGGAGCACAGCGGCCGCGACAACGTGCGCATGGCCGCGGCCATCCACGGCCTGTCCGGCGATGCGCTCGCCGCGAAGCTCCCTGAAATCGAGGCTTTCGCCGGCATCGGCCGCTACATCGACGAGCCGGTGAAGCACTACAGCAGCGGCATGGTCGTGCGGCTCGGATTCGCCGTCATCGCCGCCACGCGGCCCGACCTGCTGATCACCGACGAGGTGCTGGCCGTTGGCGATGAGCAGTTCCAGAAGAAGTGCGTCCGCTGGATCGACGGCTACCTCGCCGACGGCGGCACGCTCCTGCTGGTGTCGCACAGCCTCTACCACGTGCAGAAGCTGTGCCGCGAGGCGATCTGGCTGAAGTCCGGGCGCATCGAGGCCGCCGGCGATGCCCACGACGTGACCCGGCGCTACCAGGCGTGGCTGGAGCAGCGCGATGCCGGCGAGCGCGAGGCGAGCGCCGCGCGTGCGGGTGGCGACGAGATGCGCGTCCTGCGGCTGGCGCTCGACGGCCGCGAGGGCACGACGGCCGAACCGGCTACCGGCGAGGCGCTGCGCGTGGAGGTGGACCTGCACAGCCGCGACGAGCGGCCGCCGCGGCTCAGCCTCGGCCTGCTGCGGGCCGACGGCACGCCGGTCTACGGCGTCGACACCGCGATGGACGGCGTGGAAGCGGTGCCGCTGGGCGCCGGTCGCTTCGCGTTTCGCTGCGTTTTCGAGAATCTGCCGCTGCTGCCGGGCGAATACGTCCTGCGCGCCTTCCCGATGGATGCCGAAGGCCTCCGGCTGTTCCCGCCGGCCGAAGCGCGCGTGCGGGTGCGCGGGAAGACCCGCGAATTCGGCCTGGTGCGCCTGCCGCATCGCTGGGAGGCGCCGTGAGCGCCGCGCCCGCGCCGCCCCCCGCGGGGGCCGGCGCCGCCGCGCCGCTGCCGACGGTGGTCGTTCCGGTGTTCAACGCGCTGGCGGCGCTCGACGCCTGCCTCGCCGCGCTCGACCGCACGCTGCCCGCCGCCACCCGCGTGCACGTGGCCGACGACGCGTCGACCGATCCGCGCGTGCCCGCGCTGGTCGACGACTGGCGCCGCCGCTCGCCGCTGGCCGTCACCGCGGTGCGGCGCGCGCGCAACCTCGGCTTTCCCGGCAACTGCAACGCCGCGTTCGACGAGACCGGCGAGTCCGACGTGGTGCTGCTCAATTCCGACACCGTGCCCGCGGGCGACTGGCTGAGGCGCCTTGCGGCCGGCGCGGCGCGCGACCCGCGGCTCGCGACGCTGACGCCGTGGAGCAACAACGGCGAGATCGTCTCGTTCCCGAACTTCGTCTCGCCCAATCCGCTGCCGGACGATCCGGAAGCCGTGGCCGCGGCAGCGGCCCGGCTGCAGCCGCGGCATCCGCCGCTGCCCACCGCGGTGGGATTCTGCATGTACCTGCGCCGCGCCGCGCTGCGCGCCGTCGGCGGCTTCGATGCCGAGACCTTCGGGAAGGGCTATGGCGAGGAGAACGACTGGTGCCTGCGCGCCGAGGCCCACGGCTGGCGCCACGCGCTGTGCGACGACGCCTACGTGGCCCATCGCGGACACGCCTCGTTCGCCGCCACTGGCCTGGCACCCGGTGGCGAGAACCTGCGCCGCCTCAACGCGCGCTGGCCCGGCTACAACGAGCGCATCGCGCGCTTCATCCTCGACGATCCGCTGCGCGACGACCGCGCGCGGTTCGCGCAGGCCATCGCTATGCTGGCGGCCGCGAGTCCGCAGGGCGATCTGTTCCGCGATGGCCCCGTCGCGGCGCATTCCACGAGTCTGGACCGATGACCGAATCGACGCCCCCGCTCGCCTTCACCGGCGAGCGCTACCACCCCGACGTGCCGCGCGAAATGGCCTACGAGCACTGGCACCGCTACGCCTTCGCGATGGAGCTGGCGCGCGGTCGCCACGTGCTCGACGCGGCCTGCGGGGAAGGCTACGGCTCGGCGCTGCTGTCGCGCACCGCCGCTTCGGTCACCGGGCTTGACCGGTCGGCCGAGGCGATCGCCCACGCGCGCACCCGCTACACCGCACCCCGCCTGCACTTCCGCCAGGGCGACGTGTTGGCGCTCGACGGCATCGCCGACGCCAGCCTCGACCTCGTGGTGAGTTTCGAGACGCTCGAGCACCTCGCCGCGCACGACGCGCTGCTGGAGGGATTCTCGCGCGTGCTGAAGCCCGACGGCCTGCTGCTGCTCTCCACGCCGGACCGCCACGCTTACAGCGAGCTGTCGGGCCATCGCAACCCGCACCACGTCCGCGAGCTCTACCGCGAGGAGTTCGAGGCCCTGCTCGCGCGCCACTTCCCGCGCTACCGGCTCTACGGCCAGCGCGTCGTCGCCCACTCGATGCTGTGGCGCCTCGACGGCGGGACCGGCGCGACCGCCAGCTTCACGCAGGATGGCGACGACGTGTTCGGCGGCATGCGCGCGCTGCCGATGTACTACGTGGCGGTCTGCGCCAAGCGCGGCGAGGCGCTGTCGGGACTGCCGGCGCTGTCGTGCTTCTCCGACGTGCAGCAGAGCGTGCTGGCGCACCACGAGCAGGTGCTGCGCGACCTGCTCGCCACCGACCGCTACGCCCACACGCTGCGCGCGCGGCTGCGCGCCGCCGGCCTGCCCGACGGCCCCTGAGCCCGGCATGGCCTCCACGCCCGACGCGGCGCGACAGGGCGACGCCGCGCCACTGGTGCAGGCCGTCGTCGTCACCTACGACAGCGCGACGACGATCACGGCCTGCCTGCGCGCGCTGCTGGCCCAGCCGGCGCTGGCGTCCCTCGTCGTCGTCGACAACGGCTCGCGGGATGGCACCGTCGCGCTCGTTTCGGCGATGGCGGGCGGCGATGCGCGCATCAGCCTGGTCGAGCGTCCGGACAATCCGGGGTTCGCGGCCGCCTGCAACCTCGGCGCTGCGTCGGGGGAGCGCCGCCTTTGGCTGCTGTTCGTCAATCCCGACGTGGAGCTGCCCCCGGCGGCGCTGGCGCGGCTGCTCGACCATGCCGTCACGCGGCCCGCACTGGGCGCCCTCGGGGCCGATCTCCGCGGCGCCGACGGCCGCCCGGATCCGGCGGCCCGGCGCCACGATCTCTCGCTCCGACGGCTGCTCGAAGGGGGCGGTCGGCGCGGCGCGCTCGACGCGGCGGTCGATCCGACGCGCGCGCTGCAGCCGGTGGACGCGTGCTCCGGCGCGCTGATGCTGGTGTCGCGCGCCGCCTTCGACGCCGTCGGCGGCTGGGACGCGGGCTACCGCCTGCATGTCGAGGACCTGGACTTCTGCCGCCGCCTGCGCGACGCCGGGTTCGCCATCGCGGTGGCCAACGACGTGCCCGTGCTGCACCACCGCGGCGTCTCCAGCCGGGCGCGGCCGCTGTTCGTCGAGTGGCACAAGCACCGCGGCCTGTGGCGCTACTGGCGGCGCTTCGAGGCGCGCGGCGCTCGCCTGCTGCTGGCGCCGCTCGTGCTTGCCGTGATCGGCGCGCGCTTCGCGATGGTGGTGGCGGCGCGACGTCGCGGTTGATCCACGCTCCGTGCGTATACTCCGGCGCCGATGGAAACCGCGCCCACCGCCGCCGCGCCCGAGGTGATGCCCGACGCCACGCCCGGTGCCGTGACGTTCCCGGCCACCCGCGTCGACACCGTCTTCGTCGCGCACATCGACGTCGTGCACGGCTGCCA
>ERZ1066122.2145-NODE-2145-length-13676-cov-9.354379_pt1 | contig 13676 bp, 11 predicted proteins | sample MGYA00382769_ERZ1066122 | MGnify/ENA primary metagenome ERZ1066122 (study PRJEB33369, sample SAMEA5778352) | biofilm metagenome | biome: Industrial cooling water; feature: Water cooling tower basin; material: Biofilm | place: United Arab Emirates | collected...
GCGCTTTGGCGCCCACATACGACCACATTTCATCGACGTGCAGCACCAGATCGACCGTCGGCGCCGGAGTCGGCGCCGGAGTCGGAGCCGGAGTCGAAGCCGGCGCCGGAGTCGGAGCCGGAGTCGAAGCCGGCGCCGGCGTCGGCGCTACGCAGGCGGAGTTGACGGGCGTCGGGGGAAGTGCAGCGATTTTTTTTTCAGGTGCGCCAGCACCGTGTTGGTCGAGATGCGCAGTACCCGCGCCGTATCGCGAATGCCACTGCCGTTGAGCGCCAGCGCCACAATCTGTTCCTGAACCGCCGGGTCGGCCCCGCGCCGCCGCAACTGCGCCTGGAACGTACGACCACACGCGCGGCAGCGGTAGCGTTGCCCACCAGCGCGCACCTTGCCGTGACGAACTACGCCCTCGGGCTGGGCACACGATGGACAACAAATCAGGTCAGAAACCATTTCGCAAACCTACAACATACACACGACAGAGACACGACCTGCTATTTTATAGCAAGTCGGAGTCGTACGTATGGAACCGCCCCTTCGAACCTTGGGTCGCGGAGCGCGAGGCAACGGAATACCCGTATGTGGAGCCGACGACCGGGCGGCGTTTTAAGAAAGTACCCATTCACGCCCCTGGCCTCCGTAACGGCGAAACAGGTGGTGAGTGGCGCGGAAAGCTTCCGCCACGGGGCAAACACTGGCAGTACCGCCCATCTGATTTGGAAGCGATGGACGCGCGCGGCGAAATTTACTGGTCGCCGACCGGTAACCCTCGCCGCAAGCTGTACCTCGATGAGAGCAAAGGCGTGGCAGTGCAGGATGTGTGGTGGGAATTCCGCGACGCTCACAACCAAATGGTGCGCGTTTCCGGCTACCCTACCGAAAAAAATCCTGCTCTTCTGGATCGTATCATCCGGGCCTCCTCGAATGAAGGCGACCTTGTATTGGACTGCTTCGCTGGTTCAGGAACGACGTTGGTAGTTGCCGACCAGTTGCGCCGCCAGTGGGTAGGTGTTGATAATAGCCCGGAAGCGATTCGTACAATGTTGCAACGATTCGCGCACGGCCGTGAGCGAATGGGCGATTTTGTCGCCTCAGAAGCGAAAGCACTAACGCCTCGAACCGCTCCCGCACTCTCGTTATTTGATCCCGTGCCCGAAGCCCAGGCAGTCGGATTAAAGACGCCAACCGCTTCAACCTCTGCTTCTTACGAGCATCTCATCAATGATTTTATGCTGTTTCACGAGCCAAAAGTTCTGCTGCCAGTTACCGAGTAGAAGAGCAATTCTCCTTACAGTGAAAAGAGAATGGGTACTGGAGTCAGGCAAATTGCCAACACCAGTACCCATTCTCTTTTTGACGCTTATGCGCGTTACGTATTCATCGACGCCAAAAACTCCAGATTCGATTTCGTGCCCGCCAGCCGGTCTTTCAGGAAGTCCATTGCTTCGGTGGCGGTCATATCGCTCATATACTTGCGGAGCATCCAGACGCGCGCCAACTCTTCGGGGCCCATCAGCAGGTCTTCGCGGCGGGTGCCGGAGGCGGGCACGTCGATGGCCGGGAAGACGCGCTTGTTGGCGAGCTTACGGTCGAGCTGCAATTCCATATTGCCGGTGCCTTTGAACTCCTCGAAGATGACTTCATCCATCCGCGAGCCCGTGTCGATGAGGGCCGTGGCGATGATGGTCAGCGAGCCGCCGTTTTCGACGTTGCGCGCCGAGCCGAAAAACCGCTTCGGCTTGTGGAGCGCGTTGGAGTAGAGGCCGCCCGACATAATGGCGCCGTTGCTGGGCTGCACGGCGTTGTAGGCGCGCGCCAGGCGCGTGATGGAGTCGAGCATAATCACCACGTCGTGGCCGCACTCGACGAGGCGGCGGGCCTTGTCGATGGCAAACTGCGCGATTTTGACGTGGCGGTCGGCCGTTTCGTCGAAGGTCGAGGAGAGCACTTCGGCTTTCACCGAGCGCTGCATATCGGTCACCTCCTCGGGGCGCTCGTCGATGAGCAGAATCATCAGGTACACCTCCGGGTGATTTTCGGAGATGGCGTTGGCGATTTCCTGCAGCAGCACCGTCTTGCCGGTTTTCGGCTGCGCCACGATCAGCCCGCGCTGGCCTTTGCCGATGGGCGCGAACAGGTCGAGGATGCGCGTCGAGAGCTGCGAGGCTTTGGTGGTGAGCTTCAGGCGTTCCTCGGCGAAAAGCGGCGTGAGGTTGTTGAACGGAATGCGGTCTTTCAACTCCTCCGGCGAGCGGCCGTTGATGCGCTCGGCTTTCTGGAGCACGAAATACTTTTCCTGCTCGCGCGGGGGGCGGATGTAGCCCTTCACCGTGTCGCCCACCAGCAGCGCGTAGCTCTTGATTTGGGCGGGCGCGACGTACACATCGTCCGGCGAGGCCATATAGTTGTAGGCCGTCGAGCGCAAAAACCCGTGCCCTTCGGGCATCACCTCAAGTACGCCTTCGGCCTCGAGGAGGCCGTCGAACTCGCGGAAATTGTAGTTATTGGCCGCCGGCAGGTTCTGGCGGCGCGGCGGGTTGCCGTCGCGGTTGCCGACGCCGACCGGCTCCTGGCGGTCAGGGCGTTCCGGCCGCTGGTCGCGGTCGCGGTCGCGGTCGAACCGGTCGGGGCGGTCCGGCCGGTCCGGGCGCGGCTCGCGCGGCTGGTTGGAGTCGCGCGGGGGGCGCTGCTCGCGGTTTTGGTCGCGCTCGAACCGTTCGGGGCGGTCGGGACGCGGTTCGCGGGGCTGGTTGGGGTCGCGCGGGGGGCGCTGGTCGGAGCGCGGCTCGCGGTTGTCGCGGTTTTGGTCGCGCGGTTCGCGGTTTTCCCGAAAATCCGGCCGGTCGTCGCGCGGGGGGCGCGGTTGGTCGGTGCGCGGCTCGCGGCCTTCGGGGCGGTCGGTGCGCGGTTCGCGGGGCTGGTTGGGGTCGCGCGGGGGGCGTTGCTCGCCGCGCGGCTCGCGGTTGTCGCGGTTTTGGTCGCGCGGCTGGTCGTCGCGGCGCTCGCGGCGGTCGTCGCGTTCGGGTCGGTCGGTCCGAGCTTCCGGCTGGTTGTCGGTGGGCGCGGGGCGCGGCTCGCGCGGCTGGTCGGGGCGCGGCTCGCGGCGGGGCGCGTTGGTCAGGTCGGCGGGGCGCATAATCACCTTGATGGGCCGCACGGGGCGGCCATCAGGGGTGGAAGGCGCGGCGTTTCCGGGCGCGTCGGCGGCTGGGGCAGTGGCCGGGGCGGCGGGTGCGGCCGGGGCTGCTTCGGGCGCGGCGGCCGGCGCCTCGACACGGGCCGGGGACGATTTTTTCGCCGGCAATTTTTCCGGCGGCGTCACCGACTGTTGGTCGAGGATACGATAAATCAGGTCTTGCTTAGCGAGCTTACGAAAATTGGGCACGCCGAGGCCCTGGGCGATCTCTTTCAGATCGACGAGCAGGCGCTCTTTCAGCTCATCAATGGTATACATACCAGCGAGGTGCGGGGAGAAAACGAAAAAACGAAGAGGAAATCAGACAAGAATGCAAGCCGCAAGGCAGCCCCCGTGAGGGCATCCGGCGCGCGGGCGGTGGATTAAAACCCACACGGCAACCGCCGAACCGTATTTCCGAAAAGCGAGTGGATGTGCCCGAAGGCGGCAGAGCGAGCCGAAGCGCAACTCAGAGAGTCGGCGGGTGGAGCGGCCCACGAGTGCGAGCAGGCGTCCGGCGACTTCCGGCTACAATGATACGTCCCGCGCGGCACCCGCCGTGCCTTCTACACGCCGAAGCCCGAAAAAAGTTGCCCACCCGGCCGCGTCGGCGCGCGCGGACACGAGCGAATCAGCGCACGGCGGTGACGGAAGTCGGCGCCAGCGGACGCACGGCGGGGCCGTCGCGCACGACGAGGACGTACTGAAAAAAATCGGTCGTCACGGCTTGTTCATCCGTCGGCACCAGGGTTTGGTTGAAGAGCGGCGCCCGCACCGCCGCCAGCCGCTGCGAGACCCGATACGGCGAGCCGGGCGCGTCGAGGCGGCACAGCGCAAGGGTGCGCGGTTGGGTGGCGGCTTTCACGTCGTTGATGCCGCGCACGAACACCAGTGGCCCATCCTGACTCATCGGCACCTCAATGGTGCGGGCGCCAGTGGCGGGGCGGAGTGGCGGCGGGGCGGCGTTGGCGGGCAGCATCATCCGGCAATCGACGAGCAGCGTGGCAATCGACCCCACCGTGCCGCCCTTCGGCAAACTCACGCGGGGCGCCAGCTCGGCGAGCTGCGGCGGCACCCCGGCGGGCGCGCGGCGCGCTACGTGCGCCAACCCCCACAACCCATACGCTTTGGCGGTGGGCGCCAACTGGCCCGTGGCGTACGCATCGCGCAGGTTGAGGGCCATCACCGAATCGCGCCGAATGCGTTTCGGGCCGAGATAGGTAAGGTTGCGAATCGCGTGGTGCAGCGCCGTGCCGACTGAATCAGCAGCAGCGGCGGCGGGCAGTTGAGCTTGCGCCTGCCGGGCCAGCCGCGCAATCGTGGAGTCGGCCACGGGCGGCGCGTTGGGGTCGGCGGCGCGCGCCAGTGCGGCGGCCACCGAATCGAGGGCCGGGGCAGCGGCCGAATCAACGGCACTCCTCCGAAGAACGGCCAAATACCGCCCGAACAGGCCGTAATCCTGCAAACGGTCGAGGCCGATGAACACGACGCGGCGGGCGGGCGGCACGGTGGCGTTGAGCGCCCGAATGGCGCGCACCTTGTCATAAAAATCCTGATTGCCCCACTGCGCCGAACCGTCCCAGCCGCTGAACACGGCCCGCAGCGGCTCTTCGTCGCCGGTGCGGAGGTAGTCGTTGAACAGATACGCCTGCGCGGGGTCTATTTCGGCTACGTAATGCCTGACGCCCAAGCGCTGGTTGAGGTGGCGAAGTAGTGCCAGGTCAACGCCCTGCGGCACGGCGCAGCCGTGCGGCTCGCCGAGCAGCAGAAGCTGGTGTTGATAAAAGGACGAATCAAGAATCCGGTCGAACCGCAGCTCGCCGGGCGCGGCGACGCTGAGTTGGTGCGTACGCAGATACTGCGTGTGCGTATCGTCGGTGCCGCCGCGCGCCCACCACCCGTAGGCCAGGTACCCGAGCGTACTCAGCGCCAGCAAACCCAGCGGGAAAACAATGAAAACAAGCAATAGCCAGCGCAGCACACGGCGCGCGACGGAGCGGGTTGCCATCGGCAAGCAGAAAGGAAATGCGGAAGACCGACGGCCACGCGGGCCGCCATTCAGAAGAGTTTGCCGCCCAAAGTTGCACCCGGCGAACCACGAGCGGCTTCCCTCCCACCCGCGCCGGGCCTACTTTTGCGCCGCCGCCTCGGGCGGCTCTTGCCTGCTTTCAGCTCCTACGCTCCAATGCTTCAACTGGCTCTGCTCCGCGAACAACCTGAGGTGGTCATCGCCGGACTTCGCAAAAAATTCGTCGCCGACCCCGAAACCGCCGTCCGCGCGGTGCTCGAATTAGACCAGCGCCGCCGCGCCGCGCAAACTGCCCTCGACGACAATCTGGCCCGCCAAAACCAGCTCGCCCGCGAAATCGGGCCGCTGATGCAGCAGAAGCGCGCGGCCGAAGCCGAAGCCCTCAAGGCCGAAGCCACGCAGCTCAAAGCCGCCGCCGCGCAGCTCAAGACCGACCTCGAGGAGGTGGAGCATCTGCAACACGCCGCCCTCGTCAAATTACCTAACCTGCCGCACAGCAGCGTACCCGAAGGCCGTACGCCGCAGGAAAATGAGGTGGTGCGCGAGGTCGGTGCCAAGCCCACGCTGCCCGACAACGCCCAACCGCATTGGGACATCATCAAGCGCCTCGATATCATTGATTTCGAGTTGGGCAATAAAATTACCGGCGCGGGTTTTCCGGTATATAAAAATCAGGGCGCGCGCCTACAGCGGGCGTTGATTAATTTTTTCCTCGACGAAGCCCGCGCCGCCGGCTACGACGAAATTCAGCCGCCGATTCTGGTCAACGAAGCCAGCGGCTACGGCACCGGCCAGCTCCCCGACAAGGACGGCCAGATGTACCACGACGCGCAGGACAACCTGTACCTGATTCCGACGGCCGAGGTGCCCATCACTAACCTCTACCGCGACGAGATCATCCCGCCCGACCGCCTGCCCATCCGCAACGCGGGTTACACGCCGTGCTTTCGCCGCGAGGCCGGCTCGTGGGGCGCCGACGTGCGCGGCCTCAACCGCCTGCACCAGTTCGACAAGGTGGAAATCGTGCAGATTTCGGCGCCCGAAACATCGTATCAGCAACTCGAGGAGATGCTGGCCCACATCGAGAGTTTGTTGCAGAAGCTAGACTTGCACTACCGCGTACTGCGTCTCTGCGGCGGCGATATGAGCTTCACCTCAGCCCTCACCTACGACCTCGAGGTGTATTCGGCCGCGCAAGGGCGCTGGCTCGAAGTGTCGTCGTGCTCGAATTTCGAGACCTACCAAGCCAACCGCCTGAAACTGCGCTATAAGGCCGAGGGCGGCAAAACGCAGCTACTGCATACGCTCAACGGCTCGGCCTTGGCCTTGCCGCGCATCGTGGCGGCGCTGCTTGAGAACAACCAAGAGGCTGACGGAAGAATATGGATTCCAGAAGCATTGCGTCCATATTGCGGATTTGACTGCCTTTACACGCACGAATTACCCATCAAGCCTGGGCCCGATTATACTAAATACTGGTTTGAAGGAGACGCACAGGAGTATGGAAAGACTGGCTTGGTAAACTCTATAGTAAAAAGATATGTACGCGAAAACCCGTTGATAACTGGTGCGGAGTTGATGAAAGTTTTTTCATCAGAACTACAAGGCACAGAACATATCGCGGTTGTCAAACCGCTTGACTATGCTGAAAGAATGAGAGTGAGAGAACGGAAACGCTACAAGATGGACGCAGGTGATGTAATCTCATTAGTAGATGGCGAATACGTTACATCGACCCAATGGGGGATTCATAACATTGGTAATATTATAGCAAAGGCTTCAGAGTTAGGGTATTTCATCCACCCTATTCGATAAACTTCGGCGCGTCATATGAACATCGGCATTCTCGGCACCGGCTCAGTCGGCGCTACCATTGGCACCCGGCTCGTGGAATTGGGCCACCTCGTGATGATGGGTGGCCGGGCGGCCACGAACGAAAAAGCTGCCGCCTGGGTAGCCACAACCGGCGCTGACGCCTCGCAGGGCACGTTTGCCGACGCGGCGGCTTTCGGCGAAATCCTGTTCAACTGCACGAAGGGTGAGGCATCGGCCGACGCGCTGCGGTTGGCGGGCGCCGACAATCTGCGCGGCAAAACGCTCCTCGACGTCAGCAATGCGCTGGACTTCAGCAATGGATTTCCGCCTTCGCTCAGCGTCTGCAACACCGACTCGCTCGGCGAGCAGTTGCAGCGCGCGTTCCCGGAGGCGCGCATCGTCAAGACCCTCAACACGATGTGGGCCGGCCTGATGGTAAACCCCACGATGCTCGCCGACGGCGCCCACTCGGTGTTCGTGAGCGGCAACGATGCCGCCGCCAAGCGGCAAGCGACCGAGCTGCTGCGGGCGTTCGGCTGGCCCGACGCTTCCATCATTGATTTGGGCGACCTGAGCACCGCGCGCGGCACCGAAATGGTGCTGCCGCTGTGGCTGCGCCTCTACGGCAAGCTGCAAACCGGCGCGTTCAATCTGGCGGTGGTGCGGCAGTAGCCTGCAAGTGCCGCGCGCGGCCGTTACTGCGGCCGGTACACCACGCGCTGGCGGTGCAGCTCCTGCCCGCGCGCGTCGAAGATGCGAACCTGATAGGTGCCCGCCGACAGCGCGGGCGCGGGCAGCCGCAGGCCATCGGCGGCGTTCATCGCGGCGGCGCCGAGGCGCAGGCACGAGCGCCCGAAACCGTCGAGCACTTCCACGGTCAGCGGCCCATCGGCCAGTGTGTAGGCACCGCCGAGGCGCAGCGTACGGCGCTCAGCGGCGCGCGTGGCCGTGGACGAGGCAAGCGCTTCAAGCGCTTCGGCGAGCGCGGACTCATCGACGCCGATTACTGATTCGACGAGGGGTGCCGGTAGTGCCGACGATGCGCCGGCAAGCAGGCCGGTTTGAGCAAGCGCCGCCGTGGGCAGCAGCGCGACAAGCGAGAGAAGCAGCGAGCGAGTCATTGGATATCAGCGGAAAAGAGGGAACGAAAACCGACTGGTCAGCCACCCCGACCACGGCAAAGGGGTGGCCAGACTGTACCGGATTTGCTCGCATCATCGGGTGGTCACTACATCTACCTTGAGAGCTGAAACTCGCCTAAAAAGCGGTTGATTAAACCTCTCGGGTTCGGTTCGATTTAAGCGCCATTCTGCAACCCCCGCTCCCCTACCCAATGGCACTTCTTCGTCGCTGCTTCGCTGTTTTGTTACTGCTGGCGGGCCTCGTGCCCGCCGCCCGCGCCCAGGCACCGCTGTATTTCCCGCCCCGGAGCTTCGCGCAACCCTGGGACACCATCGCGCCCGCCCAGCTCGGCTGGAATCAGGTGGCGCTCGATTCGGCGCTTGCGTACGTCGAGCGCACCAACGCCCGCTCGTTCATCGTGCTGCACCGGGGGCGCATTGCGGTGGAGCGCTATTTTGACGGCCACACCCGCGATTCGGTGTGGATGTGGGCGTCGGCGAGCAAGACGCTGACGGCATTTCTGGTGGGCATCGCGCAGCAGGAAGGGCTGTTGAGCATCGACGACACTACCTCTCGTTTTTTAGGTACGGGCTGGACGAGCCTGCCGCCCGCACAGGAGCGCCTGATCACGATCCGCCACCAGCTCACGATGACGACGGGCCTGAACGACACCCTCGCGCCGACCCCGCAGGTGCCCGACCCCGACAACTGCCTCGCCCCCGCTTGTCTTCAGTACCTGGCCCCGGCGGGCACCCGCTGGGCTTACCACAACGCGCCGTATAAGCTGGTGCAGAACGTGGTGGCGGCGGCCAGCGGCCAGTCGTGGCAGCAATTCACGCAGACCCGCGTCAAAACCGCCATCGGGATGGGCGGCGGATGGTTCGACACCTACATCAGCCGCACCCGCGATATGGCCCGCTTCGGCCTGCTGCTACTGGCGCGCGGCACCTGGAACGGTACGCCCCTGCTGACCGATACGGCCTATTTCGGCCAGATGACGCGGCCCTCCCAGACTTTCAACCGCGCGTACGGCTACCTGACGTGGCTCAACGGGCAGTCGTCGTATATGCACCCGGCCGGACAGCTCGTGTTTCCGGGGCCCTTGGCCCCCGACGCCCCCGCCGACCTCTACGCCGCGCTCGGCAAAGACGATCAGAAAATCTACGTCGTGCCGAGTCTCGGGCTGGTGGTGGTGCGGCAGGGCGAAGCCGCCGCCGGGCGTCTGCTCGGCCCGTCGAGCTTCGACAATGAGCTGTGGATTCGGCTGATGCGGGTGCTCGGACCAACCGGCACGGCTGATGCGGCTACGGCCAACAGCGTGGCGCTCTACCCCAACCCAGCCACCGCTACGGTGCGCCTGAGCGGCCTCACGGCTCCCGCGCTCGCCTTCTACGACGCCACCGGCCGCCTGGCGCGCACGGCATCGCGCACGGCCGACGGCACGTACGATGTGCGGGGGCTGGCGCCGGGGCTGTACGCAATGCGCGCCGGGGGGCGCGGCGTGGGGCGGCTGGTGGTGGAATAGGTCACTTTCAGCGTAGCTTTGAGTTGAGCAGATACGCACCCATCAGTAAGACCGTGAAAAAAACGCCTCGCTATTTCAAAACTTACGACGCAATGCGCGACGTGCTCCTGGAACACGGGAGCCGTTTGACGCTGCGCGAGCGCCTACTGGAACTCAACCGCCTCAATCGCATAGCTTTCCTCGAATTGTTCGAACAACATAAGCCCCGCAAAACCCGATTCAGGATGCACGTCCAGCTTCCACACGAATCACTCACCACTTTTTTCTCTCGAATATCCGCCAATACGCACTGATGGACATTTTCGAGCCTGAGTTTCAGCAGTTCATCGAGCTACTGAATAAGCACAAGGTGGAATACCTGCTCATCGGGGGCTATGCGGTTAATCTCTATGGATATAATCGACCAACCGGTGATATGGATGTGTGGGTAAATCCGACGGAAGCCAATACGCTTCGTTTGGCAGATGCCATCTACGACTACGGTTACGAAGTTGAGGAGTTGCGAAAATTCGCCCCCTACGTCGCAGAAAAGGGGTTGAAGCTGGATTTGAACGAGCCGCCCGTCGTGATCGATGTGATGGCGCAGATTAGCGGACTGGCTTTTCAGCCCTGCTGGGACTCACATCATAGTTATCGGATCGATGACGTCACTATTCATCTCATCAATCGGGATGATTTAATCATCAGCAAGATGAGTACCGGGCGTCCCAAAGACGCCGATGACGTTCAGCAGCTACAAGGGGTTCAGGCGTTTATCAACGGCAAAAAGCTTGAATTTTACGAAACCCCGTTCATTCCGGATTCCTCACCTGAATAACCATTCAGCGCGACCAGTTTCTGCTCGCGCATACACTTGAAATGGCCTTGCGGGCACTTCGGGTAGCCGATTTTTGAGCACGGCCGACACGGCAAGCCCGCCACTTCGAGGGCAGTGTACTCGGTACGAAACGGCGTCATTCCAAACTCGGGCACCGTATTTCCCCAGATGGAAATGATTGGCCGCCGAAACGCCGCCGCGATGTGCATCAGACCTGTGTCGTGGCTGACGACGAGCCGCGCCTGGCGCACCAGAGAGGCCGAGCCGTGGAGGGAAAACCGTCCTACGGCGTTGAAAATGCGCGTCGGCAACTCGGGGCGTTGCTGAAAATGCGTCTCGATTTCGGCCGCCACGGGCGCGTCTTCTTTGCCGCCGAGCAACACCACTGGCGCGGCCAGTTTTTCGCAAGCTTCGAGCAATTTATCGGTGGGCAGACGCTTGGTGTAGTGCTGGGCGCCGATGGCGACGGCCACGTACCCCGTGCGATGCGTGGCAGGGAGCGAATCGAGAGCGATTTCCTTGTCGGGCGGAATGAAATAATCGAGGCCGTTGCCGTCATCCGTAATTCCCAGATGCGCGGCGGCGGCGCGGTAGCGGTCAACGATGTGGACGGGCGGCAGGCGATGTATTTTCAGATTCACCAACAGCCATTTTTCGACATTCAATTTATCGAACCGCCGGGTGGGCACCCCGAGGCGCACCGTGAGGATGCGCGTCCGCAGGTTATTGTGCAGATCAATGATGTGGTCGAAGTTTTCGGCGCGCAGCTCGGCGAGCAATTCGGTAAGCGAGCCGCTGAGGACGTGCGTTTTGCGGACGTACGGGTTGGCGTCGAACAGTTGCCGAAACGCGGGCTTGGTGGCAAAATGCACCTCCGCGCCGGGCACCTGCGTCGCCAGCTCGCGCACGACGGGCGTGGTGAGCACGATGTCGCCGATGGAGGAAAAGCGGAGGAGGAGAATCTTCATTTGCCGGATGTAACGCGGGGCGCCGGCCTTAATGCCGCGCGGAACGAGCGAAGCGAGTAACACGGTGGTTAGGTACACCAAGCCCGACGCGAAAAGCCTACGGCTTCGCGGGCCTTTTATAGGGCCCCTACCCCAGCGCCCCGCGCTACCTATTTTTTCTGGCCTCGAAATACACCGCCAGTTTTTCCAGCGGCCACGCATTGAGCGTGTGCCCGGGCGTGAGCATCGCTTTGCGGCCCAGCCGCACCCCGTACTGCATGTCAGCGTAGCCGGAAACGGTGTGGGCATCGGGATTCAGCGCCGTGAGGACGCCTTTTTCGAGCGCGTAGCGCAGCCAGCGCCACTCGAGGTCGAGGCGCCAGGGGTTGGAGTTCAACTCGATGGCAACGCCGTAGTGGGCGCAGGCATCGATGACGGCGCGGAAGTCGAGCGGGTAGCCTTCGCGGCGCAGCAGCAGACGGCTGGTGGGGTGGCCCAAGATGGTGGTGCGGGGGTTTTCGATGGCGCGCAGCAGGCGCGCGGTGGCTTTGGCCTCGTCCATCCGCAGGTTGCTGTGGACGGAGGCGACGACGAAATCGAAGCCCGCGAGCAGGTCGTCGTCGTAATCGAGGGAGCCGTCGGGCAGGATGTCGCTCTCGATGCCTTTGAAGATGCGGAACGGCGCCAGCTCCTGATTCAGCGCATCGATTTCGCGCCATTGCTCGCGCACTCTGTGGTCGGGCAGGCCGCCGGCGTAACCCGCCGAGCGCGAATGGTCGCAGATGCCGAGGTAGTCGTAGCCGGCATCGCGCAGAAACTCGGCCATTCGGCGGAGCGTGTGGACGCCGTCGGAGTACGTAGAGTGGTTGTGGAGCGAGCCGCGCAGGTCGGCCGCTTCGATCAGGCGCGGGATGCGCTCGTCGGCGGCCAGCGCCAGCTCGCCGAGGTTTTCGCGCAGCTCCGGCTCGATGCACTGCCGCAGCCCGGCGGCGGCGTAGGCGGCCGTCTCGGTCTGAAACCGGGCCGTTTTGAGGACGTGCCGCAGCGTACGGGGCTGCGGCGGGGCGGCGGCCGTGGCGGGCGCGAGCCATTCGAGGGCGACCGGCGGCAGCGTGGCGTCGAGGTGGTCGTCGGAGCCCGTAGCCAGCAGCCATTCGTTCACGAAGCCCTCCGGGGTGGTGAGCAGCACGGCCACGGGCACATCGGCGTAGGCGGGCGCCGTGCCGCGCCACGCGCGCGGACCGGAGCGGCGCGCGTCGAAGGCAAGGCCGGCGTCGGGGTGGTGCAGGGCGGCGAGCGCGGTGGCGTAGGCGTCGTCGTCCACGCCGGCCACGACCACCACTTCGCTCACGGTTTCGAGGGCGCGGCGGGTCTGGCCGGCCACTTCGGCGCGGCGCACGGCGGGCAGCGCGCGCAGGCGGGCCAGCACTTCGGCGGCGAGGGCGTCGGCCTGCGAGAGCAGCACCTGTCCGCGCGCGGCCAGCACGAACACGATGGCCTCCTGAATCTGCTCCTGAATCTTCGGCCCGAAGCCTTTGAGCTTGGCCACGGCGCCGGTTTCGCAGGCGTCGAGCAGGGCTTCGGGGGTGGTGATGTCGGCCTCGCGCCAGAGCTGCCGCACACGCTTCGGCCCCACGCCTTTGATTTTCATCATCTGCACCACGCCGGGCGGGGTGGCGGCCAGCAGCCGCTCGTACTCGGGCAGCGAGCCGGTGCGGAGCGCCTCGCTGAACGCCGTAGCCATTCCCTTGCTCAGTCCGAGGGCTTGCAGGTCGTCGGCCGAGGGTTGGCCACGCAAAGCGTCTTCGCCGATGCGGTCGAGGGCGGCTTCGGCGTTTTGCCAGCCCCGGATTTTGTACGGATTTTCTTCGTGCAGCTCCAGGAGCGTGGCTGTGAGGCGGACGGCGCGGAGCAGGTCGTGCGGGTCGAGCATTGGGTGGGCGGCGGGCAAGCGCGCGGGGTCGTGGATGGCAACCGCGAAGGTAGGTGGTCGGGCGGAGGGCAACGCCGCGACGCGGTGTAGAGCGGTGGTTTTGGGCTACAAGTGGCGCGGGGCGGGGTGAGGCGGGGCTTGGGCGGCGTGTCGCGCCCGGCCGCCGTGGACAGATAATGCTCGGCGGAGGCTGGACAACGTGGCGAGCGGCGGCTTGGCGCCGCATTGGGGCGCGGTACGCAGCGCCGAGACGGCGCTCGCCACGTCGCCCAACCGCCGTACCCAGCCGCCGTACCCAGCCGCCGTACCCAGCCGC
>ERZ1066122.2147-NODE-2147-length-13669-cov-10.979653_pt1 | contig 13669 bp, 9 predicted proteins | sample MGYA00382769_ERZ1066122 | MGnify/ENA primary metagenome ERZ1066122 (study PRJEB33369, sample SAMEA5778352) | biofilm metagenome | biome: Industrial cooling water; feature: Water cooling tower basin; material: Biofilm | place: United Arab Emirates | collected...
AGTTGATCAGGGTGATGCCGTCGGCGGTGGCGCTGGGCATCGGCCGGTCCAGGCCCACCACCTCGGCGCCGGTGAGGCGTGAGAAGGTGTTGAGGTAGCCGCCGAAGTTGGTCAGCAGGATGTGCTCGCCGAAGGCTTCCAGGGGCACGCCCGTGTAGCGCGGGAGCCAGTTGCTGACGATCTCGTTCTTGTCCTTCATGTTTTCGTTATCCCTTTTTTGTTGTTCTTTTTATCCGTAAAGCCCGGCCATTGTGCCACGCGCGCCGTGAACGCCGGCTTCCTGCACTTGGCAAACCCGCCCACCGTGGCTAGGGTTGCCCGTCCACCGGGGGAGAAACCGATGCACCACCGATTCCGGGCCAGCCTGCTGGCCACCGCTTTGCTCGCCCTGCCGGCCCTGGCGCCGGCGGCCGAGGCGCCCTTCGCCAGCACCTACGCGCCGGTCGGCGCGGGCCCGGTGCTGATCACCGACGCCACCGTGCTCACCGGCGACGGCAAGCGCCTGGAGAACACCGACGTGCTGATGCGCGACGGCAAGATCGCCGCCGTCGGCACCGATCTCGACCCGGCCGGCGCCACGGTGGTGGACGGGCGCGGCAAGTGGGTCACCCCCGGCATCATCGACGTGCACTCGCACCTGGGCGTTTACCCCAGCCCCGGCGCCACCGCGCACAGCGACGGCAACGAGATGACCAGCCCGGTCACCTCGCAGGTCTGGGCCGAGCACGGCGTGTGGCCGCAGGACCCGGGCTTCGCCGCGGCCCTGGCGGGCGGCGTGACCTCGCTGATGATCCTGCCCGGCTCGGCCAACCTCATCGGCGGCCGCGGCGTCGTGCTCAAGAACGTGCCCGCCGAGACCATGCAGGCGATGAAGTTCCCCGGCGCCCCGCACAGCGTGAAGATGGCCTGCGGCGAGAACCCCAAGCGCGTGTACGGCGGCCGCGGCCAGGCGCCGATGACCCGCATGGGCAACATCGCCGGCTACCGCGCCGCCTTCATCGAGGCGCAGAAGTACCGCGAGGCCTGGGACAAGTACGAGGCCGCCAGCCGCAGCGAAGGCAAGCGCCGCAAGGGCAATGCCGAACCCGGCCAGCCGCCGGCGCGCGACCTGCGCATGGAGACCCTGGCCGAGGTGCTGCGCGGCGAGATCACCGTGCAGATCCACTGCTACCGCGCCGACGAAATGGCGCTGATGATGGACCTGGCCAAGGAATTCGACTTCAAGATCCACGCCTTCCACCACGGCGTGGAGGCCTACAAGCTGGCCGACGAGCTGGCCGCCGAAGGCATCTGCGGCGCGCTGTGGGCCGACTGGTGGGGCTTCAAGATGGAGGCCTACGACGGCATCCAGGAGAACATCGCCCTGGTCGACCGCCCGGCCAACGGCTGCGCGGTCGTGCACTCCGACTCGAGCGAGGGCATCCAGCGCCTGAACCAGGAAGCGGCCAAGGTGATGGTGCGCGGCGAGCGCGCCGGCCTGAAGCTGCCGCCCGAGCACGCCATCCGCTGGCTGACCGCCAACGCCGCCAAGGCCATCGGCATCGCCGACCAGGCCGGCACGCTCGACGAGGGCAAGATGGCCGACGTGGTGCTGTGGAACGGCAATCCGTTCTCGGTCTACGCCAAGGCCGAGAAGGTGTACGTCGACGGCGCCCTGCTGCACGACCTCAACGACCCGGCGCGTCGCCCGGTCTCCGACTTCATGCTGGGCCAGGAGGTGTCGCCGTGAAGCGCCTGTTCCTCTCCGTCCTGCTGGCCGCCGCGCTGCCCGCCGCCGCCCAGGACCTGCTGATCCGAGACGCCACCGTGCACACCGCCGGCAGCGCCGGCACGCTCAAGGACCACGACGTGCTGGTGCAGGGCGGCGTGGTGCGCGCCATCGGCCCCGACCTGGCCGCGCCGGCCGGCGTCGCCGTGGTCGAGGCCAAGGGCCGGCCGCTGACGCCGGGCCTGTTCGGCGGCCTGACCGGCCTGGGCATCGAGGAGGTCTCGGGCGAGCCGTCCACCGTGGACGGCGGCCTGGCGCTGGGCGCGATGGTGCCGGCGCACGAGGGTTCGTCCTGGCGCCCGGAGTTCGACGTGGACGTGGCCTTCAACCCGCACTCGTCGGCCATCGGCGTGAACCGCGTCGAGGGCGTCACCTTCACCGTGCTCGCGCCCTCGGCCCTGCCGGGCGGCAGCTTCGTGGCCGGCCAGGGCAGCGCCGTGCTGCTCGACGGCCGCTACGACGCTGCGCTGGCCGGCAGCCGCAGCCTGTTCATCGACCTGGGCTCCGACGCCTCGGGCCTGTCCGGCGGCAGCCGCGCCGGCCAGTGGATGCTGCTCGAGCAGGCCGTGGCCGAAGCCCGCAGCGGCGCCGGCGAGGGGCTGCTCACCCGCGCCGGCCGCGCGGCGCTGGCGCGCTACCTGGCCGGTGGCCGCGTGGTGTTCCATGTCGACCGCGCCGCCGACATCCGCCAGGTGCTGGCCTTCGCGAAGAAGAACGGCATGCGTCCGGTGATCGCCGGCGGCGACGAGGCCTGGCGCGTGGCCGCCGAGCTCAGGGCCGCCGACGCGGTGGTGCTGCTTGATGCGCTGGCCAACCTGCCGGCCAGCTTCGACTCGCTGGCCGCGAGCCTCGAGAACGCCGCGCGCCTGCACCGCGCCGGCGTGCGCGTGGGCTTCACCCAGCGCGGCGACGCAACCCACAACGCCCGCAAGGTGCGCCAGCTGGCCGGCAATGCCGTGGCCAACGGCCTGCCCTGGGAGGCCGGCCTGGCCGGGCTGACCTCGGTGCCGGCCGACGCCTTCGGCGTGGGCGGCCAGCGCGGCCGCATCGCCGTGGGCCAGGCGGCCGACCTGGTGCTCTGGAGCGGCGATCCGCTCGAGGTGAACACCGTGGCCGAGCAGGTCTGGTTCGGCGGCGTGCCGGCCTCGATGCGCTCGCGCCAGACCGAGCTGCGCGACCGCTACCTCGCGCCCAAGGGCAACCTGCCGCGCGCCTACACCGTTAACTGACCGCGGCCCCGTGGGCGCGCTTGCATGCGCGCCCACCCCGGCCCACGATGCCCCCACCAGCCACCGTGGGGAGACGGAAATGGACGGGATCAACCTCTGGGCGGTGCTCGTCGCCGCCACCAGCAGCTTCGTGCTCGGCGGCCTGTGGTATTCGCCGGTGCTGTTCGGAAAGCCCTGGCAGCGCCTGACCGGCCTGAGCGACGAAACCCTGGCCGGCGGCAACATGGCGCTGATCTTCGGCGGCGCCTTCGTGCTCAGCCTGGTGGCCAGCTTCGTGTTCGCGATGTTCCTGGGCCCGCGTCCCTCGCTGCAGCTTGGCCTCGGCGCGGGCTTCTCGGCGGGCCTGTGCTGGGTGGCCGCGAGCTTCGGCATCAACTACCTGTTCGAGCGCAAGCCCTTTGCGCTCTTCGCCATCAACGGCGGCTACCACACGCTGCAGTTCACCCTGATCGGGCTGGTGCTGGCGCTCTGGCCCGCCCCAGGCTGAAGGCGCTCCTACGGGCCGTTGGCGGCCGGCACGCTGGCGTCGGCCACCACCATGTTCCGGCCCGAGCCCTTGGCCGTGTACATCGCGCGGTCGGCCCGGTCCATCAGCGCGTCGTAGCTTTCTCCTTCGCCCAGGTACTCGGCGGCACCGACGCTGACCGTCAGCTCCACCACTTCCTCGCCCACCACCTGGCAGTGCTTCTGCACGGCCTGGCGGATGCGCTCGCCCACTGCGATGGCGTGGATGCGGCGCGCGCCCGGCAGGGCCACGGCGAACTCCTCGCCGCCCAGGCGGCCCAGGATGTCGCCGCCGCGCAGTTCGTGCGCCACGGTGGCCGCCACCGCCTGCAGGCAGTCGTCGCCCACCTGGTGGCCCAGGCTGTCGTTGATGAGCTTGAACAGGTCGATGTCGAAGAACAGCACCGACATCGGCCGGCGGTCCTGGCGGGTGTCTTCGCCGATGCGCTCCAGGCGCAGGCGCCAGGCGCCGCGGTTGAGCACGCCGGTGAGCGGGTCGCGCTCGGAGTCGGCCTTCACCCGGCTGGCCTCGGCGCGGGCGTGGTCGCGCTCGATCAGCAGGCCGCGCATCCGGCCCGAGAGCGCGCGCACCATCGACAGGCCCCAGGCCACCACCGCCAGCGCCAGCAGCGCCACCCATTCGGGCCAGCGGCCGGCGGCGAACACGGCCAGCCCGCCCAGCGCCAGCGCGGCCAGGGCGAGGTAGCCCCAGCCCTCGCCCGGCGAGAACCGCTCTCGCATCACGCTCCAGCACATGGCCATGGCGGCGGCCAGGCCCAGGGCGAGGCCCACCAGCGTCCAGGCGCCGGCCTGCCAGCCGGGCGAGGCCGCGGCGGCCACCGCAGGCGTGCAAAGCAGCGCCCCCGGCAGCATCAAAGCCGGGAGCCGCAGGCGAGCGCGGCGGCGCGGGAGGGCGTCCATCGCCCTACTGTCCGGCAGCCGGCGGACCGGCACAAGTCGAAAAAGCCGCGGATTGGCGAAGACGGGAACCCGCTCACGCTTTGGGCCAACCATGACCTCCGGCCTACCTGCCCGATGGCCGCTTGCCCTAGCATCGGTCGTTTGACGCCCGCCTCCGGAGCTGCCGATGTCGCCTCGCCCGTTCGCCCTTGCCCTCGCCCTCAGCCTCGCCCTCGGCAGCATCGCGCAAGCGGCCGAACCCAAGTGGGACATCAACGCGGCGCACGCGAAGGGCAAGATGGTGCGCTTCAGCACCGACGAAGGCACCTGGCTCGACCTCGACCTCAGCCCCGACGGCCGCACGATCGTGTTCTCGATGCTCGGCGACATCTACGCGCTGCCGGTCGAAGGCGGCCAGGCCCGGCGCCTGACCCGCGGCCCGGCCTGGGACATCCAGCCGCGCTTCTCGCCCGACGGCAAGGAAATCGCCTACACCTCCGACCGCGGCGGCGGCAACAACCTCTGGCGCATGCGCGCCGACGGCAGCGGCGCCACGCAGGTGACCAAGGAAGATTTCCGCCTGCTCAACAACCCCGCCTGGTCGCCCGACGGCCAGTTCATCGTCGGCCGCAAGCACTTCACCTCGCAGCGCTCGCTGGGCGCGGGCGAGCTGTGGATGTACCACCGCGACGGCGGCGCCGGCCTGCAGCTGACCAAGCGCAAGAACGACCAGCAGGACCAGGGCGAGCCGGCGTTCTCGCCGGACGGTCGCTACCTGTATTTCTCCGAGGACATGAGCCCGGGCGGTGCGTTCGACTACAACCGCAACGTGCACGGCATGATCTACGCGATCCGCCGCCTCGACCGCGAGACCGGCGAGATCGAGAACGTGGTGGCCAGCGCCGGCGGCGCGGTGCGGCCGCAGCCCTCGCCCGACGGCAAGTCGCTGGCGTTCGTGAAGCGCGTGCGCGACAAGTCGGTGCTGCACCTGCTCGACCTGGCCTCGGGTGAAGTGCGCCCGGTCTGGGACGGCCTCTCGCACGACCAGCAGGAAGCCTGGGCGATCTTCGGGCCCTACCCCAACTTCGACTGGCTGCCGGACTCGAAGTCGGTGGTGGTGTGGGGCCAGGGCAAGTTCTGGCAGGTGGACGTGGCCAGCGGCCAGGCGAAGAACGTGCCGTTCATCGCCGAGGTGTCGCAGACCGTGCTGCCGGCGCTGCGCGCCGACCAGTCCGCGGCCTTCGACGGCGACAGCTTCTCGCCGCGCATGATCCGCGACGTGGCCACCAGCCCGGACGGCCGCACGATGGTCTTCCACGCGGTCGGCCAGCTGTGGACCAAGGCGCTGCCCGGCGGCGCGCCGAAGCGGCTGACGCAGGACGCCGCGAACTTCGAGTACCAGCCGGCCTTCAGCCCGGACGGGCGCAAGCTGCTGTACACGACCTGGTCGGATGAAACGATGGGCGCGATCCGCGAGCTCGACCTGGCCACCGGCCAGTCGCGCGTGCTGACCACGCAACCGGGCTTCTACTACGGCCCGCGCTATTCGCGCGACGGCGCGCGCATCGTGTACTCGCGCCAGGGCGGCAGCGGCCTCACCGGCAGCCTGTGGAGCGGCACCCGCGGCGTGTTCGTGATGCCGGCCGCGGGCGGCGAGGCGGTGCAGGTGGCGAAGAACGGCGCCGACCCGCAGTTCTCGGCCGACGGCCAGCGCGTGTTCTTCCTCACCGGCGGCGGCCTCGAGAAGAAGCTGATGAGCGCCGGTCTCAACGGCGAGCTGCCGCGCGAGGTGTTCAACCTCAAGTACGTGGACCACGTGGCGATCAGCCCGGACGGCAAGTCGGTGGCCTTCACCGAGCTGTTCAACGGCTACGTGGCGCCGCTGCCGGCGACGGGTGGCTCGATTGAACTCAACAAGGACACCAAGGCCATCCCGGTGACGGCGCTGGGCACCGACATGGGCAGCTACCTGCACTGGTCGGCCGATTCGAAGTCGCTGCACTGGCTGGTGGGCGACCGCTACCACAGCCGCGCGCTGGGCGCGGCCAAGGCCGACGCCGGCGTGCCGGTGGGCCTGCGCGTGGACACCGACCGCCCGGCCGACACCTTCGCGCTCGTCGGCGGCCGCGTGGTGACGATGCGCGATGCCGAAGGCACGCAGGAAGTGATCGAGGACGGCGTGGTGGTGGTGCGCGGCGAGCGCATCGTGGCCGTGGGCAAGCGCGGCGAGGTGGCCATCCCGGCCGGCGCGCGCGAGGTGGACGTGGCCGGCAAGACGGTCTTCCCGGGCATCGTCGACGTGCACGCGCACGCGGCGCACTTCGGCCAGGGCGTGGTGCCGCAGGCCAACTGGGCCTACGCCGCCAACCTGGCCTTCGGCATCACCACCATGCACGACCCGTCGGCGACCACCGAGTTCGTGTTCTCGCAGTCCGAACTGGTCAAGGCCGGCAAGATGGTGGGCCCGCGCGTCTTCTCCACCGGCACCATCCTTTACGGCGCCGACGGCGACTTCAAGGCGGTGGTGAACTCGATCGACGACGCCCGCGCGCACCTGCGCCGCATGAAGGCCAACGGCGCGTTCTCGGTGAAGAGCTACAACCAGCCGCGCCGCGACCAGCGCCAGCAGATCAACCAGGCCGCGCACGAGCTGGGCATGCTGGTGGTGGAGGAAGGCGGCAGCACCTTCCAGCACAACCTGACGATGATCGTCGACGGCGTGACCGGCGTGGAGCACAACATCCCGGTGGCGCCGCTGTACAAGGACGTGGTCGAACTCTGGCGCCAGACCGAGGTGGGCAACACGCCGACCCTGGTGGTGAACTACGGCGGCCTCAACGCCGAGTACTACTGGTATGCCAAGGACAACCTGTGGGAGAACGCGCGCCTGAATCGCTTCTTCCCGAAGGGTTCGCTCGATGCGCGCACCATCCGCCGCGAGGCGGGCCCGGAGTGGGACTACTACCACGTGGAAGTCGCCAAGGCCGCCAAGGTGCTGCGCGACGCCGGCGTGCCGATCCTCGTCGGTGGCCACGGCCAGATGCAGGGCCAGGCGCCGCACTGGGAGATCTGGTCGCTGGTGCAGGGCGGCTTCACGCCCTTCGAAGCGCTGCGCGCGGCCACCATCGACGGCGCCGACTACCTGGGCCTGGCCAGGGAGATCGGCTCGATCGAGGTCGGCAAGCGCGCCGACCTGGTGGTGGTGGACGGCAATCCGCTGCAGGACATCCGCGCCTCGGACGACACGTCGCTGGTGATGGTCAACGGCCGCCTGTTCAAGGCCGAGGACATGAGCGAGATCGGCGGCCTGCAGCGCCCGGCCCCCACCTTCTTCTGGCAGCGCGACGGCGTGGCCGTGCCCACCGGCGTCGAATACGGCCCGACGGCGCCCTGCCACTGCCCCAAGTCCACCCCCCACCGCCACTGATGAACAAAATGGGGTCAGAGAACATTAACGTTTGAAACGCTAATCGTCTCTGACCCCCTTTTTCTTCGCGCCGTCAGCGGGGGCGGGCGCGCGCGAACAGTTCGGCCGAGCCCAGCCAGGCCGCGCACATCACGCCGGTGAAGACCCAGACGTGGCCGTGGCCGGCCAGCGCCAGCCAGATCGCCAGCGCGAGCTGCGCGGCCGCCACCAGGCGCATCGCCCAGGCCAGGGCCGGGGCGCGGAAGCGCACCGCGGCGGCGGCCACCAGCGCCAGCAAGGGCACGGCGAAGAACCACTGGTTGATGGGGTTGTTCTCGCTGCCGATGATGCCCACGGCCAGGTTCGCCCACACCGTCAGGAAACCCGCGCCGACGGCCAGGCCGGCGGCCACCCGATAAGCGTTGTCGCGCGCCAGCCAGGCGGCCAGCTCGTAGAGGCCGCAGGCAATGAGCAGCATCGCGCCGAACACGGCGAAGTCCGCGCCCGTCCACTGCACCTCGCCGGTGAACTGCATGGCCACCAGCGGCGTGAGCAGCAGCGCCAGCGCCCCGCCCCACACCAGCCAGCGCACCCAGCCGCCGCGCAGGCGGCTGGCTTGGATCAATCCGGTCATCGTCCTTTCCCCTTTGCTTGGCTCTATGCACGGCATGCTGGGCACCGATTCTGGCTTTTCGGGGGCAGGAACGGGCAATCCGGCGTTTCAAACGTTAATGTTCTCTGACCCCATTTGGGCTGGGAGGGTGTGCCATGGCGGTTCGGTATTTGCTGCGGTTGCCGGATCCGGCGCGGGCGCGGGGGCCCGCGCCCGCGCTGGCTTTCAGGTCGGAAGGGGCCGAGGGGTTTGCCGCCGAGCTGCAGGCGGCGCTGCGCGGGCGCGGGCTGTTCGAGCGCTGGCGGGCGATGCAGGACGAGCCCGACGAAGTCGAGGAGAGCCTGGGCGTGGTCGACCCGGAGGCGGTGGTGACCGGGCGGCAGGAAGACCTGCACATCGCGCTCGAGGCCACCACGTCTCTGCCGGGCGCGGTGTTCAAGCACCGGCTGCGCTTGCTGGCCGGCACGAACTGGGAGTTGGCCGACGTGCGTTCGGCCTAGCCGGTGTTCTGCACGCCGGCGGCGATGCCGTTCACGGTGGTCACCAGCGCATGGAACAGCGGGTCGTCCTCGGGCCGGCCGGCGGCACGCCAGCGCGCCAGCAGGTCCACCTGCAGCAGGCTGATCGGGTCCACGTACGGGTTGCGCAGCCGGATCGACTCGCGCAGCCGGTAGTCGCCGTCGAGCAGGCGCTCGCGGCCCTTGAGCGCCAGGATGGTGTCGCGGGTGAGCGCGAACTCGGTGGCGATGCGCGGGAAGTAGTGCGCATGCGCCGGCTCGCCGGCCAGGCGCGAATAGCGCTCGAAGATGTCGATGTCCGACTTGGCCAGCACCATCTCCACGTCGTCCACCAGCGTGGCGAAGAAGGGCCAGTCGCGCGCCATCTCGGCCACCGCCTCGCGGCCGTACTCGTCGACGATGCGGGACAGGCCCGTGCCCACGCCCAGCCACGCGGTCAGGCCGCAGCGGTTTTGCGACCAGGCGAACACCCACGGAATGGCCCGCAGCGACGACACCCCGCCGGCGTTGCCGCGCTTGCTCGGCCGCGAGCCGATGCGCAGGCGCTCGATCACGTCGATCGGCGTGGCTTCGCGGAAATACGGCACGAAGCCTTCGTCTTCGTACACCAGCCCGCGGTAGTGCGCTCGCGCCGCCGACGCGGCCGCCGCGGCCATCCGGCGCCAGGCCGCCTCGCGCGGCTCGGGCGAACGCGGCCGCAGCGTGGCGCGCAGCACGGCGCCGGTGGCCTGTTCGAGGTTGCGCAGCGCCAGCGCGCGTATGCCGTATTTGCGGTGGATCACCTCGCCCTGCTCGGTCAGGCGCAGGAAGCCATCGACCGAACCGCGCGGCGCGGCGATGACGGCGCGTCCGGTCTTGCCGCCGCCGCGCGACAGCGAGCCGCCGCGGCCATGGAAGAAGGCGATGCGCACGCCGGCCTCGGCGGCCAGCGCGGTCAGCGCCACCTGGGTCTGCTGCAGGGCCCAGCGCGAGGCGACCAGGCCGCCGTCCTTGGCGCTGTCGGAATAGCCCAGCATCACCACCTGGCGGTCGCCGCGCTCGCGCAGGTGCTCGCGGTACACCGGGTCGGCGAACAGCGAGCGCAGCGTGGCGGCGGCGTTGTCGAGGTCGTCCACGGTTTCGAACAGCGGCGCCACGTCCAGCGGCACCGCGCCGTCGGCGCTGGTGCAGCCGCCCAGGCGCGCCAGTGCCAGCACCGCCAGGGCGTCGGCGGCGCTGCGGCTCATCGAGATGATGTAGGGCCCGATCGCGCGCGCGCCGTAGCGCGGCAGCGCGGCGGCGACGGTGCGGAAGACCTCGAGCACCGGGCCCGCGTCGGCGGCGCCCGGCGCCCTGGCCGGGTCGCTGCCCGCGATCAGCTCGCGCAGGCGGTGCGCGCGCTCGGCCCAGGGGCGCGCGGCGAAGCCGGGTTCGGCCAGCAGGGCCGAGAGCGCGGCGTCGTGCTGCGAGCTTTCCTGGCGCAGGTCGAGCGTGGCCAGGTGGAAGCCGAAGGCCTGCACGCGGCGAAGCAAGCGGCGCACGGCGAAACCGCCAGCGTGCTCGCCGCGGTTGGCCGCGAGGCTCTCCTCGACCAGGCGCAAGTCGGCCAGCAGCTCGTCGGGCCCGGCGTAGGCCTGCGCACCGTCGTCGGCGGTGGCGGCGACGCGCGCGGCCACCAGGCTCAGGAACCGCCGGTAGGGCATGTCGGCGTGGCGGGCCTTGAGCGCATCGGCGGCGGCCGGAAAACGCAGGGCGTAGTCGTCCGCGCGACGCAGCAGCGCGTGCGATATCCCGACCCGGCCCTCGGTCTGGCTCAGCAGGTCGGCCAGCTTCTCCAACTCGCGCCGGTAGCGGCCCAGCACGATGGCGCGCTGGCCGGCGAGCGTGGCGGCAATGGTGTGCGCGCCCACGTTCGGGTTGCCGTCCATGTCGCCGCCCACCCAGGAGCCGAAGCCCAGCAGCGGCGGCAGTTCGTCGGGCGCGCTGCCGTACACGCTGGCCAGCGCGTCCTGGAACACCTCATGGAACACCGGCAGCACGCGGTACAGCACGTCGGAGAGGTAGAAGGCCACGTGCTCGAACTCGTCGGCGACGGTGGGCTTCTCGGGCGGCGTCTCGTCGGTCTGCCAAGCGGCGGTGAGCGCCAGGCGCATGCGCTCGAGGTCGGCGCGGCGCTCCTGCGGGGTCAGGCCGCGGTCGATGTCCTCGACCAGGCAGCGCACGACTTCGCTTTCCTTCTCCAGCAGCGCGCGCCGCACGGCCTCGGTGGGATGCGCGGTGAACACCGGCTCGATGCGCAGGCGCGGCAGCAGCGCGGCCACGTCGGCGGCCGGCACGCCCTCGTCGCGCAGCCTGCGCAGGCTGTCCTCAAGGCCGCCCGGCTGGGGGCCCTCGCCCAGGCGCTGGTAGTCGCGCCGGCGCCGGATGCGATGCACGCGCTCGGCCAGGTTCACGGCCTGGAAATAGCTGTGGAAGGCCCGCACCAGCAGCTGCGCGCGATCGAGCGGCAGGCCGCGCAGGCGGTCGGCCACCTCGCGCATCGGTGCGCCGGCCTCGCGGCGTCGGATGGAGGCCACGCGCAGCGCCTCGACCTCGGCCAGGAAATCCGGCGAGACCTGCTCGGCCAGGATCTCGCCGACGAGCGCGCCCAGCCGCCGCACGTCGTCGCGCAGCAGCAGGTCGGTGGGCGGCAGGTCGGCTTCGCGCAGGGGTTCGGTGCTTTCGCTCATGCCCCAAGCCTACCGCAGCCTGTTGTAGGAGCGCCTTCAGGCGCCGCAGCACTTCTTGTATTTCTTGCCGCTGCCGCAGGGGCAGGGGTCGTTGCGCTCGGGGGTGGCCGCGCGGCGCGCGGGTTCGCGCGGGGTCAGCGATTCGATGCGGTGCACGTGCAGGTCGTGCAGCATGTCGGGCAGGCCGGCGTGGATTTCCAGGCGCTCGCCGTAGGGCAGCGGCGTCGGCGCCCCGCCCTCCTGCTCGGCCGGGTAGCTGCCGACGGCCAGGGCCTCGACGTAGCCCTCGACCTCGCCGATCCATTCGTCCTTGGCGATCCACGCGTCCCAGGCTTCGGAACGCAGGTCCATGCCGTCCAGGAAGCCCGCGCCCCAGGCCGCGCCGATGTCCACGTCGTCGCCGTGCTCGCCCTCGACGTCGTCGGGCAGCCACCAGAACAGCGCGCCGTCCACCGTCATCTCGTCGGAATTGAAGCGCACGCGGCGCGCGGCGGTGTTCCAGGCCAACTGCAGCAGCGCGCGCGCGGCGGCCTCGTCGGCTTCATTCTCCCAGCGCGGCGGCGCCTTGCCCCAGACGCGCGGCAGCCACTCCTCCACGGGGATCACGTCGCCGGGGCTGACCACCAACGCGCTCAGGTAGCCATCGAGCTGCTCGAGGCCGTAGCCGCCGAAGGGCACGGCCCGCTGCTCCAGCAGGCGGTCGAGTTCGTCGATGCGCGGGTCGTTGGCGCGGAACCAGTCGGCTTTCACGGTGGCCATGTCAGTACGCGAATTCCTTGAAGACCGGGTCGACGCTGCCCTGCCACGGACCGTGGAACAGGGCCAGCTTGCGCTCGGCGGGGGTTTCGTTGGCCAGCGCGAACTCCAGCAGCGGCTCCAGGAACACGGCTTCGCTGGCGCCGGTGGCGTTGAGGCGATTGCGGCGCCTGAGGCCGTTGCCGGCGATCTTCAGCGCCTCCAGCGCCAGCTCGCGCACGGTGGCGCCGCGGAAGGGCAGCTTCAGCGCATGCTTCGGCACGCCGTCGCGCAGCGCGTGGCGCTCCTGCATCGTGAAGTCCTTCACCAGGTCCCAGGCCGCGTCCAGCGATTCCTGGTCGTACAGCAGGCCAACCCAGAAGGCCGGCAGCGCGCACAGGCGATTCCACGGGCCACCGTCGGCGCCGCGCATCTCCAGGTACTTCTTCAGCCGCACTTCCGGGAAGGCCGTGGTCATGTGGTCGGCCCAGTCCTTCATCGTCGGCAGCACGCCCGGCAGCGACGGCAGCTCGCCGCGCAGGAACCTGCGGAAGTCCTGGCCGCTGAGGTCGAGGTATTCGCCGTCGCGGTAGCTGAAGTACATCGGCACCTGCAGCAGGTAGTCCACGTAGCGCTCGAAGCCGAAGCCGTCCTCGAACACGAAGTCGAGCATGCCGGTGCGGTCGGGATCGGTGTCGGTCCAGATGTGCGAGCGGTACGATAGGTACCCGTTCGGCTTGCCTTCGGTGAACGGCGAATCGGCGAACAGCGCGGTCGCGATCGGCTGCAGCGCCAGCGACACGCGGAACTTCTTCACCATGTCGGCTTCGCTGGAGAAATCCAGGTTCACCTGCACGGTGCAGGTGCGCGTCATCATGTCCAGGCCCAGGTTGCCGCGCTTGGGCATGTACTCGCGCATGATCTTGTAGCGGCCCTTGGGCATCCACGGCATCTCGTCGCGGCGCCACTTGGGCTGGAAGCCCATGCCCAGGAAGCCGATGCCGAGCTCGTCGCCCACCGTCTTGACCTCGCGCAGGTGCGACATGGTCTCGCAGCAGGTCTGGTGGATGTTCTCGAGCATGGCGCCGGACAGCTCGAGCTGGCCGGCCGGCTCGAGCGTGACCGAGGCGCCGGCCTTGGACAGGGCGATGAGCTTGCCGTTTTCCTCGTAGGGCTCCCAGCCAAAGCGCGTCAGGCCGCGCAGCAGGGCCTCGATGCCGCGCGGGCCGTCCCAGGTGGGCGGGCGCAGGTCGTCGAGCCGGAAGCCGAACTTCTCGTGCTCGGTGCC
>ERZ1066122.2148-NODE-2148-length-13667-cov-7.368131_pt1 | contig 13667 bp, 8 predicted proteins | sample MGYA00382769_ERZ1066122 | MGnify/ENA primary metagenome ERZ1066122 (study PRJEB33369, sample SAMEA5778352) | biofilm metagenome | biome: Industrial cooling water; feature: Water cooling tower basin; material: Biofilm | place: United Arab Emirates | collected...
TATACATCGCTAACATCCGCCGGATTCTGAAATTAACGTAAACAGCCGCTTAGAATCCGACCATTGGTCACCCATCCGCGATTGAGGTCTTTCTGAAACGTATTGGTCGTAAACTCGCCGGCCGCGTCGTCGGGGTAGCCGACGATGTTGCGCGCGATGGCGCCGGGGCTTAGGTTCCACCCCAGGCCCACCCACGAGGCTTCCTGCTCGGCGCGGATACCGGCGCGGTAGGTGAGCGGCAGCGCACAAGAGCGCTCCGAGCCGGGCACCTCCATCAGGGGAATCTGGTACGTGAGGTCGCCGGTGGAGAGATTGACCATATCGGTGGCGCCCGGCGATTCGTAGCCCGTAAACTCGGGCTGCGTCGGCCCCATCGCGGCCAGCGCCACGGGCGGCGCGAAAATCTGTGCCAGGGTTTCGAGCAGCAACAGCCCGGCCGTAGCACGGACTACACGGGAGCGGCGGAACAACATCGTTCGTTTTGAAAATAAAATAGTGCGAGTGGCGACGGTACTGTGTCTTCGGCGGTTGGGATGGCGGTTGGGCCACGGCGGTTGGGCTACGTAACGCCGAGTATCACTCGGCCGCGGCGGTTGGGCAAGGCGGTTGGGTGGCGGCTGGTGTAGGCCGTGCAGCGTACCTAACCGCCGGAGACGCAACTATGCGTCTCTACACATAAACCGCCGTCACGGCCCCGCCGCCAGCGGCGGCAGCCCCCGAAACGCCTCCGCCCCGAAGCGGAAGCGCAAACGCGGCATCTGGTCAGGCGCACCCGCCACGGTCAAGTGGGCGCCCCCGGCCAGCTCGGCCGATGGCACGGGAAACACCAGCAACACCGTCGAGCGGCCGTTGCCTACGCCGTATTGCGGCGCGTAGAGCGCGGCGCGGGCGCGCACCGAGTCGGCGCGGCCGGGCAGCCGCAGCCACACATCGTGCGCCAGCCCCTCGCTCAGGTAGCGCACGGCCGCCGCGTAGCGGGTGGGATCGGCGGCGAGGGCGGTTTCGTACTCGGCGCCCGCTTGCCGCAAACTCAGCGCAAAGCGGCTGCTGCCGACGTAGAGCCGCCGCGCCGAGTCGAGGGCGGCAGCTGTGAGCGGGCGCCCGGCGTTTCGCACCTCCTGCGCGGCCAGCAGGTCGGGCGGGCGGTACGTACACGTGGCCGTCAGGGCGCCCGCCGAATCAGTAAGGGTCAGGCCGTGGGCTGGGTCGGCCACCCACGCCCGCAAGGCATCGGGCGGCAAGGCGCGCGCCGAACACGCCGCCAGAGCGGCTGCCGCAACCAGCAACATACAGCAAGCACTGGAGCGCGGGGCTCCGGCCCGCGACGAGCGAAGCGAGTAACACGGCGGTTGGGCGCACCAAGCTCGATGCGAAAAGCCTACGGCTTCGCGGGCCGGAGACCCACGCTCCAGTGCCGGCCGCACAGTAGTTGCGAATGGGGTAGCTAACAGCATCAGCGGGCGGCGGGGTGTTGGCGGCGGTAACGGGCGTTCAGCTCGCGCAGCACGGCGGGGGTGATGTCGGCGGCTTCGTCGGCGTACACGATGTTGCCGGTGGCGGTGGCTCCCAGAATGAGGGTGTAGCCCTCGCGGCGGCCGTATTCTTTCAGGAAGGCGTTGAGGTCGGCCATTACGGCGGCGTCGCGGCGGGTGCGCTCGCCGTCCAGCTTCTGGGCGGTGGCTTCGCGGTATTGCGCCACCTGCGCCTGCTGCTGCCCGAGCGCGCGCTCGCGGGCGGCGGCCTGCGCGGCGCTCAGGCGCGGGCGCTGCTGCTCGTAGCGGGCGGTGGCGCGCGCCAGCTCGGCGGCCAGCGTGTCGGCGTTGGCCTGCAAGGGCGCCGCCACGGCCGCCAGCTCGCGCTGCGCCGCCTGCACCGCCTCCGATTCCTGCGCCAGCTTTACGGGGTTGACGTAGGCGAGCTTGGGGGTGGGGTGGCAGGAGGTGAGTATAATTAAACAAAGTATCGCTGGTGCGATTGCGGGTTTGATTGCAGCAAAAGGAATGAGGCAGCACATTACGTAAAAAGAAAAAGCAGAAGATGAAGCTAAAAAAGTCAGAATACAATTTTTAACATCTATTTAAAAATATTTTTTATACCGCCATCTGTAGTTTCGAATAGGCTTATTTCATCCACAAGCACATACGTCCGATGTGGTTTTTTTCACTTTCTACACGTTTTGACATGTTTTTATACTCCCTCTTAGTAAAAAAAGGCCTAATCAATCCAAAATGAAAAAAAGCAGCATCACGCTCTGCTGTAAATTCTATTGAAATCTGCGTCCAACCTTCCTCAGGTGTAACGCGTACTACCGGAATTTTTATCATAAATCCTTTTTTTTCATACCATAATGGCCAATCCAGCTCGCTAGGAGACGACAATGAGAACCTAGCAATCATAAATGATACATATTTACAAAATACACTATCACTCACACATAAGTCCATCCTTAGCTCGTACTTCTTCCCCTTCTTCATTGGTTTCTTTAGCTTTACCCAGATATCTTCGCCATAAGAATATCTCCCTAGGAATTTATTCTTAAGAACAGAAAATACTATAAGTCCCACATAGTTGTTTCCCCCCGAAGGGTTTTTGCAGAAATCAGAGTTGCAAGGTGTTGTAATTTCTTCGCTCAAGGAGCATGCAGCATATAAATCCGGGGATACTGAGGCATTGGTCTTCCATCCTGTAGCAAATTCTATTTGGCCTAAATCATTAGGGCATTTAGATGATAACCCAAACCCGCCATTAGGAATTAGATTGTTTTTTACAACTTGCGCCTGAGACACAATTGTACCAGACAGTAGCGCCATCAAAAAAAATAGCTTCAATATGTTCATAATTTATATTATATTATTTCCAACCATTTTTTCTAAGGGCGACTCTCGTTCCCTTATCTACCTTTGTTCTGATGCGAACGATTGTTCGACGCACGACTGATTGAACTGGAACTTCTCCGAGCGTAAGGACGCCACCTTCATCCTCTGTTACCTCTTCACTGACTCCTAAGGTGCCATCTTCATCTCTAAATCCAGAGTTAAAAGAAAAAGTGTAGATACCACGCCTTCTGTACGGCCCGAACGATTCTCCTTTGCTATAAGAACCTGAATAAATGTCCCGGTTTCCTCTAGATAAATTAAAAGAACCAGTTGGGTCAGAACTTAATGGTGCAAAATAGACACCTTTAACTCTACCGAGTGCTGTGCCCCGTGTGTTGATTGATTCAGAGTAGTTTGCAAGTGCGATCAAAGTCCCCTCTAAGTCAATGTTTATAAAAGTCTTAGATAGCAATGCAGTAGAAGTAGCACCTTTTGCTGCTTTGTGAGTTGACGATGCAACCTGACGAAAAGGCCGAAATCTAGCGCAATCTCCGCCTCCACAAATCTCACCCGCGCCAAGCTTAGAGTCAATTCTATCGATCAAATCGGCATCACGAGTACCACTTCTAGACCCAGCCAATAACCCTCCTGCAACTGCACCAACACCCATCCCAATAAGCATTCCGCGGCCGAAAAATTCGCCCCCGTTAGCTGCATCCACGGCGCCTCCTGCTATTGCTCCGCTAACTGCTCCAATAGCGGCACCTCCCCAACTCCACCACCCCCCATCCGGGTCAACCCCACTCACCGGGTTATTCCCCATTCCCAAGTAAGGCGAGGCGAACTGCCCATACGGGTCGGTGCTCAACCAGCGCCCCGTACGCGCCTCATACAACCGTAGCTCAAAGCTCTGCCACCCCGTCGTCGTGTCGTTCTCCGCGTACTGGCCTTGGTAGCCGTGGCGGTAGCGCCGCCCGCCCACCACGTAGCTCAGGCCCGTGAGGGGGGCGCCGTAGGGGGTCAGGTGTTGCTCCTGCACTACCAGCCCGGTGCGGTGGCGCAGGGCCAGGGCATCGACGTACACGGGCTGTTGCAGGTTCATCCCGGCTATCTGAAACTCTACCGTGCCCGCTTGCTCTGCTACGGTGCCTACGGAGAGGTGTGCCCACGAGCCATAAGCATCATCCGGCAAGGGTACTTGTTCGCCGCGCACGTAGTTGCCTTCCGCGTCGAGAACAGAATAATACAGCCACGCCTGTACGGCGCCGTGTGGCGTCTTCGCCAGCGCGCCCCGCGCCGCCGTGCGGCGGGACAGCAGGCCGTTGAGGGTCAGGGTGAGGCCCACGCGGCGCAGTGCCTGCCCCAGCCACGAGGTGGTGCGCGGGGTGGTTTCGGTGGGCGGGGTGGCGGTGGGGCCGGGGTTGGTCAGGGCGTCGGCGGCCGTTTGGCTCAGGGCCACGCCCACTAGGGGGCTGCTTACCAGCTCGGCGGGGCCGTCTTGCGGCACCAGCACCCACGCACCAAAGCGGGCGCTGTCGCCGGCAGCCACGGCCAGGGTGGCTTTGGGGCCTTGCGCGTCGGGGACGTGCAGCGGCAGGGCGGCTACGTGCTGGCCTTCGTAGGCGTCGGGGGTGGCGTAGCGGGTTTGGGGCAGCAGCTCGAACGTCTCTTCTTCTTCGGCTGCCTGGCCGGGCTCGAGGCCGGCCGTTCGCACGGTTACGCGCGGCTGCCGAAACACCACGCGGGCGTTGCCGAGGTGGTCGTTCAGCTCGTAGTGGGTGTCGGGCGCGTCGGGGTTGGCAGTGGGCGTGGCGGGCAGCGGGGTGCGGTAGATGCCCACCCGCCCGGCGCCGTAGAGCGGCACCTCGGTGCGCGTGGCGCGCAGGGCGGCGGCCGGGCGCTCGTAGAGGCTCAGGAGGGTACCGGCGGCATCGCGTACGTAGTAGGTTTCGCGTTGCAGCTCCCACTGTTTCAGCACGGAGCCGGTGGCGGCAGTGGTGGCGGAGCGGCTTTTAGGGTCGTCGCCGCCGCCGCCCGGCTCTTCCGTCACGGGGGCGGGTGGCCCCCACACGCGCTGGGCGGCACGGAAGCCGCGGTCGTCGTAGTCGTACTCCACCAGCGGCTGGGTGGCGGCGGCATCGCGGTAGATACCCGTCACGAGGCCGGCCGCGTCGTAGCGCAGGTAGCGGTCGGCGCCGGTGCCGAGGTCCTGGGTGCGCGTGATCCGGCCGGTGGCGTCGTAGGCGTAGCGCAGAGCGGCGGCGCCGGTGCTCTGGTGGCGCACCTCGGCGAGCTGGTTGGTGCCGGGTGTGTAGTGGTAGTTGAAGTGGTCGGTGCTGAACCCGGCGCCGTCGCGGCGGTGCAGGCTCAGCAGGTTGCCGTTGGGGTCGTAGGACAGGTCGCGCTCGGAGTAGCCGAGGTTGGGCACCGGCACCACAGTCTGCGTTTCATCGTCGAAGGTGGCAGCTTCGGAGCTGGTGAACTGGCCGCGCTCGTCGTAGCGGTAAGTGGTGAGGTGCTGCGGTATCCGGCCCGTGGGGTTGGGCACCGTGGGATGGTAGGCCGTGGTGTGCCAGCCCGTGGCGCGGATGGTGCCGTCGTGGCGGTCGGGGTGGGCCGTGGTGGGCGGCACGGGCGGGGTGGGCAGCGGGTCGGCGGCGCTGCGGTAGTCGCCGCTGAAATAGTCGAGCGTGAGGCCGAAGAGGTCGGCCACCACAGCGTTGTTGCCGGCGGCATCCTGGCCGGGGTCGTGGGCGGGGTGGCGGTGGTTGAGGCTTTTGAGCTGCCCGCCGATGGTATAGACGTAATCGACGGCCTGTAGGCGGTTGGCCAGCTCGGCGCGTTTGAGGGGGCCGTGCAGGTAGTAGGCGTACCGCGCCAACTGCGTACGGTTAACGCCGTCGGGACTGGTATAGACGGCGCGCAGGCGCTCGTCGGCGTCGTAGTGGTAATAATGATAGAAGGCGTCGGGCTGATCTTTCTGGTACGCCACTTCCAGCACGTTGCCGCTGATATCGTAGCGGTAATCCAGGGTCTTGACGCCCAGCGGCCCGTGTTGCACGAGCCATTCGAGGCGCCCGAGGTCGTCGTAGCTGTACCACGAGGTGTGGGTAGGCTGGCCGTTCGCCGTTGGCGCAACGGCCGTTTTCGCCACGGCGCCCCGCACGAATCGCTGGCGGCGGCCCGACAGACCCATCCCGTGCAGCTCCCAATCAAACGTCCGGTCGTACCACACGCTGTTGACCTGCGTGCGGCGACTGCTGGCGGCGCCGCCGGTGCCAAGACCGCCATCGCGGGTGCGCGAGTTCAGGAGGGCGCCGCGCAACACGCTGCGCGTGTGCGGCGCGGTGGTCCAGTGGTTTTCAAACAGTACGGTGCCCGTCACGGGCGTAGGCGGCATCTGATACACGCCCGATTCGAGCACCCGTCCCAGCGTATCGAGGTTGACGTACGAAAACTGCCGGGCCGCGCGCTGCGTGGCCGACTGCGAAAACCGCAGCTCGCCATCGCGGCGGCACACGTATTCGGTGCGGCCCGCGTCGGGCGATGTTGTCGCGCCGAGCAGGCCCGCGCCCACGTATTCGTTGCGCGTCACCAGCTCGGGCACCGCGCCGGGCACCCGCGAGATACCCTTCGGCGGCACCGTGGCGACGGTTGGCCCGGCATCGTCGGCGTATGTGTAACTGAAATCGCCGTAGTGGACGCTGTACCGAATCAGCTGGTTATCGCTCAACGACAGCACCCGGTAGAGGCCCGGCGCCAGCGTCAGGCTATGTACCGGGATGGGGGTGCCCGGCGGCAGCGGCCCGGCGGTGCCAAGGGTGGTCACATCGACGTCGGTGAGCAGGTCGGTCACGCGCACCTGGCCGGTGCCCTGCACCGTGAGGGTGGTCGGGCCGGCGGCGGGCACGTGCAGGTCGAGATGGCGCGGCCAGCCGGTGGGGTTGGTCGGGTCGGCGTGGATGCCGCCTTCCAGTGCAATGGGCGCGTATTGCGGCCCCGTGAGACACGCGGCCACGGCGCGGCCGTCGTGGTCGAGGAACGCGACGGTTTCGCGGCCGTCCGGCCCGATGCTGACGGTTTTGGTGGCGCGCAAGTAATACGACCCAGCGTAGGCCGGCGTCAGGCCGAAGTGCGGGCGCCACTGCGCGTAGTGGTCGAGTTCCTGCAATACGGGCAGTTGCCCGTTGCGCGCTTCGTGGCCGGAGCCGAAGCCGGTAACATCGTCGGGGCCGGCGGCGCGGCGCACTCCTCCCAGCGGACCGGGGTAGTGCTCCTGAATGCTGAACGGCCGCGCCGAGGCGGGTGTGTACGGCTCGCGGGTGTTGGCGGTGCTGTAATAATGGCCCAACGTACCGGGCGCGGTGGCATCAAGGGGCAGCGGCGCCACGCCGGGGCCGCGCTCGAAGTCGGCCGGGCCGTAGGGCGTGGCGCTGCCGGCGGCGCGCACGAAATTTTCGGCGTAGTTGAAGCCCTGATTGTCAATCGGGGCCGCCAGCGTACTCACGGCGGCCTGGCCGCCGCTGCCGTACAGGGTTTGCGCGGCCAGTACGTGGCGTTCGGTCAGGTTGCGCGCCTGCGCCTGCGTGGAGCGGCCCAGACCATCGGCGAATTGCCGCCCTTCTGCCGTGACGCGACTGGTGGCGGGCTGGTCGGAGGTGCCGTCGTAGGTGGTGGTTTCGGTCCAGTTGCGGTCGAGGTCGTCGGCGGGTGCGTGCGGCGGCAACGGCGCGACCGGCGTAAGCGTGATGGTGGTGACGGGCGAGTAGAGCGTCAGGTCGGGCACCTGCGGATTCGTGACGGCGCACCGGTAGGCGCCGGCATCGGCCAGGACCGGCTGCGCGATGGTAAACGCGGCGGCCGTAGCGCCAGCAACATCCACGAAGTCAGCCCCGACTCGCTTCTGCCATTGATAGTCGTTGCGGATGCCGCTCAGGGCGATGGCCAGCCGGATAGGCTCCGTAATGGGCTGGGTTTCGTGCTGGTCATCGCCGGCTACTACTTGCCCCAGGTACGCGAAGCCGGGCATCAGCGGTTGGCCCGCCGAGGTAAAGTTGGGTTCCAGCGGCCCGAAGCCGATGCGGTTGGCTTCGACGTTGACCGCCGCGCCCGGTGTCGCCGAGCCGAGTACCGGAATGCTCGTGAAGGCATTGTGGTCGAGCCGCAATCCCACCAACGAGAATGAGGCCCACTTGGGTGAGACCAGGCCGCTGAGCTGGTTATGACTCACGTTGACTACCTCCAGCAGCGCCAGATCGGAAGGCGAGATTTCCGGCAGCTCGCCCGTAAGCGCGTTGTGGCTCAGGTTGAGCATCGTGAGCGACTGACACCCCGCCAACGCCATCGGTATGGGACCGCTCAGCCGGTTATGCTCTACGTCGAGCGCCTGCAACGTGGCCCGAAACAGCGAGGGCGGCAGCGGCCCGCTGAATTGGTTGTCGCCGAGCAGTACGTACGAAAGCGGGGCGCCCGGATGGAAGCGCGGTAGCGTACCGCGCAACTGATTGTGGGACAGGTTCAACTCGCGCAACGCCGGGAGCTGGCTCAGGGTGGCGGGCGGGGCGCCGGTCAGGGCGTTGTGCGGCAGGTGCAGCACTTCGAGCGCCTGAAGATTACGTAGGGAGGCCGGCAGCTCACCGGTAAGCTGGTTGTGCGACAACCGGATGCCCACCACGTCGGCGTCGCGTACTTCCACGCCGAACCATTCCCTGAACTCTTTGGCTTTGCAACCCTCAAGCCAGCCGGTTTTAGTTAGCCAGCTACGGCCATTAGTAGCGAGAAACAGATCGCGCAGCGCCTGCACTTCGAGGTGGTCAGGCACTTGCCCTTGATCTGCGGTCTGCGGCAGGCAATCGGGCAACACCTGCGCGCCTACCTTCGGCATCTGCACTCCCAGCCACAGCAAAGCAGTGACGGAGCAGCGTTTTCATTATGTCAGTGGAAGCAAGCCTGGGAAGCTCTGCTTTGAGTGAGCAAAGCTATACTTCGGCGGCCATTTCTACCACTCCTACAGAAAAATTTATCGTGTGGCAATGCGGTTGGGCGTAGAGACGCGTATTCGCGTCTCCGCTGCTGGGCGATGTGGTTATGCAACGGCGGTTGAGCGCCCCGGGAAGCGGAGACGCGAAGACGCGTCTCTACGTCCCTCCTGGCAGCATTTAGGCCGAAAACGCCTATCCGCGTCACCGTATAGCGGAGACGCGAAAACGCGTCTCTACACCCAGCATACTAACACGCGGCACCGAGACGGTGCCCGCTACGGCTTGGCGTGTAATTGCAGGTACTCCCCCCTACTCCAGCACATCGCTCGCATCCTCCTTCTTGGCGCCCATCGGTAGCTGCCGCTCCTGCTGCTGTAGCTCGGGCGGCGCGGGCGGCCCGATGAAATCGAGCGGCACCAGCGGCGCGAGTTGCAGCGAGTCGGCGGTGGTGTCGCGGGCGGTGATGATCAGCTCGCGCGCCGGGCCGTGGAGCGTCACGCCGGGCCAGAGGTTGCGGTAATCGGTTTCGGAAATCAGATTGCGCTCGCGCATCAGCTGCGAGATGAGCTTGAAGAAGTAGCGCGGCTTGTTCCGCAGATTGCCGTAGGCGTCGAACGAGCGGCGGTACTTGCGCGGCGCCGGAATGATGGACGCCAGAAACAGGCTCTCGTTGAGGTTCAGCTCGGAGGGGTGCTTGGCGAAGAAAAACCGCGCCGCCTCGGTCACGCCGTATTTGCGCGGCCCCCACTCGATGATGTTGAGATAGACCTCAAACATCCGCTCCTTGCTCACGAAGCGCGGCTGGTTGTGCTCGATGATCCAGGTAATCAGAATTTCCTCGATTTTGCGGCCGATGGTTTTTTTCCGGTTCAGAAACACGTTTTTCACGAGCTGCATCGAGAGCGTGGAGCCGCCGCGCGCAAACCGCCGCTCGCGGATGTTCTGAATCATCGATTTCCGAAACGCGCTCTCCATAAACCCCTGATGCACGAAAAAGCGGGGGTCTTCGGCGGTCTGAATCGCCAGGGGCAGGTACGGGCTGACTTCCTCGTACGGCACGAACTCCGGGTTCGAAGGGCCGACCAGAAACGTTTTCACCGAATCGCCTTTGTCGTCATAGGCCGTGTACGCAAACTCGCGGTTGAGCTTCGAGAGGTCGGCGGCGCCGAAGCGCGTCACGCGGAAATCTTTGCCCACGAGGTTCGATTCGAGCACCAGACCATCGATCCGGGCCATATCGAGCTTGAAGTTGAGCGAGTATTTCAGGCGGCCGTCGGCCTGCATTCCGTCGATTTCGTCGAACATTCCGCGCGGCAAGGAGGCCAGCACGGCGTTGGCGGGCAGCTCGTTGGTGGTTACGCGCAGCTCCACCTGGCGGCTCGGCCGCAGCCGCACGGCCACCGTGGGGTACGCCACCAACCGGCCGAGCTGCACGGCGGTGGGCTGGTCGAGGGCGGCATAATCGGGGCCGAGGGTGGCCACGAAACGGGCGGCGGTTTCGGGGAACACGATGTCGTGCGGCGCCAGCCGCACGTGGTTGACGCGCAGCCCCTTCAGGCGGGCCAGCCCGCGAACGGTGCAGTGCTCGGTACCGGCGTCGTAGTCCTTGCCGTCGAGCAGCAGCGACACCGTATCCAGCGACACGCCCGCGTGGTAGCGGCGCCCGATGTAGGGGGCCGTCAGGCGCGCGCCGCGCCGCGCCGGATACGCAACGACGGCGACGTGATAATCGTCCGGGTCGAGGGTGCCGTTGAAGCGCACGTCGTTGGCCACCGAATCGACCACGAGCGCCGCGCGCCCCCGGAAGCGCCCGTCGGCCACCACGAAGCGCGGCAACTGCCCGCGCACTACGTGGCGCGGCGACGTGTACTCGACCTGAATGCGCCGAAACGTGGCCGCCGGCGGAATATTCTCGAACACCGCATCGACCACGCCGTTGAGCACCCGCCCCCACGGCCGCGCCCGCCCGAGGGCGGCCACCGAGTCGGCGGCCTGCGCGGCCGCCTGAGCGGCAGTCAACTTCGGCGAGCGCAACAGAAACCGGAAGTTGTCGCGCACCGAATCGCGCTTGACGGCCGTCAGGCGCACGTCTTCGATCTGAATATCCGAGAACACCGGCCGCAGCCGAATCGCTGATTTGAGGCTGACAGTGGCCGTCACGCGCCCCACGCGCAGCAGCGTGTCGGTACTGATGCCCGGCCCGGCACCTTCGCGCGGCACCACCCGAATGCCCTGCACGGCCACCGTAGTCAGCCCCGTAAACCGCGCCGGGCCAATCAGCAGCCGCACGGGGTAGCGCCGCTCGGCCGTGGCCGTGACCTTCGCCACAGCCTTTGCCAGCAGTTGCGCGCGGTAGCGCAGGCCCAGATACACGGCCACGCCCGCCGCCACGAGCAGCAGCCCCACCACCGAAAAGAAAGCCACGCGCACCCGGCGCGAGTGGTAGAGACGACGAATCAGAGCAGAAAAACGATTCACGAAGGCGCTATACGGAACAAACCGCAAAACAACGGTAGGGCGGGCGGTTGGGGGTGATTAGAGGCTGTTACCGGTGGCTGACGGCGGCTGAGAATGGACCGCGAACCTCCGGTTCGCCCACGGCGGTTGAGCGCGTCGAGCTTGCGGTACACAGCCGCCGTGCCCAACCACGAGCGAACCGGAGGTTCGCGGTCCATTCCATCTACCGCAAACGGTTTCTTAAAACTGCGCTTCGTGACGGATGCCGAACTCGACGTAATACTTCGTCTGCTCGTTGATACTCGCCTCCATAGTGGTAATGGTGGTCGTAGGGTCAGGCATCAGATTGGGGAAACCGACGTGGGCGTAGGCACGAATCGTATCGTTCGGTCCAATCCAGTTTTGTTGCTCAAACCACAGAATGCTGGTCAATAGCTGCTGGCAGGCTTCTTCAAGGCGATTTTTCTGCCGATTGCTTACTTCGCTTTCCTCGCGCCCAAACTGCGGCAGCTTGAATTCTACGAAGAACACGTCGCCGCCAGCCACGAACAGGCAATCACATCGTTTCGGCTTGTTTGGCCCCTGACCAATCAGGCACTTGTCGTTAGCAATCAGCAGAACCTCCCGGCCCGCCGGATTACTGACGCGGAAATGTCGGGCTTCGTCGTAAGCAGCCGCATCGACCCGGCACACGAAACCGTGGGGCGGGTCTTCGTAATGCGACTCAACATCCGCACACGCCACGATGCACCCCTTCGCCTTGCAGTGCTGGTAGTGCGCTTCGAGCTGACTACGCATCGGCCGCCGGTTGTTGTTTGGAAAGGCGTAGAAGCTTCCGGAAAGCGTCGGCGATGTCGCCCGATACTGCATCCAGCTCGTTGGCGCCCAGCAGGTGCGTCCGCTCGTCGGTAATGGGCTTTACCGTGCCATCGGCGACGTGATAGGCGGCGAACTCGGCGGGGTTGATCCAACTCGCGCGCGGCACGATAGCGGCAATTTCCTGCTCTAAATCGGGGCGCTTCTCCCACACCTTCCACGCTTCCAGCAGCAGGTTGCAGGAGGCGAGTACGTACGGGCTATGCGTGGTGATGATGAGGTCGTTCTTGCCGTCAGCTTTCGCGCATTTTTCAACCAAGATGTTGAGCAGGGCTTGTTGGGCTTCGGGGTAGAGATTTAGCTCGGGTTCTTCAATGATGAAGCTTTGCGGGCGCTCGGTTTGGCGGCTGAGGTGTTCGAGCAATACCAAAAGCGGCGCTACGGATTGGATGCCGCTGGCGGTTTCGTGGAGATAGAGGGGCTTTTCGCGGCCGGGGACGCGAATGTAATCGTCGCCGTTGCGTTGCTCGTATTTCACGTCGAAAATAGGTAATTCTACATCAGTCACTTCTTTCTTTGCGCCAGAGAAATCATTAACGAACACCAACAAAGGCTTGGGAAGATTAATATCATCACGCATCAGACCCGCGAGTGAAAAACTTATTGCCGCATAAAAAATACGTTCCGACGGGATATACACACAATTATGAACAAACTTTAACTTCGCCGCCACATTAGAAGCAATCCTGTTCTTAAATGTTGACATAAAAACCTGCCTCAAGTCCTCATGTACATCTCTGTTAAAAGGCTTTTCGATTTTTTCATAAACATTCGTAACGGCGTCGGCTATTTCAAGACCAGACTCTTTCATATATCGCTCAAATGCTGCCTCTGCAAGCTGACCGATAACATCAACTTCTGGTTGATTTACCGAACTAGGCTTCACTGAAATCGGAATGATTCTACCTTCGGCAGTGGTAAAAGCAATGAAGGTCTGAGGAATGTGATACGAACTTACACCGAAGCTTTCACCTATGAATTTATCTCCAACCTTATCGAATAAAAGGTTATCTTCTGTAAGTGATTTTCGATAGATAGCCGCCAACTTCGCCAGCGTACTCTTCCCCCCACCCGTTGGCCCGATAAAAACCGTTACCCGCTTGAACTCAACGGTGGCCTCGCGGATGGGGCCGAAGTCTTTAACGGTGAGTGTCTCGTTCATCTTTCGCTGCTGAAAAGTGCCCCACCGGGGCGGCGGCAAAGGTAGCCGCTTCGGTAGTGGCGAGCTTAATGCCAAACGCCCCGGCCGCTATGGTAGCGGCCGGGGCGTCTGGTTGTGGCAACTCAATTTACTTGACCACCACCCGGCGGCTCAGCCCCCCGGCGCGCACCACGTACAGCCCGGCAGGCAGGCCGTGCAGGTCGAGCACGGTTAGCTCGTCGCGCACAGTGGAGAGATGGCGCACGGTGCGGCCGAGGCCGTCGAGCAGCGACACGTCGTAGGCGTCGGCGCCCGACAGGCCGGGGTTGGCGGCGTGGCGCACGATGGTCAGCTCGTCATCGGCGGGGTTAGGATAGACGTTCAGGCTGAACAGTG
>ERZ1066122.2149-NODE-2149-length-13653-cov-17.034270_pt1 | contig 13653 bp, 15 predicted proteins | sample MGYA00382769_ERZ1066122 | MGnify/ENA primary metagenome ERZ1066122 (study PRJEB33369, sample SAMEA5778352) | biofilm metagenome | biome: Industrial cooling water; feature: Water cooling tower basin; material: Biofilm | place: United Arab Emirates | collected...
GCACACCGCGGTGCCGGCGGCGGCCCCGTCGCGATCCGCAGCGCCTGCGTCGCCCTCGGGTCATGCCGCGCCGACGCCGCACGCGGCGGTCCCGTCGCCTGCCGGTGCAACGCCGCACGCCGCCCACGCGCCGGCGCCTTCGCGTGCGCACGCGCCGGAACCCACCGCGTCGCACCCGCACGCGTCCGCCCCGCCGGTCGCCGCAGGCGCCTCCGGCCAGGTGCTGGCCAATGCGGAGGACTGGCTGTCGCTGGTCGCCAGCGTCGGGCTGAAGGGGCCGGTGCGCGAACTGGCCGCCCACAGCGCCTTCTGCGGCCACCGCGACGGCGTGCTGCAGCTCTCGCTGCCCGACAGCTTCGACCACCTGCGCAGCGACGGCCTGGTCCGCCAGCTGGCCCAGGCCCTGGCCGGCCCGCTGGGCGGCCCGCCGCAGATCCGCTTCGAATCCGCCCGCGCCCACGCCGGAGACACCCTGCACGCGCGCACCGAGCGCGAGCGCGGCCAGCGCCAGTCCGAGGCCGAGTCGGCCTTCCTGTCCGACCCGGTGGTCAGCCGCCTGGTGCAGCAGGGCGCCACCGTCCTCCCCGAATCCATCCGTCCCCTGGACGACCACTGAGCAGAAGGAACACACCATGCGAGGCAACATCGCCCAACTCATGCAGCAGGCCCAGCGCATGCAGGAAAACCTCAAGAAGGCCCAGGACGAACTGGCCAGCCTCGAGGTGCAGGGCCAGTCCGGCGGCGGCGTGGTCAAGGTCACGCTGAGCGGCAAGATGGAGTGCCGCAGCGTGCGCATCGATCCCTCGGTGCTGGCCGACCCGGAGATGGCCGAGGACCTGGTCGCCGCCGCCTTCAACGACGCGGTGAACAAGGCCAACGAGGAAAGCCAGAAGCGCATGTCCGCCGCCACCGCCGGCATGCCGATCCCGCCGGGCATGAAGCTGCCGGGGATGTTCTGATCCTCCCCGCATGAGCGCATCGCCCCTGCTCGAACAGCTGATCGAGGCGCTGCGCTGCCTGCCCGGCGTCGGCCAGAAATCGGCCCAGCGCATGGCCTACCACCTGCTCGAGCGCGACCGCGAGGGCGGGCTGCGGCTGGCGGGCGCGCTGGCCGAGGCGGTCGAGCGCGTCGGCCACTGCGAATCCTGCCGCGACTTCAGCGAAACCCCGCTGTGCCCGATCTGCGCCAGCGGCTCGCGCGACCGCAGCCTGCTGTGCGCGATCGAGTCGCCGGCCGACCGGCTGGTGATCGAGCAGGCCACCGGCTACCGCGGCCTCTACTTCGTGCTGCAGGGACGGCTGTCGCCGCTCGACGGCATCGGCCCGCGCGAGCTGGGCCTGGACAAGCTGGCCGAGCGCCTGGCCAGCGGCGAGCCGCGCGAACTGATCATCGCCACCAACCCCACCGTCGAGGGCGAGGCCACCGCGCACTACCTGGCTCAGCTGGCGCGGCAGTCGAACGTGCGGCCCAGCCGCCTCGCCCACGGCGTGCCGCTGGGCGGCGAACTGGAATACGTCGACCGCGGCACGCTGGCGCATGCCTTCGGTTCGCGCACCGAGATCCCTTCCTGAAGGACGCCGCGATGGCCACGATTTTCGACAAGATCATCGCCCGCGAGATCCCCGCCGACATCGTCTTCGAGGACGAGCACGTGCTGGCCTTCCGCGACATCCACCCGCAGGCACCGGTGCACGTGCTGTTCATCCCCAAGCGCGCCGTGCCCACGCTCAACGACCTGGGCGAAGGCGACGAGGCGGTGGTGGGGCGGCTGGCGATGGCCGCGGCGGCCTACGCCAAGCGCGAGGGCTTCGCCGACGACGGCTACCGCGTGGTCATGAACTGCAACCGCGACGGCGGCCAGACCGTCTTCCACATCCACCTGCACCTGCTGGCCGGCCGGCCGATGCACTGGCCGCCGGGCTGAGCGCGGCTCACCAGGTGTAGGGCGAACCCGGCCGCACGCGGGCATCGCCCGGGTCTTCCGGCCACAGGTAAACCACGTCGGCCTCGACCCGCGGCAGGCGGAAGCCGCCGCCGATCTCGTGCACCTCGACGCCGGCCAGCGTGCCGGCGAAGGTCACATGGCGGCCGGGCGCGAACACCGCCGGGTCGTAGGCGCCGGCGCGGCAGGCCAGGAAGCGGCCTTGGCCCGGGCTGCGGCCGTAGGGCCGGGCGTCGTCGCCCAGCGGTTCGCCCGCGACCAGGAAGCAGGTGTGGGTGTCGAAGCGCACCAGTTCGAGCAGGCGTCCGCCCCAGCGCACGCGCTCGCCGGCCAGGTCGGCCTGCATCGCCTGGCGCGGCCCGATCGCCGCGAACTCGCCCTGCAGCGGCTTCGGGGCGGTGACGCAGCCGGACAGCAGCAGCGCGGCGGTGGCGATCAGCACTCGGTTCATGGCGGGGCTCCTGGGCCTGGCGCGTGGGGCCGGAAGTCGCGCAGGTCGCGGGCGAGCTGCGCCTCCTCGGCGGGGGTCGAACCGCCCGGAGCGTAGCGCCAGTCGGCATAACGCCGGCTGAGTCCGGCGACCTGCGCCGCCTGCGCCGGCAGCAGCGCGGCCAATCGGGCGCCGAAGCTCAGCGGCGGCTCGTGCACGGCCTTGTCGATGCCCGCGCGGCGCAGCCGCCGCAGCCACTCCCGCCACGCGGCCTCGACCGGATGCCGCGGCGTCGGTTGGCCGCGCATCAGCACCCACAGCGTGATCGCCAGCGCCAGGCCGGCGCCGACCGCGAAGGCCAGGCCCAGTTGACCCGCGCTGGCCTGGTCGATGCCCAGCGGCCGCAGCAGGCTGGCCTGGCGCGAGGCGTTGAAGCCCAGCACGAAGTCGTTCCAGCCGCGGCGCATCCAGTCGCCGAAGTCGCGCAGCGGCGTGAGGGTGTCGGGCAACAGCGACCCGGCCCGCGCCAGGTCGTCGACGGTGTCGAGCACGCGCGAGGGCGCCACCGCCGCGGTCGGGTCCACCCGCACCCAGCCGCGACCCTCGAGCCAGACTTCGTTCCAGGCGTGCGCGTCCATGCTGCGCACCACCCAGTAGCCGCCGTAGGGATTGCGGTAGCCGCCGGCGTAACCGATCACGACCCGGGTCGGGATGCCGGCGCCGCGCATCAGGTTCGCGAACGCCGAGCTGAAGTGCTGGCAGAAGCCGACGCGGGTCTCGAACAGGAAGTCGTCCACCGCGTCGCGGCCGCTGGGCGGCACGGTGAGGCTGTAGCTGAACTCTTCGCCGATCCAGGCCAGCGCGCGCCGCACCACGGCCTCGTCGTCGCCGGCGGCCTCGGCGCGCCACTGCTCCGCCAGCGCGCGCGTGCGCGGGTTCAGGCCCGCCGGCAGCGACAGCGCGGCACGCTCCTCGAAGGCAGGCAGTTCGTCGCCCACGTCGGCACGCAGGGCGGCGCGGGCCTCGTAGCGGATCACGCTGGACACCGGGCGCGCCGGGCGCACGGTCAGGTCGCTGCCGATCTCGCTGTCGACCGGCGGGCCCATCGGCGTGTCGAGCACCGGCAGGTAGCGACGGTCGGTGGGCTCCATCGACACTTCGTAGCGCAGCACCGGCGAGCGCGGCTGCACCGCCGGCGGCCGGCCGGAAACGCGCACCGCGCCGCGGCTCCAGGTGCGGCCATCGAAGTCCCAGAGCACCTGCGCGCGCCAGTACAGGTCGCGCCGGGTCGGTTCACCGTCGAGGAAGCGCACGCGCAGCGCCGGCGTGTCGTCGGCGAACATCTCCACCCACTCGTCGGGCGTCATCTGGTCGCTCAGGCCGCTGCGGCCGACGGCGTTCTCGGGCATGCCCCACATCGGGCTGCCCAGCCGAGGGAACAGCCAGAACCCGGCCAACGCCAGCGGCAGCGACATGCCGATCGCCGCCGCCGCCAGGCCCGCGCGCCGCCGGTTGAAGGCCGGCGCCTGCGCGCCGGGGCGGTGCTCGGCCAGCACCGACAGCGCCAGCAGCAGCAGGCCCACCGCCGGGAAGGCCAGCGCCATCGTCAGCGGTCCCTGGTCCTGCAGGAAGGCGGCGAAGGGCGCGAACATCGAGAACCCCAGCAGGCTGCGCGCGTCGCGCAGGTCGCGGGTCTCGAAGATCTTCAGCACCAGCATCGCGGCCAGCAGCGCGCTGCCGGTGTCGCGGCCGATGCTGAATGAGTGGCTGGCCACCACGTAACCGATCACCAGCACCACCATCAGCAGGCGCAGCGCGGCGGGCCAGGTCCGTGGCACCGCGATGCCGAACGCGGCCAGCGCGAGCAGTCCCAAGGCGAGCTCGCCGCGGATCTGCAGCAGCAGCGGCACCAGGCAGGCCATGGCGGCCGCCAGGCACCAGCGCCTCACCGACGGCGGCATGCGCTCAGCCATGCGGCATCAGCGCCAGCGCGCGCAGGCAGGCGTGGCGATGCTCGGGGCCGGACGCCGGGCCCAGGCGCGTGCCGGGCAGGCGCAAGCTGAAGCGGCGGTCCTGCCGCTCGGCCTCCAGCACCCAGCGGGTGAGGCGGCTGATGCGCGCCTCGTGCGGCAGCGGGTCCAGCGCATGCCAGTCGAGTTCGATCTCGCTGCGGGCGGTGGCCTCGTACTCGCGCACCAGCAGGCGGTCCATGCGCGCCGAGGATTTCCACGCCACCTGGCGCAGCGTGTCGCCGCTGCGATAGTCGCGCAGCTGGTGCGGCTGTTCGCCGTGGCTGCGGGCGCGGGTGGCCTGGCCGTCGCCGCCGAGGTCGGGCAGGGGCACGGCCTTGGTTTCCGGGGCCGGGTAGACCAGCAGGCGGGTGTCGGGGCGCAGCCAGCTCCAGGCCCGGGCCAGGCCGAAGGGGCGCACGGTGCACAGGCGCACGCGGTCCAGCGGCAGCCAGCCGCGGCGCGCGGTGGGCAAGGGCAGCACCACTTCGGTGCGCTCGCCCGGCATCAGGTCGAAGAAGGCTTCCTCGTCGCCCGCGCGCAGCTCGAGCCCGGGGCGCCGGCGCTGGCCAGCGGCGTCGAAGGTGAAGCGCAGGCGGATCGGCCGGCCGGCGTGCACGGGTTCGGCGTGCAGCGCGATCAGGCGGATGCCCGACAGCGTGAGGTGTGCATGCACCAGGCTGTTGTGGGCCACCGCCATGACCACGAAGGCCAGCAGCAGGGCGGGGTTGTTGTTGTAGTTCAGGCCGCCCACCAGCATGGTCGCCAGCATCGCCGACAGGAACAGGCCGAAGCCGGTGGGCAGGATGTACACGCGCCGGCGGTCGATCAGCACCGGCAGCGGCTCGGCCGCGCGCGGCCGCACCAGCGGCAGCCGCGCCAGCCGCTCGCTCAGGCGTTCGACCAGGTCCAGGGCCCGCGCCGCCATGTTCAGTCCGCCGCCACCGTGCGCAGGATGCTGTCGGCGAGCGCGTCGCGCCCCTCCGACTCCGATTCGGGCACCAGGCGGTGCGCGGCCACCTGCGCGAACAGCGCCTGCACGTCCTCGGGCAGCACGTGGCCGCGGCCGTCGAGCAGGGCATGGGCGCGGGCGCCACGCAGCAGGCCCAGGCCCGCGCGCGGCGACAGGCCGACCTGCACGCCGGGGTGGCGGCGGCTTTCCTGCAGCAGCGCCTGCACGTAGTTCACCAGCGCCGGGCTGGCGTGCAGGTGCTCGACGGCGCCGCGCAGCGCCAGCAGCTGGTCGGCGCCGAGCAGCGGCAGGCTGTGCGCGATCAGGTCGCGGCGGTCCTCGCCGGCCAGCATCTCGCGCTCGGCGGCGGCGTCGGGATAGCCGAGCCTGAGCCGGATCAGGAAGCGGTCCATCTGCGAATCGGGCAGCGGGAAGGTGCCCGCGAGGTCGACCGGGTTCTGCGTGGCCACCACGAAGAAAGGCTGCGGCAGCGCGTGGCAGGTGCCGTCCACCGTGACCTGGTGCTCGGCCATCGCCTCGAGCAGGGCGCTCTGGGTGCGCGGCGGGGCGCGGTTGATCTCGTCGGCCAGCAGCAGCTGGGTGAACACCGGGCCCGGGTGGAAGCGGAACTCGCGCGAGGTCTGGTCGAAGATCGACACGCCGATGATGTCGGAGGGCAGCAGGTCGGAGGTGAACTGCATGCGCTGGAAGTCGAGCCCCAGCGTCGCCGCCATCGCGCGCGCCAGCGTGGTCTTGCCCAGGCCGGGCAGGTCCTCGATCAGCAGGTGGCCGCCGGCCAGCAGCGTGGTGAAGGCCAGGCGCACTTCGCGCGGCTTGCCCAGCACCAGCCGGTTCACCTGCGCGAGCGCGTCGCCCAGGGCCTGGCGGGTGCCGTCGGTTAGGATGTGGGCATCGATGGGCTGCGCTTGCATGGCGTGCGTCCGAGGAATGAATGCTGAGGAAGGATAACCCCCCGGATGCTGGCATGGCCCTGAGTTCCGCGCGCGTGAAGTTCACCGCCGCGTGGGCATTGCTGCTGGTCGCGAAGTGCTGGCTGGCGATGTCGCTGCTGCCGTTCGGCGACGAGGCCTTCTATGCGCTCGAGTCGCGGCGCTTGGCCTGGGCCTACTCCGACCTGCCCGGGCTCACGGCCTGGCTGGTGCACCTGGGCACGTCGGTCGGCGGCATGGAGCCGCTGGCGATGCGCGCGCCGTTCCTGCTGCTGGGCGCGGCACTGCCCTGGCTGGCGTGGCGGATCGCGCGCCGCTGGTTCGGCGAAGCCGCCGGCTGGCAGGCGGCATGGCTCGCGCTGCTGATGCCGCTGGCCGGCTTGATGGGCGTGCTGGCGCTGCCGGACGTGCCGATGCTGTTCGCCACGCTGCTCTGCCTGGACGCGTTCGCGCGCATGCTGCAGCGGGCGACGTGGCCGGCGGCCCTGCAGCTGGCGCTGGGCCTGGCGCTGGGCGCGCTGTCGCACTACCGGTTCGCGCTGGTGATCCTGGCCGGCGGCGTGGGCCTGGTGATGGACCCGCGCGGCCGCGCGCTGCTGGGCTCGGCCCGGCTGTGGCTGGCGCTGGCGCTGGGCGCGCTGGCCTGGTGGCCGCTGCTGGCCTGGAACCTGGCGCACGCGGGTGCCGGCCTCGGCTTCCAGTTCGTCGACCGGCATCCGTGGCAGCTGCAGGCCGACGGCCTGTGGTGGCCGCTGGTGCAGGCGCTGGTGCTGACGCCGCCGCTGTTCCTGCTGCTGCTGGCCGCGCTGCGGATGGCGTGGCGTCGGCGCGACGAGGCCGCGGGCGTGCCGTGGCGGTTCGTGCTCGGCGTCGCCACCGTGGCGGTGCCCGGCTACTTCGTCATGGCCTTCTTCGCCGACACCGACCGCGTCAGCTTCCACTGGCCGCTGGCGGGCTGGCTGCTGCTGGCCTGCGTCGCGCCGGCCGTGCTGGACGGCGCGCGGCGGGGCGTGGCGACGGTTGTGCACGCGACCGCGGCGCTCGGCCTGTTCGCGCTGTTCGGCTACCTCGCCACGGTGGCCAGCCCGGCGGGACGCGCCTGGCTGGCGGAAGGGCCGGGCTATGCGGACAACTTCTCGGGCTGGTCCGAGGCGTCGCGCGCGGTCGCGGATGCGCTGGCGACGATGCCGGCCGGCACGCGGCTGGTGGCCGACAATTTCATGCTCGGCGCGCAGCTGTCGTTCGCGCTCGATCGCGGTGACGTCGCGGTGCTCGGGCATCCGCTCAACGACAAGCACGGCCGCGCGGTGCAGCTCGCCGACTGGGGCCTGCTCAGCGCCGGCCGCGCCGATTGGGGCCCCGGCCCGGTGCTGCTGGTGGTCGAGGACACGGCGCGCCCGCTGCGCCAGCGGCTGGACGGGTACCGTTCACTCTGCGCGCGCGCCGGCGCCTTGCCCGCGGCGCAGGTGCTGGACGTGGACCAGGGGCGCAAGCGTTTCCTGCTGTTCCGGCTCGGGGGCGGGGAAAGCGGCTGCCGCCTGCCGGCCCTGGCCTGGATCGATGCGCCGGGGCCCGGTGCCCGCTGGGACGGCGCCGAGGTCGCCGGCTGGGCGCTGAAGCCCGGCGGCGGCGTGGCGCGGATCGACGTGACCGTGGACGGCGAAGTGGTGGCCAGCGGCGCGCCCGGACTCACGCGTCCGGACGTGCTGCGGTACTGGGGCCTGGACGGCGAGGACCCCCGGGTCGGCTTCCGCCTTTCCGTCCCGGCCGGGCGCGTGGCGCCGGGCGACCGCTGGCTGGGCCTGGTGCTGCACGGCCACGACGGCAGCGTGGAGCCCTGGCCGGCGCAGCGGGTCCGGATCCCGGATCAGGGCAGCCGGTAGCCCGCGCGCCGCAGGGCGTCGGCCACCGCGATCAGCGGCAGGCCGACCAGGGCCGTGGGGTCGCGGTTCTCGATCGCCTCGAACAGGCTGATGCCCAGCCCCTCGCACTTGAAGCTGCCGGCGCAGTCGTACGGCTGCTCGGCGTCGAGGTAGCGGAGGATCGCGTCGTCATCCAGCGGGCGGAACCGGACCCGGGTTTCGTCCAGCCCGGCCAGGGCGGGGCCGTCGCCACGAACCAGGCAGAACGCGGTGTGGAACCGGACCTCGCGTCCGGAGGCGTCGGCCAGCTGGCGAAAGGCGGCGTCGCGGTCCCCCGGCTTGCCCAGCGGCAGGCCGTCGCGGTCGGCGACCTGGTCGGAGCCCAGCACCCAGGCGCCGGGGTGGCGGCGGGCGACGTCCCGGGCCTTGGCCTCGGCCAGGCGCCGGGCCAGGTCGGGCGGGGTCTCGCCCGGCCGCGGGGTTTCGTCCACGTCCGGCCGGTCCACGGTGAAAGGCAGGCCCAGGCGGCCGAGCAGCTCGCGCCGGTAGCGCGAGGTGGACGCCAGCACCAGCGGGCTCATGGGGTGCCGGCGTCCCGGCGCAGGGTGGCCGGCTCGCGCCGGGCGGCCTCGGCGCTGGCCTCGGTGGCCTCGGCCAGCTCGGCGCCGGCGCGCTCCAGCTCCTCCAGCTGGCCCGAGAGCTTGGCCCGGGCCCGCTCCAGGGCGGCACAGGCGGCGTCCAGTTCCGCCTGGGTGGCGCTGGCGCTGTGCTTCTGGATCCAGAGCCGGTGCTGCAGGATGTCGCGCTTGGCCTCCAGGATTGGCAGGGTCCGGTCCAGCGAGGCGTGGGCCACGGCGCCGATGTCGGACGGGACCCGGCCCACCACCGCCTGCATGGCCAGCATCCGCTGCTGGCTGCGGTCCAGCAGGGCCTGCATCTCGTCGGCCAGGTCCAGCAGGCGGACCAGTGCGCGGTCCCGGCGCCGGCTGCGCAGCAGCCACCAGAGTAGGGGCGGGGCCAGGACCAGGGCGGCCAGGCCGGCCAGGGCGATGAAGTTGGGCATGAGCGGCTTCCGGACGGCAGCCGGCAGTCTGCACCAGCGCCCGCGGGGGCGGCAAACCCCTGTTTCCGCAAAGGCTTAGGTTTGACATCGGGCGGGGCCAGGCCTATCATTTCGCGCTTATGTCCGTGCCCCTGCCTCCCGTGCTTGATGCCTGGCGCATGGTCTCGGCCAAGCGCCGCTTCGAGGGCCGCCTGCCGCTGTCGGGCATGCCCCGGCTGTGCGAGGGCCTGGTGGACGCGGAAGGCGACTGCCGTTACGAGATGGAATTCGGCCGCGACGCGGTGCTCGACCTGCCTTTCGTCGAGCTGCGCATCGAGGCCGAGCTGCCGCTACAGTGCCAGCGGACGCTGGAGCGGTTCCTGCATCCGGTTTCGTTGTCCCAGCGCCTCGGGCTGCTGACCGACGAAGCCCAGGAATCGTCGCTGCCGGAGGACATGGAGCCGTTCCTGCTCGGTGTCGACGGCGAGATGCACCCGGCCGAGCTGGTCGAGGACGAACTGATCCTCGCCATCCCGGTGGTACCCATGGATCCTCGCTCGACCGAGATCCGGGCCGAATGGCCCGCCGACGTCGAAGTGGAAGAAAAACCGAACCCTTTCGCCGCGCTCGCCGCGTTGAAGGCACACAAGAAGTAGTTGGAGATAGAACATGGCCGTCCAGAAGTCCCGCGTCACCCCGTCCCGCCGTGGCCAGCGTCGTTCGCACGACGCCCTCACCGCCAAGCTGCTGTCCACCGACGCGACCTCGGGCGAGACGCACATCCGCCACCACGTGACCAAGGACGGCTACTACCGTGGCAAGAAGGTCATCGAGGTGAAGTCCTCGGTCGTTTCCGAAGACTGATCCCGGCGGCCTGCCCCCCCCCGGGGCGGGCCGGCGACCCCCGATCGCCCTCCGGGCCGATGGGACGTATCCTGAACGCGGCGGGCCTGGTCCCGCCGCGTGCGTTTGTGCATGTCGCACCCTGAGGGGATGAGGATGGCTGTTTACTCGCGTATCGCCGGCACCGGCAGTGGCCTGCCGGAAAAGATCCTGACCAACAAGGACCTCGAGCAGTTCGTCGAGACCAGCGATGAGTGGATCGCCAGCCGCACCGGCATCCGCCAGCGCCACGTGGCCGCCGAGGGCGAGACCACCGGCGACCTGGCCGAGCGCGCCGCCCGCGCCGCGATGGAAGCCGCCGGCGTCACCGCCGCCGAACTCGACCTGATCGTGGTCGGCACCACCACGCCCGACCTCATCTTCCCGTCCACCGCCTGCCTGCTCCAGCACCGCCTGGGCGCCAACGGCTGCGCGGCCTTCGACGTCAACGCCGCTTGCTCGGGCTTCATCTACGCGCTAAGCGTCGCCGACAACTTCATCCGCGCCGGCAATGCGAAGACGGTGCTGGTGGTCGGCGCCGAGACGCTGACCCGCATGCTCGACTGGTCCGACCGCAACACCTGCGTGCTGTTCGGCGATGGCGCCGGCGCCGTGGTGCTCAAGGCCGACGCCGAGGCCGGCATCCTGTCCACGCACCTGCATGCGGACGGCGGCAAGAAGGAACTGCTGTACAACCCGGTCGGCGTCTCGGTGGGCTTCAAGCCCGGCGAGAAGAACGCCGGCGTGCGCGTGCTGATGACCGGCAACGAGGTCTTCAAGCATGCGGTGAAGGCGCTCGACGCCGTGGTGGACGAAACGCTCGAGGCCAACGGCCTGCAGAAGTCCGACCTGGACTGGCTGATCCCGCACCAGGCCAACCTGCGCATCATCGAGGCCACGGCCAAGCGCCTGGACATGCCGATGAACCGCGTCATCGTCACCGTGCACAAGCACGGCAACACTTCGGCCGGCTCGGTGCCGCTGGCGCTGGACGAGGCCGTGCGCTCGGGCAAGATCCAGCGCGGCCAGCTGATGCTGCTGGAAGCCTTCGGTGGTGGTTTCACCTGGGGCTCGGCGCTCATCCGCTACTGAGCGCGCCTTGGCCGCGACCCTCGTCCGTCGCGTCGACGCCGACGGACGCGTCGCCTGGCGCAAGACCTATTCCGATGGCGGCACCCGCCGCCGCATCGCCGCGCTTCGCTGGTTGGCGCGCCGGCTGGGCGCGAACGCGCTGCTCGCGCCGATCCCGCTGGGCCCCGCCGAGGCCTGCCGCACCGAACAGGCGATGATCCAACGGTTGGCTGCGCAGGGCGCGCACGTGCCCGAGATACTGCATGCGGGCGAAACCGAACTGCTGCTCGGCGACCTCGGCCCCACGCTGTCGCAGACCTGCCGCGACGAAACCCGCCCGGCGGCGCGCACCGCGCTGGTGGCGCTGGGCCTGCAGGCGCTGCTCGACCTGCATCGCCGCGGTGGCTACCTGAGCCAGGCCTTCGCCCGCAACATGACCCTGCGCGATGGCCGCGTGGGCTTCATCGACCTCGAGGAAGACCCGGCGACGATGATGTCGCTGCCGGCGGCGCAGGCGCGCGACGTGCTCTTCTACGCCCACTCGACGGCGCGTTTCCTGGCCGACCAGCCGGGCGTGCACGCCGGCCTGCTGTCGGCGCATTTGGCGCAGGAAGCGCCCGGGGTGCGCGCGGAGGTCTCGCACACGGCGCGCAAGCTGGCGCGGCTGGCGCCGCTGGCGCGCCTGTTCGGCGCCCGCGCCCGCGCCGTCGCCGAGGCGCTGGTAAGCCTGCGCCAGGCGGCCGGCTGACCCTACGCTCAGGTACAGACGTTCGGCGCGCCGGCTCGCTTATCATGGCGGGCCCACGAACACCGCAACGCTTGAGGATGGGCCAGATGCTCGCATTCGTATTCCCCGGCCAGGGCTCGCAGTCGCTCGGCATGCTGGCCGAACTCGCGGCCGCGCACCCGGTCGTGCGCGCCGCGTTCGACGAGGCCTCGGAAGGCGCCGCCGTCGACCTCTGGGCGCTGTCGCAGCAGGGGCCGGAAGAGCAGCTCAACCAGACCGAATTCACCCAGCCCGCGCTGCTCGCCGCCGGCGTCGCCACCTGGCGCGCCTGGGAAGCCGCGGGCGGACCGCGCCCCGGCCTGCTGGCCGGCCACAGCCTCGGCGAGTACGCCGCCCTGGTGGCCGCTGGCGCCATTTCGCTGGCCGACGGCGCGCGCCTGGTGCGCGAGCGCGGCCGCCTGATGCAGCTCGCCGTGCCGGCGGGCACCGGCGCCATGGCCGCGGTGCTCGGCGCCGAGGACGCCCAGGTCGCCGACGCCTGCCGCGAGGCCAGCACCGACGAGGTGGTGGTGCCCGCCAACTACAACTCGCCGGGCCAGATCGTGATCGGCGGCCACGCCGCGGCGGTGGATCGCGCCATGGTCGTACTGTCGGCGCAGGGCGTGCGCAAGATGGTCAAGCTGGCGGTGTCGGTGCCCTCGCACACGCCGCTGATGCGCGACGCCGCCGACCGCCTGGGCGAGGTGATGGCCGGGATGGCCTGGCGCGAGCCCGCGCTGCCGGTGGTGCAGAACGTCGACGGCGCCGTGCACGAGGGCGTGGCGGCGATCCGCGACGCGCTGGTGCGCCAGCTCTACCTGCCGGTGCGCTGGACCGACTGCGTGCAGTCGCTGGCCACGCGCGGCGCCACCCGCGTGGCCGAATGCGGCCCGGGCAAGGTCCTGGCCGGCCTGTGCAAGCGCATCGACAAGTCCCTCGACACCCGCGCCCTCGGCACCCCCGCCGACTTCGACGCGGCGCTGGCGGACTGGAACGGCTGATTTTTGCCACGGATGAACACAGATGAACACGGACAAGAGCTTTTTGACGCGGATTTACGCGGATGAACGCGGATAGAGCAATGTCTCAGTGGATCGCCGCGAGCCGAACCAAACGCTTTTGATCCATCCGCGTCCATCCGCGTAAATCCGCGTCAAAAAAAACAGCGCTGGCTCAATCCGTGTTCATCTGTGTCCATCAGTGGCAAAACCGCTCTAAACCGGAGTAACCAAAGATGTCCGAAGTACTGAAGGGTGAAATCGCGCTGGTGACCGGTGCGAGCCGGGGGATTGGCGCGGCTATCGCCGCCGAGCTGGCCGCGCTGGGCGCCACCGTCATCGGCACCGCCACCACCGAGGCCGGCGCCGCCGCCATCGGCGAGCGGCTGGCCGGGCAGGGCGGGGCGGGGCGCAAGCTCGACGTCGCCAGCGGCGACGAAGTCGAGGCCGTGATCGAGGAGATCGGCAAGTCCTTCGGCCCGGTCTCGATCCTGGTCAACAACGCCGGCATCACCCGCGACAACCTGCTCATGCGCATGAAGGAAGAGGACTGGCAGGCCATCCTCGACACCAACCTCAGCTCGGTGTTCCGCACTTCGAAAGCGGTGATGCGCGGCATGATGAAGGCGCGCAAGGGCCGCATCATCAACATCGCCTCGGTGATCGGCGTCACCGGCAACGCCGGCCAGGCCAACTACGCGGCGGCCAAGGCCGGCATCATCGCCTTCAGCAAGTCGCTGGCCAAGGA
>ERZ1066122.2150-NODE-2150-length-13646-cov-5.840409_pt1 | contig 13646 bp, 11 predicted proteins | sample MGYA00382769_ERZ1066122 | MGnify/ENA primary metagenome ERZ1066122 (study PRJEB33369, sample SAMEA5778352) | biofilm metagenome | biome: Industrial cooling water; feature: Water cooling tower basin; material: Biofilm | place: United Arab Emirates | collected...
TATCAGGGCTGCGCACCGTCCGATGCGGTCGAAACGCTGGCCATCGAGCGGGCCAAACAATTGTTCGACTGCGGCTTTGTGAATGTTCAGCCGCATTCGGGCGCACAGGCCAATGGCGCGGTCATGCTGGCGTTGACCAAGCCGGGCGCGACGATTTTGGGCATGAGCCTCGATGCTGGCGGGCACCTCACTCATGGGGCCAAGGCGGCGCAGTCGGGCAAATGGTTCAACGCCGTCCAATATGGCGTGCATGCAGACGACCACCGCATCGATTTCGACCAGGTGGAGGCGCTTGCGAAAGAGCATCGCCCCGCACTCATCATTGCGGGCGGCAGCGCCTATCCCCGCCAGATTGATTTCGCCCGCTTCCGCGCCATTGCCGATGATGTCGGCGCGCTGCTGATGGTCGATATGGCGCATTTCGCCGGGCTGGTTGCGGGCGGTGCGCATCCCTCGCCCCTGCCCCATGCCCATGTCGTGACGACGACGACGCACAAGACGCTGCGCGGCCCCCGCGGCGGCATGATTCTGACCAATGATGAGGCGATTGCGAAGCGGATTAACTCGGCGGTGTTCCCGGGGCTACAGGGCGGTCCGCTGATGCACGTGATCGCGGCCAAGGCCGTCGCATTCGGCGAAGCGCTGCGCCCCGAGTTCAAGGATTATGCCCGCGCCACCGTTGCCAATGCTCAGGCGCTGGCATCGCGGCTGGCGGCGCGCGGGGCCAATCTGGTCGCGGGCGGCACCGATACGCATCTCGCCCTTGTCGACCTCACCCCGCTTGGCGTTACCGGTCGCGATGCCGATGAGGCGCTGGAGCGCGCGGCGATCACTTGCAACAAAAACGGCATTCCCAACGATCCCCTGCCGCCGATGAAAACCAGTGGCATCCGCGTCGGTTCGCCCGCCGGCACAACGCGCGGCTTTGGCATCGCGGAATTCGAGGATATTGGCGACATGATCGCCGACGTGCTCGACGCGCTGAAGGCCAAGGGCGAGCATGGCGACCCGGCGGTCGAGGCCGATGTCCGCGCCCGCGTCCGCACGCTGTGCGAGCGCTTTCCCATCTATCAGGGCTGATCCCCATTGCGCTGCCCCTATTGCGGACATGACAATAGCCAGGTGAAGGACAGCCGCCCGACCGAGGACGGGGCAGCCATCCGGCGCAGGCGGCAATGCGAGGATTGCGGCGCGCGCTTCACCAGTTTTGAGCGCGTCCAGCTGCGCGAGGTGTCGGTCATTAAGGCTGATGGACGGCGCGAGGGGTTTGACCGTGACAAGCTGATGCGCTCGGTTGGGATCGCCTGCCGCAAACGACCGGTGGAGGCGGTGCGGATTGAACGGCTGGTATCGGGCATCCAGCGCCAGCTCGAAACCAGCGGCGAAACCGAAGCGACGGCATCGCAGATCGGGGCGATGGTGATGGAGGCGCTGAAAAGTGTCGACAGCGTCGCCTATATCCGCTTCGCCAGCGTGTACCGCGATTTCGCCGACGCCCGTGACTTCGAGGAATTTGCCGCGAGCGTGAGCGAGGCAGCGCGGCGGCGGGAGTGACGTGGGGATTGCCGTGAAAGATCAAGTGAATATGTCCCCCGCCTCGCCCCCCGCCATCATTCTCGTCCGACCGCAGCTTGGTGAGAATATCGGCAAGGCGGCGCGGGCGATGCTCAATTTCGGGCTGACCGACCTGCGGCTGGTTGCCCCGCGCGACGGGTGGCCAAACCCCGATGCGGGTCCGGCGGCGTCGGGCGCGGATGTCGTGCTGGCCGGCGCGCGGGTATTCGATACGCTGGCCGATGCGGTGACGGACTGTACCCACATTTACGCGACCACGGTGCGCAAGCGCGGCGTGACCAAGCCGGTGCTGACACCGGAGGAAGCGGCGCGGGCGATCCACGGCGAGGCCGGGCGCAGCGCGCTGGTGTTCGGGGCCGAACGATCGGGGCTGGACAGCGACGATGTCGCACTGGCGCACAGCATCGTCACCGTGCCGATCAACCCGAACTTCGGATCGCTCAACCTGGCGCAGGCGGTGATCATCAATGCCTATGAATGGTCAAAGCATGTGGCGCTGGCGCAGCCGCCCGCCGTCGCTCTCGACCCGCCCGCGCCGCATGGCGAGATGGAGGATCTGATCGGCCACGTCGTGCGCGATCTGGATGCGGCAGGCTATTTCTTTCCGCCCGACCGGACCAAGGTAACGCTGCGGAGCTTGCGCACCCTGTTCACCAAAACCGGCTGGTCAAGCAACGATGTGCGGATGATGCACGGCATTATCGCGCAGCTGGTCCGCCCGCGCCCAAGAGGGGAATGACCTGGCTCGCCAGCCTATCCAGCTCCACTCCACTTGCCCCCTACCCCGTCTGTCCTGAGCTTGTCGGAGTCGAAGAGGGCGCGCAGCGCCTACGGCCGTTCTTTTCCTTGGCCGAAGAAAGAACGGCCGTAGGCGCTGCGCGCCCTCTTCGACTCCGACAAACTCAGGGCAGGCGGGATTGATAACTGGAAAGCAAGCTCACCGCCGCAGCGCGTCCCACTGATCAAGCTCGTGCGCGATCGATTGTTCTACCAGCACGTCCCACACCGCCGTCAGCCGTGCGGAGTCCAGCCCGGCGGCGGAGGCATGGGCCGCGACATTGGCCAGCACCTCGGCCTTGCGGGCCTCGTCGCGCACAACGCCCCGATCGGTCTTGATCCGGGCGGCGGCGTCCATATAGCCGAAGCGGCGGGCGAGCAGCGCGACCAGTTCGCGGTCGACCGCATCGACCCCGGCCCGGACTTCGATCATCGTCGTACATTCGGCTGGGTCGCGCGGGTTCGTCATGGCCCGGCGCCATAGCGGTTTCTGACCGGCTGTCGAGGGGGCAGCCCGCGTTCGGGTTGACTTTGGCGGCGGCGCCCGCTACCCGCGCGCCTTCGCAATTGACCCCGCACACCCGGTGCAGCGGTGGTCGCGCCAGTTTCGGCAACGAAAATGGTGGGCGGGTCCGGGTTTTTGAGCGGCAGGCCAATGGTGGCCCGCGGCACAGCAATTGGAGATGACTTATGTCGAAGCGCCAGGGCGCCAAGCACAAACTCGACCGCCGGATGGGCGAAAACATCTGGGGTCGGCCGAAATCGCCGGTTAACAAGCGTGAATATGGCCCCGGCCAGCACGGCCAGCGCCGCAAGGGCAAGATGTCGGATTTCGGCATCCAGCTGCGCGCCAAGCAGAAGCTGAAGGGCTATTACGGCGACATCACCGAAAAGCAGTTCAAGAAGAATTATTTCGAAGCGTCGCGGATGAAGGGCGATACCGGCCAGAATCTGATCGGCCTGCTCGAACGCCGCCTCGACGCGCTGGTGTATCGCGCGAAGTTCGCTCCGACGATTTTCGCTGCGCGCCAGCTGGTCAGCCATGGTCACGTTTATGTGAACGGCGTGAAGTGCAACATCGCCAGCCGCCTGGTTAAGCCCGGCGACGAAATCAGCCTGGGCAAGAAGGCGCAGGAAATGGCGCTGGTGGCCGAGGCGCAGAGCCTGCCCGAGCGTGACATTCCCGATTATGTCGCCGTCACGGACGCGGCCAAGGTGACCTACACCCGCGTGCCGACGCTGGACGAGGTGCCCTATCCGGTGAAGATGGAGCCCAATCTGGTCGTCGAATTTTATTCGCGCTGATCCTGCGGGTTTTTGCCGAAACAAAAAAGGGCGGTCCGATTGGGCCGCCCTTTTTCGTTGTGCCGTCTTTTTCCTCTAACCGCTCGCTCCACCTAAACCGCCTGCCCTGAGCTTGTCGAAGGGCCGCCCTTTCTTCAGCCATGGCAAAGGAAAGAACGGCCGTAGGCGCTGCGCGCCCTCTTCGAGTCCGACAAGCTCAGGGCAGACGGAGTTGGAGGATCATGGCTCTCTCCAACGCTTGCACCGTCACTGAGGGAATGGCAGGAAGTGCAACCAACTCTGCTCAGGACCAGCATCAATGACCCGCCTTGCCATTGTTCTTGCCCCGCTGACCCTGCTCACCGCCTGCGCGTCGGCGGGGGCGGACGTTGCAGCCATCCCCGATGTCAGCGTCCCCGAAATCTCCCTGAAAACCATGCAGGACGTCACCGGCCAGCTTGCCTCCGACGCGTTCGAGGGCCGCTCGCCCGGCACGGCGGGCGAGGAAAAGACCGTCGCGCTGCTGATCGACCGGTTCAAGGCGGCGGGTCTGCAACCGGGCAACAAGGGCAGCTGGACGCAGGACGTGCCGCTGGTTGAAATGACCGCGAACAACGTCAGCGCGCTGAGGTTTACGGGCGGCAAGACGCCGCTGAGCCTGACCTATGGCACGCAATTCGTCGCGGGCAGTTACCGGGTGCAACCGAGCATCGCGATCAAGGACAGCGACGTGGTGTTCGTGGGCTATGGCATCAACGCCCCCGAAAAGGGGTGGAACGATTATGCCGGGATCGACGTCAAGGGCAAGACAGTCGTTATCCTGATCAACGATCCCGACTGGCAGACGGCGGAAACACGCGGCGAGTTTAACGGCCGCGCCATGACCTATTATGGCCGCTGGACCTATAAGTTCGAGGAAGCTGCGCGCCAAGGCGCAGCGGCAGCATTGATCGTCCATGACACCGAACCGGCCGCCTATGGCTGGAACGTTGTGCAATCGAGCTGGACCGGCACGCAATATCTGGCCGCCACCGCAAACAATGGTGCGGATCAGACGGCAGCCAATGGCTGGATGCAGCTTGACCAGACCAAAGCCCTCTTCGCGGGCGCGGGACAGGATTTTGCCGCGCTGGCCGAGGCGGCGAAGAAAAAGGGGTTCAAGGCCGTGCCACTGGCGGGCGTGAAGGCATCGCTGTCGTTCGACAACAGCATCACGCGCAAGATGTCGAAGAATGTCATCGGCATGCTCCCGGGTGCCAAGCGGGCCGATGAATATGTGCTTTATACCGCGCACTGGGACCATCTTGGGCGGTGCGAGCCGGTGAACGGCGACGATATCTGCAATGGCGCGATCGACAATGCGACCGGCACCGCCGCGCTCGTGGCGCTGGCCGAGGCTCATGCCAAGGCGGGCATGCCGGACCGCAGCCTGGTATTTCTGGCGGTGACCGCTGAGGAATCGGGGCTGCTGGGGTCGAAATATTATGCCGAAAACCCGGTCTTTCCGCTCGCCACGACGGTAGGGGGCGTCAACATGGACGCTCTGACCGGCACGGGCGCGGCAAAAGACGTGATCGTCATCGGGCGCGGCAAGTCGGAACTCGATGCCTATCTGGAAAAAGCCGCGAGCTCGGACAAGCGCACACTCGTCACCGAACCGACGCCGGAGAAAGGCTTTTATTACCGGTCCGACCATTTCAGCTTTGCCAAGCTGGGCGTGCCGATGATCTATTTCGAGGGCGGGGAAGACCTGATTGACGGCGGAACCGCCGTGGGCAAGGCGTGGGCCGAAAATTATACGGCCAACCAGTATCATGCCCCTTCGGACGATATGAGCGCGATCACCAGCTGGGACGGCATGATGGCGGACCTTCGCCTTTATTATGCCGTCGGCCGGATGCTGGCGATGAGCGAGGCTTGGCCCAACTGGGTCGAGGGCGACGAGTTTCGCGCGGTACGCGACCAGAGCCGCCAATAGGATTAATCCGTTTGCCCTAGGCTTGTCGAAGGGCCGTCCTTTCTTGACGACATGGAAGGAAAGGACGGCCCTTCCTCAAACTCAAGGGCAAACGGAATTGGAAAAGGTTAGATAAAGGCCATGGCCCTGCGCATGCCCGCCGAATGGGCTCCTCACACCGCAACCTGGATCGGATTTCCGCACATCGCCGAGGAATGGGCGGGCCATATGGATGCCGCGCGCCGGAATCTTGCCGCCTTTGCCAACGCGCTCGCCGATCATGGCCGGGGCGAAGAGGTCCGCCTTGTCGTGCGGGATGGCGACAGTGCGCGGGCCGCAGCAGCGCTGGTCGGCAACCATGTCCGGATTGTCCAGCATCCGCTTGGCGACATCTGGCTGCGCGATACAGGGCCACTGATCGTTGGTACAGGTGCGGAGCGCGAGGCGCGCGACTTTGATTTCAACTGGTGGGGCGGCAAGTTCGTTATGCCTGGCGACAAGGAAATCGGCGGGCGGCTGGCGGCCGATACCGGCCTTTTCACCCGTCGCTGCAACTGGGTGCTGGAGGGGGGCGGCATCGACGTTGATGGCACCGGGCTGGCCGTGACGACCGAGGAATGCCTGCTCAACCCCAACCGCAATCCGCATCTGAGACGCGCGGACATTGAGGCCAAGCTAGCCGACGATCTGGGGATCGACCGCGTCCTGTGGCTGGGCCGGGGACTCGTCGGCGATCACACCAATGGCCATGTAGACAATCTTGCGCGCTTCGTCGGTCCGGGGCGGTTGGCCATCCCGGTAGCGGCGGGCGGCAATGACCCCAATGCCGCCATCTATGAGGATGCGCGCAAACGGGCCGAGGCTTTTGGCGTCACGATCGTCCCCATTCCATCGCCGGGCAGTGTCGTCATCGACGGCGAGCAGGTTGCGGCCAGCTATATGAATTTCTATATCGGCAACCGCGTCGTTGTCGTGCCGACCTATGGCGCGGCGAACGATGATCTTGCCGTTGCCGCGATTGGCGAATTGTTTCCGGATCGCCGCACCGTCGGCGTTTCGGCGCGCGGCATCATCATGGGTGGCGGCAGTTTCCATTGTTCGAGCCAGCAGCTTCCCGCATAGGGTGATCCATGACCGACCGCACCATCACCGTCGCCGCCCTGCAGCTTCCCCTCCCCGGCCCGCAGGCAGAGAATATCGAGGCCGTGAGCGACCTCGTCGTCCGTGCCGCGGCAGAGGGCGCGCAGATCATTCTGCCGCCAGAATTGTTCGAAGGCCCCTATTTCTGCAAGATTGAGGACGAAACCCTGTTTGCCACCGCTCAGCCGGTGGACGCGCACCCCAGCGTGCGCACTATGGCAAAGCTGGCCAAGCAATTGGACGTGGCGATCCCAACCAGCTTTTTTGAAAAGGACGGCCCGCACTATTACAACACACTCGCCATGATCGGTCCCGATGGCGCGGTGCAGGGCATTTATCGCAAAAGCCACATTCCCGACGGGCCGGGGTATGAAGAAAAATATTATTTCCGCCCCGGCAATACAGGGTTCAAGGTGTGGGACGTGTTCGGCGCGAGGATCGGTGTCGGCATTTGCTGGGATCAATGGTATCCCGAATGCGCCCGTGCGATGGCGTTGATGGGTGCGGAATTGCTCTTCTATCCCACTGCCATCGGCAGCGAGCCCTATGACGCCGATTTGGACACCAGCGCCATGTGGCAGCGTGCGATGCAGGGACATGCGGTGTCCAATTGCATGCCCGTCATCGCGGCCAATCGCATCGGGACAGAGGATGGCCAGCGCTTTTACGGACACAGCTTCATCACCAACGAATGGGGTGACAAGGTGTTGGAATATGGCGCGGACGACACTGGCGTGCTGGTGGCGACGCTCGACCTCACGCTGGCTGCGCAGCGACGTGCGGGAATGGGCTTCTTTCGGGACCGGCGCCCCGACCTTTACGGACGCCTGGCGAAAGATTTCTGATTGGGCGGAGCGGAGGTTTTCAGCGTCCGGATGCTTTCCATGATCGACCGGTCAATCGGCGTCGTCAGCCACAATCCCCCCTGCTCACCCCGCGACCATCGCACCACCGCCTTGCGCATGATGGGGCCAAGAACCAGTTCCAACTGCATTCCTACCTTGACCGAGCCGTCATGGACAAAGCCCGCCCCCTGCTGTGACAGATTGGTAAGTTCAATTGGTTGCCAGCCAGAGGGCAGAACAACATGCCCGGTTGTCGTGACCGGAATGCGCGGCTGCCGATAGCTGCGAGCCTGTTGTTCGGCGGCAAGTTTCTTGAGGAGCGCCGGCCCGTCAACGTCGGTTTCAAACGCGACGCCGCACTTGCCATCCTTTGCCCAAACGATGCGCGCGTCCAACTGGATGGTATCGGAAAAGGCAACGACGATGCGCTCGCCGGTTTCCACTTCCGCCTGGGTCGACAGCATCATCCCGCCGTTGGAGATATTGCGAACCAGCCACAGGCCGGCATCATCGACGCGCAGAATCTTGGCGAAACGGCACACCGTGCGGATGCGCTGGTCGTCGCGTTTGTCGCCTGCGCCCGCGGCTTCGTCGCGCGGCACGGAAGCATCTGCGGCGCCCATCATTGTCGTGCACCGCACAGACGCTTGTGAGCGGCACTCCCGCCTGACCCCTGCGTCAGCCCAGCGCAACTGCCCGAGACAATTCTCAAGATTTCAACGAGGTCGAGGGCACTGGTCATGTCTCGGCATCCTTTCAGCCACCTTGCGGTGCGGTCACGCCGTTTTGCGCGGAAAGGGTAAATTATCTGAATGCAAAAGCCATCGGTATAGTCTGCAAACCACCTGCCGACCGCAAGTGCAAAGCTTTGCAACTCCGCAGCATTATTTTGACCAAAACCTATCGCACGTCGATTCGCCAATCCCAGGGCGCAAGGCGTATGGGCTTGCCGCGCCATGACGGTACGGCCTTTGCTTCGTCGGACAAATTAGCGACGACCGTGACCGAGCGCTTGCCACTGACACGGCGGAACGCGAACAGCGCAGGATCACCCATATCGACCGGTTCCGCCGCACCGCCTGCCGCGCCGTTGGCCAGCGCCGGATGCGATGCCTTTAACCGCAGCAGCCGGGTATAAAGCGCGGCGTTGCGATAATCGGCCCAGTCAATCGGGTCGTTTTCAAAAAATTTGATCTGCTTGTCGAGTCCGCTTTCCTGCCCGGAATACACCAGCGGCATACCCGGCAAGGTCGCCGCAAGAACGGCAAAGACCGGAAAACGATCGCCGAAATTATCCTTGTCGCTCGACCGCCAGCTATTCTCGTCATGGTTCGAGGTGAAGTTCATGCGATAGGCGTCGGCGGGAAAGCCCTGTTGCCCCTCGGCCAGCCATTTGCGCAGCGCCTCCGCCCCCGCCTTTCGCCGTCCGATATCGGCGAACACATTGAACAGCGCCCAGTCATAGGTCATGTCGAATACAGCATGGATGGCAGGGTCGTTGGATTCCGCCAGCCAAAACTGTCCCGGCTTCACCGCTTCCAGCTCGGCCCGCGCGCGTTTCCAGAAATCGAGCGGCATCAGGCTCGCGACATCAGCGCGAAAGCCGTCGATATCCGTCTCGACGATCCACCATCGCATCGCGGCGATTTGTGCGTCCCATACCGCTGGCACGCGATAATCGAGGCCCCGCACATCGGTCCAATATTCGGGCTTGTCACCCGCCAGATAGGTATAGGGGATTTCCTCGCCATTTGGTCCCCGCTTGTACCAGTCGGGGTGGGTTCGGGTCCATTCATGGTCCCAGGCCGTATGGTTGGCGACCCAGTCGAGGATCACCTTCATCTTCAGCTTGTGCGCGGTCCGCACCAATGTGCGAAACTCGTCCAGCGTCCCGAACTCCGGATTGACGGCGTTATAGTCACGGATCGAATAATAGCTGCCAAGCACGCCCTTGCGCTCGCGCTCGCCGATCGGCTGAATCGGCATGATCCACAATATCTCAACGCCCATCCGCTTGAGCCGGGGAAGCTGGCGCGTGACCGCCTTAAAACCGCCGCCCGCGCTATATTGGCGAACATTGACCTCATAAATGCTGGCATTGCGTGTCCAGGCTGCATGGGGATGCTGCACCGGCTGTGCCGCCACCGGAACGAGCCACAGCGCAAGCAGTGCGGCGATGAGTGCGCGGATCATACCGCTGCCTTTCGTGCGGTCCACAGGCCGAAGCTGGCGATGATTGCGTAACAGATCGCCGGGACGATCAAGGCAAACTGAAGGCCCGACACATCGGCGACCTTGCCGAACAGCAGCGGAATGAAGGCCCCGCCGATGATGGCGGTGCACATGATACCCGATGCCTTGGGTGCCTCGCTCGTCATTCCCTGCGTCGTCAGGCTGAAGATCGTTGGGAACATGACCGAGTTGAACAGGCCAACGGCGACCAGCGCCAGCCCGGACATCGGCCCTGCCGATACGGCGGAAACTGCCACCAGCGCCAAAGCCACGCTCGCCACGGTCAGCAACAGGCGGCTTGGCCGAATATAGGCAAGCACGAACACGCCAAGCAGGCGCCCGACGAGCGCTGCTGTCCAATAAGCCGTCACATAATATTTGGCGTCAGCCGCCGACAATCCCATGGTCCGCGTATCGCCCAGATAGGAAATCAGGTTGCTGCCGATCGCCACTTCTGCGCCGACATAGGTAAAGATGCACAGTGCCCCGAACTGCAAGCGGCGATTGGTGAGCAGGAGGTTGAGCGTGCCCGCCGTTTCAACCTGTTCCGCCTTTTGCCCGTCAAGCGCGCCGCGCCAGAACCAGAACAGCGCCGCGATCAGCGTCATCACAATGGCGAGTGCGACATAGAAATGGGCGATTTCCTGAGCATCGGCAATGCGGTGCAGCGTCAATTCGGCCGCCGTCATCGCGCTCGTATCGACCGGCTTTTGTTCCCCCAGCAGCAGCGTCGCGCCGCCGAACACCATGACGACGACGCCGACCGAGTTGAACATCTGGCCGAACATCAACCGCTGGTGCGCACCCTGTGGCGCACCAAGCGCCATGGTGACGGGGTTCATGCCCACCTGAAGCAGCGTGATCCCGGCCCCGATCAGGAACATGCACCCCAGGAACGATGCATAAACGCCCGAATTGGCCGCCGGAATGAACAGCAGCGAGGCAACCGCGATCATCGCGAAACCCAAAACAAATCCCCGGATATAGCCAAGCCGGCTCATGATGATGCCCGACGGGATGGCAAACAGGCCATAGGCGGCGAAAAATGCGCCGTTGATCCAGTTGGCCTGAAAATGGGTCAGGTCGAACAGGCCCTTCAGCTTGGGCAGCACGACGTCGATGATGTTGGTGACACCGCCCAGGATGAAGAAGACGGCGAACACCAGCAACAGCACCGCGCGGACATTGCCCCCGGTACCTGCGCTGGTATTCGCAGCGCCCGCCGTAGTCGGTGCGACCATTATATGTTTCCTCCATGAATGGCGGCGAGCGCCGCGTCGTGATTGCCAAAATTGAGCGCACAGCGCCGCAGAAACTCATCAACCGTGGTCAGATCATGCACCGTAACATCATTTCCGGGCGGCGTCAGTCTGGCTGTATCGGGGAACACACCATAGCCGGCGAGCAGGCAATGCCAACTTGCCGAAGCATAGTAGGACGCAATTCCCAGATCGTCGATCACCGCGTCGAGGTCCGCACCGCGAAACCAGGCGGTCAGCATCGTTTTCAGATTGTCGGACAAATGGTCGTTGGCCGCATTGTCGCGCCAATAGGCCGTGTCGGTGCGGCCGTTTACGCGGTAGTGGCAGACGATATAGTCGCGAATGCCATCATAACGGCGCGCGATCCGCTGGTTGAAATCGTCGCGATGCGCGGGAGTGAGACCACCGGCGGCATAAGCGTCGATAAAGCCCTCTACCGTTGCCTGGACAATGTGGAGCGCGGTCGCCTCCAGCGGCTCGATAAAGCCTTGCGACAAGCCGACGGCCAGACAATTGCGCGTCCAGCTGCGCTCAACCCGGCCAACCTTCATGGCCAGATGCCGTGCCTCGACGTCGGCGTCCAGCATTCCAAGTTCGGCGCGCAGTTCCGTCTCTGCCGTATCCTTGTCCAGATAGCGGCTGGAATAGACATAGCCATTGCCGGTCCGGTTGGTGAGCGGGATGGCCCAGCGCCATCCCGCCGCCATTGCCGTCGCCTCGGTCTGCGGCTTGATCCCGGCGGGGTCGCGCGGGGTCGGCATGGCGACGGCCCGGTCGTTGAACAGATTGTCCGCGAAACTGATAAAGCGCTCGCCCAGCGTCTCCTGAACCAGCGTCGCGCGAAAGCCGGAGCAGTCGATGAAGAAATCGCCCGCGATACGTTCCCCCTCGCGGGTCAGCAGCGCCGCAAGGTCGCCGTCGTCGTTTCGCTCGACCGACGCGACGTGCCGCTCCAGATGCTGCACGCCCAGCGTCAGCGCATGGTCCCTCAGTACCTGACCCACCAGATGCGCATCGAAATGATAGCCATAGCCGACATCAAAGGGAAACGCTTCCCCCGGCACCGGTGAAAGCCGTTCGTCGCTCAGCAGCCGTGGCAGAAAGAAGCGGTCCGGGTGCGCCGGCACGTCCCGCCCCGTTCGGCGCGCGCGGCAGTTGTAGGTAAACTGCGGCTGGGTGCGAAAATCGACGTCGGTCGCAAAGGGGTGGTAATAGCTTTCATATCCTGGTTGCGCCGACCAGCGGTTGAAGCGGATGCCCGCCTTGTACGTCGCGTTACAGCGCGGCATCCAGTCTGTTTCTGCCAGGCCCAGCGCACGGAAAAAGGCGCGCAGCTGCGGCGTCGAACCTTCGCCGACGCCGATGATGCCAACCTCGGGCGATTCGACTAGCGTCACCGACGCTTGTTCCTCGCCCCAGTGATGGGCGATCAGGTTGGCCGCCATCCATCCGGCGGTTCCGCCGCCCAGGATCACGATGGCCAGCCGCCGTTGCACTGCTATTTGCCAGCCTTGAGCTGTACAGCCAGACCCCCGCCCGGCGCGAGCCAGGCCGACAAGGTATCGCCGCGTTTCACCGTGCGGGTTTCATAGGCAATCCGGTGCCGTGCTTCGGTCTCATAGGTGGCACCTTCGCCATCTTTATAGATGGTAGCAGTATAGCTCTTGCCCGGCTCCAGAAAATCAAGCGCGATCGACACGTCGCGCGGCGTCGCGTCGTTGACGCCGCCGACGTACCAGTCCGCCGATTTGCGATCCTTGCGCGCGAAAATGGCATAATCGCCAACCGCGCCCGCCACCAGCCTGCTGTCCTCCCAGTCCGCCGGAACCGCCTTGATGAAGGCCAGTTCGCGCGGGTGTTCGGCGAGCGATTCGATGAAATCCGCCGCCATCTGGATCGGCGAGTAAATCGCGAGATACAGGCCCAGTTGCTTGGCCTTGGTGGAGGCGAGAACGTCGGTCCCCTGCCCTTTCAGCGACAGGATACCGGGCGTAAAGTCCATTGGCCCCGACAGCATCCGGGTATAGACCAGTGTCGGTTCATGTTCGGGTCCATTGGCGAACGTCCCCCACGCATTATACTCCATCCCGCGCGCGCCTTCGCGAGCCACCCAGTTGGGATAGGTCCGGCGCAGGCCCGTATCCTTCACCGGCTCGTGCGGGTTCACCGCGACCTTATACTTGGCAGCCGTCTCGACGACCTTCATATGGTGCTGCACCTGACGCTGGCCGTCATGATATTCCATGCGAACTTCGCCCGGCTTGTCGCCCGGCGCGATAATTCCGCCTATGTCGGCGACATAGCCCGTTTTGACCCAGTCGACGCCGAGCGTGCCATAAAGCTTCATCGCATCGTCCAGCTGCGCCTCATAAACCGCGATATTGCCGCCGGTTTCGTGATGCCCCACCAGGCGGACGCCCTTTTTACGGGCATAGTCGGTGACGGCCTTCAGGTCGAAATCGGGAACCGCCTCCGTAAAGCTGAATTCGTCGCCAAAGCCGAACCAGGTGCCGTTCCAGCCCTTGTTCCACCCCTCGACCAGCACGCCGCGAAATCCGTGTTTGGCGGCGAAGT
>ERZ1066122.2151-NODE-2151-length-13642-cov-9.862074_pt1 | contig 13642 bp, 14 predicted proteins | sample MGYA00382769_ERZ1066122 | MGnify/ENA primary metagenome ERZ1066122 (study PRJEB33369, sample SAMEA5778352) | biofilm metagenome | biome: Industrial cooling water; feature: Water cooling tower basin; material: Biofilm | place: United Arab Emirates | collected...
CGCGCGAGGAGGCGGCAGCCCTCGATCATGCCGACGAGCGTCACGCGGCGGCCGCCCACGATGGCGCGGGGGCTGGCCGCTTTGGGGAAGGTGTCGGTGGTGCCGATGGCGTTGGTGGCGTCCAGCCAGCTCGCCGCACCCAACCGGGCGTGCGCCTTGTCGACGCCGGAGAGCGCCAGATCGACGGGCAGCGGCACGCCGATCACGCCGGTTGAGGCGCTGAACACCTGGTCCACCGGGCAACCCAGCACTGCCGCCACCCGTGCGGCCTGCGCCTCGGCGGCGGCACGACCGGCCGCGCCGGTGAAGGCATTGCTGTTGCCGGCGTTGACGACAAGGCCGCGCGCGCGGCCGCCCGGCAGTTTGGCGCGGCACAGCTCCACTTCCGGGGACGGGCACTTCGATTGGGTGGTCACCCCGGCGACGGCGGTGCCGGGCGCCAGTTCAACCAGCGTCACGCAATCGCGCGTCCATTTCTTGTAGGGCACGCTGGCCGTGCCGATGCGCACGCCGGCCAGCGGGGCCAGATCGGGAAAGGGCAGGGCGAGCGGCGATGTTTCCATGGGTTCCGCCATTGCCAGCCCTGCCCGGCTTGTCCAGTGGCAAGTGAGTTGACTCTGCTCAGTTGACTCAGCCGAGTTGACTCTGGGCGGAGGCCGCATTATCGGCAGCGCTCTTTATGGCGACGGGCAACCGTGGCCCGAACCTATATTGAATCACGGGACTGTCACGATGAAGCGCACCTATCAGCCCTCGAAGCTCGTTCGCGCCCGCCGCCACGGCTTCCGCGCCCGCATGGCCACCGCCGGCGGCCGCAAGGTGATCGCCGCCCGCCGCGCCCGCGGCCGCAAGAAGCTGACGGCCTGATCCGGATGCGCGCGCCGGAGACCATCCGGCAGCGGCGGGATTTCCTGAGCGCCAACCAGGGCCGGCGGGTGCCATCCGCCGGCTTTGTGCTGCTTGTGCGCCAGCGCGGCGATGGCGACCCGCTGATGCGCGCCGGGTTCACGGTCACGAAGAAGATCGGCAACAGCGTCACCCGCAACCGGCTGAAGCGCCGCCTGCGCGAAGTGGTGCGGCTCACCCTGCCGGCGCACGGCCATGCCGGCGCCGATCATGTGCTGATCGGGCGCGAGCCGGGCCTGACCCGCGATTTCGCGGCGCTGTGCAGTGATCTGGAAAAGGCACTCGCCAAGGCGCATCTGCCGCCGCCACCGCCCAGGGAACGCAAGCTGTGAAGCGGCTCTTCATCTGGCCGATCCGGCTGTGGCAGGTGACATTTTCGGTCGTGCTGCCGCCTTCCTGCCGCTTCACGCCCAGCTGTTCGGCCTATGCCATAACCGCCATCGAGCGCCACGGCCCGGCACGTGGCGGCTGGCTGGCGCTGAGGCGGATCGCCCGCTGCCACCCCTGGGGCGGCGCCGGGCATGACCCCGTTCCGGATTGAGTTTGAGCCCTGAGCGGCTATAGGCAGCCGGGCCCGCCCTTTCGAATCCCCCATCCGAATCCTCAAGCCCCACTCCTCCAACCAGAGAGACACGCTTGCCTCCTCAGGACCAACAATCGCCCGACACGAAGAACATCGTGCTGGCTGTCGTGCTGTCGTCCCTGGTGCTGCTGGGCTGGACGGTGGTGGCGGATCGCTTCTTCCCGCAGCCGGCCCCGGTTGCCGAAAGCCAGAAGGTGGCCACGCCGGGCAAGGCGCCGGCTGCGCCTGTGGCCAGTGGTGCGGCCGCCGCGCCCGTTGCAGCCAGCGCCGCGCCGGTGGGCCCCAGCCCACGCATCACGGTGGAGACACCGCGCCTGAAGGGCAGCATCAACCTCGATGGCGCGCGCTTCGATGACCTCGTGATGCCCAGCTATCGCGAAACGGCTGCGAAGGATTCGCCGGCCGTGCGCCTGTTTGCCCGCAGCGGCAGCGCCAATGCCCAGTTCGCGCAGTTCGGCTGGGTGGGCGCGGCAGCCCCGCCCTTGAATGCCCGCTGGACGGCAGATCGCACCACGCTCACCCCGGCAACCCCGGTCACCCTCAGCTGGACCAGCCCGCAGGGGCTGGTGTTCCGCCAGACGATCAGCGTGGACAAGGATTATCTGTTCACGGTCCAGCAGCGTATCGAGAACCCCACCGGCCAGCCGGTGAGCCTGCAGCCTTTTGGCCTGGTCAGCCGCAAGGGCGAGGCGCCGGCCGCCGAGGTCAACGTGCATGTCGGCCCGATCGGCGTGCTCGATGGCACGCTGAAGGACGAGGACCTCGACTATGAAACGCTGCGCGAAGAAGGCCCGCAGCGTTTCTCCTCCACCGGCGGCTGGCTTGGCCTGACCGAGAAATACTGGCTGGCCGCCTCCGTGCCGGACCAGAAGAGCCGCATCAATGCGACCTTCCAATATGCTGGCGGCCAGTACCAGGCCGATTGGCTGGGCGCGGCGCTGAATGTTCCGGCCGGCGGCGCCATCAGCACCAGCCATCGCCTGTTCGCCGGCGCCAAGGAAGTCGACCTGCTCGATCGCTATACAGAGGCCGGCATCCCGCGCCTCGACAAGGCAGTGAGCTGGGGCTGGTTCGAAGCCATCGCCAAGCCGATCTTCACCCTGCTCGACTGGCTGTTCAAGCTCACCGGCAATTTCGGCGTGGCGATCATCGGGCTCACCCTGATCGTCCGGGCGCTGATGTTCCCGATTGCCAACAAGCAATATGAATCGATGGCCAAGATGCGCCTGATCGCCCCGCGCATGAAGGCCATCCAGGAGAAGTACAAGGACGACAAGCTGAAGGCCCAGCAGGAGATGATGGCCATCTACAAGACGGAGAAGGTCAACCCGCTGGCCGGCTGCCTGCCCATCCTGTTGCAGATCCCCATCTTCTACGCCCTCTACAAGACCCTGCTCGTTTCGATCGAGATGCGCCACCAGCCGTTCGTGTTGTGGCTCACCGACCTGTCGGCGCCTGATCCGCTGACGCCCTTGAACCTGTTTGGCCTCATCGCCTGGCAGCCGCCGGCCTTCATCGCGCTGGGCGTGCTGCCAATCCTTCTGGGCGTCACCATGTGGCTGCAGCAGAAGCTGAACCCGGCCGCGCTCGATCCGGTGCAGCAGCAGGTCTTCGCCATCATGCCGTGGCTGTTCATGTTCTTCATGGCGCCGTTTGCTGCCGGCCTGCAGCTCTACTGGACGGTGAACAATCTCGTCTCGATCGTCCAGCAGCTCTACATGAACCGCAAATACCCCGTGCCGGCGACGCCGCCATCGGCAGCGGTGATCGACGTGAAGCCGGTGCCGGCCAAGCCGTCGCCAGGCACGCCAAAGCCGCCGCCGCCCCGACCCACCGGACGCCGCCGCAAGTGACGGAGGCCGAAGCCCGTGCCGAGCTGATCGAGGCGGCCCGCAAGCGTTTTGCCGGCCCGGTCGCCTTCCAGCTGTCCGCGCCGGAACTGCACGTCCTGCCCGCGCCCGATGTGCCGGAAATCGCCTTTGCCGGCCGCTCCAACGTCGGCAAATCCTCGCTGCTGAACGCGATCACCGGCCGCAGCGGCCTCGCACGCACATCGGTGACGCCGGGGCGCACGCAGGAACTGAACGTGTTCAACGTCGGCGAGCCACCGGAGTTCCGCCTGATCGACATGCCGGGCTATGGTTTTGCCGAAGCACCCAGGGACGTGGTGAAGCGCTGGAAGCATCTGGTGTTCGATTATCTGCGCGGCCGCCCGGTCTTGAAGCGCGTGCTGGTGCTGATCGACAGCCGCCACGGCATCAAGCCGGTGGACCGCGAGGTGATGGCCATGCTCGACAAGGCGGCGGTGAGCTTCCAGATCGTGTTGACCAAGGGCGACAAGATCAAGCCGACGCAGCTGGCGGCGGTCACCGAAGACGTACTGAACAGCAGCCGTGCCCACCCAGCCGCCTTTCCGGACGTGATCGCCACCAGTTCGGAAAAAGGGCTGGGCATCCCCGAATTGCGCGCCGCCGTTCAAGCCGCCGCGCTCGGCCAATGATGACGACGACCATGACCGACCTGACCATCATCCTGAACGGCGAGGCGCGCCGGATCAGTCCCGGCACCAGCATCGCCGGCCTGCTCGCCGATCTCGACCTGCCGGCCGCCAAGGTGGCGGTGGAGCGCAACCTGGAGATCGTGCCGCGCTCGACCTTTGCCGAGGTGCGGCTGGCCGAGGGCGACCGGCTGGAGATCGTGCATTTTGTGGGTGGTGGGCAAGACGATGCCAACGCCACTGATTCTTGGGAGGTCGCCGGCCGCCGCTTCACCTCGCGGTTGATCGTCGGCACCGGCAAATACAAGGACTATGCCCAGAACGCCGCCGCCGCCGAGGCAAGTGGGGCGGAGATCGTGACAGTGGCGGTGCGGCGGGTGAACGTGACCGATCGCAGCCAGCCGATGCTGACGGATTTCCTTGATCCCAAGCACTTCACCTATCTGCCCAACACCGCCGGCTGCTTCACCGCCGAGGATGCGATCCGCACGCTGCGGCTGGCGCGCGAGGCGGGCGGCTGGAACCTCGTGAAGCTGGAAGTGCTGGGCGAAGCGCGCACGCTCTATCCCGACATGGCCGAGACCCTGCGCGCCACCGAAGTGCTGGTGAAGGATGGCTTCGACGTGATGGTCTATTGCGCCGATGATCCCATCGCCGCGAAGAAGCTGGAGGATCTGGGCGCCGCCGCGATCATGCCGCTGGGCAGCCTGATCGGTTCGGGGCTGGGCATCCAGAACCCGCTGACCCTGCGGCTGATCATCGAGAATGCGAAGGTTCCCGTGCTGGTCGATGCCGGCGTGGGCACGGCATCCGATGCCGCCGTCGCCATGGAACTGGGCTGCGACGGCGTGCTGATGAACACCGCCATCGCCGAAGCCAAGGACCCGATCCTGATGGCCCGCGCCATGAAACTGGCGGTGGAAGCCGGCCGCCTGGCCTATCGCTCGGGGCGCATGAACAAGCGCCGCTACGCCGACCCGTCGAGCCCGCTGGCGGGGCTGATTTGACCCTTGCTTGACAGGCCGCAGCCCCACGCCCACGCTGCGGAGCATGGGGCGGGGCATGGCAAACGCGCGGGCCGTGACGGCGATGATCTGGCTGCTCGGGCTGGCCGTGTTCGTCAATTATGTCGATCGCGGTACGCTGGGCATCGCAGCGCCGCGCATGAAGGCCGATCTCGGTCTCACGGCTACCCAGTTCGGGATCGCCGCTTCTGCCTTCTTCTGGGTCTATGCGCCCGGCCAGCTGTTGATGGGCTGGCTGGTCGGGCGGGTGAATGCCGCCTGGTTGCTGGCCGCCGGGCTGGCATTGTGGGGGCTGGCCACCGCGCTCACCGGGCTGGTCGGCGGGCTGGTGCTGCTGGTGGCCTTGCGACTGCTGCTGGGGCTGGGCGAAGCCGTGGTGTTTCCTGCCGCGTTCAAGCTGATTGTCGATCATGTCGAGGATGGCCGGCGCGGGCTGGCCAATGCGCTGCTGTCGGCGGGCCTCGCGCTGGGGCCGGCGCTCGGCACGATGGCGGGCGGGCTGCTGCTGGCCAGCCTCGGCTGGCGCTGGCTGTTCGGCGTGATGGGCCTTCTCACGCTGGTCTGGCTGCTGCCGTGGCTGAAGGTGGCGCGGGCATTGCCGGCACCGGCGGGCGGCACCGGTGCCGACCAGGCGCCCGGCTACTGCCAGGTGTTCGCCAACCGGCCGGCACTCAGCCTGTCGCTCACCCAGGTCTGCTGGGGCTTTGCGCTCTATTTCCTCGTCACCTGGCTGCCGCTGTGGCTGGTCGATGAACGCGGCTATGCCATCGCCGACATGGCGTGGCTGGGCGCCATTGTGTTTGCCGCGCAGGCGGTGGCGGCGCTGCTGGGCGGGCAGGTGAATGATCGGCTGGTGGCCCGCGGGCTGCCGGCGGCGACCGTGCGGCGGCTGGGGGCCATCGCCGGCACGCTGCTCACGGCGGCAGGGGTCGCGCTGATTCCCCTGTCAGACAGCCAGGGCAGCCTGATCGCCGCGCTGCTGATCGCCGGTGTCGGGCTGGGCGTGGCGCATATCTGCGTGAACATGATCGCCCAGGTGTTCGCCGGGCCGCTGGCGGCGGGCAAATGGGTGGGGGTGCAGAACGGCATCGGCAATCTTGCCGGCATCACCAATCCGATCATCACCGGGGCCATCGTCGATGCCACTGGCAGCTATGGCTGGGCCTTTGCCATCGCTGCCGCCGGGCCGCTGATCGGTGCGTTCAGCCTCGTCTTCCTGGTGCCTCGGGTCGAGCCGATTGACTGGGCGGCTCAAAGAAAGGGCGAGAGCACCCCGATCACGTCCGCATAAAGCTCCCGCTTGAACGGTGCCGCCAGCTCCACCAGCGTGTCCACCGGGCTCCAGCGCCAGTGGCGAAATTCCGGGTGGGCGGTGGCGATGTTCACGTCGGCATCGGTGCCGTGGAAGCGCAGGGCATACCATTTCTGGCGCTGGCCGGCGTATCTGCCCTTCCAGATCTTGCCGATCAGTTCATCGGGCAGATCATAATAATGCCAGTCCGGCGTTTCCCCGAGCAGCGAGGTGAGGGCGGGATCGACCCCGGTTTCCTCCCACAATTCCCTGAGCGCCGTCTCATAAGGGTCCTCGCCCGGGTCGATCCCGCCTTGCGGCATCTGCCAGGCCTCCACCATCTGGTCGAGCCGCTGTCCGGTGAAGACGAGGCCCGACCTGTTCACCAGCATTACCCCCACACAGGGGCGATAGGGCAGGCCGGACGGATGCTCGCGCGGGATCGTGCTGGGCGGCGTCATGCCGCCGCCAGAAGCAGCTTCAGATCAGCGATGCAACCCAGCAGGTCCTCGTGGGCGCTCGGGATGCCCTGCCTGAGCGTGAAGCAGCCATGGATCTGCCCGGCGGCCTCGCGATAGATCACCCTGACGCCGCTTTCGATCAGGCGGGCGGCATAGGCGCGGCCCTGATCGCGCAGCGGATCGAGCCCGCAGGTGAACACCAGGCTGGGCGGCAGGCCGGCCAGCGTCTCGGCGTGCAGCGGGCTGGCCCAGGGGTGGAGCTTCTTGTCTTCGGCGCCGGTCATGAAATGGGCGTGGAACCAGTCCATCGATTCCCTGGTCAGCAGATAGCCGTCGGCGAATTCCACCATCGAGCCTTCGGCGGCGGTCATGTCGGTGGCCGGATAGATCAGCCATTGCGCGACGATCGGCACCGGCAGCGTGCCGTGCAGCTCGCGGGTCACCGCCGCGGCAAGGTTGCCGCCGGCGCTGTCCCCGGCCGGGATGATGCCGGTGACGGCGCCGCCGAGTTCGGCCGGGCTGCCGGCGATCCAGCGAGTGGCGGCGATGCAATCCTCGGTCGCAGCCGGGAAGGTGGCTTCCGGCGCCAGGCGATAATCGACCGAGACAACGCGCATGCCCAGTTGGCGGGCGATTTCGGCGCAGAGCGGATCGTGGGTGTCGAGATCGCCGATCACCCAGCCGCCGCCGTGATAATAGGCCACCACGTGCCCGGACGTCACATCGGCGGGCGTGTACAGCCGGCCCTTCACATTGCCCGGCAGGGTGAGATCAGCCGCCACGGCGATCTCGCCACGCGGGCGCTCCAGCATCTGGGTCATGCCCAGCATCATGGCGCGGCCTTCGGCAGGGCTGATCTCCGACAGCTTGGGGCCGGGCTGGGCCGCCAGCATGGCGAGCAGATTGGCAACGTCGGGGCGAACGAAGGGCGTGGTGGCGGACATGGCTGATCTCCCAAGGCGTTTGGCTTGTTGTATGCCGCTGTCGCGAGCCGGCAACCGGTGAATTTGGCTGGGGCCGTGCGAGGGCGTCAGCCCTTCACCCAGGCCGCCACCTCGCCGGCCAGCCGGTTGGCGGCGCGGTTGAGCGCAGCGGCGACGGCGGCGGGCTGGTCGCTGGCGGCGGGTTCCTCGGCCACAAAGCTTTTTAGCGCCACGGTGCCGCTGCCGCGCGGGCCGGCGAGCTGCGCATCATAGCGCACGCGCACCATTGGCGCCTTGGCCACAGACGCACGCACATCCAGACCGAATTCGCGCAGATGGCCGGTCAATTGCCGGGCCGGCGCGATGCTGCCGCCGCGCGTGTCGAGCACGGCGACGCCGCTGCCGGCCAGCGTGTCGGCCAGCAGGCGCTGGAACTGGCGGTTGGGCTGCTCGGACCAGCTGGCGCCGGCGAGATATTGCACGGTGGCATCGCTCACCTGCACTGGCAGGCGCAGCGTCTGCAGTTCGGCCGGCACATCGGGGATGGCGACGCCCAGCGTGTCGGCCAGGGTGGTGGGGCCGGCATAGACCGGCGACGGCGCCGTGCTGCGCAGGGTGAGCAGCGCATCGGGCGCCGGGGCATTGCCGCCCAGCTGCACGATGGGGCCGCAGGCGCCGACGAGCAGGCCAAGCGTCAGCGCGGGCAAGAGGCGCATGGTCATTTCCGATCCCTCGATTGCGGCTGATATTCGGGCATGCGGCGGCCGCCGAGCAGCGCGCCAGCCGGGTCTTCATCCAGCTTGGCGGCGATGGCGCCGAGCCTGGCGGTGGTTTCCCTGAGTTCGCGGATCAGCTGCGTGGTTTCAGGGATCGTCTGGCTGGAAAGCTGCTCCACCCCCGGTTGGGCGCTGGTGCTGATCGCTTCCACCTTCGCCAGCGTCGCTTCGGCCTTCAGGGTGGCGCGCCTGAGGTCAGCCGCCAGCGGGCGCAGTTCGCCATCCACCAGGCTCTGGCCTGAACTGGCCAGCGTCTCGAAGCGCTGCAGCGTCGCCGTCGCCGCCGCCACGGTGGTGCGGGTTTCGGCAATCGCGGCAGCAAGATCAGGCGCGCTTTTCGCCAGCGCCGCGGTCGTCACCTCGGTGTTCTTCAATATGCCGCTCAGCGCGGCGCGATTCTCGTCCTTCAGCAAGTCGTTCAGCCGCTCGGTAAGGCGGGCGACATTGTTGAGCACTTCGGGCGCAGTGGCCAGCAGCTCGCCCAGCCCGCCGGTGCGGGCCGGGATCAGCGGCGCGCCATAGGGGGACGGGCCGGTGATCGGTTTCTGGCCGTGCATGGCGCCCGAAAGCTGGATCTGCGAGACACCGGTGAAGCCCACGCCTTCCACGGCGGCCGTGGTGCCTTCCAGGATCGGCACATCCTCCTCGATGGTGATGCGCACGCGGACAAATTCGGGCTTGTCGGGCAGGATCTGGATCTGGCGGATCTTGCCAACCGCCACGCCCTTGAAGGCGACCGGCGATCCGATGGCGAGGCCGGTGATCGATTGCCTGAACAGGATATCGTAATCGCGCTTCTCGCCGCCGGAAAAGCGCGCCAGCCACATCACCATCAGCAGGATGCCGATCACCATGGCCAGCGCGATGCTGCCCACGATCACATAGTTGCTGCGGTTCTCCATCAGGCCGCCTCTCCAATCGCCGCACGCCCGCGTGGGCCGCTGAAATATTGTTGCACCCAGGGGTGATCGAAGCGCCGCACCTCTTCAATCGTGCCGCAGGTGAGCACCCGGCCGTCCCCCAGCACGGCCACGCGGTCGCAGATGGCGTGCAGCGTGTCCAGATCATGGGTGATCAGGAACAGGGTCAGCCCCAGCGTGTCTTTCAGCAGCCGGATCAGATTGTCGAACGCCGCGGCCGAGATGGGGTCAAGCCCGGCGGTGGGTTCATCGAGGAACAGCAGCGGCGGATCGAGCGCCAGCGCCCGCGCCAGGCCGGCGCGCTTCTTCATGCCGCCTGAAAGTTCAGACGGATATTTGGCCCCGGCATCGGCCGGCAGCCCCACCTGGCGCAGGCGGGTGGCGGCAAGACAGGCCATGATCTCTTCCGGCAGATCGAGGAACTCGCGCATCGGCACCTCGATATTCTCGGCCACGGTGAGGCCGGAGAACAGCGCGCCTTCCTGGAACAGCACGCCCCACTGCCGCCGCAAATGCCGCCGGGCGGACGGCGAGGGATCGAGCGCATCGCGCCCGAAGATCTCGATCTGGCCGGCCCGCGCCGGGTTGAGCCCGATGATGGTGCGCATCAGCACGGATTTGCCGCTGCCCGATCCGCCGACGAGGCCAAGGATCTCGCCGCGCGCCACATCGAGATCGAGATGATCGTGCAGGATGGCATCGCCAAAGCCCGTCACCAGCCCGCGCACGCGGATGGCCACATCGGCGCCATCAGACAGGGTGCCGCCGCCATCCATCAATTATACCCCAGCGCGCTGAAGAAGAAGGCGAAGAAGGCATCGAAGACGATGACCAGGAAGATCGCCTCCACCACCGCCTGGGTGGTGCGCGTGCCCACGGATTCGGCGTTGCCGGTCACCTGGAAGCCGTGGAAACAGCCCATGATGGCAATGATGAAGCCGAACACCGGCGCCTTCACCATGCCGATCACGAAGTCTGACATCAGGATGACTTCCTGCAGCCTTGTGACATAGCTGGCGGGCGGCATCGAAAGATCGGTCCACACATAGACACCGCCTGCCACCAGCGCGCACAGCCCGCCATAGAAGGCCAGGCCCACCAGCATCAGCGAACAGGCGATCACCCGCGGGATCACCAGCACCTCGATCGGATCGAGCCCGATGGTGCGCAGCGCGTCCACCTCCTGGTTGAGCTTCATCGAGCCGATCTGCGCCGCGAACGCCGAGCCGGAGCGGCCCGCGACCATGATGGCGGTCAGCAATATGCCCAGTTCGCGCGTGGTGGCGCGGCCGATCAGGTTGACCGTGAACACCTCGGCCCCGAACTGCCGCAGCTGCACCGCACCCTGCTGCGCGATGACGAGGCCAACCAGGAACAGCAGCAGCCCGATGATGCCCAGTGCGTTGACGCCGATCGCTTCGCCCTGATGCACCACCGCGTGCCAGCGCAGCCGGCGACGGCCAATCAGCGTGCCGGCCAGCACCACCAGCGTCTGCCCCAGGAAGCCCAGGAAATTGCGGATATTGGCCCCCTGGAAGGCCAGCGCGCGGCCTATGCGTTCCAGGCGGGCGATGATCGGGTTGCCGGTATCGGGTCGCAGCTTGATGGCATCGCTGCCACTGCCCACGGCGGCGATCAGGCGGGCGATGTCGGGCGGGGCGCCAGCGAGCCGGGCCGGAAAGCCGGCCTCGTTCCAGCGCGACAGGGTGCGGTTGATGGCCCAGGCGCCGGCAGTGTCGATGGCGGTGACGGCCGCAAGATCGATGGCCAGCCCCGGTGCGCGCGGCGGCACGTGCGCCAGCGCCGCCGCAATGTCGGCGACATGCTCGATGGTCAGCGCCCCGGACAGCGTTGCGGCCATGGCCCCACCGTCCGTTTCGTTCCAGCTGATGCTGCTGCCCATGGCGTGCAAACTGGGCTATGGCGGGCGAAATGCCAAGTGCTGCCATCCCCGATCTGCCCGAAGTGGCCGTTTATGATCTGGACCGCACGCTGACCGACACCGGCAGCTGGGCGCATTTCCTGGTGTTCTGGCTGCGCACGCAGGCGCCGTGGCGGGTGCTGCTGCTGCCGCTGGTGGCGCTGGGCGGGCTGGCCTATGCGCTGCGCCTGCATTCACGTGGTGGCATCAAGAGCTGGTCGCACCGCTGGCTGATCGGCCCGCGCGTGGCCGAGGCGCGGCTGGCAGCGGCGGTGGCGGACTTTGCAGATGGTTTCGTGGCGACCCACGCGCTTGCCCCGGCGCGCGACGCGATTGCGGCAGATGTGGCCACCGGCCGGCGCGTGGTGATCGCCTCGGCCAGCCACGGTTTCTATGTGCGGGCGATCGCGGCACGCCTGGGCGTGGCCGATGTGGTGGCCACCGAAGCCGTGCGCGATGGCGGGATGATCACCTACCGGCTGCATGGTGAGAATTGCTATGGCGCGGCCAAGCGCGCGGCGCTGGAGAGCTGGCTGGCGCGCGAGGGGCTGGAAAGGGCAGTGCTGCACTTCACCAGCGACCACCATAGTGATCTGCCCTGTTTCGAGCTGGCGCTGGAAACCGGCGGCAACGTGCGCTGCGCCAACCCGTCAACCAAACTCGCCGCGATTGCGGTTGAGCGCAGCTGGCCCGTGGTTCAATGGGGCAGGATCAGGGGCAGCCTGTTCGAACGCGCCTAGGCCCGTCTGCGCCAGAGGGTCACCACCGCGATCCCGCACCAGATGATGTTGAGCACCATCGACGGGATGGCGCCGTGCCACCAGGTGTTGAGCACGAAACCGGCCGCGCCCACCAGGTTCAGCCACTGGAACAGCGGCGAGCGGCCATCGAGGCGGCCGCTGCTGGCCAGCGCATAGGCGGCCAGCACCAGCACCGCCCCGATCCAGCCCGCCGCCTCGATGGCGAGGATCTGCAAGTCCATCAGGCGGCGAGGTTCCTGAGCACGTAGGGCAGGATGCCGCCGGCGTAATAATATTCCAGCTCCTGCTCGGTATCGATCCGGCACAGGGCTGCAAAGCTGCCGGTGGAGCCATCGGCGCGGGTGAAGCGCGCCGTGATGGTCTGGCGCGGCTTCAGATCGGCGAGGCCAGTGATCTCGAAAATCTCGTCCCCGGTGAGGCCAACCGTCTTGCGGTCAGTGCCGGCGGCGAATTCCAGCGGCAGCACGCCCATGCCGACGAGGTTCGAACGGTGGATGCGCTCGAAGCTTTCGGCCACCACCGCGCGCACGCCGAGCAGCGTGGTGCCCTTGGCCGCCCAGTCGCGGCTGGAGCCGGTGCCATATTCCTTGCCGGCGATCACCACCAGCGGCGTGCCATCGGCCTTGTAGGCCATCGCCGCATCATAGATGGCCATTTGCGCACCCGTCGGCACATGGCGGGTCACGCCGCCTTCCACGCCCGGCACCATCTCGTTCCGGATGCGGATGTTGGCGAAGGTGCCGCGCATCATCACTTCATGATTGCCGCGGCGCGCGCCGTAGCTGTTGAACTCGGCCTTGGTGACCTGCCGCTCGGTCAGATATTTGCCGGCCGGGCTGGCTTCCTTGATGCTGCCGGCCGGGCTGATGTGATCGGTGGTGATCGAATCCGCGAACATCGCCAGCGCGCGGGCGCCCACGATGTCGGCCACCGGCGCCGGCGTCATCGTCATGCCCTCGAAATAGGGCGGGTTCTGCACATAGGTGCTGCTGGGGTTCCAGCGATAGGTGGCGCCGCCCTCCACTTGCACCGCCTGCCAGCGCGCATCGCCGTCGAACACATTGGCATAGCGGGCGGCAAACATTTCTGGCGTCACATTGGCCATCACCATCGACGCCACTTCGGCGTTGGTCGGCCAGATGTCCTTCAGATACACCGGGCCATTGGTGCCCTGGCCCACCGGTTCGGTGGTCAGGTCCTTGCGCATGGAGCCGGCCAGCGCATAGGCGACGACGAGCGGCGGGCTGGCCAGATAATTGGCCTTCACGTCCGGGCTCACGCGGCCTTCGAAATTGCGGTTGCCCGACAATACCGAGGCGGCAACGATGTCATTGCCGTTGATCGCCTGGGAGATCGGCTCGGGCAGCGGGCCGGAGTTGCCGATGCAGGTGGTGCAGCCATAGCCAACCAGGTTGAAGCCCAGCGCATCCATGTCCTCGGCCAGGCCCGACTTCTCGAAATAATCGGTGACCACCTTGGAGCCGGGGGCAAAGCTGGTCTTCACCCAGGGCTGGTTCTTGAGGCCCAGCGCCCGTGCCTTGCGCGCCACCAGCCCGGCGGCGACGAGCACGCTGGGGT
>ERZ1066122.2152-NODE-2152-length-13641-cov-20.814441_pt1 | contig 13641 bp, 13 predicted proteins | sample MGYA00382769_ERZ1066122 | MGnify/ENA primary metagenome ERZ1066122 (study PRJEB33369, sample SAMEA5778352) | biofilm metagenome | biome: Industrial cooling water; feature: Water cooling tower basin; material: Biofilm | place: United Arab Emirates | collected...
CTTCACCCTGTCGCTGGACGACGTCGTCATCGCCAGCTTCACCTCGGGGCCCGGCTCATCCACGCTGCCGGTGCTGATCCTTTCGAAGGTGCGGTTCGGCGTCACCCCGGAGATCAACGCGCTGGCGACGATCATCATCGTCGCGGTGTGCATCGGCGTCAGCGTCGCAGGCTGGCTGATGCACCGCAACGCGAGGCAGGCGGCCTAGCGGATCGCCTCGCGCGTTCAGCCCGCCTCGCCAAGGAACCCGCCCGACTGCTTGCTCCACAGGTGGGCGTAGATGCCGCCGGAGGCGACGAGCTCGGCGTGCGTGCCCTGTTCAACGATGCGCCCTGCGTCCATCACCACCAGCCGGTCCATCGCGGCGATGGTCGACAGCCGGTGCGCGATGGCGATGACCGTCTTCCCTTCCATCAGCTCGGCGAGGTTCTCCTGGATCGCGCCCTCCACCTCGGAGTCGAGCGCCGACGTCGCCTCGTCAAGCACGAGGACTGGCGCGTCCTTCAAGAGCACCCGCGCGATGGCGATGCGCTGCCGCTGTCCACCGGACAACTTGACGCCGCGCTCGCCCACCTGCGCGTCGAAGCCGCGCCGTCCCTCGGAATCCACGAGCGCCTCGATGAACCCGTCCGCGTGCGCCCGCCGCGTGGCCTCCTGCATCTCCGCTTCGCTCGCGTCGGGGCGTCCGTAGAGGATGTTCTCGCGCACCGTCCGGTGCAGCAGCGAGGTGTCCTGCGTGACGACGCCGATCTGCGCGCGCAGGCTGTCCTGCTGGACGCTCGCGATGTCCACGCCGTCGAGGGTGATGCGTCCGGACTCGACGTCGTGGAAGCGCAGCAGCAGGTTCACGAGGGTCGACTTGCCCGCGCCCGATCGGCCGACGATGCCGATCTTCTCGCCGGCGCGAACGTGCAGGTCGAGCCGATCGATGACGCCCGATCCCTTGCCGTAGTGGAAGCCCACGGCTTCGAAGCGGATCTCGCCCCGAACCCGACCGAGCACGGGCGCGTCGGGCGCGTCCTCGACCGTCGGCGCCAGTGAGATCGAGGCGATGCCGTCTTTCACGGTGCCGATGTTCTCGAACAGGGCCGACAGCTCCCACATCACCCACTGCGACAGGCCCATCATCCGCAGGACCAGCGCCAACGCCGTGGCCACGGCGCCCGCGGTGGCCTGGCCCACCGACCACAGCCACAGGCCCAGCGCCGCGACGCTGGCCAGCAGCAGCATGTTCAGCGCGTCGTTGGCGACGTTCACCTTCGTCACGAGGCGCATCTGCGCATGCACGGTGTCGAGGAAGCCCGACATCGATTCGCGGGCGTAGGTCTCCTCCCGGCGGGAATGCGAGAACAGCTTCACGGTCGCGATGTTGGTGTAGCTGTCGACCACGCGGCCCGTCATCGTCGATCGCGCATCGGCCTGCGCGCTGCTCACGCCCTGCATCCTCGGGAGGAACCAGCGCATGAGCAGTGCGTAAGCGGCGATCCACGCCAGGAACGGCAGCATCAGGCGCCAGTCCACCGCGGCGGCGACGACCACGGCACCGCCGATGTAGACGACGACGTAACCGCCGACGTCCAGCAGCTTGACGACGGTCTCGCGCACGGCGAGCGAGGTCTGCATCAGCTTGGTCGCGACGCGGCCGGCGAATTCGTCCTGGAAATATCGCATCGACTGCCGAAGCAGGTAGCGGTGCACGTTCCAGCGGATCCGCATCGGGAAATTGCCGAGCAGCACCTGGTGCGTGACGACCGACAGCATGAGGCTCAGCGCCGGCATGACCAGCAGCACCACCAGGGCGAGCAGCGCGAGCCGCCTCCCCTCGGCGGCGAAGAAGGCGTCCGGCGCATGCGCGCCGAGTGCGTCCACCAGGTGGCCGACGCTTGCGTACAGCATGACTTCGAGCGCCGCGAAGCTCACGCTCATGCCGCCCATCAGCAGGAGCCACGGCGTGGCGCCGCGGGTGTAGTGGAGGCAGAAGGCCAGCAGCCCGGTCGGCGGCTGGCGCGGTGGATCGGCGGGGAACGGCTCGAGTCGTCGTTCGAACCAGCCCATCGGGGACATTGGCATGGGGGCTCACCGCGGGCCGCATCGTGACGCGGCCCGCCATCAAACAGCAGATTGGAGGTCAGGCGCTCGATCGAGCGGCAACCCGTGGCCGTTCATTGTGCGCCGTGAGCGGCCCGCGGGCCACGCACCGCCGCGACCTCAGCCCGCGCGGCGTCCCATGGGCTGGGCCTGAACGACCGTCGAACGGAGACGCTCGTAGACGTACACCGTCGCCGGCGGCACGTTCCACCAAGTGAAGCTGACGCGCCGCGCGCCGAGTCCGAGCTCGTCCAGGACGTCACGCGCGACGGGACTCGCGGGCCCGTAGGTGAACTGCACGAAGCGTCCGTCCGGCCGGAGGCAGCCAAACGCCTCGGCGACGATCTCGCGCTGCAGCGCGCGGGGCATCGACAGCAGGCCGAGGCCGGACACCACCGCATCCGCCGGGCCCGCCTCCAGGAAACCGCTGTCACGTGCGACGCGCTGCACGTCCGCCGCGTTGGCGAGGTGCAGACGGACGTCGGGGAAACGCTGCTTCAGCGTCTGGTGCATCGCCTCGTTGAGCTCGAGCACCATCAGGTCGGTGGGCGCGATGCCGTAGGCCAGGAGCTGCTCGGTGATGGCGCCCGTGCCCCCGCCCAGCTCGATCAGACGCGTCGACTTCGGGGGCAGCGCATGGATCATCTGTCGGGCCAGCTGTGGGCTCGACGGCGACACGGCCGCCACCCCGAGAGGATTCTTCAGCCACTGGCGGAAAAACGCCCAGCGGTTCAGGCGGTCGTCGGCGGTCGATTCGCGCATCCGTCAGGGGCCAGTGGGTTGGGGAGCCCGGAGCATGCCACGGCCGAGGCGCAGAGGCATGACCACAGCAAGGCCCAGCGCCGCGGCGAGGTGGCCTCAGTCGCGCGGCCGTCCGCGATGCAGCAGCCAGGCCCGGTGGATGCGCGGGTTGCGCTCGAAATCCGGGCCGATGGTGTCCGGGGTGATTTCCTCGATCTCGGCGAATTTCGCGATCGTCTCGAGGTCGGGCTTGAAGCGGCGGAAGTTGTTCGAGAACAGCAGCACGCCGCCGGGCGCCAGGCGACGCATCGCCGCACCCAGCAGGTCGACGTGGTGTTTCTGGACGTCGAAATCGTCCTTGTCCTTGCTGTTCGAGAAGGTCGGCGGATCGCAGAAGATCAGGTCGTACTCACCCTTCTCCGCACGCAGCCAGCTCATCACGTCGGCCTTGACGTAGCGGTGCTGCGGGCCGACCTGGCCGTTGATGGCCATGTTGCGCGCCGCCCACTCGAGGTAGGTGGAACTCAGGTCCACCGATGTCGTGCTGGTCGCGCCGCCCATGGCGGCATGCACGGTGGCCGCGCCGGTGTAGCAGAACAGGTTGAGGAAGCGCGCGTCTTTCGACTCTTCGAAGATCCGCGTTCGCAGCGGACGGTGGTCGAGGAACAGGCCGGTGTCGAGGTAGTCGAACAGGTTCACCTCGAGCCGGACCGCGCCCTCGCGGACGATGAACTCCTCCTCGCGTTCGTCCATGCGCCCGTACTTGCTGCCGCCTTTGCCGCGGGCGCGGGTCTTGGTGGCGATGCGCTCCTTCGGCACGCCGAACACCTCGCGCAGCGCGGCGAGCAGCTCGCCGAAGCGGCGGCGCGCGTCATGCTCGGCCACGCTGGCCGGGGGCGCGTATTCCTGCACGTGCAGGAAGGTGCGGGGCTCAGCATCGGCGGCGGCATCCCCCTGCGCGTCGACGTCTTCCTCGTACACGTCGACCGCCGCGGCGTATTCGGGCAGGTCGGCGTCGTAGGCGCGGAAGCAGGTGACGCCTTCGCGCTCGCGCCAGCGCGACGAGTGCTTCAGCGTCTTCTTCAGCCGGTTGGCGATCATCTGCGCGCCCTCGCTGAGCGCGCGCGTTTCGCCGTCGACACGCGGCGGCGGCGGCGCGAACGACTCGCAGACGAGCAGGCAGCACTCGATGGCGCCGTTGTTGATGGCGTAGCGCTTGCGCGCGCGCAGCCTCGTCGCGAACGCCAGCGACTCGCTGCCGCACAGGATCGCGCCGCGCCAGTCCGGCACGGCCCGCTGCAGCGCCTGCCCGATGGCGGCGTACAGCGCCTCGTCGGCGGCGAGGCGCTCGTCGTAGGGCGGATTGCAGACCACCACGCCGGGGCCGTCGCAGGGTCGCCGGAGCTCGGCGATGTCGCCGGTGCGGAAGTCGATGGCGTCGAACACGCCGGCGGCCTCGGCGTTGTGCCGCGCCTGCTGGACGATGCGGCGGTCGAGGTCGACGCCGAAGTAGCGCGCCGGCAGCGACGCGCGGCGGTCGCGGGATTTCGCCTCGTCGACGAGACGCTGCCACAGCGCGTGGTCGAAGCCGCGCCAGCGCGTCGGCGGCTCGTCGCCGTGGCGCAGCAGGCCGGGCGCCACGTCGGCGGCGATCAGCGCGCCCTCGACGAGCAGCGTGCCGCTGCCGCACATCGGGTCGAGCAGGGCCAGCGGCGCGCCGGCCGCCTCGGCGCTGAGCAGCGCCTCGCGCGTCCAGCCCGCGCGCGCCAGCACGGCGCAGGCGAGGTTCTCCTTCAGCGGCGCATCGCCCTGCCCCTGCCGCCAGCCGCGGCGGTGCAACGGGCCCGCGAGGTCCACGGAGAGGATCGCCTTGCCCTTGCGCACCACGAGATCGAGGCGCAGGTCGGGGTCGTCCACGTCCACCGACGGCCGCGTGCCGGCTTCAAAGCGGACACGATCAACAATCGCGTCCTTGACGCGCTGCGCGGCGTAGCGCGAATGGTTGAAGCCGGGGCCGGACACGGTGGCGTGCACGGCCAGCGTGCCTTCCGGCTCGAGGTGCTCGCGCCAGTCGAGCGCATGCACGGCGGCGTAGAGGTCGTCCTCGCTGGCGCAGTCGAATTCGAGCAGCGGCCACAGCGCGCGGCTGCCGAAGCGCGACCACAGCGCGCAGCGCAGCAGGCTCTCCGCCTCGCCTTCGGCATTGACGCCGGACTGCGCCGCCGTCGCCTTGGTGGCGCCCAGCGCCATGAGCTCCTCGGCGAGCAGGTATTCCAGGCCGCGGCCACAGGGCACGAAGTACTGCATCAGGCGGCGGCCTTCCGCAGCAGCTCGCCGAAGGCCAGCGCGCTGTACTCGACGTGCGACGCCAGCCGGTGCGCGTCGTCGACGAGGCGAAGCTCCGCCCGGCGCGACGCGCACCAGTCGATGACGGCCCCGGCCTCGATCAACTCATCATTCCACCCGTGGACGACGCTCACGGGAACGCGCGCAGGCACGCGCAGCGGCGTCGGCCACCACCCGGGCATCTCGATCGGCGGCGCCATCAGGAACAGCCCGAGCAGACGCCCCGCCGCGTCGCCGTCGGCCTGCGCCGCGAGGCGAAAAGCGACCTCAGCGCTGATGAAGGCGCCCATGCTGGACCCGGCCAGCACCAGCGGGCCACGGCACGCCGCTGCGCGTGCTTGCAGCCGGGCCACGCGCGCCTCGAGATCTTCGGGTCGACGGCCCACGTCGAGATCGCGGAAATCGGGACGCTCATGGGTCCAGCCGAGGCGTTCCGCCACCTGCGCGAGGGCGGCGACCTTGGTGGCCTCGGGCCCGCTTTCAAGGCCGTGGGACAGGATGACGTGGCCCTGGGCCATGCGGATTCACTCGAGCGGCGCGGTGCCAGGCGCCAAGGGCCGCGATGCTAGCATCCAGCCCATGGTCGACCCTGACTCCGCGCCGTCCGGCGCGCCCGCCGACAGGCCGGACGAACGCTCCGGCGGGGCGCCCGTCCTCGCGCCGGGCGCGCGCTATGCGCCAGTGCCCTACGTGCGCCAGCTGCCGCGGCGCGACCCCGATCGCATCGACCTCGTCGTCATGCATTGCACGGAAACGCCCGACTTGGCGGCCGCGCGCGAGTTCGGCGAGCGCATCCTCTACCCCGACGCCGGCACCGGCGCCTGCGGCCACTACTACATCGATCGGGACGGCGCCCTGGTCGCCTACGTGGAACCCGAGCGGATCGCGCACCACGTGCGCGGCTGGAACCCGCGATCGATCGGCGTCGAGATCGTCAACGCCGGCCGCTATCCGCACTGGTACGACAGCCGCCACCAGACGATGGGCGAGCCTTACTCGGAGGCGCAGATCGCGTCGCTGCTGGCGCTGCTCGACCATCTGCGGGGGCGCTTCCGGTCGCTGCGCTTCATCGCCGGCCACGAGGACCTCGACACCGCGCGCGTCGAGGCGACCGACGACCCCACGCAGACCGTCTGGCGTAAGCGCGATCCAGGTCCGCATTTTCCGTGGGCACGCGTGCTGGAGGCCTCCGGACTGGAACGACTGGATCCAGCCTCCGGGGGCTGAAACCGTCATCGCTATACTTCCGCTCCGCATTTCGGCCCCAGCCCCCTCGCCATGACCCACCCCGTCGTCGCCGACCTCGTGCAGCTGCTGCAGCTGGAGCGCCTCGAGGACAACCTGTACCGCGGGCAGAGCCGGGACATCGGCACCAAGTTCGTGTTCGGCGGCCAGGTGATGGGCCAAGCGCTGGCCGCCGCCCAGGCCACGGTCGACGCGGCGCGCCACGTGCACTCGCTGCACGCCTACTTCCTCCGCCCCGGTGACATCGAGGCGCCCATCGTCTATTCGGTCGACCGCACGCGCGACGGCCGGAGCTTCAGCACGCGCCGCGTTACCGCCATCCAGCACGGCCAGCCGATCTGCGTGTTCGCCAGCTCGTTCCACATCGAGGAGGGAGGCGTCGAACACCAGATCAGCAAACCGGAAGTGCCGGACCCGGAGGACCTCGAGCCGCTCGCCATGCCCACGCCGGCGGTGCTCGAAAAGCTGCCGCCGATGATGCAGCGCTGGCTGTCGCGGCAGGTGCCGTTCGAGGTGCGCCCGGTGTACCCGCGCGACGAGCTGAAGCCGCCGAAGCGCCCGCCCTTCCAGCAGGTCTGGTTCAAGCTGATCGATCGCGTCGACGACACGCCGCTGCTGCACCGCGCGCTGCTCGCCTACGCATCCGATTTCCACCTGTTGGGCACGGCCACGCTGCCGCACGGCATCAGCTATTACCACCCCGACGTGCAGATGGCGTCGATCGACCACGCGATGTGGTTCCACCGGCCGTTCCGCGCCGACGATTGGCTGCTCTACGCGCTGGACAGCCCGACCGCCCAGGGGGCGCGCGGGCTCGGCCGCGGCAGCATCTACGCGCGCGACGGCCGCCTCGTGGCCAGCACGGCGCAGGAAGGCATGATCCGCATCGTCGAGGGCGAGGCCTGATGCGCGAGGTCTATCGCTCGCTGCGCGTCGAGCAGGTCGAAGGCGCCGCGCAGATGCTCAACGATGCGGGCATCGAGACCAGCATCCAGAACGGACGCTCGTACAAGGGCGGCCGGCGCCGGACCTTCAGCTACCGCGAGACGCCGGATTCACCGAAAGCCGCGGTGCTGTACGTCACGCACAACAGCGACCTGCCGGAGGCGCGCCGGCTGCTGCGCGAGGCCGGGCTGATGGAGCCCGGCCAACGGGACAGCTACGTGCCGCAGGACCTGCGCTTCGAGCCGCGGGAGGAACAAGGCCGCAAAGGCATCGTCAACGCGCGGCGTTTGCGCACGATCCTGCTGATGATGATCGTGATCATCATCGCGCTGTTCACCTTCTTCGAGCCCTACCTCGCGCGCTGAGCGCGGGCCTCACATCGTCGCCGTCGGCTTGTCCGAGTCGATGATGCCGGCGAGGTGGGTTTCGATCTTGCCTTTCACCGTCTCGGCCTCCGGCGTCTCTGCGAACTGCACGCCGATGCCGGCGGCCCGTCCGCCCTGCGCACCGGTGGGGGTGATCCACACCACCTTGCCGGCCACCGGCAGGCGATCCTTGTCGTCGAGCAGGGTCAGCAGCAGGAAGACTTCGTCGCCGATCTGGTAGCGCTTCGTCGTCGGCACGAACAGCCCGCCGCCGCGCAGGAAGGACATGTACGCCGTGTGCAGCGAGCCCTTGTCCTTGATGGCAAGGGAAAGAATGCCCTGGCGGGCGCCACCGGCTCCGATCATCGACGTGTCTCCGTTGTCGCCATCAGGCCGCGCCACTCGGCCAACAAACCTGCGAGCGCAAGTTCGTGCTTGAGCGGGGCGGACAGCTGCAGGCGCAGGCGATTCAGCTGGTCAAACCACGCCCCCAGCTTGTCGAGATCGGCGGGCGGGGTCAATCCGGCAACGGCGGGGCCGCCGGCCGCGGCGCGCGCGAGCGCCACGGCGGCGTCGGCCACGAAGCGCAGGCGCAGCGGGGCGACCGCCGCGTCGGCCATCCACAGCTGGGCGATGCCCAGCGGCGCGGCGATGCCGCGGGCCACGCCAGCCCATTCCTTCAGCGTGGTGTCACGCAGGGCGAGGTGCCCGCCGCGCAGCCACGCGTCGGCCAGGCCGGGATGGCCCTGGGCGGCGTCGAGGGCTTCGGCCGCGCGAGCCGCCGGATGATTCAGCGACTGCAGCCAGGCCAACGCCGCTTCGCGCTCCGGCACCGCGAACTCGATGCGCTGGCAGCGGCTGCGGATCGTCGCGGGCAGCCGCTGCGGCGCCGCACTCACCAGCAACAGGAAGCGGTTGTCGGCGGGCTCTTCCAAGGTCTTCAGCAGCGCGTTGGCGGCCGACGTGTTCAGCGCATCGGCCGGATCGATCAGCACCACCTGCGCGCCGCCGCGCTGGGCCGTCATCTGCATCGAGCCGCTCAAGCTTCGCACCTGGTCGATGACCAGCTCGGTGCGCAACTTCCCGGTGTTGGCGTTCTCTTCGAACGTGATGATGCGGAAATCCGGATGCGTGCCGGCCGCGCGCAGGGTGCAGCCACGGCAGCGTCCGCAGGGCGGTTCGCCGCTCGGCGCGTCGCACAGCAGCCGGGCGGCGAGCGCATCGGCGACGGCGCGCTTGCCAAGGCTCTCCGGTCCGCAGAGCAGCTGGGCGTGGCCCAGTCGACCCGCCCGCCACGCGGCAAGCGCAGTATCGAGGCGCTGCTGCTGCCAAGGCGCGAGGTTCACGCCGCGCTCCAGCGATCGAGGAAGGCATCCAGCGCCGCGCAGGCGTCGTGTACGACGGCCTCGACCGTCTGCGAGGCATCCACGACGGCGATGCGCTGCGGCTGCGCGGCGGCGCGCGCGCGATAGGCCCCGCGCACGCGTTCGAAGAATTCGTCCTTTTCCCGCTCGATGCGGTCGGCCGGCGCGCCGCGCGAGCGCGCCCGCGCGAGGCCGGCCTGCACATCGAGGTCGAGGAGCAGGGTGAAGTCAGGCACGCGGCGCACGAACACGCGCTCGAGCTCGGCGATCACGCCCATCGGCAAACCGCGGCCACCGCCCTGGTAGGCGAAGCTCGCATCGGTGAAGCGGTCGGCCAGCACCATGTCGCCACGCGCGAGCGCCGGTTCGACCAGCGTCTCCACGAGCTGGGCACGCGAGGCGAACATCAGCAGCAGTTCGGCACTCGGCACCAGGGCCTGCGCCGGGTCGAGCAGCAGCGCACGGATGGCTTCGCCGGCCGGCGTGCCGCCGGGTTCGCGGGTGCCCACCACGGCGTGGCCGCGCGCCTCGAGACGCGCGCGCAGCGCGCCGAGCACGGTGGTCTTGCCGGCGCCCTCGCCGCCTTCGAGGCTGACCAAGGCCCCGCGGCCGCGGACGCTTCCGGCTTCCTTGACCATCCTCAGCGCCCGCCCAGCTGGTAGCGCACGACGGCAGCGCGATGCTCGGCGTACGTGCGCGAGAACTGGTGGCTGCCGTCGCCGCGGGCGACGAAGTACAGGGTCTCGCCATCGAGCGGCTGCCCGGCGGCCATCAGCGCGGCGCGGCCGGGCATGGCGATGGCGTGCGGCGGCAGGCCGAAACGCGTGTAGGTGTTGAACGGCGTGTCGGTCTCGAGGTCTCGTCGGCGCAGGTTGCCGTCGAAGGCGGCGCCGAGGCCATAGATCACGGTCGGGTCGGTCTGCAGGCGCATGCCGAGCCGCAAGCGGCGCACGAAGACGCCGGCGATCTCCGGGCGCTCGCTGGCCTTGCCGGTTTCCTTCTCGACGATGGAGGCCAGGGTGAGCAGCTGTTCGGGCGACTCGAGCGGCAGGTCGGGCTGGCGCGCCGCCCAGGCCTCGGCCAGCGCGGCATCCATCGCCTTTGCGGCCTGGTCGAGCAGCGAGACCATGGTCTCGCCGCGGGTGAACAGGTAGGTCTCGGGCAGGAAGCGCCCTTCGGCCGGCACGCCTTCGCGCCCCAACGCGGCCATCAACTCGGCGTCGTCCAGATCGGCAACGTCGTCCTCCAGCACCGCATCGCGGGCGAGCGCGGCGCGCAGGTCGCGCATCGACCAGCCTTCGACGATGGTGAAGCGGTAGCGGACGACGTCGCCGCGCACCAGCTTCTCGATCAGCGCCCGCGGCGTCAGCGCGGGATCAAGCGCGTACTCGCCCACCTGGATGCGCGGCAGGGCCTGCATCTGCGTCGCGAGGGCCTTCCACTCGAGGTCATGGCCGGCCTCGACGCCCGCCGCGCGCAGCTTGCCGAGCACCTGCACGAAGGAATCGCCGCGCGCCACCGTCACGGTTGCACCGTCCGGCGCACCCGCCGGCGCATCGGCGAAGGCCTGGAAATGCCGCCAGGCGAACCAGCCCGCCACCGCCGCGAGGAGCGCGAGGAGGAGGCCGAGTTTGATCAGGACACCGAAGAACTTGCGCAGCAGGGAACGCATCAGGACTCGCGGAAAGCGGGATGGGACGCCGCCAGCGCGGCGCGGGCTTCGACGAAGCCCATCGGCCGCGGATCGAGCGCACGCGCGCCGCAGCGGCCGACCGGCAGGATACCCCGCACGGCATTGCTCAGCAGCAGGGCCTCGACGCGGGGCAGTACCTCGAGCGGCAGCGGCTGCACGTGCAGGCCACCGCGCGGCGACCAGGCCTCGAGCAGCAGGCCGCGCGCCACGCCGGCCACGCCGGCACGGTCCAGAGGCGGCGTGATCCAGCGTCCATCGAGCCGAGCGAACAGGTTCGCCCGGGTGCTGCAGGTGAGGTAACCCTCGGCATCCGCCATGAGGCCGTCGTGCAGGCCCCGTTCGCCGGCCTCGCGGGCGCCCAGCACCTGTTCGAGGCGATTGAGGTGCTTCATGCCCGCCAGCGCCGGCTGCGCGCCGAGCCGGAGCGCCAGTACGTCGACGTCGAGCGCGTCGTCCACCACCGGCGGTGCGGGCGAGGCGATGACGAAAACGCTCGGCTCGATATCGGGCGTCGGGGCATAGCCCCGGCCGCCCACACCGCGAGTCAGGATGAGCTTGATCACCCCGTCCGGCGCGGTGGCCAGGGCCGCGGCAAGGGCGGCGTCGAGGGCCGCCTCCGGCGGCAGCGGGATGCCAAGCCGTCGCGCGCCCGCCAGCAGTCGCGAACGATGGCGCGGCCACCACGGCAAGGTGCCAGCATGCGCGCGCATCGTCTCGAACAGCCCGTCCCCATAGGCAAAGCCGCGATCGAGGGCGTCGAGCGCGTCGACGCGCACCGCGCCGCGCCAGAACCCGATCACCCTGCCCTCACCCGTCATCGCGAGCCAGCGCGCGCAGCAGCCCGCGCGCCTTGGCACGGGTTTCGGCCAGCTCCTTGGCCGCGATCGAGTCGACCACGATGCCGGCGCCGGCGCGGAACGCGACGTCGACGCCGTCCGTCCACAGCGTGCGGATCAGGATGTTGAGGTCGAGGTCGCCGCCGGCATCGAGGTAGCCCATGGCGCCGGTGTACGGCCCGCGGCCCACGCCCTCGAGCTCCGCGATGATCTGCATGCAGCGCACTTTCGGGCAGCCCGTGATCGTGCCGCCCGGGAAGACGGCGGCGATGGCCTGCCCGGCCGTCACGCCGGCCCGCAGCTCGCCGGAGACGTTGCTGACGATGTGGTGCACGTGCGCATAGCTCTCGACGCTCATCAGCTCATCGACCCGCACCGAGCCGGCGGCGCACACGCGGCCGAGGTCGTTGCGCTCGAGGTCGATCAGCATCACGTGCTCGGCCCGCTCCTTCGGATGGCCGACCAGCTCGGCGATGCGCGCCGCGTCATCGTCCCCGTCGAAGCGCGGGCGCGTGCCGGCGATCGGGCGGGTTTCGATGCGACGTCCGCGGATCGACACCAGCCGCTCCGGCGACGAGCTGGCGACATGGCCGCCCGGCAGCGACAGGAGCCCGGCGAACGGCGCCGGATTCGCGCCGCGCAGCGCGGCGTACAGCGCGACGGGGTCCGGCCGGTGCTCGAAGCCCGCGCGCCAGCCGCGGGACAGGTTCACCTGGAACACGTCGCCGGCGCGAAGGTAGTCGTGCACGCGCGCGACGCCGTCGACGAAGCGGGCATCGGGGTCTTCCGCAAGCGAGCGCGGTGCGGGCAGCGGCGGGATGGAGTGCGTCGCGTCCTCCGCCAACAGCGCGATGCGCGACAGCCACGCCTCGTGACCCGGCAGCGCGACCACGAGGCAGCGCCCGCTGTCGCGGTCGCGGAGGACGGCCGCCGGACAGAACAGCGCGGCCGCGGTCGGCAACTCGCCGTCGAAGGCCGGCAGGCGCAGCGTCGGTTCGATCTGCCCTGCCAGCTCATAGCCGAGGTAGAGGGCCCATCCGCCGCGGAAGGGGAGCGCGGCGGCGTCCGCCTCCCCCGCGTGTCCGCCCGGGGGCCGCGACTCGCCGCAGGTCGCGGCGCGCGACAGGCGCTCGCGCAGTTCGGCCTGCGCCTGGTCGAGCGCGTCGAGGAAACGTCCGGGCACGGCGTGCCCACTCTCACGGCGCGTGACGCCATCGGTGCCGAGGAACAGGCCGGACTCGCCACCCGCCAGCAGCAGGTCCCAGCGCGCCTTCCCACCCTTGGCCGCCGACTCCAGCAGCAGCGGGAACTCGCGCGGCGCCGCGCGCTTCAGCGCGAGCAGGTCGAGGCCCGCCGGCAGCTCGCGGACCGCGGTGGCCATCCGCTCAGATCCGCCGGAACACCAGCGTGGCGTTGGTGCCGCCGAAGCCGAAGCCGTTGGACATCACGACGTCGAGGCGCGCGTCGCGGGCGACGTTCGGCACGTAGTCGAGGTCGCAGCCCTCGCCCGGCTGGTCGAGGTTGATCGTCGGCGGCAGCACGCCGTCGATGAGCGCCATGATCGAAAAGATCGCCTCGACGCCGCCGGCGGCCCCCAGCAGGTGGCCGGTCATCGACTTGGTCGAGCTCACCGCCATGCGGTAGGCGTGGTCGCCGAAGGCGCGCTTCATGGCCAGCGTTTCGGCGAGGTCGCCCAGCGGCGTCGAGGTGCCGTGCGCATTGAGGTAGCCGATCTGCTCGGGGTTGACGCGGGCGTCCTTCATCGCCGCCGCCATGCAGCGCGCGGGGCCTTCGCCGCCCTCGCTCGGCGCGGTCATGTGGTACGCGTCCGAGCTGGCGCCGAAACCGGCAAGCTCGCAGTAGATGCGCGCGCCGCGCGCCTTGGCGTGCTCGTACTCCTCGAGCACGAGGATGCCGGCGCCATCGCCGAGCACGAAGCCGTCGCGGTCCTTGTCCCAGGGGCGCGAGGCGCGCGTCGGGTCGTCGTTGCGGGTGGACATCGCCTTCATCGAGCAGAA